>ERZ1370068.5698-contig-4712_pt1 | contig 44081 bp, 69 predicted proteins | sample MGYA00561227_ERZ1370068 | MGnify/ENA primary metagenome ERZ1370068 (study PRJEB38410, sample SAMEA6850437) | metagenome | study: Metagenomic assessment of the ecological functions of the soil: analysis of the soil microbiota associated with the...
GATGTGCTTCGTTCAGTTACGTATTGCTCCATGATGGCCTGCTTGTAGGCCTCCGCGACCGGGCCGACCGCGATGCCATAGGTGTGCAGCCGCGACACCACCGGGGCGTACATCGCATCCAGCGGCTCCGAACGCGCCAAACAGAAATGCCCCGCCCTGCCCGAAGCGCTCCCGGCATTCGGTGAAGATCGCGTCGATGCGCCTGACATCGGCGGCAGCTTCCGGAAGCAGCTCGCGCGCTTTGACTGGGCGCCACATGTTCATCGGGCAGTGCCGGCGCAGCGGCGCAAAGCCTGCAGTGCATCTCGGCGCGCGACCGCGCGGGCATGCGCACGCGCGGCCGCAGTCCTTCGGCCATAGCTGCGTCTGCGGAAACCGTTCCGCCAGATAATCGCATGATCGCGAGCGACTCCCACACCCGCACGTCGCCATCGACGAGCACCGGCACCTTGCCGGCCGGCAGAGAACAGACAGGATGCGCTCCTTGCTGCCCGGCTCATAGAGCGGGATCACGACCTCCTCGAACGGGATGGCTGCCGTCCGCAGCGCAATCCACGGTCGGAACGACCACGACGAATAGTTTTTGTTGCCGATAACCAAAGTCAGCGCCATAGCGAGCCTCCTGACTCGCGGGTGCGATAGCGGTCATCGCAGCAGCGAGCAAAGGGTTCGACCGGCGTAGCGCTTGCCCGGCAGGCCGTGAGGGACAGATCGCAAGGGCGCAGATACCAAACCATGGGGCTATTCACCGTCCTCGATCTCATTGCGCTTGCGGGCTTCGTCATCGCCTGGGTCGCCTACTCGATTCTGGTCGAGTGGACGCCACGCGGGCGGCTCAGTCTCAATTCGCGCGTGAACGGCTATCGCGAGATGTGGATGCGGCGCGCATGCTCGCGCGCGACAACCGCATGGTCGACATGCTAGATCATGGCGGCGCTGCAGAACGGCACCGCCTTCTTCGCGTCGACCTCGCTCATCGCGATCGGCGGCGCGCTGACACTACTGCGCTCGAGCGACGACATGATGACGCTGCTGTCGACGCTGCCGCTCGGCGTATCGACGCTCGCGGCTGCTGTGGGAGGCCAAGACCGTCGGGCTCGCCGTGGTCCTGATCTATGCGTTCTTCAAGTTCGCCTGGTCGTACCGCCTCTACAATTACGTGGCGATCATGCTCGGCGCGACCCCGAGCGCAGCCGATCAGGAGAGCCGCGAGGCGCAGTCCCATGTGAGCCGCACCGCGCGGCTGTTCTCAACCGCCGGCAGGCATTTCAACCACGGCCAGCGCGCCTTCTTCTTCGCGCTTGGCTATCTCGGATGGTACGCCGGCCCGATCGTGTTTCTGATCACGACGGCTGCGGTCGTGATCGTGATCTGGCGGCGCCAGTTCGCCTCGGATTCACTGCGCGCGATCGCCGACGATGCGCCGTGAGCCGGGCAATCAGGAAAGCCCGAAGATCACGGCCAGCATCGCGCAGCATTGCCCCAGCCGTAAACATGCGCGCAGATGGCGCGATCCGCGACGGAAACGGGGCGCTGTGCTCGCGGCATCGCGCAGCGATGCCGACCGCGACGCGCATCAACACGGCCCAATCAGGCGAGGCTGAGCGCCACCGCCACAAACGACGCTGCCAAGCACCATCGTGGTGGTGGCGACGACGATCGCGACGACGCGTGTCCAGGCAAAGATTTTGGATTGCTCTAACGTGACCCGGCTCACCACCGGGGCCAAGCGGAGAGTACGCATGAACAAACTCCCTCCACAGCGCACCGCATACTCGCCGCAACTTGCCTCGCGCGCTGCTGTTCAACAGCGGCGATCCAATCACACATCTTCGCCAAAAAGAAAGACTCAGATTCTCCAAACGAAAGTCTCAGCGCCGCAACGATGCAAAAAGGTCGCACTCACGCGCACGAGCATCATCCATTATGAAGTCGATAAGTGCTCGTTCTTGTCAGTCACGCGCGGATGGACCGGGGAACAGCTCGGACGATCGACCGCTCAGCCAATAGATGACAGGTCCCGCCCATTCGCGCACCGCGGTGTCGGTTCTCCGCAGCCCCTCGGCCAGCGAGGGAAATGGCCGCCATGTGTCCTCGACGCCGCGCGTACGCCAATCGACCGGATAGGGTTCCACCGGGAAACCAGCCATCCGAAACATGCCCATCGCCCGCGGCACATGATAAGCGGAGGTCACCAGAAGCCAGCGCTCGCCCGGCTTTGGCGCCGCTATCCGCTTGCTGAACAAGACGTTTTCGAAGGTGTTGCGGGACTGGTCCTCGACCTCGACACGGCCGGACGCGAGGCCCAGGCGCTCGAACAGCCGCAACGCCGCCGTCAGACCTCGTTGCCGCCATAGACGAGGCTGCCGTCGCCGCCTGAGAAGATGATGCGGGCATTGGGATAGCGGCGAGCGAGCTCGACCGTGGCAGTCATCCGCTCGGCCGCCTCATTGAGCGCCACGTCATTGCGCGCCGCCGCGATGTCGGCGGTGACCGCCCCGCCAAGCACGACAATCGCCGTCGGGCGCGCCGCCGGACGCGTCCCAGGCCGGGAAACGTTGTTCCAGCGGAAAAGATGAGGATGTTGCCAAGCGGCGAAAGGCCCGCAATCGCGAGCAGCACGACGCTTGTCGATCATCAGCCGTCTGCCAGCGCTGGCGTAAGCGGGTCCGCAGCAGCAATACCCCACCGATCCCGACGAGGATGATGAAGATTGGACGGGACGACGAAGAAGCCCGCAATCTTCGAGAAGAACGTACATGGAGCACGAGTGGCCAGATCGCATCACTGCAGGCACCCTCGTTTGCGACTTCGGATCGAAGGACACTAGCAACTTATTGATCTAGTGTGGCTTTGGTTCAGAAGTCCGCATCTCGGACTCGCGGCAGAATGATGCGGACCTGCTGAACGCCACCTAGGCGGTCATCAAACCGAGCCGTTCGTCGCGCGGCGCAGCCACGCCACGAACGGGATCGAGGCCAGCACCATCCAGGCCTTGCCAACGATCTGGCCCAGCAAGAAGTCGAGCGAGCCGAAGGCCAGATAGAGGAACACGATCGAGTCCACGACCAGCCCGACCATGCTGGAGGCCACCACTGCCGTCACCAGGCGGCGGCGGGCGAGCGGCGTATAGACCGCAAGGTCGGCGAATTCCGACATCAGGAATGCCACCGTCGACGCGATCACCAGCGCGGTCGGGGCGATCATCGACGACAAGGCCGGCACCCACCGTGATCGCGACGACCGCGACGCCCACGCCCAGCCGCCGCTGGACCAGGTCGCGCAGCACCAGCGCGATCCCGATCATGGTCACGCCCGAGGGCGCCATCGAGGCCGGGCGCCACCGGAATGAGGCAGGGTCCCTTCGGCACGCACTCGGTGCCGAGCATGGCCGATCAGCCAGTTCGCTGCCGGAATGGTGAGGCCGAACAGGGCGAGGCACACGACGCCTTCAACGATGCGCCGCCTGTCGTTCGCCTGCTCGTCGGTTGCATCATCGTCTCGCCTTATCGTCTCGCGTTAATTCTCTTGCCTTCCATCGCGCAAATCCATCGGCCCGCAGCCGGCAGGCCGGGCAGCTCCGCAGCCATAGCCCCAGTCGTGGCGCCGCGAGCGGTCGCCGAGATAGCAGGTGTGGGTCTCCTCGACCAGGAGATCGACAAAATCTTGGCCGCCGATGCTCGTGCGCGAGCGCGAACGTCGCCGCCTTGTCGATCCACATCAGCGGCGTATGGATGACGAAGCGCCGCTCCATGCCGAGATTGAGCGCCAGCTGCATCGCCTTCATGGTGTCGTCGCGGCAATCGGGATAGCCGGAGAAGTCGGTCTCGCACATGCCGGCGACCAGATGCCGGGCGCCGCGCCGATAGGCGAGCGCGCCGGCAAACGTCGAAGAACACGAGATTGCGGCCGGGCACGAAGGTCGTGGGCAGTCCGCTCTCGCGCCATCGCGATCGCGACCTCGCGCGTCGAGCGCGGTCTCGAGATCGCGCCGAGCGCGTCGAGCTTGACCACATGGTCGTCGCCAAGCCGCTGCCGCCCAGGACGGCCGCAGCGCCGCCATGCGCTCGCGGACGCGCGGGCGCACGTCGAGCTCGGCGCGATGGCGCTGGCCATAGTCGAAGCCGATGGTCTCGACCCGCGCGAAGCGCTCAAGCGCCCAGGCCAGGCAGACGGTCGAGATCCTGCCCGCCGGAAAACAGCACAAGCGCGGTGTCGGTGGACGCGTCAATCACCGCAGCACTCAATCCCACTTCGGCGTGCCGGAGAAGGCGTAGTCGACGATGCGGCCATCGCGCGCGCGAGAGCGCGGCGATCTCGGCCATCTCGTCAGCGCCGAGCTCGAAATCGAAGATCGCGGCGTTCTCCGACAGCCGCTCGAGCTTGCTGGTGCGCGGGATGACGACGATCTGCTGCTGCACCAGGAAGCGCAGGCACACCTGCGCGGCGCTCTTGCCGTGCTGCCTCGCCGATGCGCGCGAGCACCTCGTTGTTCTTGGCGTTGCCGCGCGCGATCGGACAATAGGCGACGACCGCCATGCCATGCGCCGCGCAGGCGGCGCGCACCTTCGACTGATCGATGAAGGGATGCAGCTCGACCTGGTCGCAGACCAGCGGCTCGCTCGACAGCCGCGTCGCCTCCTCGATCAGCGCGACGGTGAAGTTCGACACGCCGATGTTGCGGGCAAGCCCAGCCTCCTTGACCTTGCAGAGCGCGCCCGAGCGTCTCCGACAGCGGGATGCGCGGATTCGGCCAATGCAGCAGCAGCAGATCGACCTCGCCGAGCCGCAGCCTCGTCAGGCTTTCCTTGGCGGCGCGCAGCAAGCTCGCGCGGCGCGAAGTGCGACGGCCACACCTTGGTGACGACGAACACCTCGTTGCGCGTGCACGCCCGAGGCGCGCAGCCCCTCTCCCACCTCGCGCTCGTTGTCGTACATCTCGGCGGTGTCGATGTGGCGATAGCCGAGCCGCAGCGCCTGCTCGACGATGCGCGCAGCAGACGCGCCCGCGCAGATCCCAGGTGCCGAGCCCGACGCAGCGTGAATGCGCGCGCCATTCGCTTCGACGACCTGCATGGCTCACCGCCCTTCCGCTTCGTCCATGAAGAATATCAGGAACATGGCGCGACGCGCCGTCTCCGCGCACATTGCAATAGGAACTCATCGGCGACGCCATCGTACCCTGGAAATAGTCCCAGTAGAACGCGCAGGTCTTGTCGCGTGATCTCGATCCAGGCACGCTGCATGTCGCGCGCCTTGGCCTTCTGGTCGTCGTCGAGATGTTGGCCCAGCCGCCGGTAGGTCTCGTTGAGAATGTCGTCCCACACCCTGAGCTCGCGATCCGCGCAGGCGTTCTGGTCCGCGGTCGAGCGGGCCGCTTCAGGCACGGATCGACGACGACGCCAATGCAGCGCTCGCCCTTGAGATCGCGGCCGCGCTGCGACTTCAGGCAGTCCTGCACCGCCGCCACATCGCGAGCGTTGGGCGCGGCGATTTCGGCTGTGGCGCAACCAGAGGGACGGCGATCATGACGGCCGCGACCAGCGCGGCGCTGAGGGAGAACGCGTGCATCGAGCGATCCCGTTAGCTATCCCATTTGGGCGCATGCGGCGGATTGACCACGCGCCCGTCCGGGCGCTTGAGCGCGGCGATCTCCGCCATCTCGCCGTCGCCGAGCTTGAAATCGAACACCGCAAAGTCGGCGGCGAGATGATCCGGATTAGCCGTGCGCGGAATCGGGATGATCCCCTGCTGCACGAGATAGTGCAGCGCGACCTGCGAGGCGCTCTTGCCATGCGCCTTGCCGATCCGCTCGAGCGTCTCGTTGCCGGGCACTTTGCCGCGCGCGAGCGGACAATAGGCCGTGACCGAGATGCCATGCTTGCGGCAGGCCGCCAGCACCTTCCTCTGATCGAGGAAGGGATGCACCTCGATCTGGTTGGTGCACGAGCGGCTCGGAGGCAAGCTTCACCGCCTCGTCGAGCATCGCGGTCGTGAAGTTCGCGACGCCGATATGCCTGGTCTGGCCCTTGCGCTTGGCCGCACACAACGAGGCGATGCTGTCGGCAAGCGCAACCTTCGGATTGTTCCAGTGGATCAGCAGAAGATCGACCGAGGGCAGTTTGAGCTTTGGCAAGGCTTTCCTCGACCGAGCGCTCGAAATCGCCGGGTGCGAGCTTGTCCCAATAGACTTTGGTGGTGACGAACACATCCTCGCGCTTGAGGCCGGACGCCGCGAGACCCCTGGCGCAGACCCTCGCCGACCCACTCCTCGTTGCCGTAGCGCTCCGCCGTGTCGAGGTGGCGATAGCCGAGCCGCAGCGCCGTCTTGATCGCGTCGATGCACACCTGCTCCTTCAAGGTCATGGTGCCGAGCCCGATCGCCGGAATGCGGGCGCCATTTGCTTCAACAACAGTCATTCACTTGTCTCCCTTTGACCGCACGGCTGGTACCCGCGGGTGCTCCATCTGGAAAATCGACGAATTCATAGCCGAGCGCATCGTGATCCACCATAACGTGGTCCACTACAACGAATGACCATCGTCCGTTTGGCCGATTCAAGCGTCGCTTTGGCTGGTGTATGGCCCGTCGAGCTGAACGCAAGGAGGGAGCCACCATGCGCGCCACGTCTGTATTGGCCTCTGCATTGGCTTGCATATTCGCTGTCGCGCTGATGGCTGGGCCAGCTCATGCGCAAGAGTATTCAGATTGCTACCGGGCCACCACCGATAAGTCGCTGACGGAGAGAGGCGTCGATATTTGCACCCGCCTGATCGCGTCTGGCCGGTGGAAGGGCGACGATCTTGCGCAGCTGTACAACAATCGCGGCCTGCTCACATCAGGCTCGACAAGCTTGAGCTTGCGATCAACGACCTGAGCCAGGCGCTCAAGAACAATCCCAAAGACGCCCACGCCTACGACAATCTCGGCGACATCTGGTATACGCGCCGTGACTACGACAAGGCCGTCGTCGAATACAACAATGCAATCCGCGTGGATCCGACCTTTATCGGCGCCTATTACAATCGCGGCAGAACGTTCGAGGCGATGGGCAATTTGCGCAGCGCGCACGCCGATTATCAGGCTGTGCTCGACATGCCGGGCCAGGACCGCGCGATCGATCGATGGGCTAAGGGCAAGGCGCGCGACGCGCTCAATCGGCTCAACAAGGTCCAACTGAATTGAACTGCAGCGTCGTGGCCCGGATTGAGCGTCAGCGGGAAATCCGGGAAAAGGCTGGCGTTGTCCCGGGTTGTCGCCGCAGCTCAACCGGCTACGGGCAATTCGGTCCGCTTCCTGATATCATCACGACATGGTCAGACGGAGCATCAAATTTTTGCTGGCCTGCGTTCTCGTGGTCGTCGGCCTGCTCGTTCTGTACGTCTTGTTTCCGCCCGGGCCCGTGGAGGCCTGGACAGACAACGCAGATTTCATGGCTTCAACTCGGCCTGGCTTACACCGCGATGTTCTTTTCGGCCGTCCCTCTCTTCCGCCTCGCAAAAAGCCAAATACCGAGACAACACAGCTGGATCGGCGTTCACAGTGGCATACTGGCGACCGGCTTTATTTCAATGCCTCTGCTTCCACAGTGGTGCGGCATCATCACGGCATCCGCCTATGCGTTGCTCGTACTCACGCCCACCGTGTTGAATGGCTTCGCCCTGCGCCGCTTCGAGGCGGGACACTGCGCGCGCGGCGGCGTCTTACGGACGCCTGGTGCGCGTTTTTCATCCGTCCGGAACGAGTTCGCTTCAATCATCCTTATCTAAGTGCACAAGCGCTTGAATCGATCGAACAAAGGGTCGCCGCCTATCAGTCGCTGGCCTCGCGTGCGCGACGCCTGAAGAATTCGCCAACCTGAACCGGTCGATCCTATGTAGCTCAAGACGACTGGATGAGCGTGCTGGCCCAGGTTCGCAGTGCGGGCGACGCGAAAGCAATGGTACGGCTCGAGATCCGGGCCCTGGGCGAGCCTCGCAGGTCGCGTCGAAGAGATGGCCCAGTGATTTATGCAATTGCCGTCGCCGAATCCAGTCTTGAATTTCAGCGACGTTCCTTTTTGCGGGCTGTCCGTCCTGGCATTCACCGGTACGCGTTGATAGTGTCCGATTCGCTGTTGAGTCGCCAGTTGCGCTCTCTCAGGTCGGAGCGCAAGGCCTATTGGACATTCATCGCCCGCCAGGCGGCGGGAGCCCATGACGAGGAAGCGCGCCGTCGCTTGCAAGCCGCCGCCGATGCGACTGATGACTGAGACCTTCCGCAGGGCTGCACGGCGCCATCTCGACGCGTCGTTGGTCGCCGAAGGAGTCCGGAAAGACTGACACGACAGCATGGTCAGGTGCTGGTCTTCGCGTCGCCCAGGCACCGCAAAGGCGACCTGCGGCGCCTTGTCGATCACCTTGAGCAGCGCGCGCGGCCGGTCCGCGCGGCGAGCGCTTGCCCTGCTCCCAGTTGCGCACGGTCTCGATCGGCACGCCGATGCGGGCGGCGAATTCCGCCTGCGTCAGCTTGGTGCGCGCGCGCACGCCGCGGGCATAGACCGCATCGGCCTGCGCCGCTTGACAGAGATTTGCGCGCGGCGCTCGCTGCAGCGACTGCTCGCTGCCGTCGGCAAGGATTTCGACGATCCGGCCGTCAGCCTTCAGTCTGACCCGCATCATAGCACCCTTAGGCCTATGTGATTCCCGCTGTTCGGCCAAGGCATTATTCATTGCAGTCGTGCTCCGCTTCGATCTAGTTGGCGTCAGATTGGCCCGACGGCAGCGCCGCTGCAGCGCCGCTGCGTCGGGCTGTGGCGACGCCCTCGCCCGCCACCAGCCGGTCGATCTCCTCGCGCGGGCCAGGCCTGGCGAACAGAAAGCCCTGCATCTCGTTGCAGCCGGCAAGCCGCAGCAGCACGCTGCTGCTCCTCGGTCTCCACGCCTTCGATGAGGACGGCGCAGCCCGAGCGCGCGGCCGAGCGCCGCGATCGCCTGGATGATCGACGCCGGCATTCGCCGACTGGTCGAGCGCCGCGACGAAGCCGCGATCGATCTTGAGCCGGTCGAACGGCAGCTGCTGCAGATAGGCCAGGCTCGAATAGCCGGCACCGAAGTCGTCGAGCGCCGAGCTTCACGCCGAGCTGGCATGCAGCTGCTCGAGCCGCGACTTTCGCGGTCACCGGATCCTCGATCAGCATCTTCTCGGTCATCTTCGAGCACGACGCGCGACGGCGCGATCTTGGTATCGTCGAGCACCGCCGACGAGCAGATCGACGAAGTCGCGGATTGCGCACCTGCACGGGCGACAGGTTGACCGCCACGATAGAGGTGCGGCCAGCGGCCGGCATCGGTGAGCGCACGGCGCAGGACGAACTCGCCGAGCTGATCCATCAGCCCAGCCGCCTCCGCCACCCGCACGAAGACGGCCGGCGGGATGTCGCCGCGGATCGGCATGGTGCCAGCGCAGCAAGCGCCTCGACGCCGACGATGGCGCCGCCGTCGGCCTTCACGATCGGCTGGTAGTGCACGTCGAGCGCGCGCGCGTCCATCGCGCGCGCGAGCTCGCGCTTGATGAAGCTGTCGCTCCTCGAACTCCGCTTCCATGTCGGGCGAGAAGGCAGACCACCACGCCGCGCGCCGCGGCGACGCGCCGCGCGCAGTGCCAAGTCGGCGCGATGCCTGAGCACGCCGCGCGTTGTTCCGTCGTCGCGGCGCAAGTCGCCAGGCCCACATTGGCGCTGATCTCGACGACCTGGTTGAGCCAGAAGGCGCGCGAGCACGCCTCGCGCGCCGCCTTGGCGATGGCGACCACCTCTTGCGCCGCGCGCGGCGATCACGAGCCCGAACCGGCCACTCCGCAGCCGACCAATGGCGGCGTGCCGCGGCATCGCGGCGCGCAGACGTTCCGCGATCTCGGCGACGAAATCATCATCATCACCGCTGCCGAGCGCGTCTTTCACGTCGTCAAGTCCGCCGATCTCGATGACGGCAAAGCCCACCACCTCGCCTTCCCGGCGAGCGGATCAACGCCTCGTCGAGCGCGCTCAAAAGTCGGCGCTGGTTCCACAGCCCGGTCGCGGGGTCCTCATGCGCAAGCTGGTGCGCCGCCTGCTCGCTCGCGCACCAGCAGTCGTCCCAGCCGATTGAGCTGCCACGAGCGCGAGACCGGCGAAGCCGAAGAGCCCGGCCGCGATCAGGGCTCCGAGCGGGAGCAGCCGATACAAGAGCGCCGTGGCAGGTCGCTGCGCCTCCCAGCTGAACCAGCCGACGATGCGGCCGTTGCCGTCGAGCAGCGACTGAACCTGCCGCCCGCCGCCAGGCGGATCGTGGTCGAAGCGCAGGTCCTTGAGGCCCGAGGCGCGCTCCAGCGCCCGGATCAGCGCCGGGTCGAGACGGGAAACGTCGGGTGAGAGCACCTGCAGCGCCTCGATCGCGCCGCGCAGCGATTTGCGGTTCGCGCTTTCGAGACTGTCGTCCGACCTGCCCGGCCAGCACCAGCCCGAGCCCGACGCAGGCGACTGTTCCGCACGACGACCAGAAGCGCCAGCGGCGCCATGAAGCGTGAGGCGCTGCTCGCGCGAGATCGCTGGACAGCCGCCCGGCTCGCCGTGCGAGCCGGGCACGCAACCGGTCGAGCCACCGCCCGCGTTCGCCGACGTCGGCTTCGTCACCACGCTCCACCGGATTCTCCGGTCAACTACACTGAACCCACGCCAATAGGGTCAGAGCGGGATGGTGAATTTCGGGTAAACGAAGCTGGCACGCCGCCACGACCAAAGAGCGCCAGTCACCTCAGCCCGAACCAGAGCGTGGCAATTCCGAGGAATGACAGGAATCCCACCACATCCGTCACCGTGGTGACGAACGGGCCCGGACGACACCGCCGGATCGACGCCCAGGCGGGTCAGCAGCAGCGGAATGAGGATCCCGCCGAGCGCGCGCGGCCGCCAGCACCGTCACCATCGCCAGCCCGATGACCAGCCCGAGGTCGTTGACGTCGAACCAGCACGCCGCGATCACGCCCATGATGACCGCGAAGGCCAGGCCGTTGAGCACGCCCACCAGCACTTCGCGGCGGATGATGCGCCAGGCATTGGCGCTCGAGAGCTCGCGGGTCGCAAGCGCCCGCACCGCCACCGTCATGGTCTGGGTGCCGGCATTGCCGCCCATGCTGGCGACGATCGGCATCAGCACCGCGAGCGCCACCATCTTCGCGATGGAGCCCTGGAAATTGCTGATCACCCACGAGGAAAGCAGCGCCGTCAGCAGGTTGGCGAACAGCCAGGGGAAGCGGCTCTGGCGATGGTACCAGACCGAGTCCGAGAGCTCTTCCTCGCCGCGCACGCCGCCGAGCGCCTTGATGTCCTCTTCCGCCTCCTCCTCGATCACGTCGACGATGTCGTCGAACGGTGATGACGCCGACCAGCCGGTCGTCGTCATCCACCACCGGCGCCGAGACCAGGTCATAGCGCTCGAACATGCGCGCGACCTCCTCCTGGTCGTCGGTCGCGCGCACGCGTGCGCAGGTCCTCCTCGATCAGCTCGGCGATCGGCACCGGCCGCTTGGTGCGCAACAGCCGGTCGAGCGCCACCGCGCCCTTGAGCTTGCGGCCGGCATCGACGACGTAGAGCTCCCAGAAGCGGTCCGGCAGATCGGGCGTCTCGCGCATGTAGTCGATGGTGCGGCCCGACCGTCCAATGCGGCTCGACCGCGATGAACTCGGTCTGCATGCGCCGGCCGGCGGAGTTTTCCGGATAGTCGAGGCTGCGGGCGAGCGCGACCCGCTCGAGCGCGGGCAGCTGCTCGAGGATCTCGGCCTGCTCGTCCTTCGGCAGGTCCTCGAGGATGGCGACCGCGTCGTCGGAATCGAGATCGCGCACGCCCTCGGCGACCGTCTCGGCCGGCAGCTCGTCGAGGATTTCCTCGCGGACCGTATCGTCGACCTCGGTCAGCGCCGTGAAGTCGAAGTCGCGCGCCCATCAGCTCGACCAGCCGCGGCCGCAGCTCGGGATCGAGCGCCTCGATCACGGTCGCCGACGTCGGCCTCGTGCAGGTCGCCGACCAGCGCCAGCACGGCCGGTCGATCAGCAGCTCTCGACAGCTTCCGCGCACGCGCTGCACGAACTCCTCGCGCAGCGCTCCGTCCTCGTCCGCGCAGCTCGACGGGCGGCCGAGTCTACGGTCAATCTTTTTTTCGTCGAGCATGCCGTGCCTCGCATGAATGGCAAAGGACTCTGTCGCGCTTGTACGCCCGCTCCGGGACGCTGGCAAATGCGCCGAGACAATTGCGACGCAATGGCGCTTGCAATGAGCGCTTGCAGTGGAGCGCATACGAGTACGCTTTGCAATCACAGAACGCACAGGCTCAAGTCGTTCAATGGAGATGCGGACGGTTCGTGGCCTGTTGTGCTTGTCGCGGTTGCCGCGACCGTGGCAGCGCACAAGCGGCAGCGCGCAAGCAGCATGCCCCGGCAACGCTGACGCGCTGTCAACCGAGCGCGTGCTCGTCGTCGATCCGGCGACGTATCCGCGCGTCGGTCGCAAGCATTTTCCGCAGACGCTGCCACTCGCCGAAGGAAGTCGTGCTCACCTTCGATGACGGCCCGGAACCCGGATCGACCGGTCGCGTGCTCGATGCGCTCAAGCGTGAATGCGTGCGCGCCGTCCTTCTTCGTGCTCGGCCGCAGCGCCGCTGGCCCATCCCGCGCTGGTGCGACGCGCGCTGCAGGAGGGACACACCGTCGCGCACCACTCGTTCGCGCATCCACTGCTCGACCACATGCCGGTCGACGCCGCCGAGGCGGAGATCAACCGCGGCTTTGCGGCGGTCGATGCCGCGCTCTACGGCAAGGCCGAGCGCAGCCCGGCGACGCCCTTCTTCCGCTTTCCCGGCTTTGCCTCGAATCGCCGCCCTGCTCGAGCGGCTCGAGCGGCGGCGCATCGCGGTCTTCGGCGCCGACCTGTGGGCCAGCGACTGGAACCCGATGACCCCGGCACAACAACTCGCACTGGTGCTCGAGCGGCTCGGACTCAACGCGCGGGGGAATTCTGCTGTTTCATGATACCAAGACGCAGACGGCTGCCATGCTTCCAGAATTCCTGCGCAGCTTGAAAGGCGCGCGGCTATGCCGTGGTGCATGTCACTCCGCCCACGCGGCCTCGACCGGCGGCGAATTGAAGCTGACATTGCGGCAGCAGTGGCTGTGGCGCCACAGACGGCGAGATTCTCGAAATAATACTGCCAAGATTGGCACTTAAGCTGTCATTAATTTGCGTCCGCCTAGGGTTTGGCTAAGGTGCTTGCGATCTTGCCGCGCGTCCCCTGGCGTCAGTCGGGGGCTCGCCAGTCCAACACAATCGGGGATCGATCCGGGGCATGCGAAGGAATTCGCCGCAATTCGTTTTCTCGCAACTGGTCTGCTGGCGTCTTGTTTATCGGCCTCCTCGTCGGGAGCGGCGGCGGCCGCATCCGACTGCCCCAACCCGAAGCGCGCTCGGCACCAGCCGCACCATCGCGGTCGATCCGAACGAGCATCAGCGCCTCGGCTCATTCAATACCGGGAAACCCTTCCGCTCAATGACCGCGAGGTGGTCATCACCTTCGACGACGGGCCGCTGCCGCCCTCCACCAGTCGCATCCTTGATACGCTGGCGAAGGAATGCGTGAAGGCGACGTTCTTCATGGTCGGCCGCATGGCGCGCGCCTATCCGCACCTCGTGCAAGCGCGTCTATGCCGAAGGCCACACCATCGGCAACCACAGCCAGAACCATCCGTTCTCGCTTCGCCAGGATGACGGTCGACCAGGCCTCGCGTGAGATCGAGGACGGCTTCACGTCGATCCGCACCGCGCTCGGCGAGCCGAGCGGCGTCACCCGATTTTTCCGCATTCCGGCCTGCTGCGGCAGGCATCCGGTCGAGAATTATCTCGCCTCCCGCGGCTACATGACCTGGAGCGTGGACTTCATGGCCGACGACTGGACGCGCATCAGCGCCAGCGAAGTGGTGCGCCGCGCCCTCGACCGGCTCGAAGCGCGCGGCCGCGGCATCCTGCTGCTGCACGACATTCAGCCGGCGACCGCGCATGGCCTGCCCGACGTTGCTGCAGGAGCTCAAGGCCCGCGGCTACCGGATCGTCCACGTGGTGCGAGGCCGGCCCCGACCATCCGAAGACCGCGACGCTGCCGGAGCAGTGGATGACGCGCACCGCGACGCGCACGATTCAGGACGGCCACTGGCCGCTCATCGATGTCGCGAGCCTCACTTTCCCGGAGCCGGAACGGCGCACTGCCCGACACGCGCAACTTCGGCATCTCGGATGCGAGCGGCACTTACGAATTCGGCCTTGCGCGCGCCGACCGGCTGCGCGGCGGCGACCGCGACATCAGGCTGCCGCCGACGTCGATCTGGCGAAACAGCGTGCGGATCGTTGGCCTGCCGTTAGCGGAGCAACTGCCGGCTCCCGACGCCAGCCAACTTCCGCTACGCGCGTGTCTGGAGGACGCTGCCCGATGGTGGCGCGGCGCGGCACGCCCACACCCAAAGGCCCCGCCACCGCCTCGACCGTGGCCCCGACTCCCGTCTCGGCTCCTGACGGCGTGTTGCCGTCTGCGGACTCCCATCTGCTGCCCCGAAGAACAACAATCCGGGCCGCAGCCACCGCGCCCACCGCGGCCGATCGGGCACCAGCTCCAGCTGCCGAAGCCAACCACGACCCTAGGCGGCCAGTCCTGCTGCGTGCCGCCGCGCAGCATGCCGGAAATCGCGAATGATGATGCGCTGGCCAATCACCTCGGCCCCGCTGTAGCTTGGGAATTTCTTCGGAATCCTTCGAACCCCGTCTCAGCAGCTGATCCACAATTCAAAGAGGCTGACATGCAAGTGGATGGACCCCGTAGGTGTCGTCATACTCATTGCTGGCGTGATCGCGCTCGTCCTCTCGACGACGGTCATTTTTGGCCGCGTTCCCGCAAGGGTCAAAGCCAAGGCTTGGTACCAGGAGAGTCCCGGAGAGCTGGGCTGCGTCGGTCCGTCTGTTCATTCTTTATCGCGTGGACGCTGGTTCTGCCGCTCTACTCGCTGGTCAAATGGTACTTCGACCCGCCTGCACCGCGCCGACTTCGCGACCTTCCAATATGGGCAGAAGGTCCTGAGCGACTTCTGGACCGCCGTGACGGTTGCGCTTGAATCTTGTGGGGGATCAGGCGTGATTGAAGGCCGCGGCTAACCGCGAGGGCCAGCCGCCGCGCGATCAGCGAGAAAAGGAAATGAAATCAAGTCCTTCTGCAAGCGAATGGTGCGGTCGAGAGGACTCGAACCTCCACGGGTCGCCCCGCTAGCACCTCAAGCTAGTGCGTCTACCAATTCCGCCACGACCGCAGTGGAGGAAGGCCGCTCGCGGCGGAGCGGCTCAAGCCCGATGTAACAAATCGACCACCGCGGAACAAGGGCTCCGTGGCCGGCGCAGCTCCGGCTCGACGAGCCCGCATCGGCGCGACGCGCCCCGCCGGTTCAGCGCATATCTTCAAGCCGCTGGGTCAGCCCCTTGACCTCGACCGCGATGCGATTGCCGCTGACCACGACGGTGCCCTTCGCGACCGGGAAATTGTTGGCCAGGATCGCGACCTCGTCATCCTCGGAGGCATCGAGCTCGATGATGGCGCCGCGGCCGAGCCGGAGCACCTGGTGGACCGGCATGTACGTGGTGCCGAGCACCACCTGGATATCGAGCGAGACCTTGTCGAGTGTGGGCATCGAATCCTCAGGGCCGATGTGACGGTAGGACCTGACCACGCTATGGTTAGCAGGTGGTTAACGTGCGCGACCGATCTGATAGCGGGCTCCGCCCGACCTGAGCTTGCCCCGGTGGAATGGCGCCTGAGCGACGGCCTGGTCCCCTATGACGAGGCGCTCGCCGCCATGGATGCAGCGCGCGGCCGCGATCGCGGCCGGCACGCGCCACCGAGCTCGTCTGGCTGATCGAGCATCCGCCGCTCTACACCGCCGGCACCAGCGCCAAGCCCGCAGGATCTGATCGAGGCGCGCTTTCCGGTGCACTCAGACCGGCCGCGGCGGCCAGTTCACCTATCACGGGCCCGGCCAGCGCGTCGCCTACGTGATGCTCGACCTGCAACCGCGCGCGGCCCGACGTGCGCCGCTACGTCGCCACGCTGGAGGAATGGATGATCCGCACGCTGGCGGCCTTCAACGTGCGCGGCGAGCGGCGCGAGGACCGCATCGGCGTCTGGGTGCGCCGGCCCGACAAGGGCGATGGCCGCGAGGACAAGATCGCGGCGATCGGCATCCGCGTGCAGCGCTGGGTCACGCTGCACGGCGTCGCGCTCAACGTCGAGCCCGACCTCTCGCATTTCTCCGGCATCGTGCCGTGCGGCGTGCCGAGCCGCGCTACGGCGTGACGAGCCTGCGTCGATCTCGGCCTGCCGGTGACCATGGCCGGAGGTCGACATGGTGCTGCGCGCGCGAGTTCGAGGCACTGTTTGGCCTCGACGCGAGGGTGAGCTCAGTCACCTTTGGTTTCGTTTCTGCAATTTTGGTTTGTTTTGCCAAGAGCGCTGCTGACGCCCCGTTCCGTCCCCGCGGATCAGAACCACTTACACATAAAGTGAAGAAAATCTGGCGTCAATGATGTTTCACCCAAAAGCAAAATCGCATCGCTCATGACCTTCGGTTATGGGCGTCCCAGTTCCGCTCCAGGTTTGCGATCAGGGCGGGGCTGAAAGCACAATAGGCCTGGTCGCGCGCATAGGCCGAGCAATAGCGGCGGAACAAGTCGAGCGGCTCTCGCCGATACGCAGCGCGCGGCGATTGCCAATCGCGCTGACCGCACCTGCGTTGCTGAGGCCTTCGATCACGTGCGCGAGCGCAGCATCCATCTCGTCAGGTCTTGCAATCTCGTCACAGATCAGCCGACCCTCCGGGCTGTCGCACGGCAATCTCTGCTCGTACTGGATCGCCTGACGCGCGATCCGGTCTCCAGTGAACCGCGGCAGGCGCAGGTTAGCGAGCCCGGAATGATGCCTTCCTTGCGCGCCGGCAACGTCATAAAGGCATCGCTCGCCGCCAGCACGTAATCCATCGTAAGCAGTAGCTGGCAGTGCCCCCGATGGCAAAGCCATCGACGACGGCGATCCACGGCTTCTCGATGCCGCGGCCACGCACATCATCGGGAACGGAGTTCGGCCGCGCGACTCCGCGCAGGAGCTTATGCACGTGCAGCCGAGGTCGCGCCCAGGAACCACAGGAACGGGATCCGGCCGCGATAGAGATGGGTGAGATTGATCCCGGCGCCGAAGGCGCGGCGATCGCGATACTCGGATGCTCGAGCACGCCTCCACGGATCACCGCAATATCAGTCGCCGGATCAAGAATCGGCGAGATCGACCGCAAGCTCCGTGCGCTCGTGAGTGTGGTCTCGTCCTCGGCGTTGAGAAAGCGCGCATTCGCCATGGTCACATGCACCGCCCTGCCCGGCGCTCGACCGTCGTGGTGCCGAGATCAACGCGGCCGTCGCCGGCAAGCTGCGGCAAGAGCTCAGCCACCTGCGGGCGCGGCAGCAGCATGGCGTGGCAGAGATGGGTGCCGGCGCGCTCGCTCGCCAGCATGTGCGCGAGAAAGATGCCCTGGTCGATCTCGATGCCGTCCCTGTCGCGTTGCAGCTTCGCCCGCTTCGCGCAGCTGCTGCTCGCGCGTCGGGTGAGTCCTGGAACGGCGCTCGCCGCCTCGATGACCAGCGCATCGAGCCGCAGGAACAGCGAGCGATTATGCGAGATGGGTCATAGAGTGCTTCGGCGTGCGCAGCCACGAAAGCGCCTGCGATGCTCGCGCGCACTGGCGAGCAGCGCAGTGGCCGCCGCTGCCTCGGCGTCGTTGCGCTTGGGCTTTTGTGGCAGCCGCTGCAGCAGATCATCACAGAGATGAAAGAAACGCGCGTAGCGCGCGCGATCAATCTCGAAATCGGCGGTTTGCTCCACCTGCGCGGCCGCCCAGGACGCGATGTCATCGTCGCCGAGCCCCGCCCCGCGCAGGCTGAATGCGCGAGCCTCAACGCTGACCACAGTCATCCCAACGCCCCATCCAGATGCACCGCCGATCACCTGCTCGGCCGTGCAGGGAGGCGCATCCTCGCTCGCCTTTCAATCGGCCTGGCCGATCGTAGCGGACCAGGGGACTGGCAGAGCGACGAGCTGTGACCGGGGTCTCGTTCAGCCGCAGCAGCGCATAGGCAACGCTGGGACGCATTCTGCAGGACACCATGGCGTCTTCACCGCAACGATCAGAATCCCGGTGACGGCGTAGGTTGCATCGCTGTGCTCGATGCGATCGCCCTGCTTGCCGGGGAATAAAGCACGACCTTGGTGATCACGCAGGCTTTCTCCTCGGCCCCGCCCGCGATTGAGCTCCGCACGGCATCTTTTGTGAGATGCGGCGTAGCCCTTGGCGTCTGCCGGCTGTGCGCAGACCAATACACTGTCTCTGTCGTGTCCGCTCTTGCACTTCCGCGAAAGCACTTTGCGCGAAAGCACTGGTAATGCTCGACAGAGTGGCGGCGAATCAGAAGCCTGCTGAAAGTGCGCATCGGAAAACCTCTGGAAACCTCTTTGGCGACCTAAACGGCATCATGGCAGCAAGAGTCTCGTAAGGCGTCTCTCTTACTTGCCGATGCTTGGAACCAAACCGCCTTTGGCGGAACGTCCTTTGTCGCAACACTTCGCTCGCAGTGACGCGGGCCGAACCAGCCGGGTGGTGGCATCGGTTGGCGCGATAACATGCACCGTCAATTCAAGCGCGTGACCATTGCTCGGTTCGCGCGAGTGCTCGTGCGGAAACACAGTGCTAGGAGCTAATATCGAACGATGTTTGGGTTGAATGCCTTGGTTGAGCCACGGGCTTAAAGTTTCAGGTTGAGCGAGCTGGAAGTGGTGCGACTTCCTAAAATATAGTGTGGCGGCCAAAAGCAAATCGTTGGCGGGTCATGGCAAGAACACCGCTGATGGCCATTGCCGGCTTCTCAAGCTATACGCCTGCCAGAGACAGCGCGCCTGCTCAGCAAAGCGGAACGTTTTCCTGCACGTGAGCAGGATCATGACTGACAAAAACTCTGCCGTGAATGAGCCTCACAACCGCGCGGCTGAGACCGTGCGATCGGCGATCCGTCGATCTTGAGTGAGCCGACAGGAAAAATGCGCCTTTCGCTGCGCATAGCGACCATATTGATGGCGTGCCTGTTGAGTATGGCAGCATCGGCTGCGGAGCCCGATTGCCTCGAACAGTCCTCGTCCTGCATCAGTCCATCCCCTACACCGAGTACTTCGGCAAACTCTTTGCAGTCCTTTCAATCGACGCTGAAGGCCGGCTCTGATGATTCCCGTCACCATCTATCTCGAGAGAGTCTGGGGTACACGGTATGTTCAAGGGCACGGAATACGACAGCCTTGTCCACTGATTTATCAAGGAGAAGTATCGCGTCAGGACCCATCAGTGTCATCGTCGCCGACGGCTTCGATGCCCTGCAATTTGCAGTGAGCCTGCGAACCGAGATTGAGACCCAAGCATACCGATCGTTTTTTCCGGCATCGATGGACGGTACGGCGGCTCAATTGAAGCTCCCGCCTAACGTGACCGGAACCACGATTCACAGGACGGCGCGCCACGTGCTTATCACGGCGAAGGCGCTGGTGCCGGGTCTTAAGCGGATTGCGGTCGTAGGCGATCCGCTTCGAGGAGCAGACCTATCGACGTCACTACAAGAACGGAGCTTCCGACAATCGACAAGGACGTGGAATTCATCGATCTCACGGGCTTGCCGATGAACGAGCTGCGCAAGCGAGTTGCCACACTACCGGAAGATGCCGCAATCTTCTTCACGACCTTAATCCGTCGGCAGCGGTGGTGCACGATACGATCCCAATGAAGCGCTCGCACTCGTCGCTGAAGTCGCCAATCGTCCGATCGTGATCGATCAGGAGACCCGCCTTGGCCACGGCGGCACGGGAGGATCTCCTCCTTCAGGCAGTGCCAATTGGCGAGGCGACTGCGCGAATCCTGTTACGCCTGTTCAGCGGTGAAAGTGCTTCGATCAATCCCGGTTGCGCCTGGCGAGTTCGTCAAACCGGTCTTCGACTGGCGCGAGCTGAAGCGATGGAACATCCCTGAGGCACAGCTCTGCCGTTGGGAAGCGAAATCCGCTTCCGGGAATACGACGCATGGGAGCAGTATCGTCGATACATCGTTGCTGTTCTGTGCCGCGCTTTTGTTGCAGACCGCGTCTGATAGGCTGGCTGATCTATGAGATCAGGCGGCGCCAACGTGCTGAGATCCAATCGCGCAGTGCCATGGCCGAACTGACCTATATGAATCGCAGGGCGGCTGCCGGGCAGCTGTCAGCCTCTCTCACTCACGAGGTCAGCCAACCTCTGGCTGGTATCGTGACAAGGGCCAGTGCAGCCTTACGTTGGATCCGCGCGGAGAAGCCTAATCTTGAAAAGGCAGGAGCCGCATTGGAGGGCATTGTGGCTGCCGGCCATCGCGCCAGCGACATCGTCAGCAAGCGTTCGCGCGATGTTCAAAAAGGATGCACCTGAAAAGGTGTCGACTGACATTAACCAGATCATCCGGACAGTTCTGTCGATTGTGCGTGTTGAGTTGCAGAAACATGACGTAGAACTTCAAACACAACTCAACGAACACCTCCCGACTCGTGCAGGGCGACAAGGTGCAATTGCAGCAAGTCGTCCTGAACCTCGTCATGAATGGCATCGAGGCCATGCATTCGGTTCGGCCTCGCGTGTTGAAAGTGCAAACTGATCAAACCAAATCTGGTATGGTGCGTGTGTCGATTGAGGATACGGGAACGGGGATTGATCCAGCCAACCTTGATCGGATTTTCAAGCCGCTATTCACGACCAAAGCGACCGGAATGGGGATGGGCCTTTCCATCTGCCATTCGATCATCGAGAGCCACGGCGGTCGGATTTGGGTGTCGTCGGCCATCAACCAAGGCTCAATTTTTCACTTTGAACTGCCGATCAATGCTGCCCGAGGAGCCAGCCCCGCATCGCGGCTGGCATAGGCCGGTGTCTCGTCTGGCACGGGCTATCCTTAACCCATCAGTCCGTTGGCGTCACTTCCCGATCGGGCGCAGGTGCGGCGCACTACTTCTGCGCCCACGGGAAATAACGCAGATCCGGCGGCGCCTGGTCCTTGCGCACCGGCATCAGCAAGCCCGTCGGCGCTCATGTAGTAGTTCTCGTTGCCGATGCGCACGTGACCGTTGCCTTCCGCGCAGATGAACTCCCGCGCCAGGCCGGCGCGCGCCGCCGAATTGCGCTGATATTCCCGTACGACCGTCCAGGGCCGCGTCAGCGCGTTGTCGATCACCGTGATCTCCGTCATGCAGGATGTTGGGATTGTTCTTGTTGAGATAGAAGCGCTCCTTGAACACGGACTTGTTGTCGTGGTGCAGCGGCAGCTGCGACGCATCGTAGTGGCGCGGCCCCTTGAAGCTGCGGGTCTCGACCTCGAGCACGTCGAACTTGCCGTCGCCGTCGGTGTCGACCCACTTGCCGATGGAATAGCCCTGCATAGGTCGGCTCGATCGTCCTCCGGCCAGTCGCGCCCGTCGGTGTAGATGCGCCGGCCATGCTCGACCCAGTTGATGCAGGATGTAGGTGGTGGCGGGCGTGATCGATGATCTCGATCGGCTCGCCGCCATACATCATGATCGGCATGCCGAAGCCGAGGCACGAGATGCCGAGCCATTCGTCCGCTGTCGCCCTTGGCCTGCGGATTTCAGGTTGGCTTCGTAGATCGCTCTGATATTCCGGCGTCAGCGGCGCGCCCGCTGCCTCGCCCCAGTCCCGTGCTGGTCGAACGAGAAATCTGCCCGCGCACGCCGGCACCGGCATCCGGCGCCATTGGCCTCTTGAAGTTCGGATACTTCCGAATCGTCGAACGCCTGCGCGCCGTGCCGTGCGAACATCGCACAGCGGCTGCCATCGCCGCATAGCGCGCATGACAAAATCCGATGATCGCATGGTGGTCCTCCCCGTGTTGATCCGTGGCAGCCAGCGCAGCTGCGGTGCCGTCGTCGCGCATGCATCGTCGCCGGGCTCGCCAGCTTCGTTCGACGCTCGCTTGAAGTACTTCAGGTCCGGCGGTCCTGGTCTTTACTCGGAGGCATCGATAGTCATCTGCGCTCAGGAATACGTTGTCGCCTGCCGAATGACGACTCATGGCATTGTACTCGGGGCAGACGTCGACTCCAGCCAGTCGGCTGCGCAGATCGGGATTGCGCGACATAGCGCTTGTCCACCGTCCAGGGGCGCGTCAGCGCGTTGTCGATCGACGGTGATCTCGTCGATGCAGGCATGTTCGGGATCGTTCTTGTCGAGATAGATGCGCTCCTTGAACACCGACTGGTTGTCGCGCGTGAAGCGGGCATGCCCGGATGTCATAGACGCGCGGCCCCTGAAGCCGCGGGTCTCGACTTCGAGCACGTCGTATTTGCCGTCGCCGTCCGTCGTCGATCCATTTGCCGATTGAATAGCCCTGGAAGGTCGGCTCGATCTCCTTAGGCCAGTCGCGCCCGTCGGTAAAGATACGGCGCAGCGGATCTAGTCCGCGATGAATGATGTGGTCGTATCCGGCGCGACGATGAACTCCAGCGGCTTGGAACGCCACCATCATGAACTGGCAGTGGCGGCGCACAACAGCGCGCGTCGACGCCGAGCCAAGAGTCCGCCAGTATCCTGCTCCTGACATTGTCCTCGGAATCATCTCCTGATAGCTCCGGCGTCGCGGTGCTCTGAAGCGCGCCCCAGCCTCGGTCAGTCGGACGGTTGGCCCGGCACCTGCGCACGACGAAGCTGCTCCCACTGGCCCTTCAGGTTCGGGCGGTATTTCTGAGTCATCGAACGCCCCGTGCGCTGCCGGATCGCGCTATCGCGCAGGCGCGCTGCGGCGAGTACGAATCGCGGATCACGCCTCGGCAAATGCTACGGCATGTCCTCCCAACGTTCGTCCAGCCTGAAGTTATCGTGGCTCTTGCGTGGTGTAAGTTGGCCGCGATCCGGCGACGCGCGTCCATGTTCCGGGCGACACGGCGTGATCGTGCTCTCTCGGATCGCGCTATGCTCAGTTCCGGGAAGAAGCGTCGCCGGATGGCGCCATAGCGCGCGTCGAAGACGCGAACGCCGATGGCTCCACCCTCGGGCCACAGCGCTCTACAAAACCGAACACGGCGATGCGACGGCTGCAGGGCCGATAGAGCCGCGCGCCGCGCATGTCGCCGGCGCCGCCGGCCAGCCACCGCGATGTACTGCGCTTGGCACGCTGACGCTGTAGCTCATCGGCGGCGCCGTGATCGGCGTGCCGAGGTTGAAGCTCCACAGCTTCCTGGAGCGTGTCGGCGTCGTAGGCCGCGAACTGCCCGGTCATGATGGCCGGTGAACAGCAGGTCGCCGTCGGTGCTCAGCATGCCGGACTCGTTCGGCGAGCGGGAACGTCTCCTTGGCGATGCACCTTGCCGGTCTTGCAGATCGATCGCCCAGAGCGCGCCGTGGGCGGTGGTGCGGCCCTGCTCGGTGCAGCACGGCGGCAGGCCGACATAGTCCTTGTTCTCGTCCATCGGGGTCTTGATGACGGTGCCGGCGGATGCAGCCTTCGGCGCCCGCCACATAGGCGACGCATGCGCTTGGCGTCATAGGTCGGCGGGAAGAACGTCGGCGAGCCGTTCCACCACGGGCAGAGCCTCCTGGCCGGGCTTGCCGCGCCGCACGCCGATGCCGGCATAGAGTCTGCACGTCGAGGTTCGGATCGTAGTCGACCGGCTTGCCGGTCTTCGGATCGATGCCCTTGGTCCAGGTGACTTTCTCCTGATACTGGTCGGCGCGCAGGAACTGACCGTTGGCGCGGTCGAGCGTGTAGTAGAAGCCGTTGCGCGAGAAGTTCGCGACGACCTTGCGGCTGCTCGCCGTTGATGGTGACCTCGTAGAGCATCTTCGGGCTCGGCGTGTCGAAGTCCCAGTGCTCGTTCGGCGTCTCCTGGAAGTACCAGGCGATCTTGCCGGTGTCGGCATCGAGCGCGATGCGTGCTCGCGGTGAACAGGTTGTCGCCCGGGCGGAATTCCGGATCGAAGCTCGGGAAGGCGTCGCCGGTGCCGTAATAGAGCGAGGTTGGTGGCCGGGATCGTAGGACGCCGTCTGCCACACGCTCGCCGCCGCCGATGCGCCAGGCATTGTGCTTGTCCTTCCAGGTCTCGGAGCCGGGCTCGCCCGGCGCCGGGATCGTGAAGGTGCGCCAGGCCAGCTGGCCGGTGTTGGCGTCCCAGGCGCCGACCCAGCTCGCGGGTGCCCAGCTGAGCCGCCGGTGCTCTCGCCCTGACCAGGACGAGCTCCTTGCCGCCGCGGGTCTTGACCGTCAGCGGCGCGCCCGAGAAGCCTTGCGTCTTCGAGTGACGGCGTGCCGGTCGCGGGATCGGTCGGCGCCGCGGCGTTGACCTCCCAGACCACCTCGCCGGAATCGCGGTTGAGCGCGATCAGGCGCGCATCGTTGGTCGCGACGAAGACCTTGTTGCCGTACATCGCGATCCCGCGGCTGGTGCGCGAGCGCGTGATCTTGGGATCGTAGCGCCAGAGCGGCACCGCCTGCGTGCCGCTGCGCACGTCGAACTTCATCACCCGGCTCCAGGTGTCGACCACGTACATGAAGCCGTCATCGACCAGCGGGGTCGCCTCTTCCTTGCCGCGCAGCGTGCCGCCGGTGCCGGTGCCGCCGATCGAGATCAGGAACTTGAGCTTGAGGTCCTTGACCGTTGTCGCGGTTGATGTCCTTGAGCGGCGAATGCGCGGCTGTTGTTGTAGTCGCGGTGCACCATCAGCCAGTTTTGCGGATCGTTTGGTGCATTGAGCAAGCGCTCGGCGCTCACGTCGGCCTGCCGCCACGGTTGCGCGAGCGGCTGCGATCGAACAGGCGGCAACGAGCAATGCCGCAAAGGTTGCGGTCGCTTCCATCTCTTCCTCCCATTTTTTCCAATCACTTTGTGATCAAGACTAGCGCAAGCGGACGTCCGCTGCATCCCCAAAGGAAGGCGCGCTCGTCGATACAGCAATGCAGATGAGCCGCCGCTGTGGCCGAGCGGCGAACGCGCGTTTGATCAATGGATGCGTGCTGCGAGGCAGGATGCCAGGCGTGACGGCGCGCAAAAGCTCAGGCCTGCGAGCGCCCTGCCCCTGGTCCTGATGTGCTTCCGCCCCAGCGCCGGAAGCGCTCGTCGATCCGCCGCAGCATGGCGGCTATAGAGGTGCCAGGTGAAGCGCGTGCGCAGAATGTTGTCAGGGAGAGCTCCGGCTCAGGGCGCAGTAGTCCTTGAGATACTGGCCCTGCTCGAAATCGAAGTAGGACATCGAGAACGCCCTCGCCTCCATGTTCATCATGTCATCATTCAGGCAGCCATCGAGAATGAGGCATAGACCTTGATCGGCGTGACCAGACGCATGCGCAGGAAGCTTGAACAGGAACGGCGCCGCATAGTTGCGGGAGAATTTGTTGCGCTCAGCCAGCCAGCCGACATAGTGGGCCGTGTGCACATAAGCCTGACGGCGTGGCAGGCGCAGCTCCTTGACGGTGCCCTCGTGATACCTGGCGCGGTCAGACGACGTGCGGTCCGTTGTTGTGAGGTCTGATGTACGGTCGGCTGATCGATTGCACACGCATGGAAGCGACTCTACTCATACACAACAAATCACTCTGATACCGCCGCACGAACGGACGGCCTCGCACTGGAATTGCAGGAAGGCGACGGCTTGATGGCAGGATCGCGGCGCCGCGAAAACTTGGCTGCACCGCGCGTTCTGCGAGCACGCTCGGCAACGCGCAAACCGAGACAATTCGCGCGTGCGCCGAGACCAATCTTCGTCGCCGAGGTTACGTCACGCCGGCTGACGCAGATCCAATAAAGCGGGCCGATGAAGCGCGCCCCTTCAATTTCCGCGTGCCATGTAGCTTCTTGCTGAAGCCGTTGCGGCCATTGGTGACGGTGACCTTGCCGTCGGCAGCAACCTTGGCGGTGATCTCATGCCCTTGCACCGGCGGTCTCCTAAGCCGACGACCAGACGATCGGGATGGACGAGCTTGGCGGCAACCGCGGCGGGCACGCCGTAGCCCATGGCGCCGCTGGTCGGCCCGAGCTGGCGTCCCGGTCGGCGATACTGCAGAAAGCGGTTCGGCCAGCCGCTGAAATTGCCGGCGTCGCTGGTTACGATCGCGTCGTCGGGCAGGCGCTCGCGCAGCCATCCCATGATCGCGGCCGAGATCGAGCGGACCGCCGGACGGGGAGGGCACGAGCCCAGCCTCGTATTCCGCGCGCGCCGCTTCGCGCCAGCGCGACCAGCGTCCCGCTGCCACCGGCGCCAGCGCCGCGGCGGCGGCGGCGAATTCCGGCATGCCGGACTGGATCGCGAGAGTCGGACGGAACACGCGGCCCAGCTCCTCGGCGGCGGCATGCACGTGGATCAGCACCTTGCCCGGGTCCGGGATCCCGAGCAGCGAATAGGATTGCGAGGTGATCTCGCCGATCCGCGCGCCGACCGCCAGCAGCAGATCGGCCTCCTTGACCCGCGCGACGAGGGCTGGGCTCGCGCCGGTACCGAGATCGCCGACAAAGCACGGCATGCGATTGTCGACGATGTCCTGGCGGCGGAACGAGCAGCAGACCGGCAGATCGTTTGCCCGGGCGAAGCTCGTGATGTCGCGGCAGGCCGCGTCGCTCCAGCCGCTGCCGCCGACCAGCATCATCGGCCGCTCTGCGGCGGCGAGCAGCCGGCGCAGCTCGGCGAGGTCGGCCGCTCCGGGTGGGCGCGCACCGGGCGGTAGGGGCCGGCCACCGGGGCGATGCGGCGATCGCGCAGCATGTCCTCGGGCAGCGCCAGGACCACCGGACCCGGGCCGGCCGGATGTCGCGACCTGGAAGGCCTGGTTGACCAGCTCGGGGACGCGCTCGGCCAGATCGATCTGCGTCACCCATTTGGCGAGCGGCGCGAACATCTTGCGGAAATCGACCTCCTGAAGCGCCTCGCGGTCGAGCTGGTGGCGCGCGACCTGGCCGACCAGCACGACCATCGGCGTCGAATCCTGGAACGCGGTGTGGATGCCGATCGAGGCGTTGCAGGCGCCGGGACCGCGGGTCACGAGCAGCACGCCGGGCTTGCCGGTCAGCTTGCCGTAGGCCTCGGCCATAAAGGCCGCGCCGCCTTCCTGGCGGCAGGTGACGAGGCGAATTTCCGGCGCGTCGAACAGCGCATCGAGCACTTCGAGATAGCTTTCGCCGGCGACGCTGAAGGCGAACTCGACGCCGTGGGCACGAAGTGCCGCGACGACGAGCTGGCCGCCGCTGAGGAGAGGCTGGTTCGTTGTCATCGCTGCACCTCGGAGCCTACTTGCGAGACGGCTATTTGAGACGATGCGAGCGACGGACGAAAGGGGTTCCTGGCGGCCGGGATATCTGCTGGCGGCACGGCCTATAATCGGCTACTCGGGGCGCGGTGTCGGAGACGCGCCCGCGAATTGTTGCTAAGCTTGCAACTCCGACTGGACGGGAGCGGAGCTGCTCCGGCACTCCGGGTGGCGGCGGCAGGTCTCGAGCGACATGGACGATCAGCGCACCGAAATTCGGCTTCCCGCGAGGCCCTTGACTGTCGACGACGACGTCGCCTACCCGGAATACAAGGGATCGGCCATTCCGCAGCAGCGAGGCGGTTTCGCGGCCGCGCCCGCTGGCGGCTGCTAAAGCGACTTCTCTGGCTGCGTGTTGGTCCTGATGATCGTCGCGGCGGCCGTGTGGTATTTCCCCGCCCCGATACGCAGCCGAAAGAAGCCGGGCGCGGGCGCTCCGGCGGTCCGGTGCCGGTCGGGGTGGTTCCGGTGCAGAAGGGCGACATGCCTGTCAGCTTGAGCCAGCTCGGCACCGTCACCCCGCTCGCCACGGTCACGGTAAAGACCCAGATCAACGGCTATCTGACCGAGGTCGCCTTCAAAGAGGGCCAGATGGTCAAGAAGGGCGATTTCCTCGCCCAGATCGATCCGCGACCCTATCAGGTGGCGCTCGAGCAGGCCGAGGCGACGCTGGCCAAGGACCAGGCGCTGCTGAAGAACGCCCAGCTCGACCTCGAACGGTACAACACGCTGGTGGCGCAAAACTCGATCGCCAGGCAAACCCGCGATACGCAAGTGTCTCTCGTCGCTCAAAACCAAGCGACGGTCAAAGCCGATCAGGCGCAGATCGATGTGCAGAAGCTCAACCTGACCTATTGCCGCATCGTCTCGCCGGTGACCGGCCGGGTCGGGCTGCGTCAGGTCGACGCCGGCAATTACGTGCAGAACCAGCGACCCGAACGGCATCGTCGTGGTCACCCAGTTGCAGCCGATATCGGTGATTTTCACCGTGGCGGAAGACAATCTGCCCGCGGTGATGAAGCGCGTGCGCGCCGGGGCGAGCTTGCCGGTCAGCGCATTCGACCGCACCGGAACCGACCGAGCTCGGCGCCGGCACGCTGGAAACCGATCGACAATCAGATCGATACGACCACCGGCACCGTCAAAGCTCCGCGCGGTGTTCGACAATCGCGACGAGGTCCTGTTCCCCAACCAGTTCGTCAATGTCCGGCTCCTCGTCAACACGATGCAGGACACGGATATCGTGCCGGTCTCGGCGATCCAGCGCGGCGCCCCGGGGACGTTCGTCTACGTGGTCAGTCCGGAGAATACGGTGACGGTTGCGAAGGTGAAGCTCGGTCCGAGCGACGGCCAGCGCATCGCGATCCTGTCCGGGCTGCAGCCCGGTCGAAAGCGTCGTCGTCGACGGCGCCGACAGGCTGCGCGATGGCGCCAAGGTGCACCTGGCGCCGAAACAAGCCGCGACGGCGCAGCGCCGGGCGACCAGCGCAGCGCAGGACAGCCGCAGGGGCGGATCCGGGAGGCAGGCGGCGGCTCAGCGCATCGGCGACCCGCCACGCTGCGGCAGCCGCTGACGCAACGCGGATGGCATCGTCGCGCAGCCGCAGCGGCACCCTGAGACGCCATCAGCGCTGCCGGTGCAGGCGCGAGCGCCGGCTACGCGTCAGGACGCAGGTGACGTGATGAGCCCGTCGCGCCTCTTTCATTCTGCGCGCCGGTCGCCAACGACGATTGCTGATGGCGGCAATCATGCTGGTCGGCATGTTTGCCTATCAGCTTCCTGCCGCTGTCGGCGCTTCCCGAGGTCGATTACCCGACGATCCAGGTGCAGACGTTCTACCCGGGCGCCAGTCCCGATGTGATGACCTCGTCTCGGTCACCGCGCCGCTCGAGGTGCAGTTCGGCCAGATGCCGGGGCTCAACCAGATGTCCTCGACGAGCTCGGCCGGCGCTTCGGTGATCACCCTCCAGTTCAGTCTCGCGCTCAGTCTCGACGTGGCCGAGCAGGAGGTGCAGGCGGCGATCAACGCGGCCGGCAACCTGTTGCCGCTCGGATCTGCCGGCGCCGCCGATCTACGCCAAGGTCAATCCTGCGGACGCGCCGATCCTGACGCTGGCGTTGACCTCGAAAACGATCTCGCCGACCCAGGTCCAGGACCTCGCCGACACGCGCCTCGCGCAGAAAATCTCCCAATTGCCGGGGGTCGGGCTGGTCAGCGTCAGCGGCGGTCAGCGTCCGGCGGTGCGCATCCAGGCAAATCTGACCGGCAGCTCGCCGCCTATGGCCTCAACATCGACGATCTGCGCACGACGCTCGCTAACGCCAACGTCAATACGCCCGAAGGGCAATTTCGACGGGCCGAGCCAAGCCTACACGATCAACGCCAATGATCAGATCAGGAAGCCCGCCGACTACAACGACCTGGTGGTGGCCTACCGCAACGGCGCGCCCGGTGAAGCTGTCGGATGTCGCGCGCGCCATCGAAGGCGCCGAGAACACCAAGCTCGCCGCCTGGATGAACACCGACCAGGCGATCATCCTCAACATCCAGCGCCAGCCCGGCGCCAACGTCATCGAGGTGGTCGATCGGATCCAGGCGCTGCTGCCGCAGCTCAGAGCGGCGCTGCCTGCCAGGATCGATGTCGAGGTGCTGACCGACCGCACCACGACGATCCGCGCGTCGGTTGCCGATGTCGAGTTCGAGCTCGGCCTCGCCGTGGTCGCTCGTCGTCATCGTGATCTTTGTGTTTCTGCGCAGCCCGTCGGCGACACTGATCCCGAGCCTGTCGGTGCCGCTGTCGCTGGTCGGCACGCTCGCCGTGATGTATTTGGCCGGGTTCAGCCTCAACAACCTCTCGCTGATGGCGCTGACGATCGCCACCGGCTTTGTCGTCGACGACGCGATCGTCATGATCGAGAACATCTCGCGCTACATCGAGGCGGGCGATCCGCCGCTGCAGGCCGCGCTGAAGGGATCCGCGCAGATCGGCTTTACCATCATCTCGCTGACGGTATCGCTGATCGCGGTGTTGATCCCGCTGCTCTTCATGCCCGATGTGGTCGGCCGGCTGTTCCGGGAGTTCGCCATCACCCTGGCGGTCACGATCGTCATCTCGCGCCGTCGTCGCCTTGACGCTCGTGCCGATGATGTGCGCCAAGATTCTGCGCCACCGGCGTCCGTCGGAAATCTCGCTCGTGGCGCGCAAGAGCCAGCAGTGGTTCGACGGGCTGATCGCCCAGTACGGCAGGCTGTTGACCTGGGTGCTCGACCATCAGCCGCTCACCCTGCTGGTGGCGGTCGGCACTCTGGGCCTGACCGTGTTTCTCTACATCGTGATCCCGAAGGGGTTTTTCCCGGTGCAAGACACCGGGCCTGATCCAAGGGATCTCCGAAGCTGCGCCGTCGGTTTCCTTTGAGGCGATGGCAAGAGCGTCAGCAGGCGCTGGCGGCCGTCATCCTCAAGGACCCCGATGTCGTCAGCCTGTCTTCGCTTCATCGGGGTCGACGGCACCAACCCGACGCTCAACACCGGTCGGTTTCTGATCAACCTCAAACCGCCCGATCAGCGCCGAGCCTCGGCCAGCGACGTAATTCGCCGCTTGGAGCGAGATACGCCGAGACGTTGCCGGCATCGCGCTCTACATGCAGCCGGTGCAGGATCTGACGATCGACGCAGCGGTCAGCCGCTGCGCAATACAATTTCGTGCTCGAGGACGCCAACCCGAGCGAGTTCGCGGTCTGGGTCCCGAAACTGCTCGAGCGCCTGCAGCAGCTTCCGCAGATCGAAGGGGTCGACGAGCAATTACGCGGAAAACGGGCTTTCCGCCTATATCCTGATCGACCGCCCGACCGCCGCGCGTTTCGGGATCACCCGCGCACCGTCGACAACGCGCTCTATGATTCGTTCGGGCAGCGCATCGTCTCGACGATCTTCACCCAGTCGAACCAATACCGGGTGATCCTCGAAGCCGATCCGGCACTGCAGCAATCGCTGAGCTCGTTGGGCTCGCTCTATCTGCCGTCATCGACCGCTGCGAACGGCCAAGTGCCGCTTTCGGCAATCGCTCGGGTCGAGGAGCAAACCGCGCCGCTGCCAGATCAATCACCTCGGGCAATTTCCGTCGACCACCGTGTCGTTCAACCTTGCACCGGGCGCCTCGCTCGGCGAGGCGGTCGACGCGATCAAGGAGGCCGAGCGGGAAATCGGAATGCCGGCCAGCATGATCACTGTATTCCAGGGCGCGGCGCTGGCATTTCAGGCGGCACTCGGCAACGAGCTCGTGCTGATCATCGCGGCGATCATCACGATGTACATTGTGCTCGGGCGTCCTCTACGAAAGCTTCATCCACCCGATCACAATCCTTTCGACACTGCCTTCCGCCGGCGTCGGCGCGCTCCTGGCATTGATGATCGACGGCAGCGATCTCAGCGTCATCGCGATCATCGGCATCATCCTGTTGATCGGCATCGTCAAGAAGAATGCGATCATGATGGTCGACTTCGCGCTCGATGCCGAGCGCAACGAGGGCAAGACGCCGCGCGAGGCGATCTACCAGGCTTGCCTGTTGCGTTTCCGGCCGATCCTGATGACGACCATGGCGGCGCTCTTTGGCGCGCTGCCGCTGATGCTCGGCAGCGGAACCGGCTCGGAGCTGCGCCATCCGCTAGGGGTGACGATCGTCGGCGGGCTTGATTTTCAGCCAGTTGCTGACGCTGTTCACGACGCCGGTCATCTATCTCAGCTTCGACCGGCGGCCAGCTGCTCGCGCCGTAATATCGGTTCCGGCGCAGCAAGGCCGGAGGGTGCCGGCCGGTGAACCCTTCGGCCCTGTTCATCAATCGGCCGGTGGCGACAACTCTGCTGACTCTCGGCATCGCGCTCGCCGGGTTCTTTGCCTTTTGAAGCTTCCGGTCGCGCCGCTGCCGCAGGTTGACTTTCCGACGATCTCGGTGTTCGCGACGATGCCGGGGCAAGCCCCGACACGATGGCGACGACCGTGGCGACGCCGCTCGAACGCCATCTCGGCGTCATTGCCGACGTCACCGAAATGACTTCGCAGAGCACCGTCGGACATGACGCGCATCACCCTGCAATTCGGTCTGAACCGGAACATCGACGGTGCCGCGCGTGATGTTCAGGCGGCGATCAACGCGGCGCGCGCCGACCTGCCGACGAGCTTGCGTACCAACCCGACCTACCGCAAGGTCAACCCTGCCGATGCGCCGATCGCGATCCTGGCGATGACCTCCGAACACGCTGACCCGGGGTCAGATCTACGATGCCGCATCGACGATCGTGCAACAGGCGCTTTCCCAGATCGACGGCGTCGGGCGGGTGGCGATCGGTGGGAGTTCGCTGCCGGCGGTGCGCGTCGAGCTCAACCCGCTGGCGCTGTTCAAATACGGGATCGGCCTCGAGGACGTTCGCGCCGCCCTTGCCTCGGCCAACGCCGCATAGTCCCAAGGGCATGATCGAAGACGGCGACCAGCGGTTCCAGATCTACACCAACGACCAGGCGAACCGCGCCGCAGATTACCGCCCGCTGGTGATCGCCTACCGCGATGGCTCCCCGGTGCGGCTGACCGACGTCGCCGAGGTGAGAGATTCGGTCGAAAATCTCGCGCAACCAGGGGCTCGCCAACGGCAAGCCCGCAGTTCTGGTCTTCGTCTATAAGCAGCCGGGCGCCAACATCATCGAGACGGTGGATCGCGTCAAAGCGATCCTGCCGCAACTCGAGGCCTCGATCCCGAGCGCCATCAATGTCGAGATGACCTTGGACCGGACGGTCACGATCCGGGCCTCGCTGCATGACGTCGAACGCACCTTGATGATTGCAATCTGCCTCGTCGTCCTTGTCGTCTTCGCCTTCCTCCGCAACGTGCGCGCCGCCTTGATCCCGAGCGTCGCGGTGCCGGTCTCGCTGATCGGCACCTTTGGCGTGATGTATTTGCTGGGCTACAGCCTCAACAACCTCTCGCTGATGGCGCTGACCATCTCGACCGGTTTCGTCGTCGACGATGCGATCGTTGTGCTGGAGAATGTTACTCGTCACATCGAAGCCGGCAAGACGCGGATGCAGGCCGCACTCCAGGGCGCCGGCGAGGTCGGCTTCACCGTGCTGTCGATGAGCCTTTCGCTGATCGCCGTCTTCGTGCCGATTCTGCTGATGGGCGGTATCGTCGGACGCTATTTCCGCGAATTCGCGATGACCTTGTCGGTCGCGATCCTGATCTCGCTGGCGGTCTCGCTGACGACGACGCCGATGATGTGCGCCTATTTGCTCCGTAACCCTCGCGACCGGAAGGCCGGCAGCCTCTATCGGGCCAGCGAGTACGTTTTCGTGGCCATCCTCCGACTCTACGAGCGCAGCTTGCGCCGGGCGTTGCAGTGGCCGTCGCTTGTCATGCTGAGCCTGTTGGCGACGCTGGCCTTGGGCGGCATCCTATTCGGAGGTCCGTACACTGCTATCACGGGATCCCGAAGGGATTTTTCCCAAATCAGGATGTCGGGTTGATGTTCGGGCGGCATCCAGGCCGACCAGAGCATCTCTTTCCAGCTGATGGAGAAAAAGCTCGCCCAGTTCGTCGATATCATTCAGCGAGATCCGGCGGTCAAGAACGTCAACGCATTTACCGGCGGCAGCCAGACCAATTCCGGCTTCGTGTTCGTCGTGTTGAAGCCGCTGTCCGAGCGCCAGGTGTCGATGGAGAAGGTCATCAGCCGGCTGCGACCCAAGCTCAACCAGGTCGCAGGAGCTCGGCTGTTTTTGCAGGAGCGCAGGACATCCGGGTCGGCGGGCGCGCGAGCTACGCCCAATACCAGTACACCCTGTTGGCCGACAACACCGCCGAGCTTTACGAGTGGGCGCCCAAGCTCGAAACGGCATTGCAAAAGGTGCCGCTGTTGACGGACGTCAATCTCGACCAGCAGCAAAGGGGCTGGAGGTTGATCTGGTTATCGACCGTGCAGCCGCCGCACGCGCCTTGGGCTTACCGTCAGCCAAATCGACAATACGCTCTACGACGCCTTCGGCCAACGACAGGTATCGGTGATCTATGCCCCGCAAAACCAATACCACGTCATCATGGAGGTGGCCCCCGAATTCTGGCAGAACCCGGACATCCTGAACCAGATCTACGTCAGCACCAGCGGTGGTGCGGTCGGCGGCACCAAATCGACGCAACGCCCTTGCCGGGACGGTCCAGACCAAGGTGCCGACGGCGACAAGCTCGAGCGCGGCGACCACGCGCCGCGCAGATCGCCGGCGACGCGGCGCGCAACCTGGCCAACAACGCGCTCGCCAATACCGGCCGTGCGGCGACTTCGACCGGTACCCCGGTCAGCATTTCTCAAGAGACGATGGTGCCGCTTTCCGCCGTTGCCCATTTCGGCCCGGGCAACACACCCCTTGCGGTTAATCACCAAAACCTCTTCGTCGCATCGACGATCTCGTTCAATCTCGCGCCGAACGTCTCGCTCAGCCAGGCCACGGCGGCGATCGAGGATGAGATGCGCAGGCTTGGCGTGCCGGCCTCGGTTCGCGGCAGCTTTCAGGGAACCGCGAAGATGTTTCAGCAGTCGCTCGGCAATGAGCCGATTTCTGATCGCTGCGGCACTGCTCGCCGTCTATATCGTGCTCGGGGTGCTCTACGAGAGCTTCATCCACCCGATCACGATTTTGTCGACCCTGCCCTCGGCCGGGGTCGGTGCGGTGCTGGCGCTGATCTACACCGGCACCGAGTTCAGCATCATGGCGATGATCGGCGTTATCCTGTTGATCGGCATCGTCAAGAAGAACGCGATCATGATGATCGATTTCGCCCTCGATGCCGAGCGCCGCGACGGTCTGACCTCGCGTGAGGCGATCTATCAAGCCTGCCTCAAGCGCTTCCGGCCGATCATGATGACGACGATGGCGGCGATGTTTGGAGCGGTGCCGTTGGCGATCGGCTTCGGCGAGGGTGCCGAGTTGCGCCAGCCGCTCGGTATCTCGATCGTCGGCGGATTGCTCGTCAGCCAGCTGCTGACCCTCTACACGACGCCCGTCATCTACCTCTATCTCGACCGCTTCCGGCTGTCGGCGCAGCGCCGCTGGCGAGATTCGCCACCCGCGGTTTGCCTCGGACGTCGCTCTCGAACCGGGCAGAATGAGACCAAGAGGGGGGATGAGAGGGAGAGCTCTGAAGGGCGTCGGCGCTGTGGCACGTCGTCGTTTCGGCTTGCACTGTCGGGCCCGATTACCGACGGCCCGACGCCCGGTGCCAGCTCAGTACAAGGAATCGGGCTGGAAGGTCGGCGAGCCGAGCGATGCGATCGACCGCGGCGCCTGGTGGTCGGTCTACAAGGATCCCGTGCTCGACGATCTGGAAAAGCAGATCGACATTTCCAATCAGAACCTCAAAGCCGCCGAAGCGGCGTTTCAGCAAGCGGAATGGATCGTCGCCCAGGCCCGCGCCGGCTTTTTCCCGACCTTTAATCTGAATGCGAGCGCGCAGCGTTCGCGAACCGGCGGTGGCTCCAGTAGCAGCACGGGCGCCGGCCGATCCGGGTTTACCAGCAGCTGCGTTCAGCACCTCCGCGTCGGCGAGCTGGGTGCCGGACCTCTGGGGTAAGATCCGCCGTACTGTCGAAGGCGATGTGGCGAGCGCCCAGGCGAGCGCCGGCGATCTCGCCAGCGCCCGTCTTGTCAGCACAAGGGCACGCTGGCCAGCGACTATCTGCAGCTCAGGGTCGCAGACGAGTTGAAGCGCCTGCTCGACGCCGCAGCCTCGTACTATGCCGAATCTCTGCGGATCACGCGCAACCAGTATCAGAGCGGCACTGCAGACCAGTCGGCCGTCTCTCAGGCTGAGGCGCAGCTCGAGAGCACGCAAGCGCAGGCGATTGCGGTCGGCGTGACGCGTGCCCAGCTCGAGCACGCGATCGCGGTCCTGATCGGCAAGCCGCCCGCGGAGTTTTCGATTCTCCCGACAGAAGCGGTGATCGCGGTGCCGGTAATACCGGCAGAGATGCCCTCCGCGCTTTTGGAGCGCCGCCCCGACATTGCCGCCCTCGAGCGGCTGATGGCGTCGGCCAATGCACAAATCGGCATTGCCGAAGCGGCGTTTTATCCGACGATCACTCTTTCGGCCAATTCCGGGACTTCGGCGTTGACGCTGAACCGTCTGCTGGCCACGTCGAGCCGCTTCTGGGCGTTTGGATCGACGCTTGTGGAAACAGTGTTCGATGCCGGCGCGCGCGCCGCTATCTTAGAAGAGGCGCGTGCCTTCTTCGAGGAGACCATCGCGAATTACCGGCAGAGCGTGCTGGCCGCTTTCCAGCAGGTCGAGGACCAGCTCGCGGCATTGCGCATCCTCGCCCAGCAGGCCGAGGTGCAGGACAGGGCCGTGGCGGCAGCATTCGAGGCCGCGCGGATCATCAACAACCAGTATCTGGCCGGCACCGTCGCGTATACGAGCGTCATCGTCGCCGATCAGACCGCGCTCACCAATGCCGTGACGGCCGTCAATATCCGGCCAGAGTCGTCTCGTCGCGAGCGCCGCCCTGATCCAGGCGCTTGGCGGCGGCTGGGACGCCGCGCAGCTGCCGAGCCGCGAGCGCATCGACGAGGACGCTCCGCTCAACTTCAGCCCGTTCCCGCCGGCGGCGGAGGTGCGAAGTCGCTGAGCGCCGCCGCCTCGGCCGGGAAATTCGAGGTCGACCGGGGAACCCGACGCGCGGGCGAGGTCATCCTCTTGAAACAGCGAGTTGCGCGGGCGCACGTCACGAGGGCAATGCCGTCGCCCCGCCTGGGATACCGTTGCCCAGTTTTAGCCGCTGCGGCGGTGCGGGTTCGGTCTGGCGCTGCTAGGGCTATCTCATTTCGGGGACGAACATGAAGCTCAGGAAAGCTCGCTAATCGGCGCCGCTCGTGCTGAAAGATCGTCCAGAGCGGGTTCGCCGGAGAGACCGGGAGGGTCTGGACGATCTCACCGGACGGCGGTTACACGGTGCGCCCGTCAGATCGGTCTGAAGGTACTCGAGCCGGACCAACAGGGGCGGTTGACGCCGGAGCAATGGGCGCAGCTCAAAACGTTGTTGGACCGGATGGCAGTGGCTGGCGCTGCCGCGGCAGCTCGGCGGTGCGCCCCAGGTCAATGCACGCCGGATCACCCTTTCCTACGGCGGACAGCAATCGGTGCTGAATTTGCCGCCTGGCCGGGGCGATCCGAGCGCGTCGCGCAGCGCAGCCGGGCGATGATCCGACCCGTCTAATACTGGAGCTGGCTGACGATTTGAGAGCCATGACCGGCAGCTGATCGCCGGCCCGAGATTTCAGGTGTGAGCAAGATCACACTTATACCCTATTCAGGGTGCTATATTAACCTTACCGGACGGAGGCAAGCCGATGTCCGGGAGCAATCGTTACGGGAGATCGTCATGCAATCGTATGTGCTGCGAGAGTAGGCATCGCCATTCCATTTTCTGCATCGTGCCGCCGCACGTGCTGCGGGAGATTGCCCGCCACGGCAACGCGGCCCAGCGAAACGCTGCCCTCGATACTCTTGCCCTCGACACTACCATGCGCACCCAGCGCATGGCCGCTCAGTTGCTTGCCACGAGCGCTCCTCGCCCGGTGCTGACAGCGGCCGCGCCGCAAGTCCATCGGACGATCTATACAGCCAGAGAACACCCAGACCGAGCCGGGCACCCTCGTCCGCTCGGAAGGTCAGAGGCGCTTCGGGCGACTCAGAGGTCGACGAGGCTTACGACGGCCTCGGCAGCACCTTCGATTTCTATCTGCAGAACTATCAGCGCAATTCGATCGATGATCACGGATTGCCGCTGATCGCCACCGTCCACTACGACCAGAACTTCGACAACGCCTTCTGGGACGGCCACCAGATGGTGTTCGGCGACGGCGACGGCGTCATCTTCAACCGCTTCACGATTTCCTTGGACGTGATCGGGCATGAGCTGACCCACGGCGTCACCGGATCCGAAGCCAGCCTCTGTATTCCGGCCAGTCGGGAGCGTTGAACGAGCATCGGTCTCCGACGTGTTCGGCTCGCTCGTCAAACAGTATGCGCTGAAGCAGACCGCGCAGCGAAGCGGACTGGCTGATCGGCGCCGGGCTTGCTGACCTTCAAGGACCAGGCGCTGCGCTCGATGAAGGCCCCCGGCACGGCCTACGATAACAACGTGCTCGGAAAGGACCCGCAGCCGGCCGACATGCAGCACTATGTGCATACCGCGCAGGACAATGGCGGGGTCCACATCAATTCCGGCATCCCCAACCACGCCTTCTACCTGGTCGCGACGGCGCTGGGCGGTAACGCTTGGGTCAAAGGCCGGGCAGATCTGGTACGACACGATCCGCGACAGGAACCTGAGGCGGACGGCGACTTTCGCCGCCTTTGCCGGACGCACTGTGGCCAATGCCAGAGCGTCGCTACGGCACCACCAGCGCCGAGCAGAAGGCGGTCGCCGATGCCTGGAACAAGGTCGGCGTGAAGCCTGCCTAAGCCGGAAGGAGCGTCTGGCGGGGCACCTGTCGGGTGCCCCGCCGCGCTATCTTGCTCCCGGCACCCCTCTGGGCTGAACCGATTGACACTTCAGCCCGACGCCGCAAACACTTCCCCTCGTTGTAGCGAGGACGAGAGGCGTCGAGCGGTGGAGCAGGGCGGGGAGATTGGGGGTCGATATCGGCGGCACCTTTACCGATGTCGCGCTCGAGGCGCGGTGGCGCGAGCGGCTTCAGCGCCAAGATCCTGACGACGCCGGAAGCGCCGGAGCGCGCCGTCCTCGAGGCGATCCGCGCGGTGTTGCGCGAGGCCGCGCTCGCCCCGGGCGATCTGTCGATCATCATTCACGGCACGACCCTGGCGACCAACGCGATCATCGAGCGCAAGGGCGCCAAGACCGCGCTCGTCACCACCGAGGGTTTTCGCGACACGATCGAGATCCGCCACGAGAACCGCTTCGAGCAGTACGACGTCAATATCGACCTGCCGCCGCCGCTGGTGCCGCGCCGCCTGCGCTTTGTCGTGCCGCGAGCGCATCGACGCCCGCGGCCGGGTCATCGATGCCGCTCGACGAGGCCGCGGTCGCACGCGCTCGCCGACGCGTCTCGCCGCCGAGGGCATCGAGAGCGTCGCGATCGGCTTCCTGCACAGCTTCACCAACCCGGCGCATGAGCAGCGCACCGCGAGCATCCTCGACCGGCGCGCTGCCCGGCGTGACCTTCACGCTGTCGTCGCGAGGTGTCGCCGGAGATGCGCGAATACGAGCGCTTCTCGACCGCCTGCGCCAACGCCTATGTGCAGCCGCTGATCGGGCGCTATCTCGGCCAATCTGGAAGACGTGCTGCGCCGCGAGGGCTTGCGCTGCCCGCTGTTCCTGATGCTGTCGGGCGGCGGCCTGACGACTGTCGAGACCGCGATCCGCTTCCCGGTGCGGCTGGTCGAGATCGGGGCCGGCCGGCGGCGCCATCTTCGCCAGCCAGATCGCGCGGCAATGCCGGCTCGACACGGTGCTGTCCTACGACATGGGCGGCACCACGGCCAAGATCTGCCTGATCGACGACTTCCAGCCGCAGACCAGCCGCGCCTTCGAGGTCGCGCGCATCTATCGCTTCAAGAAGGGCAGCGGCCTGCCGTTGCGCATCCCGGTCATCGAGATGGTCGAGATCGGCGCCGGCGGCGGCTCGATCGCCCGGGTCGACCGGCTGAAGCGGATCACCGTCGGGCCGGACAGCGCCGGCGCCGATCCGGGCCCGCGCCTGCTACGGCCGCGGCGGCAACGGCGCCGACCGTCACCGATGCCGACCTGCTGCTCGGCCGCATCGACCCGCCCGGGCTTTTCCGGCGGCCGCATGCCGCTCGACAGCGACGCCGCCGAGCGCGGCGGTGCAGCGCGACCGTCGCGGCGCCGCTCGACCTGGCGCTCGCCGCTCGCCGCCTTCGGGGTCAGCGAGATCGTCGACGAGAACATGGCCAACGCCGCCCGCGTGCACGCGATCGAAAGCGGCAAGGACGCGCGCGGCCGCACCCTGGTCGCGTTCGGCGGCGCGGCGCCGCTGCATGCCGCGCGGATGGCCGACAAGCTCGGCCTCGACCGCGTGCTGGTGCCGTCGAATGCCGGGGTCGGCTCGGCGGTCGGGTTTCTGCGCGCGCCGATCGCCTACGAGATCGTGCGCTCGCAATTGCAGCGGCTCGATCGCGTTCGACGCCGCGGCGGCCAATGCGCTGCTGGCGGCGATGCGCGCCGAGGCCGAAGCCGATCGTGCGGCGCGGCGACCGCCAAGGCGCCGCTGACCGAAACGCGTTCGGCCTTCATGCGCTATCGCGGCCAGGGCCACGAGATCGCGGTGCCGCTGCCGGTGCGCGCCTATCGCGAGGAGGATGCGGGCGAGTTGCTACGCCGCCTTCGAGGCGGCTTATCGCCGCCTCTACAGCCGGGTCATCCCGGGGTCGAGGTCGAGGTGCTGAGCTGGGTGTTGCTGCTGAGCGGCCCGGTGCCGGTCGACGACGGCGACGTTCCGCCCGAGCCGCCGCGCTACACTCCGCAGCCGGCGCGCCGGCGCCGGTGTTCGACGCCGACACCGCCGATTTCGTCGAGGTCGCGATCTACGAGCGCGCCGCGCTGGTGCCCGGCGCGGTCATCGCCGGCCCCGCGGTCATCGTCGAGGACGAGACCTCGACGGTCGTCAGCCGCGCCTTCGACGCCCGCATCGACGCCTACGGCTATATCGAACTCACCCGCCCAGGAGGTGCCCAGTGTTTGTAACGCTTATCCGACGAGCAGCGCCGCTTTGTGTCAAACCGTGCGCGAACGTGGCGCAGAGCGAGTTCCGCGACGCGCGCCCAGCGCTATATGGACGGCGCCTTCCCGTGGGAGAACATGAAGCGCGCTCGCCGAAGCTCGGCGTGCTCGGCATGGCGGTGCCCGAGGAGTATGGCGGCCTCGGCCTGCCGGTGTTCGACACCGCGCTCGTGCTCGAGGAGATCGCCAAGGCCTGCTACGTGACCGCGATGGCGGTGCTCGGCGAGGTCGGGGTGCAGACCCGGATCATCGCGACCTATGCGCCCGAGCACATCAAGCAGCGCATCCTGCCGGCGGTGTGCAGCGGCGAGTGCCATCCTGGCGATCTGCATGACCGAGCCCGACGCCGGCACCGACGTCGCCAACTACAAGACCAATGTCGACCATCGTCGGCAACCGCGCTGCGGCTCAACGGCGTCAAGACGCTGATCAGCCGCGCCGAGGAGGCCGGCGATGTTCGTCGTCTTCACCCGCATCGACAGGCAGCCGGGCCGCGACGGCATCGGCTGCGTGCTGGTCGAGAAGGGCACGCCCGGCTTTTCGGTGACCGGCACGCTACCACACGATGGGCGGCGAGAACCTGCACGAGATCCGCTTCGAGGATTGCGAGCTGCCGCCGGAGAACCTGGTCGCTGCGCGAGGACGGCTTCGCGCAAGCTGCTCAGCGCCTTCAACACCCAGCGCTGCCTCAACCCGAGCATCTCGCTCGGCCTCGCCGAGGGCGCCTTCGAGGAGGCGGTCACGCTACGTCAGCGAGCGCACGGCCTTCGGCCGCGCGATCGGCGATTTCCAGGGCATGCGCTGGAAGCTCGCCGAGATGTACAAGCGACATCGAGGCCGGCCGCAGCATCCTCTACCGCGCCTGCGCCAGCGCCGACCCGTTCCCCGATCCGCTACCTGGCGGCGGTCGCCAAGGTCTATCTGCAACGAGATGGCGCTGCGCGTCACCAGCGAGGCGATCCAGGTGCATGGCGGCTACGGCTTCACTGACGAATTCGCGGTCTCGCGCTTCTACCGCGGCGCCCGCTACGGCACACTTGGGCGGCGTGGCACCATCGAGAGCGCTGCGCGACCTGACTCGGCAAGCGCGATCCATGGCCGGCCTCGATCCCGGTCGATGGCATTCTCGGCCTCGGAGCGTTCTGAGGCCGGCGCGGAGGCCCTGCGCTCCCTGAGATCAGGGAGGATTGCTTATTCGAGCGCCGAAATCAGCCCCGATTTTGCCGGTAATTCCGTGCAGATTCAACCGCTTTCTGGTAACGCTAAATCGCACGGCGCGGCGGGCAGGGGACAGACATTTCCCGCTGCCGCGGGGTCCGGGCAGGGAGTGAGGCAGCGAGGGAGTTGCAACGACCGAGCCCAAGGCCGGCTGCGAGCTCGCGTTTCCCGCCTCCCTGGCTCCATGAAGAAAGCAACAGCCCAGGGCGACGAATGCCAGCCAGCCTCGATGCCGAGGTCGAAGATGAACCGGATCATAGCGGCTCTGATAACATTTGATTATAGCATTTGCGAAGAGATTGCCGATTGAAGACCGGCCTTCTGCGCGCTTCGACCACCATCGCTGCCCTCGAGACGACCGCAATCCAGAATGGCCAGGTTTGCTTCCCCACAGCCGACCTTCGGCCAGCGCTGGCTGGGGGTGTGGTGAAACGACCTTCGCTGCGTCCGCGCCGGATGGCGTAGGTGGCGCCAGTTCTCGGCGCTGCGCGAGCAGTGCGCATGTCGACATCGGTAAGATCGGTAGCAGGCCGCAAATGGGAGATGGGTGATGGGTGGACGCCCCCGACGGCATCTGCGTGCCAAGGTGACGGTGTCAAACTGCTACTGAAGGAGGCGTCCATGGCACAGGTTATGACGATCGGATTGGACATCGCGAAGCACATATTCCAGATGCATGGAGCCGACGCTGCCGGCCACGTGCTGTTCCGCAAGCGCGTGACGCGCTCAAAGCTTCTCGGGTTCTTGGCGGCACAGGCACCCTGTGTTGTCGCAATGGAAGCCTGCGCGGGTGCGCACTACTGGGCTCGCGAGATCGGCAAGCTGGGCCATTGCGTGCGGTTGATCGCGCCGGCCTACGTCAAGCCCTTCGTCAAGCGGCAGAAGAACGACGCCGCCGATGCCGAGGCCATCTGCGAAGCGGCGCAGCGGCCCAGCATGCGCTTCGTTCCGGTCAAGACCGAAGAGCAGCAGGCGAACGGCATCGTGTTCCGAGCCCGTGATCTCCTGGTGCGTCAGCGCACGCAGTGCGTCAACGCTCTTCGCGGGCACCTGATGGAATACGGCTACGTCTTTCCGAAGGGCATTACCCATGTTGCAACCCTGGTCGCTCTCGTCGAGGACCCGCAATCCTCCCTGCCGGAGGGTGTGCGCGTCATCCTAAAGCTGCTTGTCGACACCTTCACCGCATTGGAGGCGCAGATCGCCGTATTGGATGCTGAGATCAACCAGCGCTCGAAGTCAGACCCAACGGCACGCCGGTTGATGACGATTCCGGGCGTGGGGCCAATTGCCTCGACGGCAATCACTGCGCTGGTGCCAGCGGCCGAGGGGTTTCCGGCCGGGCGCGATTTCGCGGCCTGGCTCGGACTGACGCCGCTGCAGAAATCGACCGGCGGCAAGCAAAAACTCGGTGCCGTTTCGAAACGCGGTGAACGGACGATCCGCCGCCTATTGATCATTGGGGCGAGTGCCGTGGTTCAACAGGCGAGCCGGCGCGGGGCACCCAAGGGCTCGTGGCTTGCGCAGATGTTGGCTCGCAAGCCGAAAATGCTGGTCACCGTTGCTCTGGCCAACAAGATGGCCCGCGTCATCTGGGCCCTGCT
>ERZ1370068.10844-contig-9506_pt1 | contig 44075 bp, 70 predicted proteins | sample MGYA00561227_ERZ1370068 | MGnify/ENA primary metagenome ERZ1370068 (study PRJEB38410, sample SAMEA6850437) | metagenome | study: Metagenomic assessment of the ecological functions of the soil: analysis of the soil microbiota associated with the...
CGTATTGCTGGGGCAAGGCATGCACGGTAGTTTTAGCCGCGCCGACACGAGCAATTTTATGGCCGCCATTGGCCCGAGCTTTCGCTCAGATTCGTCGATCCGGCCCCGGCGAGCAACGCCGATATCGGCATGACCGCAGCGCATATTCTCGGTTTAAAACTGGCCAAAAGGGGCGATCTCGTGGGCCGCGTTCTGTCCGAAACAATCAAGACCGGCGCGAACGATTTGCCCCAGGTGAAACGCGACGCGGCTCTCGCCACCAGCAGGCAACGGACTTCAGACTGTGCTCCGATTGCAGGTCGTGGGCGATCCACCTGTATTTCGATGCCGCTGGATTTCCCGGCCGCACCGTTGGCTTGAACGGGGTTAACGGTGACGCGACGGGAAGGCCAATATCACTAAACCGACGCATCCGGCGACGGCGAAGAAACGGAGTTGAATTGGCGCACTGGCGCATGATCAATTCTCGATAGCGCACACTTGATCGGACAGCGGCTGTTGGCGCCTCAGACACATCTGCGCGACGCTCTGATGCGCGCCGTTCGCGACCACGGCGGGCTGCGGAAACCAAAAGAGTGAGCAATTTTTCCTTCCTTAGGGGCTACGACAATTCCATTCACGTGAGCGATTTAACGAGAAGTTCACATTTTTGTAACACTAGGCTTCCAGGCGCACGCTAAAACGCTTGGCTTGATGGCACGGATGCGTCTGCAGAGTTCCGCGCATACTCCTCAAAGTTTCGCATAGAAAGCACAAACCCATGGACGCCACTACTTATATCAACCGCGAGTTATCCTGGTTAGGAATTCAATCGCCGCGTGCTCTGAAGAAGCGAAGCAAGAGAGCGTGCCGGTGCTGGAACGGGTCAAGTTCCTGGCAATTTTTGGATTCTAATTTAGATGAATTTTTATGGTGCGGGTAGCGCGGCTCAAGCGCTTGATCCTTGCCGGCGCGACCTGAGCGTCGGCCCGGACGGCTGGACTCACGCGGAGACGCTCAGCGCGATCTCGAAGCGGGTTCATGAACTTGCCGAAGAGCAACATCTCTGTTTTCTCAACACCATTATGTCGCAATTGTCGGCCGAAGAGATTCATCTGGTTCGGCCGGAAGAGATGAGCGGTGAGCAGGGACGATTTCTCGAAGAATATTTTCATCGCACTTTGTATCCGATCGTTACGCCGCTGGCCATCGATCCGGGACATCCGTTTCCCTATCTGGCGAATCGCTCACTTTGCCTGGTCGTTTCTCTCGGCACACGGATCGCCTCGCGCCTGCCGCACACGGATCTGTCGATTGTCCATATCCCGACGCAAGTGGCGCCGCGATTTATTCCGCTGCCAAGCCGCGACGGCCAGTACGCCTTCTATGCTGTTGGAGGACGTCTTGCACCATTATTTGTCGCGGCTCTATCCACGGCTTTGAGATTATCTCTTGTCACGCGATTCGGGTGACGCGCGACGCCGATTTCGGCATACTGCGGCGCGACGAGGATCTACTGGCGACGATCGAGCAAGGAATCCGCGAGCGGCGCATGGGCGACGCGGTCCGGCTTCAATACGATCCCGAGTTGCCCAAAGAAATTGTCGGGCAATTGGTCGAAGAGCCCGGTCTCGGCGTCGAAGATCTCTACCCCGGCACGGGATTTACCGCGTTTACCGATCTGTTTCAGCTCTACGCGCGCGATCAACGCGCCGCGCTTGAAAGACCGGCCGCAAAGCCCGCTCGCTATCTCCGCGCTCGAGCGCGCGCCGGACATCTGGAGCGCCATACGCAGCGGCGACGTCATGGTATTTCATCCCTGCCAGACCTTCGATGCGGTGACCCGCTTTGTCGAGAAGAAGCAGCGAAGGATCCCGAAGGTCTTGGCGATCAAGATGACGCTCTATCGCGTCAGTCCGGCTTCGCCCATCGTGCAAGCGTTGGCGCGTGCAGCCGAAGCAGGCAAAGAAGTTTCAGTTTTGGTCGAGCTACAGGCGCGTTTCGACGAGGAAGCCAACATCACCTGGGCGCGCGCCCTGGAAAAGTCGGGGCCCACGTGGTGTACGGATTAGTCGGTTATAAGACTCACTGCAAAGTGTGTTTGATCGTGCGTCAGGAAGTCGACGGCATTCGCCAGCTATTGCACACCTCGCTACCGGCAACTATAACGCGCGCACGGCCGGTGTCTATAGCGACCTCGGCCTGTTTACGTGCCGGAAAACTTTTGGCGAAGATCTGACCGAACTTTTCAATTTACTCACCGGTTACACGCGGCCGCAGAAATTCAATCATTTGCTGCTCGCGCCGGTTGGCTTGAGAGATTATTTTCTTGCGCAAATCCGCAAAGAAGCGGACCATGCCCGCGCCGGGCGCCCGGCGCGCGTGATCGTTAAGGTGAACAGTCTGATCGATCCCGAAGTGATCGAGGAGCTTTATCGGGCGAGCCAAGCCGGCGTGCAAATCGATCTGTTGGTGCGCGGCATGTGCAGCCTGCGGCCGGGCGTCGCCGGCATCTCGGAGCGCATCCGCGTGCTTTCCATTGTCGATCGATATCTCGAGCACGCGCGCGTTTTCTACTTTCAAAATGGCGGCGAGCCGGTTTATTTGCTCGCCTCCGCTGACTGGATGCAGCGTAATTTCGACCGGCGCGTGGAGATTGCGTTTCCGATTATCGAGCCGGCGCTGCAAAACCGACTAAAAGAGATTCTCGAAACTCAGCTGGCCGACAACGTGAAGGGTTGGTGGATGCAATCCGATGGAAATTACCGTGCGCGCGCGAACAACTGACAAGGCATCCGCTGCGCTCGCAGGAGCGGCTTTACCAGAGTCGTTGCTTCGTCGTCTGACGGACCAACCATTCTCTTGTCGGCTTAACCGATCCCTTAAGCCTCGCAATTCCCTTCGACGCGTCGATTCGAATTAATCGCTCATTGTTTCTCGTTTGCCGAATAGCAACTTCTTCGTCCCGTCACTAGTTATTCATTGTTAAGTTTACCCACCGTCATCTCTCGTTAATATTTTCGCCGTAGTTTCGATCTGTTTCACAAAATCATTTTCAACCGGAGGAACGAATATGTTTGAAACAGTAAGATTTTTCACCGGCTTCGCCGAGACAAAGCCCCGGTGGTGATGCCGCGTTGCTGAGGTTGGGATCGTGGCAGTGCTCAGCCGGCGATCGCTTCCGACAGGGAGCTCATTGGTCGCGCCGTGTTGCCGGCGACGACGTCGTTTGCGGTACGACGTCGAGGTCGCGTCTCGGCTCTGCGCGACTCAGCGGCCAGTGCCGTGCCGTTCGTCGACAAGCAGCCGGTGCGAGGCTTTCAGCGGTTGCGGATAACGGCGACGGCAACTTCATGTCATCTTCCTCATCTTTGACAACGTGCATTTCCTGCGCGACAACCCGGAACGTGCCATCGGACCTCGAGCAGATGCCGAATCTGCTACAACTTTATTCCGAGCAACGGCACGCTGTTCACAAATAATCACGACTGGTTCTTACTCGCACAGCCGAACGGTATCCTGACTAAGCTCACTGGAGTGTATTCAGACCGGCACGGGCAATCCGTCGCCAACTCGTACCGTTATTTCAGCCGGACGGAACCACGCTTTCGTCTTCTTCGTTCAAGTATTGGACCGATCTGGTCGACGATACGGGAACGCCTCCGGCCGATCCTCTCCGAACATGGTGCACGCGGACAGCGGCACGCCCAAGAACGCACCCGCGCCTTGGGTGCCGTACACGCGATGCCGGCTGTGATTTCGGCGCGGTGGCGCTGGCGAACATCGTTCTCGAGAATACCAGCAACGGCGCGGACGGAGATATCACCAAGGTCTTCGGCGCAGGTTCGTCCCGAATTCAGTGAAGCGCTGGCATCGAATGCCGCGCCGGCGAACACTGCGGCGCGTAGACCTCGCTCAGACGGACTTCGTCGGTCTCGCGATCCACTGCGGCAAGGGCGCCGGCATCTGCGCTGGCAATGCGCACGCGCGGCCCGACCTTCTGCCTGACGAACCGGGCGGCTACAACGGCCATCTCGGACTGTTCGGAGCGAAATACGTGAATCCTCGCGCATCACCGGCGGCAGCACGGCGGTGAACAATCTCAATGGCCAGCCGATCACCGACCAATTCGACCAGCCGGGCTTTCCAGGGTTCGATGGGCTGTTCGCGAGCACCACACTCGCCTACATCGCGCAGATGCAGGAGGCTGGGATTCCGGTCACGTTCGGCTACATCTCGGACGCGCACGACCAGCACGGTATCGCGGGCGAAATCCACGCGACCCGTGGTCCCGGTGAAGCGGACTATGTTCAGCGAGTTGAAAAACTATGACGAGGCGTTCGGCAGTTCTTCTGATCCGGCTGGCTGCCCACGGGATCAACAAGAGCAACACGCTCTTTTGTTTTTACCGTCGAGGAAGGCGACCATTTTGTCGGCTCGCAGCCGACAAATCCTGGTTGTGATGGCGTGAAAACTCCGTGCACGTACAGCCTCGTTGGCGAGGTCAACGGGAACTTAACGCGGCTTGCTGGCGACCCAGCAAGGGATCACAACGCCGTTTCACTGTTCAATGCGGACATGGCGCCCACGATCTACGTCACCGGCAACCCGTCGCCAACAAGCTCCATCGCACGTGCGTTCGGCCGCGCCGTCTCCGAAGCTCACGGCGGTCAACCCCTACACCGGGCCAGACGGATACCATGACCGCCGCCCTTGCCGACCCGGTGGCAATGGACCTCTTACACATGGTAACCGCCGACCCACAGCGAACGCCGACGCTCGCGATGTTTGCCCAGCCGGATTACTTCCTTTTTACCGGCGCGGCGAACTGCACCTCGCCCTGCATCACCGTGCCGACGACCCCGCCGACGTCCACGTTTGCGTGGAACCACGGCGGAATTCAGCCTGAGATAGCCACCATCTGGCTAGGACTGGTCGGGCCGGGGGTAAGCACCGGCGGCCAAGACGACAGCACTTGGTCCGACCACACTGATGTTCGTCCGACGATGCTTTCTCTTCTTGGACTGCAGGATAGCTACATTCACGACGGCCGCGTGTTGACCGAAGCTGTTGATAAGAATGTCCAGCCCGTCCGTTTGCGCGGCCACGCCCAGACCCTGGGGAATTCGCCAATATTTATAAACAAATCAACGCGCCTTTCGGTCAGCTCGGTATGGACAGCCTGAAGGTTTCCACCGCCGCGCTTAAAAGCGGAGACTCTACAAATGACGCCGTTTACGTTGCGCTCACAAATAAGATTGCGAGCTGGACCGACCAGCGTGACGCGATCGCGCAAGAGATGAAAGCGATGCTCGACGGGGCGGCCTTCAATGACCAGGTCTTTGATGAAGTTCGCGGAAGGCAGTTGGTCAATCAAGCTCAAGCGTTGCTCGAAGAGGTGAGCAGTTGCGCCGCCAACCCGGTGTCCTGCGCGCAATAGCGCGGGTTGTCTGCGACGCTAAAGATCGCGAATGTGTGGATTGACGGGGAGCCGTTCGTTTCGGGCGGCTCCCTGGATTTTCGCTGATTGAAGTTACGCAAGCGGCACGAGTTCAAATGCTATCGGAGGGTCTGAAGATGAAGGATTACCTCAAAGTGCTCGGCTGGCTTTTTTCTCCCTGTTATTTCAAGTTTATTTCTGGTGATGGTCTTGCAGCTGAGCAGCGCTGAACGCGAATCTTTCGTAAACAGCGGGCTGGTTCGAGCTGCGGCCGATTCCAGAACAGATCTTCCGCCGCGAGTAAAGTAGGCGCCAATCATTTAGTACACCTGCCGCGCTGCGCAGTGTTAACGTGAGATTCATTTTTGCGTAACCCGCGATTTTTATATTCGCAGCGCGGAGTGCGGAAAGGCGGAAGGCTCTTGGCGAGCCTTCCGTTTGCGTCACTGACTTCAGAACTCGAAAGCGACTTCTAACTTCGCGTCCGGCGCGGCGAGGTGAACACAGACGACGTCTTTTGTTTGCAATGGGTAGGGCGTCGTCGTGGTTTCGTAGACTTCCGGCGGGAGCATTGTCAGAGACACGCCGTCTTCGGAGAGTTTGGCGCAAGCCGTGCCGTTGGCGATATTGAGGAACTCTTTGGTCGCATCCAAGGCGAGCTCGTCCGGCGTGCTGATGGTTTCGTCCAACATCGTCGAAGCCATCTGCAACAGCAGTTTAGGCGGTACGGAAAGCACACAGTTGAATTGGACGTTTTCTCCGGCGATCTTTTGCGCGATCACCCAGCGAAACAACCGGACTTTCTTCTTTGCCGGTCTCGCAGCGCTCGATGATGATGTTTTGCTTGCCAAATTGGGTAAACATCATCAGGATCAAGTCTGTGAAAGTTTTGACGATGTTTTTATGCGCGAGATTGCTGAAGGCGAGCGAGATTTCCGCGCCCTCTCGTTCAGATTCCTTGTGATATTCCTTGAGCTCTTTATCGAGCGTTTCGGGAGTAACAAATCCCTTCAAGACCAGCGCTTCGCCCAAAAGCAGCCGATGAGGCGTTTCTCCGCCGTGCTGGAGCATGGCATCGATCTGGGCTTGCTTGAGAAGCCCCATTTCACACACGACCTCGGTGAAGCGCTGGTTTTTTTCTCTGCTGATCGAGCACTTGTCTTATCTGAGCCGGCGTTAGCAGGCCTTGCTCTAGAGCCATCGCGCCGATGGGCGCGGTGATATCGTTTTGACATTCCAATGCGTCAAGCAGTTGCTGTGACGTAATGCGCCCTTTTTCCAGCAAGTACTGTCCAAAGAATCTCGTGCTCATAGTTCCACTCCGGTCTGCTGGCAAACATTTTTCAAAATGTTCAGCATGCCCTCTTTTTGCAGCGGTTTTTGTAAAAGCTTTTGGCACCTTTCTTCAGACAATCGCGCACGGTGTCTTCGGTTCCCACCGAGCTGACCATAACTACGCGCGCGCCGGTATCGGCCTGCAGCAGACGCTCCAGCGTGTCAATCCCAGTGATTTCCGGCATCACGATGTCCAGGAGGACAAGTTGGGGTTTTATTTGCTGGTATTTTTCGAGGGCTTCCAGCCCGCTACTGGCGGTCGCCACGACTTCAAAATCACTGCCCCTCAGTTGGGCCGAAATCATAGCGAGCATGGTCTTGGAGTCGTCAACGGCCAGCACGCTTACTTTCTTATTCTCGCTCATGATGGAATTCTCCCTTCTTTTCCTGACCAAAGTTCAAGCATGTTTTACACTGTTAAGCGCGCTGCATCGGCGCGCACCATTCTGAGTCATCGGCGTCCGCTTTGGAGCCGAGGCTTTTGTAAGTCGGCGCTCAAAATCTCATGGGGTATGCGCGACAAGCCGACGATCCGATCGACGGCATCGCGTGCTATGGCCTCTTTCGGCATGCCAAAAACAACGCATGACGACTCGTCCTGAGCGATCGTGAAGGCGCCGGCATTTTCATCTCGAGCATGCCTTCGGCGCCGTCGTTGCCCATGCCGGTTAAGATCACGCCGATCGCGTTGGCGCCGGCGCTCTGAGCGACCGAGCGAAATAGCACGTCGACGCTCGGGCGATGGCGGGACACCAAAGCGCCATCGATCACTTCTACGGTGTAGTGCGCGCCGTCACGGCGCAGGAGCGCATGGCGGTTTCCCGGCGCGATCAGCGCGAGGCCGGTGGTCAGCAAATCGCCGTTAGTGGCTTCTTGGACCTCGATCGCGCAGCCCTGATTCAAACGTTGCGCAAAGGCGGCGGTGAAACCTTCAGGCATATGCTGGACGACGACGATTCCGGGAGCGTCGGTGGGCATGGCCTCGAGAATGATTCGTAAGGCTTCGGTCCCGCCGGTCGAGGCACCGATGGCAACGACCGTTTCGGTATGTGCGCGTTGCACGGGCTTGGCTGAGGACGGCAGGACAACGTCGGCAGTGAAGCGCGGCGTTGGCGGGCGGTCATTGAGGCGCCGTGGTGTGGCGCGCGAGTTGGCAGCCGCGCGTACCGCATCGATCAGAATGACCGCGGACTCATGGAGAAACTGTTTCACAGCCAGACGCGGTTTGGCTCACAACTTCCACTGCGCCCTCTTCGAGCGCTTGAATGCCGACGGCGGTGCCCGGTCCGGTGAGCGCCGAACAAATGACTACTGGAATGGGATCTTCCCTGACTATTTTTTTAGAAAAGTAAGCCCGTCCATGCGCGGCATTTCCAGATCTAAAAATAATCGCATCGGGGCGGTGCTGCTTGATTTTGGTCATCGCAATAAACGGATCGGCTGCCACCGCGACTGTGATGCCACTTTCTCGGGACAAGACCGCGCTCATCACTTCGCGCACGACCGCGGAGATCATCAACCACCAGCACATGCAAAGATCGCGGCTCCATCGGGTTATCGAGTTGCGCCCGCCTGCCAGGGCGGGTTGGCGGCGCTTCTGCGGTGCGGAGTTATGGTTATACACGGTCGGGATTACGTGGCGCAGTTGCGCGCTTGCTCCGTGCAAGCTCTCGGCATGACCGACAAATAGGTAACCGGTGAGCGCGAGGTGGCGCAACAGGCGATCGATGACACACGCGCGCGATTGAGGATCGAAATAGATCATGACATTGCGACAAAAGATCAAGTCGAAGATCCCCGGAATCGGATAATGCTCGGCGTTCAGATTGAGGTTTTGACAGCGCACAATCGAGATAATTTCCGGTCCGGCTTTCATGCACGCTTTTTGCTCGCCGGTCCCTTTCAGCATGAAGCGTTTGAGGTACTTGTCGGGAATTTCTTTTGCCTTTGCGATCGGCCAGATCGCCTTTTTGCGCTGATTCGACGGCGCGCGAGGAAAGATCGGTACCGATGATCTCCAGCTGCCAGCCACGCGCGGGTGGCAAATGGTCCAAGAGTGTCATCGCTAGCGAATAGGGTTCTTCGCCGGTGGCGCAACCGGCGCTCCAGACGCGCAGCTGACGCGGCCGCAGTCCAGCTTCGGCTTGAGCTCGCCAATCCGGCAAAAGGACATGTTCGAGAAATTCGAATTGCCTCGGTTCTCTAAAAAATGCGTCTCGTTGGTTGTGACCCGGTCCAGCAACTGGACCAGTTCGTGCCCGGTCGGATCGGTCGTGACACGTTGATAGTAGTCGAGAAATGACTCCAGGCCCAACTCTCGCAAGCGCCGCCCAAGGCGCGCTTCCAGTAGCGCTTTTTAGGCGGAGTCAAACAAATACCGGCGTTGCTGTAGATCAGCTTGCGATACAGGCTGAACTCACGTTCGGACATGGCTTTCATGGCTTGAAAGGTGCCTTTAAAAAGGCTTGTAATCCTGGTCGTTGTTTAAAACAGGATTGGCCGCTCCGTTGGCACCTAAATCCGCTGTTCGTCTCGGCGCCGCTCTCAAATGAGCCGGCGCCGCGCGATGCTGCAGAGGCTCGAGGTTTTTTCGGAGCGGGCGTCGATCGGCGGCGCGAGCGGCGCGGCGGTGCGAGAAAGCGCGATGAGCTCTTTGCAGACTTTCGGCGTGGTTATTCATTTCCTCAGCGGTGCTGGAGAGCTCCTCCGCGGCGGAGGCGTTTCTTTGGGTTACTTGATCGACCTGAATCATCGCGCGATTGACCTGGGCGACGCCGGCAGCTTGTTCTTTCGACGCGGTCGCCACTTCTTGAACCAACTCGGCGGTGTTGCGGATGGCCGGAACCAATTCTCTTAAAAGCTCGCCGGAGCGCTCGGCGACGCGCACACTGGACGCGGTTAACGCACCGATTTCTTGCGCCGCGGTTTGGCCCGTTCGGCGAGCTTTCGGACTTCGGTCGCAACCACAGCAAAGCCCCTTGCCGTGTTCGCCCGCGCGCGCAGCCTCGATCGCGGCATTGAGCGCGAGAAGATTGGTCTGGTAGGCGATCTCCTCGACGATGGAAATTTTTGCGCAATGGTTTTCATCGCATCGACAGACCTCGGCGACGGCCGTCGCGGACTCCTTCACGTCCTTGGCGCCCTTGACCGCGGTTTGTTCCATCTGGCGCGAGTTCTCGGCGTTTTGCGTGATCGAAGCATGCATCTCTTCCAGGCTGGCCGTGGTTTCCTCCACCGACGCCGCTTGTTCGCTCGTGCCGCGCGACAATTCCTGCGCCGAGGACGATAACTGCGCGGCGGCGTCAGAAACCGCGGCGGTCGCTTCTCTGACCTGAATGATAATGAGCGACAGCTTGTCGGCGAATTCATTGAACCACTGCGCCATCGCGCCGATCTCATTTTGCGCCGCATGGTCAATCCGTTTGGTTAGATCGCCTTCACCGTGCGCAATATCGCGCAGGCAGTCGGCCACGTGCTGTATCGGTTGGGATACCTCGCGGCGCACCAAGGCGGTCAGCACCAAGGAGACGAGCAGGAGCCCCAGACCTTCCCGAACAGCGGCGCGCCACCAATACTGTTGCACGGCTGCGTCAACGGATTCGGTTGCGAGAGAAATAAGATACTTTTCCAACCGGCTGCTTTGCGTACCTGACATCACGGCTTACGGTCACGCTCTCGCCCGGCTCTTTCGGCGATCCTTTAACCGCGATGATTTTTCCCGACGAGTCGCGCACCTCGAGGAATCGGATCATTTGATCCGTGCCAAATCCAGTAACAACCGTATTGATATTTTCCCGGTTGAAAGTGAAGAGCGACGCGGCGACGTTTGCTGCGAAAAGATCGGCAAAGCGAATCGCCTGATCTTCGAGATGCTCGACCAGAGAGTGACGCTCTAATTGGACGCGCTGACCCACGTCGCCAGGCAGGACATGACCAGCAACGCAAAGCCGATCACGATGCTGAAGCGGACGGTGAGTCGGTTTCTCCAGCTTCCGTCGATTTTTGAGAAGGCGTTTCTCATCGTTGCGACTCCGAGTTACTGACTATCGGATCGGGATCGCGCCTTGGGAGCCGATAATTTTACGACCCTCGGCCGTGGCCATGAACTCGATAAAACGCTTGGTGAGGCCGTGCGGTTCGCCTTGGGTAATCAGACCGCGCTCACTGAAGTAACGGTATTTCTCCAGTGCGCGCGGTTTCGGCCAGTGGGACTGATGCTGTTGATGGGCACGGCTTTGATGTTTTCATAGTCTCTGTAGTTCGACCCCAGGGTTTACGATACCCACAGTTCCTGGACGTTTATCGAGGGCAGCCAATCACTTCATTCCCACGCACTAAGGCGATCGCATGAGCCGTGATGACCAGGTCCTTAAAGCAGGCCATTTTTTCGCGAAAGGTTTCCGTGTTGTTATCGTCACGTTTGCGCGTGAGAACGGTGATTTTTGCGTCGTTGGCGCCGAGTTCCTTCCAGGATTTGAGCTTGCCGCTGAAAAACATCGCAGATCTGCGCTTCGGTCAGGTTGTCGACCGCGATCGATTTGTGAATCACGATGCCGGTCATCGAGCGCGCGATCGGAAGATAGAGCAGTTTGCCCTTTTCGCTTTGAGTCAGCGGACGGGAAATTAGCCCAATATGAAGCCGGCCGATGCGCACGCCTTCAATGCCGCCTTCGGTGCTCATAGATTCCGGCCGCACTTCGATGGCATCGCCGGAATTTTTCGCCATGTAGGCCTTGGCCAAATCGGAAATCTCTTCGTTCAGCGATCCTGAACCACCGACGACGATTTTTCCTGCGCTGAAGCGGGAACGCAGATAAAAAGCAGCGCCAGGATTGTGATCACTTGTGTCTTCATGCTCATTGTATTCTCTTTTTCTGTTCATAATGTTTCCAGAGGCTTCCAATTATGTAATGCCTCTCGGTTTATTGCCGCTGCGTGCATCGCCTTTCCTCACCACGCGCCCAAGAAGGTAATGGCAGCCCAAGGAAATTGGTGTCCTTCGGGCGGATTTCTTTCATCCCGTGGCGGACGACAAACCGTAACCGCGTTGTTACGAGCAAGTTCCGTTCCGAGGGAGGGCGCGACAGAAATGGATCTATCCCCGGCTAGGATAGGGCGGCCAAATTTATTTTCCGGCGATCGAGCAAGTCGATGGCGGCTTCACGCACTCCGTTGCGTCTTTATGGATCGCGCTCGATTCATAATTCTCGTCATCGGCAATGCCACCGGCCGATCTTCCTTTGCCGAGGCCAAACTGCCATGACGCGGTTCGTTGACGCCCGATCTGATTCGCGGGCTGTCGCCTTGAAACTCGGCTTGGCTGGCGGGCGAGCGCAAGCTCGCGAAGCTCCGCTCGCGCGCCGACCGACGGGTTTCCCTCTGCTGCTCCGAAACACAGTCATGAGTTCGTTGAAGATGTTCGCGCTTGAGCGGCCATCCCGCGGCAGTGCCGGAAAGTTCCGTCTGCGGATGCCGCGTTTCTGCGAGTTACTTGATCGACCTGGTTCATGGCTCCGGTTCACCTGTGCCACGCCCGCCGACTGTTCCTCGGGATGCGGTGGCAACTTCTTGAACCAACTCTGGCGGTTTTGTGGATCGCGGGGACCAGCTCGCTGAGCATACGGCCGGCCTTTTCGGCGACTGTAACGCTTGAAGAGGCGACGCTGCGGATCTCTTGAGCGGCATTTTGACTTCTTTCCGGCAAGCTTCCTACTTCCGTGGCCACCACGGCGAAACTCTGCCGTGGTCGCCGGCCTCGCGCCGCTTCGATGGCGGCGTTCAGCGCTAGCAGATTTGTCTGGTAGGCGATCTCCTCGATGATGGAAATTTTTCGGCGATGATTTTCATCGCCTCGACAGACTCGCTGACCGCTTTGCCGCTCTGCTCGACATCTTCCGCTCCTTGGAGAGCCATCCGTTCCATCTCGTCGACTGTTCTCGGCGTTTTGCGTGATCGAAGCGTGCATCTGTTCCAGACTGGCGCTGGTTTCTTCGACGGAGGCAGCCTGTTCGCTCGTGCCGTGCGACAACGATTGCGCCGGAAGACGAAACCTGATAGCTGAGGCCGTGGAAACCGCATCGGTTACCGAGCGCACCTGGCCGATCACGTCGTCCAGGGTGGCGATGAACCGGTTAAACGAGCGCGCGACATCGCCGATCTCGTCGCAGCGATCTTGGGCTTCCTACCAGCGGATCAGTCCAGAGCCGCCGATATTGATATCTTCGAGCTTCGCGGCGAATCTGCTCGAGCGGGTGGGCGATACTCCAAGCGAGATAGTAGGCGAACGAAATTACGATCAAGAGAATCAGAGCGCCAAAAGAAGCGTCAGGTTGATTGAAACGGCCTGCCCGGGAGACGCCGGCGCCGAAAGCGCGCGTACATGAAGCACGCCTGAACCCCGCGTAGCCGGCGCTGAACAGGCCGCAGAGAAGGGTGAGCTTTCTTCTCATCTTGAGGTGCCTCATCGCTCTCAGCATAATCATCTCCTTGGCCGGGAAGTCCCGCGTCAATCGCGCGCGGTCTCCTGAATCAATCGATCGCGCTTGCGGCGCCCTCCGTGGCGCCGGCGGATGACGCTGCAAGGGTTGTCTAAGTCCGTGGCCGATAGCACTCTGTCGATGTCCAGTAGGAGCACGAACTTGTTTCCTGACTTACCCATGCCGGTGAGAAAATTCATGCTCACGTGAGTGCCGAAAACAGGCGCAGGCAATATATCGTCGGCGGAAAACTCGATGACTTGGTTGACCGAATCCGCAATAATGCCCATCGTCGTCGGTTCTCCGTCCAGATTTGGCTTCGACGATCACGATGCAGGTTCGATGAGTCTCCACGCTGATGCCGCGGCCGAACTTCAAAGCCAGGTCTACTACCGGCACGACGCTGCCGCGCAGATTGATCACGCCGCGAATTGAAGGCGGCGTCTGTGGGACTTTTGTAGCGCGCCGTAAGGAATGATTTCCTTGACGCGCAGAGATGCCGACGGCATATTCTTCGCCCGCCAAATGAAACGTTAGGTACTGAATCTGCGTCCGTCGAATTTAGCCTCTCAGCCATAAGAACTCTCCATTTAATGATACTGCGTTGGCTTCTGGCGCAGGGATTGAGCTGCAACCGCCGAAGGCAAGCTCTTTATCGGCCGCGCGCGCCTTGCGCTCGGATCACTTCACGCATCAAACCGGGAACATCGAGGATCAACGCCACGCGGCCGTTGCCGAGAATGGCGGAACCGGCGATTGCCGGCAGATCCTGAAATCGTTTGCCGAGCGGCTTAATGACCGTTTGCCGAGCGCCGTGGAGTGTATCGACCGCCAGTCCCGCTTTGACGCCGTCGACTTCGATGACCACGACGTTCTCCCGCGTCGGGCGTTCGTGCGCCAATCCGAACCAGTCGCGCAAGCGGAAATATAAGGTAAGGGATCGCCGCGCAGATTGATCACACCGCGGCTGGCTTCATCGCGCCGCGCTTCCTCGGGAAGCTCGATGCACTCGAGCACCGCCTGCAGCGGCAGCACATAAGTTTCCTCGCCAACGCCGACGCCAAATCCTTCGATGATCGCAAGCGTCAGCGGCAAGCGGATGGTGATCGTCGTTCCTTCGCCCGGCCGGCTGTCGAGGCTGATGTTGCCGCGCAGGGTTTCAATATTGCGCCGGACCACGTCCATGCCGACGCCGCGGCCAGATAGATCGCTGATCTTTTCCGCCGTCGAAAAACCAGGTTCGAAAATAAATTTGCAGAGCTCGCCATCGGCGAGTTGCTCAGGCTCGGGAAAAGGCCCAAAGAGCGCACGCGCGGCGGCGATGCGTTCGCGGTTTAAACCAGCGCCATCGTCGCTGAGGCTCGATCACGATGTTGGCGCCTTCGTGCAGCGCTTTAAGAGTAATCACGCCCGCCGCGTTTTTACCGCGAGCGCGACGGACATCCGGCATTTCAATGCCGTGATCCAAGGCGTTGCGGATCATATGGGTGAGCGGATCCTTGAGTTTCTCCACCATGCTCAGGTCAATTTCCACGTCGTCGCCAATAATCGCCAAGCGCGCTGCTTTACCGCTTGCCTGGGCGATGTCGCGCACCATGCGGTGGAATTGGCGAAAGATCGGCCCGAGCGGTACCATGCGCGCCTTCATGATTTGCTCTTGCAGATCCATTGACAAACGCTCCAACTGCGCCTGGGCTTCGAGCGCGTCGGCCAGTTGATGGAGCCGAGGGTCGAGTGCCTGGCGCAGCCGGCCGTGAGCCACCGCGATCTCACCGGCGAGATTGAGCATATGATCGAGCTTGTGAATGTCCACTCGCACGGTATCGGCGCGCTCCATTCGCATCGGCGGATCTTCGAGCCGTCCGCGCCGCGCCGCTGGGTGATTCAGTTCTGGCGCAAGGGCTGGGATCTCATCGACTGCGCCCGGCGCACTTTTATCGAGCAATTGCGCGAGCAACGATTGGTGCTCGTCGCAGAGCGTGTCCGCGCCGCCGATCGCTTCGGGGATCATTTGCCGGAGCGCGTCCACCGCGCGCAACAGCAAAGTGATTCTTGCCTTGTTGACCAGCGCGACCTTGTTGCGCAAGCGTTGGAGCAATTCTTCGAAGGCATGGGCAAACTCGCCGACTTTGACGTAGCCCAAGCCGGCCGCGTTGCCTTTGATGGTATGGGCGCCGCGAAAAATAGCTTCGAGGCACTTGGCGTCATCGGGATCGGTCTCCAGAACGATCAGCGCTTCTTCCATTCGAACTAGATGTTCGTCGCATTCGGATTTAAAGGTGCGTAAGATCGCCTCCAGATCGATATCCATAGCGATTTCCTACAACGACTTGATCCACGCCGAACCGTCGTCGGTGTGGAAAATCAGCTTTCGCCCCTTTGGCCCTCCACATCCGCGCTAACGATCGGGATCTCTGCCGTCGCTAATATTTCGCGAGCGATTTGAACATTTTGACTACCGAGATGATTTTGTCGGTCGCGAAAGGCGTCGAGGACGCAGGCGCCGCCAAAAGCTTTGCCCGCAGGCGCTCTCGCCTGGAGCCGAGCGCCAGCAGCTGGTCGATCAGAGCTTCCACGGCGCGATCGCCGAAGCGTCCCACCGCTTGACCCTCGCTGCTATCGAAGGGAAGCAGAAAATGGTTTATCCACCGATCTCGAGGTGTCGGTCGTACAGACACACGGCAACGCAGGAGCCGAGAATCGTCGTCACGGCGGAGCTTTCGGCGGAAACGAAGATCTGCCCGGGATGAAGATGAGAATTTTGTCCGCTGTCCCGATATTGTCTGCGTTGTCGAAGTTCCTAAGTCCATGCGCTGTTTTGCCGTGCTTGATCTACAATGAGTCCGGGCGCCGAGCGCGCCGACTATTCACCGAGCAGATTTTTACTTTCATCATCAGCTCGAGTTGGTCGATGGGCTTGATGATGTAATCGCTGCAACCGTTTTGATAGCCGGCTTCCATGCTCTCCGCTTCGGCTTTGCTGGTGACCATAACGATGGGAACGCGCTTCGGGTTTGGGCGTTTTCGCGCAACTGTTTCATGGCTTCGAAGCCGTTCATTTTGGGCATGACGACATCCATCAAGATAAGATCCGGCTGGGTCGCCAGCGCTTTGGCGACACCTTCTTCGCCGTCCCGGGCCAGGATCAGCTCGTAGGAGCTCTTTGCCAGAATCATCTGTTCCATCTGCAAGACGGTCTCGGAATCATCCACCAGCAAGATTTTTCTAGATGCCATGTGCGGCTACCTTTCTCGGACTCGGTCGGCTCCGACATATTGCTTACTAAAAACAAAGGCTGGGCCGAAGCCTAGGTCGAAGACACCGAGCAAGATATCGGCCATCAGTGCAAGCATCGGAAAAAGATAGGAATCCTTAGCACGATGGGCGGACAAACGATGTCGTTGAAGCACAAAGGTGTACAGGGCCGGGCAAAGGGCGGTGAGCGCAGTGCGGGATTTCGCGTCGGGATGTACGGTTTGACGTTTTTTGACATCCGGTAACCTGAGCTTTGTTACAATCGCTGGACTCAGCCGGCAGATCGATCGCTCGATTTTTTATCAAATGAAAATCCGGGATTCGCGGGTTACACAGCCGGTTTGCGTAGTGCGATTACAGGGCAACAAATGACTTCGGCCTGACAAAAATTTGTTAAGCGAAAAAACGTCAGGACTCACAATTGGATCTCTTGATCGGCAATAAATTGCTTACGCAGCTCATTGTCCCGCTCATTCCGTGCCGTGCGAGTCGAATTGCTTCGCTTCGAGCGCCAATCGTTTGTGCCGAGCGAAGAATGATCTCTACGGACTGTCGCTCTCAGTTTTCCTTTCGTGACAGCTTTAGGTTCCAAAATGTCCATTTGCGACCAAAGCGGTTCTTTGAGTCTCAAATCAAATCGAGAAATCCCTTTGGTTTTGTTGAATTTTTCCGCTCTACGATGATGGCATACAATTGGCTTCTAGCGAGGCGGAGAATTACTGAGTCCGCGCGGAACGACAAGCAGAAATTCATCTGCTGAGGAGCGCATTCTGTGACAGAACGATGGGACTGACAAGGTGTCAAATGCTCCAGCCCGGCAATGCCGGAGCGAGCAAAGACGTTTTGTTTGGCTGGTTGGTCGGGCGAGCGGCCGCGGATCTCGGCCTGGCGCAAGCCTTGGCCGCAAGCGAGAGCGCAGCACGCGGACAAATTCAAACAGTTGGAGGCTGGTTTACTGGACGCAGATCAGGAGCTGCAGAACTCGCCGGAGCGCGCCTTTGTGGCGCGGCCCGCCAAAACGATGAGTTGGAGCAACTGAAAGCGGCGATGCAAAGCATTTTCGAGCGCATGGGCGGCCTCGAATCGCTGGCTCAGCAGTTTACCCAAGCGCCCGAGCTGCTCAAGCATGAAGTGGCGCGACTGCAAGCCGGGTTGGGGGGCGTCAAAGTCTCGTTGAAACTCAGTACTCACGCTTTGAAGAAGTTGCCAGCGATCTTGTCGCCAGAGTGGAGCAACTGGAAAATCAGGAACCTGCGAAACCTGAAGGTCTCGATCGCGCCATAAGCGAGATAGTCGATCTCAAACTTGCGTTGCAATCCCTGACGGACCACATTGCGCGCGTGGACCTTGCCACCCAGACAATTCAAACCCACACGGTAAGCGAGAAATCGAGCGCACCGAGAAGTTCGCCAGCGAATTTATCAAAGAAGAGTCGGCGGCGCTTAAAGCGGAAGTTTTCCAGCGGCTACGCGATTACGCACCGACGGATGCGATCGTGCAAAGGCTCGACGAACAGGGACAGAAAAGGGCCGACGAGTTGCGCGATGGAATCGAGCAGAATACCAGTTCGCTCGCTCGCCTGGCCGCCGATCAGGGAGCGCTCCGATCCGACCTTCAACGTTTCTCGGAACGGCTCGAAACGATGCCGATGGCGCTCGCTGTTGATTTCGCCACCGAACGCGACCAGCTTAAATCACGAGGTGGATGACGCGGGTCGCAGTCCGGTTGCGCGAATTCGCGGACCGTGAGCACGCCTGAGATGGTCGAGCGGTTGGAGCCTCGACGGCGAGTATCTCGGCACGCCAGAGTGGAAGCGGCGGAAGATCGCGGCGCCGTTGCTGGGCTCGGGGACGGTGCAGTGGCCACAGGCTACGTTTGCGCTGGGGGGTTGCGCGCCCGAGCGCATGGCCCTCAACTCGCAGCATCGCGGGCAATTTCTACGGTGCGAGAAGGGCTCGGTCAGCAACGTCGACATGACGCGCCTGCTCCAGGGCAGCGGCTCGGAGGAGGCACGACGCTCGTTCTGCGGAGATGAGCGGCGACTTCTCGGCCGATCCCAACCGGCTGCTGGTGCGCAACGTCAAGCATGGCCGCGGGACTGCTGACCGGCACCAGGCCGGCTCGAGATGGATGCCCGCAGAAGAATCTCTCCGGCCGCAGTGCAGATCGAGCTTCGCGCCCAGAGCGTGCAGGCGCGATCGACTCTGAACCTCACCGGCACGCTTGCAAGCCCGCAATTCCGCCGCACCAACTGAGCGATCGGGTCTGCGTGCCGGGTATAATCGCGCTTTACCGGCGCGTTTCATGTCGTTGATCCTCAAGCTGCGCGGCAGCCCGCGCGTCTCCGTTCCGGCTCGACAAGCTCAACTCCCGCCTCGCCGCGATCCACCCCTCCGCTTCGCGTCACTGCGTCCGAGCACTGGCATTTCGCCGACGCTGCGCGCCCGCTCGCCCGCGGAGAGCCGCGGTGCTCGAGCGCCTGCTCAGACTACGGCGAGCGCGCGCCGCGCGGGGAGGGGAACGATGCGCCTGGTCGTGCCGCGGCTGGGGACGATCTCACCCTGGTCGTCGAAGGCGACCGACATCGCCGCGCCGCTGCGGCCTGGACGCGGTGCGCCGCATCGAGCGGGGAACCGCGTGGTTTTTCGAGGGCGGTCCGGTCCCGGACGCCGGAGTTGCGTCGGGCGCTCGAGCTGATCCACGATCGCATGACCGAGACGGTGCTGGCTTCGGCCGAGGAGGCCGAGGCGCTGTTCCGTCAGGCACGAGCCCAGGCCGCTCGCTATCGTGCCGGTATCGCAGCGTGGGCGAGCGCGCCCTGAGGACGCCAACGCCGCGCATGGGGCTCGCGCTCTCGCCCGACGAGGTCGACTATCTGCTCGCGCACTATCGAGAGAATCCAGCGCGACCCCACCGACGTCGAGCTCACGATGTTCGCGCAGGCGAACTCGGAGCACTGCCGGCACAAGATCTTCAACGCCTCCTGGATCATCGACGGCGCGCCGCGCGAGGAGACGCTCTTCGGGATGATCAAGACGACGCACGCGCGCAATCCGGCGGGGACCGTCGTCGCCTACGCCGACAACGCGGCGGTGATGGAGGGCGGACCGTCCCGCGCTTCTCCCCGGGGCCGGCGGACGCTACGTATACAGAGACGAGCTCACCCACACCCTGATGAAGTGCGAGACCCACAATCACCCCACGGCGATCTCGCCCTTTCCGGGGCGGCGACCGGCTCGGGCGGGGAGATCCGCGACGAAGCCGCGACCGGGCGCGGCGCGAAGCCCAAGGCGGGCCTGTGCGGGTTTTCGGTCTCGCATCTGCGCATTCCGGGCTTCGAGCAGCCCTGGGAGGCCGCGTCAGGAAGCCCGGGGCGCGTCGCCTCGGCCCTGCAGATCATGCTCGAAGGGCCCATAGGCGCGGCCTCGTTCAACAACGAGTTCGGCCGGCCCGAATCTGACCGGGTATTTCCGCGCGTTCGAGATGAAAGTGGACGGCGTTCTGCGCGGCTATCACAAGCCGATCATGATCGCCGGCGGCATCGGCAACATCAACGCGGCGCATTCGCTACAAGAGCGAGGTGACGCCGGGAGCGCTGCTGGTTCACCTCGGCGGCCCGGGATTGCTCATCGGCATGGGCGGCGGCGCCGCGTCGAGCGCGACAGGACGCCAACGCCGAGGACCTGGACTTCGATTCGGTGCAGCGCGGCAACGCCGAGATGCAGCGGCGCGCGCAGGAGGTCATCGACCGCTGCTGGCAGCTGGGCGACGCCAACCCGGTGCTTTCGATTCACGACGTCGGCGCCGGGCGGGCTGTCGAACGCCGCTTCCGAGCTGGTTCACATCGCGGGCCGCGGCGCGAGGATCGATCTGCGCGCGCTGCCGAACGAAGAGCCGGGGATGACGCCGCGCGAGCTGTGGTGCAACGAGGCGCAGGAACGCTTCGTCCTCGCGGTCGCCCCTGAGCGCATCGAGCAGTTCCGCGCCCTGTGCGAGCGCGAGCGCTGTCCCTTTCGCCGTGGTCGGCGTCGCGACCGACGACGGCCGTCTCGTGGTCGAGGACCCGCAATTCCAGAACACGCCGGTCGAGATGGACCTGTCGGTGCTGCTCGGCAAGCCGCCGCGCATGACCGCGCGAGGTCGCGCCATCGGCGTTTCGGATCGCCTCCGCTCGCGCTTCGAGACGTCTCGCTCGAGGAAGCCTGCCATCGCGTGCTGAGGCATCCGACCGTCGCGACGGAAGACCTTCCTCGTGAGCATCGGCGACCGCACCGTCGGCGGGCTGTGCTCGCGCGACCCCTTCGTCGGGCCGTGGCAGGTGCCGGTCGCGGACTGCGCGGTGACGGCGATGAGCTTCCGCGACTACGCCGGCGAAGCGTACCGCGATCGGGGAGCGCTTGCCCGCTCGCGCTCATCAGCCCGGAGGCCTCGGGCGCATGGCGGTGGGCGAGGCGCTCACGAATCTGGCCGCGCGCCGCGGTGGCCGATCTGAAGCGCGGTCGAAGCTCTCGGCGAACTGGATGGCGGCGGCGGGGCACGGCGGCCGAGGACGCGGCCCTGTTCGACACGGTGCGCGCGGTGGCGCTCGAGCTGTGCCCGGCGCTCGGCATCAGCATCCCCGTGGGCAAGGATTCCCTGTCGATGCGCACCGCGTGGGAGGAGGGCGGGCGGCCGAGCGAGGTGATCGCGCCGCTGTCGCTGATCGTCTCGGCGTTCGCGCCCTGCGAGGACGTGCGCAGGACGCTGCACGCCGCAGCTCGCGACCGGCGCCGGCGAGACCGAGCTGCTGCTCGTCGATCTCGGGCGCGGGCGCAACCGCCTGGGCGGATCGATTCTCGCCCAGGTCTACGGGCAGTGCGGCGACGCGGCGCCCGACCTGGACGAGCCGCAGCTGCTCGCCGGCCTTCTTCGCGGCGATACAGGACCTCGCAACCGGGAAGGCGCTGCTGCTCGCGTACCACGACCGTTCCGACGGCGGGCTGTTCGCGACGGTGTGCGAGATGGCGTTCGCGGCGCACGCCGGGGTGACGCGTCAACCTGGACCTGCTCGCCTACGACGCGGCCGCGCACGACGTCGACGGGAACGAGCGCAAGCCCGAGCTGATGTGCAGGCCGCGATCTCGAGCGCGTGCTCGCGGCGCTGTTCGCCGAGGAGCTGGGCGCGGTGATCCAGATCCGCGCCTCGGACCGCCGCCGCGTGTTCGAGCGTCTCGCGGGAATCCCGGCGCAGGTGATCGGCAGCGCTGAACGCGCGCGACGAGATTGCGCCTGGTGCGCAACGCCAAGTCTGATGTTCGCCGCGCCGCGGGTCGAGCTCGAGCGGACCTGGTCGGAGGTGAGCTTCCGCATGCAGCAGCTGCGCGACGATCCCGGCTGCGCGCAGGAGGAATTCGACCGCATACTGGACCGGGAAGACCCGGGCTTGTGCAGCCGTCGCTGACCTTCGACGCGGCGGACGACGCCGCGGCGCCCTTCATCGCAACAGCGGTCGCGAAGGGCGCGCGCCCGAAGATCGCGATCCTGCGCGAGCAAGGCGTCAACGGCCAGGTCGAGATGGCCGCCGCGTTCGACCGCGCGGGCTTCGAAGCGCACGACGTGCACATGAGCGACCTCATCGCCGGGCGCGTCTCGCTCGCGGGTTTCAGGGCTTCGCCGCGGGCGGCGGGTTCTCCTACGGCGACGTGCTCGGCGCGCGGCGCGGGCTGGGCGAAGGCGATCCTGTTCAACGCGCGCACCCGGGACGAGTTCAGCGCGCTTCTTCGCGCGCGGCGACACCTTCGCGCTCGGCGCGTGCAACGGCTGCCAGATGATGAGCAATCTGCGCGAGCTGATCCCGGGAGCCGAGCACTGGCCGCGATTCGTGAAGAACCGCTCCGAGCAGTTCGAGGCGCGGCTGGTGATGGTGGAGGTGCTGCGCTTCGCCGTCGCTGTTCTTCGCCGGAATGGCGGGCAGCCGCATGCCGGTGCCGACCGCGCACGGCGAGGGGCGGGCGCTGTTCGACTCCGAGCAGGCGCGAGGCGAAGGCGATCGTCGCGCTGCGCTTCGTCGACAACCGCGGGCGCGCCGACCGGGGTCTATCCGCTGAATCCCAACGGGTCGCCCGGACGGCATCACCGGGCTCACCACCGCCGGACGGGCGCTTCACCATCCTGATGCCGCATCCCGAGCGGGCGTTCCGCGCGGTGCAGCAGTCCTGGCATCCGCGAGGATCGGGCGAGGACAGCCCGTGGATGCGGATGTTCCGCAACGCGCGGAAGCGGGTGCGGCTAGGCCGGCCTACTGGATCGTCGCCTTCGAGCGCAGCTCCATCGACGTACTTCTGCACTTCCTGCTCCTGCAGCCTCGCGTGCAGCTGCTGCTTCACCGTGTCGAAGGGCGGAAGCGGCTGCGGCGCGCACGTCGTCCAGCTGGATGACGTGCCAGCCGAACTGGCTCTGCACCGGGGTCTCGGTGTATTTTCCCTTCTCCAGCTTCGTCAGCGCATCGGCGAAGGGCTTGACGTAGGTGGTCGGCGGATTCCAGTCGAGTTCGCCGCCCTTGTCTCTGGATCCCGGATCCTTCGATTGCTTGGCGAGGTCCTCGAATTTCGCGCCCTTCTTCAACTGGGCGATGATCTCGTTCGCCTCGGTGTCCTTGTCGACGAGGATGTGCGCGGGCCTTGTACTCCTTGTCTCCGCGCGTCGCTTTCAGCTTGTCGTACTCGGCCTGCAACTCCTCGTCCTTCACCGGGTGGGCCTTCAGGTAGTCCTGGATCGAGCGCCTGGACGAGCACCTGCTGGCGCATCAGATCGAGCTGCGCGCGCACCTCCGCGCTCTTCGCAAAACCCTTGCGGTCCGCCTCCTGCGCGACCACTTCCTGCGTCACCAGGTTGTCGACGATCATCCTGCGCGCCTGCTCGTTGTCCGGCTGGCCCTGGGCGGCCCGCTGCTTCACGATGAAGTCCACGCGGGATTTGGGAATCGGCTTGCCGTTGACCGTGACCGGCTGGGAGCCGTCCTTGGTCTTGGCCGCGGCCTGGACTCGGTGGGCTCGGAGACTGGGCCCACGCCGCGGTAGAGATGCACAGGGAAAGCGCGGCGAGCAGGCCGAGCGAGCGTGAAGAACATGGCGGTTCCTTCAATGGAAAATCGAATCATAGCTCATCCGGCGCGAGAGCCTGAATCGCGAGAGCGTGGATTTCCCGCTGCATCAGCGTTCCCAGCGCGGCGTAGACCATGCCGGTGGCGCGCGAGCTTGTCGCGCCCGCGAAGCGCGGCGAGACGATGACCAGCTGGAAATGGCTGCCGCCCGCCGCCGCTCCGGCGTGACCGACGTGCCGCCCGGATTCGTCGAGGAGGCTCGATCGGACTGCGGCTCGAGCGCGGCGAGCCGCTCACGGATCTCGGCGATCCGCTCCATGGGAATCCGGTGCGCGTCATTGCTTTTCCTCCATGTGTCGGGCGAGGAACACCGCCTGCAGCACCACGAACACGAGCATCAGGCCCATGCCGCCGAAAAGCTTGAAATTGACCCAGGTCTCGGTGGGGAAGTTGAAGGCGACGTAGAGATTCGCCCCGCCCATGAACACGAAGAAAGCCGCCCAGCTCCAGTTGAGACGCGTCCAGACCCGTCGGGCAGGCGCAGCTGCTCGCCGAGCGTCGCGCGGATGACGTTCTTGCGGAACAGCAACTGCGCCGCCGGCGATGACGGCGCCGAACAGCCAGTAGAGGACGGTGGGCTTCCACTTGATGAAAGTCTCGTCGTGCAGGGCGAGCGTGGCTCCGCCGAACACGGCGATGATGGCCAAGGTCACCCACATCATCTTGTCGACCTTGCGGCGTTTCCATTTGAGCCAGCCGATCTGCAGGACCGTGGCGGCGATCGCCGACCGCCGTCGCCGCGTAGATGTCGAAGAGCTTGAAGGCGACGAAGAAAGCAGGACCGGAAACAGGTCGAAGAGAAACTTCATTGACGATTCGGATCCTCGCTTACGATTTCCTGAATACCTGTTCCGAGGTACTATACTCCCGGCCCGGCCGTCATGCCCGAGCCGCCCCAAGAGGAGAGCAAGTCATGGCCGAACCCCACCTCGCGCAGAAATCCCCGTACGCGGTCGAGCTCGCCCCGGCGACTACTGGTGGTGCCGCTGCGGGGCTCGAAAAGCCAGCCGTTCTGCGACGGGACGCACAAGACCACCGAGTTCACGCCGGTGAAATTCACCGTGACCAAGGCCGAGAAAGCTGTGGTCTGTGCGGCTGCAAGCGCACCCGCAATCAGCCGTTCTGCGACGGCACCCACAAGACGCTGTAGCGCGCGCGCGTTCGTTCCGGCTATTTCTTCGCCGCCGTCCAGCGGCCCTCCTGGCCGCCATCGGCGCGGAACGAGCCCTCCATGGCAGCGCCGGTCACCCGCCCGGCGAAAATCGCGGCGCACGCCTTTGCCGTCCACGTAGGCGAAGCTGATCCTGAAGCCGCTCAAGCGCGGCTCGCGCAGGCCCGCGAGCACCGAGCCGAGATACGCCACGCCTTCGATCCTCTGGAACTTCTGGTCGAAATTGAGGCTGAGCTTGTCCGAGCTGCGCGCCCGGAGAGCTCCAGCGACCAGCGCCCGGCGATGTTCGCCGGAACGATCCAGAAATAGACTCGCCGTCCGTCGACGTCGGTGGACTCGTCGGGCTCCCAGTCCTCCATGTTGAAGGCGTGCGTGACGACGCGCGTGCCCGGGCCGCAACGCGAGGATCTGCGGCCGCAGCTTCATGTTGAGCGAGGGCAGCAGGTACATGGTGATGACCGTGGCCTGGGTGAAGTCGGTCGCGAAGATGTCTCCGTGCACGATCTGCGCCTTGCCGGTGACGCCGGCGGCCTGCGCGTTCTTCTGGGCGAACGCGACCATCTCGGGGTTGTATTCGACGCCCATCGAGCGCGCGCCGAACTTCTTCGCGGCCGCGATGGCGATCTTGCCGTCGCCGGCGCCCAGATCGATCACGTAGTCCTCGGGCTTGGTCTGCGCCATGGTGAGCATGCGCTCGACGACCTCGTCCGGGGTCGGCACCCAGACGACGTCCTTGCCCTGCTGGCCGACGTAGGGCTTGAAATCCGATTGCTGGGCGTGAGCGGCGCTCGCCGCCGCGAACAGCGCGGCGGCGAGTGCCGCGACGATGCTCTTTGGGATGGCACGAAGCATGTCGTCCTTTCTCTATCAGAGGTGGAATCGGGCGTATCTTACAGCGCTTCGGCGGCGTGGTCGGCGAGCCTCGAGCGCTCGCCGCGCTGCAGGGTCACGTGGCCGGAATGAGACCAGCCTTTCATGCGGTCGACCACGTAGGTCAGGCCCGAGCTGCCTTCGGTCAGGTAGGGCGTGTCGATCTGCGCGATGTTGCCCAGGCACACCACCTTGGTGCCCGGGCCCGCGCGGGTGATCAGGGTCTTCATCTGCTTGGGGGTCAGGTTCTGGGCCTCGTCCAGGATGAGGTACTTGCTGATGAAAGTGCGGCCGCGCATGAAGTTGAGCGACTTGATCTTGATTTTCGAGCGGATCAGGTCGCGGGTCGCCGCGCGTCCCCATTCGCCGGCTTCGTCGTCGGTCTTGTTGAGAACGTCGAGGTTGTCCTCGAGCGCGCCCATCCAGGGCGTCATCTTCTCCTCCTCGGTGCCGGGAGGAAGCCGATGTCCTCGCCTACCGGCACCGTGACCCGGGTCATGATGATCTCGGAGTAGAGCTTGGTCTCGAGGGTCTGCATGAGACCCGCCGCGAGCGTGAGCAGGGTCTTGCCCGTTCCCGCCTGGCCGAGCAGAGTCACGAAATCGATCTCGGGATCCATCAGCAGGTTGAGCGCGAAATTCTGCTCCCGGTTGCGCGCGGTGATGCCCCAGACGTTGTTCCTGGAGTGCGTGTAGTCGCGCACCGTCTCGAGGACCGCGGTGCGCTGCGAGATCTCCCTGACCGTCGCGAGCAGCGGCCGCTCGCCTTCCTGGTAGACGAATTCGTTCAACAGCAGCTTCTCGCACAGCGGTCCGCTGACGCGGTAGTAGGACCGGCCTTCTTCTTCCAGGACTCCACGTCGCTGGCCGTGCTCGTCCCAGAAGTCCGCCGGGAGCTCGCGCACGCCGGTGTACAGGAGGTCGGTGTCCTCGAGCACCTTGTCGTTGTAGTAGTCCTCGGCGCAGCAGCCCCAGGGCATGCGCCTTGATGCGCATGTTGATGTCCTTGGACACCAGGATCACGTGGCGGTCGGGGTCGCGCTTCTGCAGGAAGATGACCACGCCGATGATGTGATTGTCGGTCTTGCCGATCGGCAGGCTCGCGGGCAAGTGACCGTTGATCGCCTCCGTCTGGAGATAGAGGCGCCCGATGGCGTTGTCGGCGTCGTGGCGCTTGAGCGGAATCCCTTCGGCGATGGGTCCCGGCGCGTGACTGACGATATCGTCCAGAAACCGGCTCGCCTGGCGCGCGTTGCGCGCGATTTCGGAAATGCCGCTCTTGTGGTTGTCCAGCTCCTCGAGCGTCATGATCGGCAGAAAGACGTCGTGCTCCTCGAACCGGAACAGGCTGGTCGGGTCGTGCATCAGGACATTGGTGTCCAGGACGAACAGCTTGCGTGCGGGATTGCTGCGGCTTCGCGCGGCGCGCGGACACGGGTTTGGACGCAGATGCGCGCGGCGGCGGGCTCGGATTCGAGCCGCGACTCAGTCGGCTTCAACAAAATCGAGCACCTCCTGAGCGTGGCCTGGAACCTGACGCCGCGCCATTCGCGCCTGATCACGCGATCGCGGTCGAGGACGAAGGTGCTGCGCTCGATGCCGCGCACCTTCTTGCCGTACATGTTCTTCATCTTCATGACACCGAACTGGTTGCAGATCTTCTCGCTCTCGTCGGAGAGCAGCTCGAAGGGAAACTCCATCTTGGCCTTGAAATTCTCGTGCGACTTGAGGCTGTCGCGCGAAACGCCGTACACCGCGCAGCCCGGCCTTCACGAACCTGGGATGCAGGTCGCGAAACTGCGCTCCTTCGGTGGTGCAGCCCGGGGTGTTGTCCTTCGGATAGAAGTAGAGAACCACCCGCCTGGATTTGACCGCCGAGAGCCGGAATTCGTCTCCGCCGGTGGCGGGCAGTGCGAAATCGCTTACCGCTTTGTCGGCCATCCTCTGTCCGCGTTCTGTTGCAGCCGCCATTGTCGCGCGAATTCGGAAAGCGGGTGCAAGGCGCATGTTTTCAAGACATTATGTGAAGAATGTTACAAGCTCGCCCAGCAATTCCGTTGGCGCCTCCTCCGGGAGGTAGTGGCCGCAGTCGAGCGTGCGGCCCTGAACGCTCTCGGCGCGCTCCGCCCAATCGGCGAGCGGCTTGAAGCAGCGCTCGATCGTTCCGTGCTTGCCCCACAGCACGAGCAGCGGGCAGGCGAGCTTGCGCGCGATGATCGGCCTCGTCGTGCTCCAGATCGATCGACTCGGCGGCGCGGTAATCCTCGCAGCTCCCGTGGATCGCCGCCGGATCGCGAAAGCACCTGCGGTACTCGGCCAGCGCCTCGGGCGCGAACGCCTTCAAGCCCGGCGTGCCGCGTTCCGATGTGGCTCTCGAGATAGAAGTCCGGGTTCGCGCCGATCAGCGTCTCGGGGATGGGCTCCGGACGCAGCAGGAAGAACCAGTGGTAGTAGGATTTGGCGAACTCGCGCGTCACGCGCTGATACATCGTGCGCGTCGGGATGATGTCGAGCACGGCGAGCCTGAGAACCTGCGCCGGATGGTCGAGCGCCATGCGGTGCGCGACGCGGCCGCCGCGGTCGTGGCCGACGACGAAGAATTCCTCGTGGCCGAGCGCCCGCATGACTTCGACCTGGTCCTGCGCCATCGCCCGCTTGGAGTAGTTGGCGTGGTCGGGCAGGCCGTGCGGCTTTTCGCTGTCGCCGTAGCCGCGCAGGTCCGCGGCGACCACGCTGAAGCGCTTGGCGAGCTCCGGGGCGACCTTGTGCCAGATGGCGTGCGTCTGCGGATAGCCGTGAAGCAGGAGCAGCGGCGGCCCGACGCCGCCTTGGACCAGGTTGATCGCCGCGCCGCTCGTCCTGATGCGTCTCTTCTTGAATCCCGGAAAGAGCCCGTTCACGAGAGAGAATTCCTTGCCCTGGAGCGTGAGCGCGCCCGAGCGTCCCGGTATCGCGCCGAGCGCGATCTCGTTGCGCGGAAGGCTCTTGAGGTCGAGCGATTCGGCGAGCGCGCGCAGCGGCACGAGCTCGTAGCCCTGGGCCTTCCATCCTGCGAGCATCGCCTCGAAGACGCCGGCGAGCTTTCCACCCTCGAGCTCGGCGTGAAGGGTATACACGTGGCCCGCCGCCGGGGCTCGCGCGCGTCAGGCCGAGCACGTGCTCGGCGACGTTCTTCGCGGTGATGCCGTTCGGTGCCGATCAGCTCGTCCAGCGTCGGCAGGCGTCGTCGGCAGCTGCGGGCAGGCGACGATCTCGGCGCGCCAGACGGGAATGAAGGGGCGGCTCCCGCGGCTGTCCGAGGCGTAGTCGAAGCCCAGGCGCTGGGTCAGGCGCAGCGCGTGCAGGTTCATCTGCCAGCCCGCGGCGCCGTGCGCGCGCGCGGATTCGCCGAAGATGCTCGGAATCGCTCGCGCGCGAGACTGCATCTGGCGCTCGGTCCAGCGCGCATCGGCGCCGTCCACGCCGTCCTGCCATTTGACGTGATCCCAGGAGTGGATGCCGACCTCGAAGCCCGCGTCGCGCACCGAGCGCATCACGTCGCGGCAGCGCCGGCCGATGTCGGGGCCGGGAAGCAGAGTGCCGTAGAGCAGGGTCCGCAGGCCGTAGTGGGAAACGACCGAGGTGCGCGATACCTTGGCGAGAAACCCGCGGCGGAACACGCGCTTGATCGCTCTGCCGGTGTGATCCGGGCCGACGCTGAACAGGAAGGTCGCGCCCGCGCCGTGTTTCTTGAGCATGTCGACCAGGCGCGGCACACCCTTGCGGGTGCCGTGGTAGGTGTCGACGTCGACCTTGAGGGCGAGCTTCATTCCCATCCTTCATTCGACCAGCCCTCATTCCACTAGACGAGATGCTTCCTGGATCTGCGTCCGGTAGGCGTCGAAGATGTGCTTCAGCGCCTGGCGCATGCCGACCTGCGGTTTCCACCCGAGGTCCTTGGTCGTCTCTGCGATCAGAGGGACGCGGTTCTGAACGTCCTGGTAGCCCTTGCCGTAGTACTGCGCCGCGGTCGTCGTTCACCAGCCGCACCTTCTTCGCGTTGTCGCGGTACTCGGGATACTCGAGCGCGAGCTTCAGCATCATGCCGGCCAAGCTCCTTTACCGAGTAGTTGTTCTTCGGGATTGCCGATGTTGTAGATCTTCCCGCTCGCGACTCCGCCGCGGGTTGTCGATGATCTTCACCAGCGCGTCGATGCCGTCGTCGATATACGTGAACGCGCGCTTCTGCCGCCCGCCGTCCACCAGCTTGATCGGCTCGCCCCGGACGATGTGGCCGAGGAACTGGGTGATGACGCGCGAGCTTCCTTCCTTGGCGGCGTTCAGGTTGTCCAGGCCCGAGCCGATCCAGTTGAACGGCCGGAACAGCGTGTAGTCGAGCCCTTCCATCATGCCGTAGGCGTGGATGACGCGGTCCATGAGCTGCTTCGCGCAGGCGTAGATCCAGCGCGGCTTGTTGATCGGGCCGTAGACGAGCGGCGAGCTCTCGGGGTCGAACTCGCGGTCCGGCGACATGCCGTAGACCTCGGAGGTCGACGGGAACACCAGGCGCTTGCCGTGCCTCACGCACCCGCGCACGATCGGCAGGTTCGCCTCGAAATCGAGCTCGAAGACCTTCAGCGGCTGCTTGACGTAGGTCGCCGGGGTCGCGATCGCCACCAGCGGCAGCACCGTGTCGCACTTGCGCACGTGGTACTCGATCCACTCGCGGTTGATGGTGATGTCGCCCTCGAAGAAGTGGAAGCGCTCGTGGTCGAGGAGCTCACCGACGCGGTCGGACTGCATGTCCATGCCGTAGACCTCCCAGTCGGTGGTCTCGACGATGCGCTTGGAGAGGTGATGGCCGATGAAGCCGTTGACGCCGAGGATCAGGATTCTTTTTCATGGAGGTTCCCTAGTGCAACGCGAGCCCGCGGGCCCCGATGCGATGAGCGAATTCTTGCCCGGAGAGCGCCTCGCCGTCCAGTTCCAGCTCGAGGATCTCGAGCGCGCCCCCGTCGGCGCAGACGGCGAGCGCAGCGCCCGGCGTCCGCGTGAAGAGACGCCTGGGAGCGGGCGGCGTTCCCGGCGCGCGAGCAGGCGCGTGCGCAGGACCCGCAGCCTTTTTCCCTCGAGCTCGGTGAAGGCGCCCGGGTACGGCGGCGCGACCGCGCGCACCAGGTCGTGGATGCGTTTCGCCGGCTGGCTCCAGTCGATGCGCCCGTCCTCGGGTCTGCGTCCGCCGAAGTAGCTTCCTTCGACAGGTCCTGCGGCCGCAGCGCGGCGCTGCCGTCGATCAGCCCGGGCAGGGATCGCGCGAGCACCCGCTCCGCCGCGCCGGTCACTTTGCCGAACACCTCGACCGCCCTGTCGTCGGGCAGGATCGGCACGGCTTCCTGATCGACGATGCGCCCGGCGTCCGGTTTCTCGACCATCTCGTGCAAGGTCGCGCCGGTCTGGGTTTCGCCGTGGAGCACGGCCCAGTTCACGGGCGCGCGGCCGCGGTATTTCGGAAGCAGAGAACCGTGCATGTTGAAAGCACCGCGCTTCGGGATCGCGAGGAGCGGTCGCCCGAGCATCAGGCGGTAGTAGAACGAGAAGAGGAAGTCCGGCGCAGAGCGCGCACCTTCGTGACGAAGTCATCCGCGTTGGGGTCCTCGGGGTGGCCGTCTCGATGCCCTGCGCGCGCGAAAGGCGCGGCGACGCTGCCGAACCAGAGATTCTCCTTCGGATCGTCGGCGTGGGTGACCACCAGGGGCACCTCGACTTTCCGACCGAGCAGGACGCCGAGGCAGCGGCAGCCGACGTCGTGATACGCGAAAACGACGGCACGCGTCACTCTTTCTTCTCGAGTATCGCCTGGATGACGTAGCGCGGGCGCTCGCGTACCTGCTCGTAGATTCGCCCGATGTACTCCCCGAGGAGGCCGATGCCGAAGAGCGTGATGCCGATGAGGAAGAAGGCGATGCCGAAGAGCGTGAACACGCCCTCGGCCTCGGGCCCGACGATGAGGCGACGGACCGCGAGGAGCAGGACGAACGCGATCGAAAGCAGCGAGATGACGATGCCGGACAGCGAGAACAGCTGCAGCGGCAACACCGAGAACCCGGTGACCAGATCGAAATTGAGCCGCACGAGGCTGTAGAGCGAATACTTCGATTCGCCGGCGGCGCGCTCCTCGTGCGCGACTTCGATCTCGGTCGGGCGCTGCGCGAAGGTATACGCGAGCGCCGGGATGAAGGTGTTGATCTCGCGGCAGGCGTTGACCGTGTCGACGATGGCGCGGCTGTAGGCGCGCAGCATGCAGCCCTGGTCGGTCATGTGGATGCGGGTGATGCGCTCGCGCAGCGCGTTCATCAGGCGCGAGGCATGGCGGCGGAACGCCGTGTCCTGCCGCTCGCTGCGGACGGTGCCGACGTAGTCGTGGCCCTCGTCCATCTTCGCGAGCAGCTTGCCGATCTCCTCGGGCGGGTTCTGCAGGTCGGCGTCGAGCGGTGACCACGCGCTCGCCGCGGCTCGCCTCGAAGCCCGCCATGATGGCGAGGTGCTGGCCGAAGTTGCCGTTGAACAGGACGACGCGCGTCGCGTCCGGGCGCTGCCTCGAACTGCTCGCGCAGCAGCGCCGCCGAGCGGTCGCGGCTGCCGTCGTTGATGAAGATCACCTCGTAGGTCTGCCCGAGCGCATCGAGCGCGGGATAGAGCCGCGCGAACAGGGCGGGCAGCACGGCCTCCTCGTTGTACACGGGGATGACCACCGAAACGCCGCGGCTTCATCGCATCTCCCGACAGCACGCGCTTGGCCGCCTCGCACACGCGGTCGACGTCGGCGTTCGGTCATCGCCGGGAAGAGCGGCAGGGTGGCGATGCCCTTGCCGATGCGCTCGGCGTGGGGATATTGTCCTTCGCGCCAGCCGAGCGACCGGTACAGGGAGAACGAGGTGGATCGCGGGATAGTGCACGCCGATCGCGATGCCCCGCTCGCGCATTTTCGCGATGAATTCGCCGCGCTTCGATCCGCTCCGGCAGCACCACCTGGAACATGTGCCAGTTGGAGTTCTCGAAGTCGGCCGGCGGCAGCTCGCATCCCAGCCCCCGGTCGAAGCATTCGAAATAGCGGCGCGCGAGTGCGCGGCGCTTGTCGGTGAACTCCGCGAGCCGCGGGCAGCTGTCCCAGGCCGATGCGCGCCGCGACGTCGGTGAGGTTGGACTTGCCCCCGGCGATGTCGACATCCATGCCGTCCTCGCCGGTGCGCGTCACGCCCATCGAGCCTGAGCTTCTCGGCGAGCGGAATGTCGCCTTCGCCGGGCAGCATCGATCGCGCCGCCCTCGGCGGTCGTGAGGTTCTTGTTGGCGTGGAAGCTGAATGCGACGAGGTCGCCGCGCGCCCCGACGCGGGTTCCCTTCCAGCTCGAGCCGAAAGCCTGCGCCGCGTCCTCGACCACCGCGCAGCTTGTGCCGGGCCGCGATGGCGTACAGCCGGTCGAGGTCCACGGGAAGGCCGGCGAGGTAGACCGGGCAGGATCGCGCGGGTCTTGGGCGTGATCGCCGCCTCGATGCGCGCGAGGTCGATGTTGCGCGTGGCGGGATCGACGTCGACGAACGCGGGCGCGCGCGCCCAGCTCGAGGACGACGTTGCTGGTCGCGACCCAGGAGAGCGGCGTGGTGATGACCTCGTCGCCGGGACCGATGCCCGCGATCGCGCAGGCCGATCTCGAGCGCGGCGGTGCCCGAGTTGAGCGCGCGCACCGGGCGCCCGCCGCAGAAGCGCGACAGCTCGGCCTCGAACTCCTTCACCTTCGGGCCCGAGGTGATCCAGCCCGAGCGCAGCACCTCGGCGACTCCGGCGATGGTGTCCTCGTCTATCGAGGGACGCGTGAAGGGCAGGAAGGAATCGCCGGCCACGGAGTCTCAGCTGCGCGCGACCAGAAACACGCCGGCAGATGATGAAGGCGATGCCGACGAGCTTCTGCGCGGTGAGCGACTCGCCGAACAGGTACCAGGCGGCGACCGCGTTGACGATGTAGCCCACCGAGAGCATCGGGTAGGCGACCGACACCGGCACCCGCGACAGTCCCACGATCCAGACGGCGACGCTGACGACGTAGCACGCGAGCCCGCCCGCGATGTGCGGCTCGAGGGCGAGCTTCATGCCGACGGGCAGGATGTTCTGCGCGCTGAACTCGAACTGGCCGACCGCGTTGGTGCCGGCCTTGAGGAGCAGCTGCGCCGCGGCGTTCAGCAGGACGCCGGTCATGAGCAGCGCGAAGGTGACCGCGTTCACGGCTTTCTCACGATCACGCGGCGCGGATCGGCGGCGACGATCCGCATCGGCACGGGATGCGCCTTGCGAGGAAGTCGGGAGGTCGTTCACGTTGAACATGGCGAAGGCCTCGCGGTCCGCCTCCCAGGCGCGCGCGAAGGCCGCCGCGTCCGGAAGGAAATCCCGCGGCTCGCGTCCGATCGGATCGGCCGAGCTCGTCCGTGACCGAGACCATGGTGACCTTCCTTCCCAGATAGAAGAGCAGCGGTGTGATCGAAGGTTTCCACGAAGTAGAAGGGCGTGTCCGGTTTCAGCTGGTCCCGGATCTTGCTGGACGATATGATACGCGGAAAGGGACGGCGCCAAGCTCTCGTGCCCCGAGAGCGCCAGCCTGGGCGAGCGCCAGGCCGCCGCAGGCCAGCGACAGCACTGCCGGAGACCGCGCATGCCGCGCGTCGACAGGAAAGCCGCCGCGACGCGCGCCGCCCGCCGCGAGCGCGAGCCCGGCGGCGCAGCGATCCACGGCACGTAGTCCTCGAGCAGCGCAGGGCGGTGACCGCCTCCGACGCGTAGTCAGGCGCGAACGGCGCTGCGGCGGCGAGCGCGCACCCCGAGCGCGGAGGCGACGGCCGACCTGCGCGAGCAGCATCCGCCGCGGCCCGCCGAGCGCAGATAGTCCCCGATCGAGCAGCGACGAGCGCCGGGAAGAGCGGCAGGATGTAGGGCGAGCGAGCTTCGAGCTCGACGCCGAGAAGAAGACGAACACCACCGCGCACCACAGCGAGCAGGAAGCGCCGCGCGTCGAAGCCCGCTCGGCCGAGCGCGCGTCTCCAGCGCGCGCCGCAGCGCCGGGAACAGGGCCACGATCCACGGCAGCATCCCGATGCAGCAGCACCGGGAGGAAATACCACGCGGGCTGGTAGCGGTCGTGCTCCTTGGTGAGGAAGCGCTCGAAGTGCTCGTGGATGAAGAAGAAGCGCGGGAATTCCGGGTTGGCGAGCGACACCATCACGAACCAGGGCGCGGCGATCGCGAGGAACAGCAGGCCGCCGCGGATCAGCTCCAGCCGCGACGAGCAGCTTCCAGTCGCGCTGCAGCAGGACGTAGGCGCCCACCGCCGCGACGGGCAGGACCGCGCCGACCAGCCCCTTGGTGAGGACGGCGAGCGCCATCGCCGCCCAGGCGACGAGCATCCAGCGCCTTCGGCCGGCTTCCGGTGGCTTCCCCTTGCGCGACGGCGAAGGCGAACACCGCAGCGCGGCCATGAACACGCTCAGGCGCCATGTCGAGCGTCAGCAGGTGGCCGACGATGGCGTAGAGGGCGCGAGCTCGCCGGTCACGGCGCGCGCCAGAGAGCCCGGCGGGCGGCGCGAACAGGCGGTTGCCGGCCCAGAACACGAGCAGCACGCCGAGGAACCCGGTCAGACCCGGCCACAGGCGCGCCGCCCACTCGTTCACGCCGAAGGCGCGGAACGAGGCCGCGGTCGCCCAGTACTGCAGCGGGGCTTCTCGAAATACTTGTAGCCGTTGAGGCGCGGGGTCAGCCAGTCGCCGGTCGCGATCATCTCGCGCGGGATTTCGGCGTAGCGGCCCTCGTCGGGCTTGACCAGGTGCCGGTAGCCGAGGTTGCAGAACCAGCGAAGCGCGAACGCGGCGAGCAGGCGCGAGCAGGACGCGCGCGGAGACGGGAGCGCGCTTCGTCATGCGAACAGCAGCGCCGCCGCGACTTTGCGCTGCTTCGGCCATGAGGATGTTGTAGGTGCGGCAGGCGGCCTGCAGGTCCATGACCTCGACGCCGACGCCGGCGCGGATCAGCGGATGGAGGATCTCCGGGCGCGGGAAACCGCAGCCGCGCTGCCGGTGCCGAGGAGCACGATCTCGCGTCCGAGATCCGTCGAGCGCCGCGAAATGCTCGGGCAGCGAGCTCGTCGAAGGACGTCGGCGGCCAGTCGGTGCAGAATGCGCTCGGGAAGGACGACGACGCTGCGCTCGATGCGCTCGCCGTTGACCATCACGTAGCCCTGGCCATAGCCGGTAAACGTGTTCAGGGCGCTCGCGCGACTCGAGATGCAGTTTCAAGGTTTGCCGGTGCTGTAAGTGTCCGGTAACATTATAACTTTTTGCATCGCAGCGCGGCTCGTGCAGGCGCTGCTGCGATGCCACATCGGTCACCCGCCATGAGAGAGTTCGCCCGCATCAAGCGCCTTCCCCGTACGTCTTCAACATCACCAACGAGTTGAAGATGGCGGCGCGCCGCGCGGGCGAGGACGTCATCGACATGAGCATGGGCAACCCCGACGGCCCCACGCCCAAGCACATCGTCGCGAAGCTGGTCGAGGCGGCGCAGCGTCACGACACCCACGGCTACTCGGTGTCGAAGGGCATTCCGCGGCTGCGCCGCGCGATCTGCACCTGGTACCAGCGCCGCTACGGCGTCGAGTTCGACCCGGACTCGCGAGGCGATCGTCACCATCGGCTCGAAGGAAGGCCTCGCGCACCTGATGCTCGCCGTGCCTGGACCGCGGCGACACGGTGCTCGTGCCCAATCCCTCGCTATCCGATCCACATCTACGGCGCGATCATCGCCGGCGCCGACATCCGCTCGGTGCGCATGACGCGCGGGCGTGGATTTCTTCGAGGAGCTCGAGCGCGCGATCCGCGAGCTCATCCCCAAGCCCAAGATGCTGATCGTCGGCTTTCCCTCGAACCCGACGGCGATGTGCGTCGAGCTCGAGTTCTTCGAGCGCGTGATCGCGCTCGCGAAGGCAGCACGACATCCTGGTGGTGCACGACCTCGCCTACGCCGACATCACCTTCGACGGCTGGAAGGCGCCCTCGATCATGCAGGTGCCGGGCGCGCGCGACGTCGCGGTCGAGTTCTTCACCATGTCGAAGAGCTACAACATGGCGGGCTGGCGCATCGGCTTCATGGTCGGCAACAAGGACCTGGTGAACGCGCTCGCGCGCATCAAGAGCTACCACGACTACGGCACCTTCACGCCGATCCAGGTCGCCGTCGATCGTCGCGCTCGAGGGCCCGCAGGAGTGCGTCGAGGAGCATCCGCATGAAGTACCGAGAAGCGCCGCGACGTGATGGTGAAGCGGCCTGCACGAGGCCGGCTGGATGGTCGACAACCCGAAGGCCTCGATGTACATCTGGGCGAAGATCCCGGAGGCCTACGCGAAGCTCGGCTCGATCGAGTTCGCGAAGAAGCTGCTGGCCGACGCCAAGGTCGCGGTCTCGCCCGGCATCGGCTTCGGCGACTACGGCGACGACCACGTGCGCATCGCGCTGATCGAGAACGAGAGCGCGCACCCGGCAGGCGGTGCGCGGCATCAAGGAGATGTTCCGCAAGGACGGGCTGCTGTGAGCCGCATCGTCGAGGATCAACGACGACTCAGGGGCGAGTCGTCGCGGCCGACTGGTTCGCGAAGGCCGAGCGCGTGCACCGGCAGCTGCGCACCGCGCTTCCCGCCGGCACTACGAGGCGAAGATGAAGCGGGTCTTCGCCGGCGGCGCGCGCATGTGCGGTGGCGCGTGGAGGGACGGTCGTCGCCGGCGTCGCGGTGTACCGGATCTACGAGAACACCTTCAACGGCAGGCAGCTCTACTGTCGACGACCTCGTCACCGACGAGAAGCGGCGCTCGACCGGCGTGGGCCGCGCGCTGTTGAGCTACCTCGAGCGCAAGGCGCGCGCCGCGAACCTCGACAACATCTCGCGCTCGACTTCGGGCACGCAGCGGCAGCAGGCGCACAAGTTCTATTTCCGCGAGGGCATGGTCGGCGCACCGCGTTCTCATTTCGGAAAGAAGCTCAAATGAAGCCGATCAACGTGGGGCTGCTCGGCATCGGCACGGTGGGCGGCGGCACCATGGGCGGTGCTGCGCGCGCAACCGCGAGGAGATCTCGCGCCGCGCCGGCCGCGAGATCCGTCATCAGCGTGGTCGCGCGACAAGGACGTCGACAAGGCGAAGAGGCTCGTCGCTGGAGGCGCATCGAGTCACCGCGGACGCGTTCGAGATGGTGCGCGATCCCGACATCGACATCGTGATCGAGCTGATCGGCGGCGATACGCGATCGCGAAGCGAGCTGGTGCTCGCCGGCGATCGAGACGGCAAGCACGTGGTCACCGCCAACAAGGCGCTGCTCGCCACGCACGGCAACGAGATCTTCGCCGCGCGCCCAGAAGAAGGGCGTGATGGTCGCCTTCGAGGGCGTCGGTCGCGGGCGGCATTCCCGATCATCAAGGCGCTGCGCGAGGGGCTCACCGCCAACCGCATCGAGTGGATCGCCGGGATCATCAACGGCACCTGCAACTTCATCCTCTCGGAGATGCGCGACAAGGGCCTGCCCTTCGACAGTGGTGCTCGCAGGAGGCGCAGACGCCTGGGCTACGCCGAGGCCGATCCCGACCTTCGACATCGAGGGCGTCGACGCCGGCGCACAAGCTCACCATCATGGCGGCGATCGCCTTCGGCATCCCGATGCAGTTCGACAGGTGCTACACGGAGGGCATCTCGAAGCTCACCGCAGGCCGACATCAAGCTACGCCGAGCGGCTCGGCTACCGCATCAAGCTGCTGGGCATCACGCGGCGGACGACGCGAGGGCATCGAGCTGCGCGTGCACCCGACGCTGATCCCGGCGCGAGCGCCTGATCGCCAACGTCGAGGGCGTCATGAACGCCGTGCTGGTGAAAGGCGACGCCGTCGGGCCGACGCTGTACTACGGGCGCGGGCGCCGGCGCCGAGGCCACCGGCGAGCGCGGTGGTCGCCGACCTCGTCGACGTCGACGCGGCATGGCACACCGCCGACCCGGAGCATCGCGTGCCGCACCTCGCGTTCCAGCCCGACCGCATGTCGAGCGTCGCAGATCCTCGCCGATGGACGAGAGTCGTGACCGCGTATTACCTGCGCATGCGCGGTCCAGGACCGTCCCGGGCGTGCTCGCCGACGTCACCCGCATCTGCGCCGACCTGTCGATCTCGATCGACGCCATGGTCCAGAAGCGAGGCGGGCGAGGGCGAGGAGCAGGTGGACGTCATCATGCTCACCCACCAGACGCCGGAGAAGAACGGTGAACGCCGCGATCCGCGCAGATCGAGGCGCTGGCGCACGGTCCCGTCACCGGCATGGTGACGAATCCGCTCGAAGAGCTGTGGCGAACGTACGCCGCGTCAGCACGCGCGGCGGGCCACAAGCCGCAGCAATCGTTCACCGACATCCTGCTCGAGGGCCTCGCGCCCGACGGCGGCCTGCATGGTGCCCGAGCAGTGGCCGCGCGTCATGCGCGCCGAAGCTCGACGCGATGCGCGACCTGCCGTATCCGCGCGCTCGCCTTCGAGATCACTGCGAATTTCGCCGACGACTTTCCCGGCGCCGACCTGAAGGCCGCTGGTCGAGCGCGACCTACACGACAGAGAGCTTCGGCACGCGCCGACATCACCCCGCTGACGACAGCTCGAGCCGAACCTGTACCTCCTCGGCCTCTCGAACGGCCCGACGCTCGCGTTCAAGGACATCGCGCTGCAGCTGCTCGGGCAACCTCTTCGAGAACGTGCTCGAGAAGCAGCGGCGCGCGCGCTCAACATCCTCGGCGCGACCAGCGGCGACACCGGGCTCGGCGGCCGAGTACGCGCTGCGCGGGCAACGAAGCGCGTGAACGTCTTCATGCTCTCGCCCGCACGGGCGCATGAGCCCCTTCCAGCGCGGCGCAGATGTATCTCGCTGCAGGACGCGAACATCTTCAACATCGCGATCCGCGGCGTGTTCGACGACTGCCAGGACATCGTGAAGAGCGATCTCCGCGCGACGCGGCGTTCAAGGCGAAGCACCGCATCGGCGCGGTGAACTCGATCAACTGGGCGCGCATCGTGGCGCAGGTCGTGTACTACTTCAAGGCCTACTTCGCCGTGACGCGTCGCAACGGCGAGCCGGTCTCCTTCTCGGTGCCCTCGGGCAACTTCGGCAACATCTTCGCGGGCCACGTCGCGCAGCCGCATGGGGCTGCCGATCAAGCGCCTCATCGTCGCCACCAACGAGAACGACGTGCTCGACGAATTCTTCCGCACCGGGCGCTACCGCGTCGCGCAAGGCGACGGACGTCGCACGCGACCAGCAGCCCGTCGATGGACATCTCGAAGTCGTCCAACTTCGAGCGCTTCATCTGGGACGTCGGTCGGCAAGGACGGCGACAAGGTCGGCGTGGCTGTGGAACCAGGTGGAAGAGGAGGGCGGCTTCGACCTCTCGACCGACTCGCGCCTGGGAGAGGATCGAGGAGGACTCGGGCTTCGGCAGCGGGCGCAGCACGCACGAGGACCGCATCGCCGACGATCCGGCATGGTGAAGCAGAAGTACGGCCGCGTGATCGATCCGCACACGGCCGACGGGGTGAAGATCGCGCTACGGCGTGCGTGAAGCGCGCACGCCGATGATCTGCCTCGAGACCGCGCTGCCCGGCGAAGTTCGACGAGACCATCGTCGAGGCGCTAGGCGAGCTGCCGCCCCGGCCGGCGCGATTCGAAGGCATCGAGCGCCTGCCGCAGCGCGCGTCGAGCGCATGCCTGCCGATCCTGTTCGCAGTCCGTGATTACATCAGCCGACACGGTGGGTAGTAAGATGCGCGCAAACGATCGCGCGCGCAATCCGGCTTTCGCGTCTGGCTTAGCCGCTGCATCGCCTCGCCTGTGGCACGCGGCGCGTTCGCGGCGTCGCAGACCCTGTACGCCGCGAGCGTGCGAAGCGGTGGTGTAGCCGGCGCCACCGATGTCGCGCGGATCGCAGGCAACCTCTACACCATCAACCTCGCGAGCGGCACCGCGACGCTGGTCGGGGCGATCCGGCTTCCGGGCGGAAAGCCCATCGGCGTCACGGGCATGGCCGCCTCGCCCAAGGACGGCACGCTCTTCGGCATCACCGTCGAGCAATCTCCCAGCAATCCACGCTCGCTCGTGACGATCGACCAGGCCACCGCGCGACGCTGCGTGAGGCGCAGAGCTGGGGCGTCGAGGCTCGGACATCGCATTCAACGAGAAGGCACGCCTGTGCATCTGGTTGCCGTCCACGACGCAGCTCGGCGCGGTGAACACATCCACCGCCGTCGTGGACGCCGCTCGGGAAGGCGTCCCCGCCGAGCAGTCCGGCGGGTATTGCCGTCGATCCCACAGGGCATGGTCTTCGTCACCGCGAAGGGCGCGGGCGGGAGCCTCGACAAGCGTGGACCTCACGAGCGCGCGCTGCAGATCGGCCCCCTGCTCACGGGCGCTCCGTTCTCGACCCAGATCAACTCGATGTCCTTCTCGCCGTCGGGACTGCTCCTCGCGGTGAATTCGAACGGCGGATCGCCGGCGAACACGAGGCTGGTCACCATCAACACCGCCACGGGTGTGGTCGCCACCATCGGCTCGCTTCCGACGACACCGACGCGCTCGCCTTCGTGGGCGAGGGCAGCGGCCTCGCGCCCACGTTCACGTCGCTCAATCGGGTCTGCGCGTGGTGGTGGTCGGTGCTCCTCCACCGCGCTCGTGGCGCTCGCGGTGTTCCTCCTGGTCCGCCGCAGGAAGTAACGCCGCCTGCCGTTAGAAGAAGACGAGCCAGGCGACGATCAGGGTGAGCAGCATCCCGCCCATGATCGCGGAGAAGATGACCGTCATCACGCCGCATCCTGCTGCTGCTGGGCGGCGATGTCGTCGGCAACGATGTGCCTTGCCGCGAGTGCTGCGGAACGCAGACCGCGATCACGGTCACGAGGATGGCGAGGAATGCGAAGAAGACGACGAGGAGCAGCTTACGCCGAGCGTCATCCGCGCTCCTTCGATCGACTGACGTGCCGACCGCTATTTTTTCAAGTCTTCTTCTTCTTCCTTCTCGCGCGGGGATTCCCGTCGTACACCTGGTTGCGGCGCCGCTGCCACGCATCGCGAAGGAAGCTGTAGCGGTCGATCGAGGGCTTCGTCGAGCACCGTCTCCGCTTTCAGCAGGTTGGCGCGCTGGCGCACCTTGTCCAATCCGAAGATGCTCCAGTAGAGCGGTGTCGTTGTCGATGTACCTCGGCCAGTACCACTGAGGATCGGCGAACCTCGCGGGGCGTCGCGCACGGTGCTGGGCCCTGAGGAGCGGGATCACGAGGTAGGGACCGGGATACACGCCCCAGGCCCAGCGTCTGGCCGAAGTCCTCGTCGTGCTTCTCGGGCCCATCGGCGTGGCGACATCCCAGAGCCCAGAAGCTACGCCCAGGACCGTGTTCACGACGATGCGGCCGTGTCCGAGACGCCCTCGGCGAACTGCCCTGAGAGAAATTGTTGAGCCCGGTGCCGACATCCTCGAGGTTGCCGAAGATTGTTGACACCTTCCCGCCACGAAGCCGGGGGTCACCTTCTGGTAGCCCTGCGCGACCGGCTTCAGCACCGCGCGCGTCGATTGCGTCGTTGAAGGCGAAGGTCTTGCGGTTCATCCCCTCCCACGGATCGTAGGCGTCCGCCCGGTCGGTCATGGCGGTGCAGCCCGGCGGCGAGCCAGGCGATGAGCAGTGCGGCGAGAAAGCGCATTCAGGATATCGCTTCTTCAGTGATGGAGGAAGCGCATGGAGAGGTCGAGCGCCGTCACGTCCTTCGTGAGGGAGCCCACGGGACGGCCGGTGCACGCCGGTCTCCGCGATGGCGCGCACGCTCTCGAGCGAGACGCCGCCGGAGGCTTCGAGTTGCGCCGAATCGCCGGCGATCGCACGCCTCCACCATTCGGGAGAGGTCGAAATTGTCCAGGAGGATGAGCTTCGCGCCCGCGTCCAGCGCCTCGCGGAGCTGCTCGAGCGTCTCGACTTCGACCTGCAGCATGGTCCCCTCGGGCACGCTGTGCCGCAGCACGCGCACGGCGCCGGCAAGCACGCCCGCGGCGAGAGATGTGGTTTTCCTTGATGAGCACGCCGTCGTAGAGACCCAGGCGGTGGTTCATCCCTGCCGCCGGTGGCCGCTGCGTATTTCTGCGCCATGCGCAGTCCCGGCAGCGTCTTTCGGGTGTCGAGGATTCGCGCGCGCGTTCCCTCGATCGCGCGGACGAACTGCCGCGTGCGCGTGGCCACGCCCGAGAGCAACTGCACGAAATTGAGCGCCGTGCGCTCGCCGCGTGAGGATGGCGCGCGACCTCCGCCTTCCAGCTCGCAAAGCGAGCTGTTCGCGACGATGTCGTCGCCGTCGTCGTGAGTGCCAGAAGATCTCGACGTCCGGATCGAGCTCTCTCAGAAGTGCGCCGGAACCACTTCGACGCCGCAGAGCACGCCCGTTCTGGCGCGTCAGCAGGCGGGCATGCGATGTACGGTCGGCCGGGATGAGTGCGGCGGTGAGATCGCCGGTGCCGACGTCCTCGGCCAGCGCACGGGTGACGTCGCGGGTGACGGTTTCCTCGAGGGCGTGGACGGCGTCGGGCATGGCGAAGCCGGAATTCTACGCGGTCGGCCGCCCCATTCTCCTGCAGATCCTTGAAAAACTCGCCGGGGTCACAATGTCTCACGCGAGGGCCAAACAAGGGGCCGTTCCGACCATGCGTATCGACAAACTGACCACGAAGTTCCAGCAGGCGCTCGCCGATGCCCAGAGCCTCGCGCTCGCCAGCGACAACGGCTTCATCGAGCCGCAGCACCTGCTGGCCGCGCTCGCTCGCGCAGCAGGACGGCGGCACCGCCTCGCTCCTGCAACGCGCCGGCGTCAAGCGCCGCACCCTTCGCAAAGCCGTGGACGAGGCCATCGCCCGGCTTCCCAAGGTGGAAGGCACGGGCGGCGAGATCACCGTCTCGCGCGACCTGAACAACCTGCTCAACCTCACCGACAAGGAAGCGACCCGGCGCGGCGACCAGTTCATCGCCATCCGAGCTGTTTCCTGCTCGTGGCCGCGAAGGACAAGGGCGACACCGGCAGGCTCCTGAAGCGAATCGGGTGTGCAACCCGCAGGCGCTCGAAGATGCCGTCGAGGCCGTGCGCGGATCGGAGACGGTCCACGATCCCAACGCGGAAGGCCAGCGCGAGGCGCTGAAGAAATACACCATCGACCTCACCGAGCGCGCGCGCGAAGGCAAGCTCGACCCGGTGATCGGCCGCGACGAGGAGATCCGCCGCGTCGTGCAGGTGCTGCAGCGCCGCACCAAGAACAATCAGCAATACGTAACTGAACGAAGTAATA
>ERZ1370068.6713-contig-5680_pt1 | contig 44074 bp, 55 predicted proteins | sample MGYA00561227_ERZ1370068 | MGnify/ENA primary metagenome ERZ1370068 (study PRJEB38410, sample SAMEA6850437) | metagenome | study: Metagenomic assessment of the ecological functions of the soil: analysis of the soil microbiota associated with the...
CTTATTTATTGCTAATTTCTGCTCCATGAACTGCGGACTTCGTGGTCCACGAGCATCCGCTGCTCTTCAAACAAACAGAGAAATCCAGGCCATGGCCGGCGCCCCGCAAAATTGGTTGACTGACCAATCAAATCATAATACAATCGCGATTACAACGCGTTAGTTTGACACGAGAGAACGATATGGCGCGCAAGGACATCAAGGACGTGCGGCGGGCGCAGCTGATCGAGGCGACGATCGATCTCGATCGCCAGGTACGGCTTCGCGCGCACCACCTCGCCGACGTGGCGCGCCAGGCGAAGTCGTCCCAGGGCATCGTCAGCTTCTACTTCGAGAGCGGGAGGAGTTGCCGATCGCCACGCCGCCACCATGGTCCGAGGCGTACGAGATGCTCCCGGCGGCGCGGCCAAGCGAGCCGGCCCGGCGCCGGCGGCGCGGCTCGAAGCCTGGTGGCCGCCGACTTCGATCCCGGCCATGGCCAGCCGCAAGCAGGTGACGGTGTGGTACGCCTTCTGGGGGCGAGAGCGCGCTGGCGCAAGAGTTCCTCGATCTCTGCACGCGCTGGCCGCCACCTACCGGGACGCACGCGCGCGCGTGATCCAGCAGGCGATCGATGCCGGCGGCTATGACGGGACTCGATGCCGGCGGCGATCGCCCGCGGCCTCAACGCCATGATCGACGGGCTCTGGCTCAGCATCCTGCTCAGATACCGCAGGCCTGCGACCGCGACGGAGACGCTGCGCGTCTGCCGGGCCTACCTGCGGCCCAGTTGTTCCCCACGCGAGTTCGGCCGACAATCGAGCGTCGCCAGCGCCGCCTAGATCGCGCTCCTTTCGAGATGAACGCGCGGCGGCCCGACGAGACGCCGCCGCGATCCGCCTATCGTCACGAAGGGAGACTGCCATGACCGCCCTGCCGCCAGCGCCAGCCGATGGCCTCCGAGAACGCCGAAGCGCCGGCCGAGACCCTGCCGGGCTGGACCTACGGCAATGCCGAGTTCTATGAGCTCGAGAAGCGCAACCTCGTGCTCGCCGAACTGGCAGGTCGCCGGCCATGTCGGCGAGCTGCGGAACGCCGGCGACTACATCACGCTGGACATCACGGGCGAGCGGGGCTTCGTCATGCGCGGCGACGACGGCGCGCTGCGCGCCTTCGCAATGTCTGCCGCCACCGGGCGGCAGCGGTGGTGCACGCAGGCGACACCGGCAATTGCGGCCACGCCGTGCGCTGCTTCTATCACGGCTGGACCTACTGGGCTCGACGGCCGGCTGAAGGCGGTGCCGGGCAGAGGCGGGCTTTCCCGGACCTCGGACAAGGGCCGCTTCGGCCTCAAGCCGCTCGAGTTCGAGGTGCGTGGCGGGGCTTCGTGTTCGTGCGCTTCGCCGGCAGCGGCGCCGACGCGGCCGAGCGGTTCCGGCCCTACGAGCGGCGAGCTGGCGGCCTATCGGATCGCCGAGATGGAGCCGCTCGGCGCGCGCTGGCAATGCGAGATCGCCGTCGACTGGAAGAACGTGATGGACAACTATCTCGAGGGCTATCACGTGCCCGGTCGGCCATCCCGGCCTGTTCCGGCTGTTCGGCAACAGCTACGAGGTCGAGGTGCGCGAGGGCAACGTCAACCGCGCGGTCGGCGTGCTGCGCGACAAGGGTCGGCCAACTGGAGCGAGCGCGCCTATCAGCGCCTGCGGCTGGCGCCGGCCCATCTGGACGCCGAGCTCGCCGGCAGCTGGCGCTACTACGCGCTGCTGCCCAACAACGCCTTCGACGTCTATCCGGAGTTCGTGGATTTCTTCCACATCGTGCCGGTGGCGCCCGGGCGGGCCCGGCTGCGCGTGCCGGGTCTTCGACCTGCCCGGCGCCGACCGCGCCATGCGCGCCGCGCGCCGGCTGATCTACCGCATCAACGGCAAGGTGCAGCGCGAGGACGAAGGCCTGGTCGAGTCCGTCAGGCCGGCCTCGCCACCAGCGCCTACGGCTCCGGCTACCTCTCGGAGAAGGAGGCCTGCCTGCGCCAGCTGCACGACATGGTGCGGACGGCGATCCCGGTCGCCCGCCGGCCGGAAGCACCGGCGCCGGGCACGGTGGCGGCGGCGAACGCCGCGCTGGCCTGAGCGATGCGCCATCCCCTGCCCCCGAGCGCCCGCGCCTGGCAAGAGAGGTGCGGCGCTTCGTCGACGAGGAATTGATTCCGTTCGAGGTCGAGGCCGAGATGAACGGCGGCGTGCTGCCGGACGCGGTGCGCGCCAGCGCCAGCGCAGCCGGGCGAAGGCGATCCGGACTGCATGCGCTGGGGATCCCTCGGGGATCCATGGCGGCCAGGGGCTGACGGCCCTGGAGCAGGCGGTCATCCAGGAGCAGATCGGCCGCGTCACCAACGCGCTGGGCTGGTGCTATTCCTCGACGCCGCCCTGGATGCTGGAGGCCTGCGCCGGCAACGATCATCAGATGAAGACCTGGGTGACAGCCCAACATCCGCGGCGAGCGGCATGAGTGCTACGCCATCACGGAGGAGCATGCCGGCTCCGGACGTCGACGCCATCCGGGCGACGGCGCGACGCGACGGCGATCACTACGTGCCTGAACGGCGAGAAGTGGCACGTCACCAGCGCCAACCATGCCGACCATCTTCATCTTCCAGGCCAAGCTCGTCGACGGCGCGCACGCCGGCAGCCATTGCCTGTTCTTCGTCGACATGGATACGCCGGGCGTCGACGCTGCGTGCGCACGCCGGCCTACAGCCACAACTATCGCCGCGCATCACCCGATCTACCGCTTCGACGATGTGCGCGTGCCCGCGGCCAACCGCATCGGCGAGGAAGGCGACGGCATGGGCTTCACCTACAGCTGGTTCCGCTACGAGCGGCTGATGCATCGCGCGCGCTGCTGCGGCGCGGCGGCGCGGCTGATCGAGGAGGCGACGGCGCTTCGCGCAAGGACAGCGCAGCAGTTCGGCGAGCCGATCGCCGAATTTCCAGGCCGTGCAGTTCATGCTGGCCGACAGCCTGACGGAGCTGTGGGCCGCGCGGCTGATGACCTATCGCACGGCCGAGGCGATCGACGCCGGCGAGGACGTGAAGGTGCTGCACGCGCAGTGCTCGATGGCGAAGCTCTACGCCTCGGAGATGGCGAACCGGGTGGCCGACCGCGCCGTGCAGATCTTCGGCGGCCGCGGCTACATGCGCGAGAACGTGGCCGAGCGCTTCTACCGCGAGCTGCGCGTCGACCGCATCTGGGAGGGCACGTCGGAGATCCAGCGCATCATCATCGCCAACGGGCTCTACAAGCGCGGGCAGACGGCGCTGATCGAGTAGGCGGAGGTTGTGCGCCTCCGCGCTGCTTCCCTTTCGAAATGAGAGCTACCGTTTCGCAACGCAATGTCGGCGCATGTCGACGAGGCGCATGTGAGATTCGCGAGGAGACGAATGCAGCCGCAGGAACAGCCGGTCGTGAAGATCGGACAGCTCGAGATCCGCTATCTGGTGGACGGGACCGTGACGAGGCGCCGGGGTCGGCATGTTCGAGCTGACGGTGCCGCCGGGCGCGCGGGTTCCGCCGGCGCACAGCCATCAGGGACAACGAAGAGGTCATCTATGTCCTCGAGGCATGCTGCGCGTATGCGGTCGATGACGAGGTGCGCGACCTCAAGCCGGGCGAGCGCATGCACACGCCGCGCGGCTCCGTCCACGCCTTCAGCAATCCCCATGACCGCCCGGCCGGGCGCTCATCGTTCTGACGCCCGGACATCGGCGCGCAGTATTTCGCGACATCGCGGAAGTCGCCAGCGCGCCGGGCGGCCCCAACCGGCGAAGATGATGGAGGTGATGAACGCGCTACGGGCTTGTCCTGGCGCCGCCGAAGCCACCGGCCGCTGACCGCCGTAGGCGCTGTCCAGCGAGATTGCGAGGCCGCCGCTCGTCACAATACGCTGGCGGGAATCCGGGTGCTTTCATGGGCAGTCCGCCAGCCTGAGCGACGATCTGCCCGAGGCTCAAGACCGTGCGAACCCGGCCGTTGTTCGTGATGCGCCTGGACGTCCGCAAGCTGCAGGTCGTCGGCGCGACGCCGGGCGGAGTGCGGCGCATCGGCGTGGTTCCCGGACGGCTCGTTCGAGGGAGAACGACTGTCCGGCGAAGTTCTTGGACGGCGGCAGCGACTGGCAGACGGTACGGCGACGGCGCGACGACCCTGGAATGTTCGGCTTGTCCTGAAGACGAAGGACGACGCGCCGATCGGCATGACCTATCAGGGCTTGCGCCACGGCCCGCCCGACGTCGTGGCGAGAATCGAAAAAGGCGAGGCGGTCGATCCGGCCCGAGCTACTATTTCCGCACCAATCCGTTGTTTCGAGACCGCAGCCCCAAAGTGCACGACTGATCAACCGCGTTGTCGCGATCGGCATAGGCCATCGTCTGGCCGGTGGCCCGATCTACAGCATCTTCGAAGTGTTGTGAAGGTCGCGCCTCACCCGAAGGTGAATTTCACTGCGTCGATGCGGCGGTGCACACTGGCATCGCGGAACTTCGTCGGCCAGACTGCCGTGCACTGCCGTGTAGACGACATGGCGCGTACCCGCCGTGCGAGATTCGTCGCCCGGTCCAGCGCGCGAAGGCGAAGCAGGCCAGCGGCATGGCCGGGCTTCGCGGTCAGCCGGCCCTCGAAGCGCGACCGCTGAGCGGATGGCCGCCGGCGCGCCGGCCGGTCCATGCCCTCAGGCCCTCGCGCAGGCCGACGCGGCGTCGATGAAGACCCGCGTATCGCAAGCGCCGCTGAAGAGCGTTGCGCGCGCCGCGCGCGGCGTGTCGGCGATCTTGACGTAGACGTCTTCCGGCTGTCCCGACAGGCTGCCGCACAAACGATGCCATCCTCCGCGGTGACGCGACGCGGCAGCGCCGGACGAAGTCTGCCGCTATCGCATTTGAGTCGGCGGAGTTCGGCGGACGTCCCGCAGGGTCGATTTCCGCAGCGTACGCGCGATCCGTCTCGCCCGCAGGCGCGGAGCGCCGGCGATCACGAGGAAGAGCGCGAGGGCGGCTCTTTGATGCCCAGGACGGGAATGTGGAGGCGCATCGAAATTCCACGATAGAGAACATATTCTACCATCGCTTGTATCGATCTTCGAGACGAATTCGTGCCTGACACCATTCCTCACCGTTTGTCGAACTGCGGCATCCCCTGCAGATCCATCGCCCGTGTCCAACGCTGAGCGGCACCAGTATTGCCTGCGCCGGGCGCAGCATGGGCGCGCGCGGACGGATCGTGCCGACGCGCGGGTCGTAATGTGCAGAACGTCGCACGCGGACGCCGCGCTATGTCGGCGACGGCGGTCGGCGAGGCGGATCGGTCCTGCCGGCAGGTGAGACCTCATCGGGAGTTCTCGCGGCAACGGTCTCTCCTGGTGATGTCCGCCACCTCCTCTGTCTTCGGATTTCGGCGTGTGCCGCCCATAAGCCCTGGCCCTGAGTCTCAGCAGGAGCCGGCCATGCCGCCCGAGACGTCCGCCGCAGATCTTCACGCATATCCGCATCGTCATGGGGCATTGCGCTCGGCCTCGGCATCACGCGGCTGCTCACGGGCACGGCGCAGTTCGTTCAGCATCCGCAGCGCCAGCGCGCGTGTACTGGGTGCATCTGGGCTGGGTGCTGTTCATGCTGGTCTCGCTCAGCCATTTCTGGTGGTGGGAGTTCTGGCTGTATGCGATCACGGAGTGGACCTACGAGTATCTATTTCTTCCTGATCAGCCTACACGGTGCTGCTCTATTTCCTGTGCGCGCTGCTGTTTCCCGACGATGTCGACGAGTATGGCGGCTATCGAGGAATACTTCATCTCGCGCCGGAAGTGGTTCTTCGGCCTGCTGGCGCTCACCTTCATCTTCGATTTCGTCGATACGCTGCTGAAGGGTGCGGCGCATTTCGAGCGCTATGGCGTGGAATATCTGGTGCGCACGCCGCATCTATGTCGCGCTTTGCATGAGCCGCGATGTTCATCGTCAACCGGAAGCTGCATGCGGCCTTCGTGATCGGCAGCCTGATCTACGAGGCGTCCCTGGATACTCCGGCTGTTCCGGACGCCTGACATGATTCTGCTATACATGAGTCGAGCGCCACGGAAGGGAAGCCTGGAATGCCAACAGCGAGCGACTGGACGGTGTCGTCGGCCCTGCAGCCGAAGGCGGGGGACTACGGGTTCGATCTCGACCAGGCCCTGGCGGCGGTCGTGGTGCCGCGCTCCGCCATCCCCGACGATGCCTTCACCGCCGAGGCGCTGGGCACGGAGCGGGCGGGCAACGGCGTGCTGCATCCGCGGCGACGGCGTGGTGCTGACCATCGGCTACCTGATCGCCGAGGCGGAGTCGGTCTGGCTCAGCCTCAGCGACGGCCGCGGCGTGGCCGGGCACGTGCTGGCCTACGACCAGGAGACCGGCCTCGGCCTGGTGCAGGCGCTGGCGCGCGTCGACCTGCCGGCGCTGCCGCTCGGCGACTCCGCCAGCGCGCCCGTCGGGCGAGCGCGTCGTGGTCGGCCGGCGCCGGCGGGCGGCAGCGCTCGGTGGCGGCGCGCATCGCGGCCAAGCAGGAATTCGCCGGCTACTGGGAATATTTGCTCGAGGAGGCGATCTTCACGGCGCCGTCCCATCCGCAGCTGGGGCGGCAGCGCGCTGATCGGCCCGGCCGGCGATCTGCTCGGCATCGGCTCGCTGCAGCTGCAGCGCGAGCGGCGAGCGGCGGCAAGCGCGAGGACCTCAACATGATCGTGCCGATCGACGTCCTCGAAGCCGATCCTCGACGACCTGCTGACGCTGCGGCCGGCCCAACCGGCCGCCGCGGCCCTGGCTCGGCCTCTACGCCACCGAGATCGAGGACAAGGTCGTGGTCGTCGGCTGGCCTGGCCGGCCAGCGGGCCGGCGCAGGCGGCGCAAGCTGCAGCGCGGCGACATCGTTCTGGCTGCGTCGCCGGCGCGGAAGCCGCGCGGCCTCGCGCGAGTCTCTACCGGCCGGCGTCTGGTCGCTGGGCGAGGCCGGCGTCGAGGTGCCGCTGTCGATCTATCGCGACGGCCGCGCCGTCGAGCTGCGCGTGGCCTCGGCGGACCCGCAAGCACGCTTCCCGCGGGCGCCGCGCTGCGTGCACTAGGGGATGGCGCACGCGCGGCCATTGGACTCGAAGGTGCCGGCGCAGTCGACGTCTTCACCGAGCTGCGCAAGCGTCGCGACCTGCCCCAGCGGCAGGCGACAAGCGTCGGCCGCTGTGCTTCCGCTTCCGCCGCCATTGCAAAGGGCGGCGTTCCCCGCTTATCTGCGGCCGCGGAGGAACGCGGGATCGCGGAGGGGTTCACGCCGCGGGCGGTGCGCCTGGTCGCGCAGGTGCTGCTGGGCGTGGGCGCTGATCGAGATCGCGCTCGGCGGCCTGTGGCCGCTGGTGTCCCTGCGAGCCGGAGCGGCAACGGGTCGGCACGGAGATCACGAGCAGCGTCGGCGCCGCCTACTACGCCGGCTTGCGTGCTGGGCACGCATGACCCCTGCTTTCCCGTCATCGACCGGGCCAAGGCGCATCCCGCGCCTTCAGCGTGTCTGCGGTGCTGGCGGTGAACGCGACGCGCTGTTGCACGTCGTGCTGCAGAGCCCCTCGCCTGGGGCCGTCCTGCCGGGCTGACCATCGGCTATGCGCCTGGCCGGCGTCTTCACCATCGTCGAGAGCTGGCTGAACGACAAAGGCGCACGAGCGAGACGCGCGGCCGCATCTTTCGCGCTCTACACCCGCGATCGCCTGGGGCGTCCAGCGGCATCGGCCCGCTCGGCCTCCAACATCCCCTGATCCCAGCGGGACGATCTCTGTTCTGCCTGATCACGGTGGTGCTGGCCTCGGCGATCGTGCCGATCTCGCTCACGACGGTCGGCAACCCTGGGACATCGGCCACCGGACGCACTTTCGGCATCCTCAGGCTGTACACCGTCTCCGCCGCTCGGCGTGCTTTCGCCCGCTTCCTCCTCCGGGCTCATCAACACCGGGCTGTTCGTGCTGCTCCCGATCTATGCCAAAGCGGCTCGGGATCTCGACCAGGCGCACATCTCGATCCTGCTGAGCGTCGCCAGTCACCGGCAAACTCAGCTGTTCATCCAGTTTCCGGTCGGCTGGCTGGCTGACCGCTTCGGGCGCCGCCCGCTCATGCTGATCACCACGCTGGTCGCGGTCGCGCTGTCGGCAGTGATCGTGAACCTGCCGCCGCACAGCTCTCCTGGTGCTCGCCGGCCTGATCGTGCTGCTCGCCGGGATGATCTCGCCGCTCTACGGGCTCGGCGTCGGCCAGACCAGCGACTACATCTCGAAGACGGACTTCGTCGCCGCCAGCGCCGGCTGCCCGCTGTTCGCCCGGGGCATCGGCGCCCTCCATCGGCGCCGCCGTCGCCGCCCCGGCCATGCGCCTGTTCGGCGCCAACGGTGTTGTATTTCGTTTCGGCTTGCCACGTCGTGCTGGGCGCGCCTTCATCGCCCATCGCATGATCGCGCGCCGCGCCCTCTCGGCCGAGCAGCAGGGCAACTTCGTGGCGGCGCCGATCACGCAGGGCACCTACGGCGCCCCCTGAACTCGACCGCGCGGCGAGCTGGACGAGCCCGGCCGCGGCCGGCCGGGCGATCGCGGCGGTCGTCGACTGATCTCGCTCGCTCTCTCCCGCTCGGCGCGGAACGATCGACCCGAAGAGGGTTTGAAACCGCAGATGAACGCAGATAAACACAGATTTAGGCCTTCCTTTGTGCAGGAGCGATTGAGTTCTCGCCATGGCGACGACGACGAACAAGCAGTGCGCTGATGGCCAGCCGGCCGACCGGCTGGGTCGGCGAGAGCGACTTCCGCACTCGTCGAGCAGCCGCTGGCGAGCCCGCGCGCGACGGCGAAGTGCTCGTGCGCAACCTCTTCCTGTCGCTCGATCCCTACATGCGCGGCGCGCATGAACGCCCGAAGTCCTACGCCGCCGGCGTCGAGCTGGACGCGGTCATGGTCGGCGGCACGGTCGGCGAGGTCATGGAAATCGCGCAACCCGGCGTTCAAGGCGGGCGATTTCGTGGTCGGCTATTCGGCTGGCAGCAGCTATGGCGTGAGCGACGGCACGGATGCTGCGCAAGGTCGCCCGCCGCAACTTCCCGCCTCGCTCTATCTCGGCGCCGTCGGCATGCCCGGCGTCACCGCGTGGATCGGGCCTCAACGAAGATCGGCCAGCCGAAGGCGGGCGAAACGGTCGTCGTCTCGGCGGCGTCCGGCGCCGTCGGCAGCGTGGTCGGCCAGCTCGCCAAGATGCAGGGCTGCCGCGTCGGTCGGCATCGCCGGCGGCGCGCCGAAAGTGCGACTACGTCGTGCAGGAGCTCGGCTTCGACGCCTGCGTCGACTACAAGGCCGGCCACATCGCTGCACGACCTCGCGCGGCAGCGCCCGAAGGGCATCGACGTCTACTTCGAGAACGTCGGCGGCGCCGTGCTGGATGCGGTGATCCCGCGCACTCAACGCTTCGCGCGCATCCCGCTCTGCGGCCTCGATCTCCGACTACAACTCCGACGACGCCGACGGGCATGCCCGACTGCGCTGCAGTTCCTGGTCAAGCGCGTGCAGCTGCACGGGCTTCATCTGCTCGGACCACCATGGAGCTGTGGCCCGAGGCGCTGAAGCAGCTCGGCGATCTCGGCCGAGAACGGCAAGCTCAAGTACCGCGAGACGATCGTCGAGGGCATCGAGAACGCGCCCGAGGCCTTCATCGGCCTGCTCAAGGGCGAGAACTTCGGCAAGCTGGTCGTGAAGCTGGCGTGAGTCCGAGGAGCAGCGTGGTTCTGCCGCCGTGATATCGCCAAACAGGAATGACTGTCATCGCCGGGCTTGACCTGGCGATCCACGGTGCGGCGGACGTGGGATGCCCGGCTCAAGGCCGGGCATGACATTGAGTGGGAGCCGCCGATCTCGATCGGACGCAATATGAATAGCCGAACATATCGACAGCTACTATGCGCGCACGGCCAATCCCGGCGCCGCTGCGTGCCAGCGCTCGACGGCGAGATCGAGACCGATGTCTGCGTCGTCGGCGGCGGGCTGGCGGGGCTGTCGACGGCGCTCGAGCCTGGCCGAGCGCGGCAAAGAGCGTGGTCGTGCTGGAGGCGCGCCGCGTGGCCTGGGGCGCCTCGGGGCGCAACGGCGGCTTCGTCGGCGCCGGCTTCGCGGCTGCGCCAGACAGCCATCGTCAAGCGTGCCGGGCCTCCGAGCAGGCGCGCAAGCTCTTCGCGCTCACGCGCGAAGCGGTCGAGCGTATCCGGGGACGCATCCGGCGCTATGACATCGCCTGCGAGCCCGTCCATTCCGGCATGCTGCGGGCCTGGTGGACTGACGACGCCGACGAGCCGCGCCGCATCCGCGACCATCTGCAGGATACGCTCGGGGTCGAGCTGGAGTTCTGGCCGCGCGAGCGCGCTGCGCGAGACGCTGGTCACGCGGCGCTATCACGACGCGCTGCTCTATCCGCGGTCCTTTCACTTTCATCCGCTGAACTATGCGCTCGGCGTGCGCCGCGGCGATCGATAGCGAAGGGCGGACGGATCTTCGAATCCTCGGCGCGTCACCGGGCTTCTAGACCGACGGTCCGGAAGGCGGATCCGCACGGCGACGGCCTGGCGGTAGGCCCGCAGCGTGGTCATGGCCTGCGGCGGCTACATCGACGGGCTGCATCCCAAGCTCAGCGGCGCGATCCGCCCGATCGCCACCTGGGTGATGGCTGACGGAGCCGCTGGGCGAACGGCTCAAAGAGGCGATACGCAGCCTCCTACTCCGTGATCGATCTGCGCTTCGATTGCGACTACTACCGACCGCTGCCGGATACCGCGCATCCTTTGGGGCGGCGGCATCACCATCCGCAGGAGCGATCCCGCGCAACTGAGCGCCGTCAGCGATGCGCAAGCTGCTGGCGGTGTATCCGCAGCTCGCCGGCGTGCGCGTGGAATGCGCCTGGTCCGGCCTCATGGCTACCCGCGCCACCGGATGGTGCAGATCGGCGAGGTGTCGCCGGGCGTCCGGTATGCCATGGGCTTCGGCGGCCACGGCATGGGCAGCGACGACGATGGCGGGCGAACTGGTGGCAGCGGCGATCGCCGAGGGCGACGGGCGCTACAGAAGCTGGTTCGCGCCGTTCGGCCTCGACTGGACCGGCGGCCCCGTCGGCCTCGTCGCCGTGGAGGCGATCTATCGCTGGTATCCGATTCAGGGACTGGCTGAAGGGGTGAGTCAGGCGCCCTTCGCGCACGGCTAAATCTGGCTCGGCTGCCAGCACGCGGGCCGCGGGGAAGCGGAGGGTGACGGTGGTGCCGGCGTTGGGAGCGCTGACGATCGCGATGGCGCCGCCATGCAGCTCCATCAGGCCGGCGGCCAGGGAGAGGCCGAGGCCGACGCCTCTCCGTACTTGCGGGCGAGCGATGCATCGGCCTGATGTGAACGGCTCCAGGACCTTGTCGAGCTGGTCGGCGGGAATGCCGATCGCCGTTGTCGGCAATCGGCAGGAGACAATCGCCGTGGCGGCATCGACGCTGGCGCTGACGGCGCGATGCGACCGCCGTCGCCGGTGAACTTCACGGCGTTGGACAGCAGGTTGGCCAGGATCTGCTGGATCGCCCGCGCATCGGCGCGCAGCGCCGGCGGCGCGCCGTCGAGCCGGGTCTCGATCGTTATGCTCTTGCGCTCGGCCGTTTCGGCCCAGGGAGCCGACGGCCGCGCGACGGCGTCGCGCAGCGGCACGGCGTCCTCCTCGAGCTGGTAGCGGCCGCCCTCGATAGCGCGCGATGTCCAGGATGCCGTTGAGCGCGTCGCGCAGGCGCACGCCGGAGGTGTGGATGTCCGTCGGCGTAGGAGACATAGGCCGCCTTGCCGATCGGTCCGAGCATCTGTTCCTTCAGCATCTCGGAGAAGCCGATGACGGCGTTGAGCGGCGTGCGCAGCTCGTGGCCCATGTTGGCGATGAATTCTGCTCTGGTGCGGCTGGCGGCGATGGCCTGCTGCAGCGCCGCCTTCTGCTTGGCCTCCGCGCGCCGAGCGCTCGGTGATGTCGCGGCAAGGTCCAGATCGCGATGACGCGGGCCTGGTCGCGACGCTCGAAGCGGTGCCGGCTGCCGCGCAGCGCGCGAGCGGCTGACGACGAGTTCGACCGGGATCCGCGATCCGCCGGCGCACTCCAGCTCCAGCTCGTGGCCCGCGGCCGGCCGGCCTCGTTTGCGGGCGACAGCTGCTGGTCGAACAGGCGGGCGACGGGGCGCCCGGAAGAGTGCGGCGGCCTCTTCGCCGAGCATGGCGGCGGCGGCGGCGTTGACATGCTCGATCCGGCCCGCCTGTCGGCGATGATGACGTGCCGTCGAAGCTGTCGTCGAGCACGGCGCGCATGGTGGCGCTGCGATGCAGCAGCGCCATGCGCCATGCGGAAGATGCGCGCCGCCAGCGCGTCCGTGCTCTGCATGAGGGCGGCGAGATGACGACACCCAGAGGACGATGATCCAGACCACGATATCCAGGCTGATGGGCGCCGCCGCCTGAGCACGAGGCCGAGGCCGATCAGCGCGCCGCTGCCGACGAGCGCCGCCAGCAGGCCGCCCGCCATGGCCAGCGTGCGAAGCGCGAGCCGGCGACGAGGGCCAGCAGCAGCGCGACGCCCCAGGTCACCACGCGGCGATGTCCGCAGGAGCATGCGGCCCTGCGCGATCGACTCGTAGCCGAGGGCCTGCACAGATGACGCCGGGAAGCGTGCGATAGACCGGCACTCGATGCCAAGTCGCCGAGCTCGATGGCAGTGGCGCCGACGATGACCAGCTTGTCCCTCAGGACGCTGCCGACGCGCCCCTGGAGGACATCGGCGAAGGATACCTGCGGCAGCGTCTCCGGGCGGATGCCGTAGTCGAGGTAGAAGTCGTCGGCGCGCGGACGCTCCACCGCGGCGAAGGCCGCGCCCACGGAAGGATAGAGATTGCCCTCCCAAGGTTCGGCCAGCGTATAGAGCCGGACTTGCCCGTTCTCGCCGGGCTGCAAATTGACGGAGGCCAGCGGCGAATGGGCCGAGAACATCGGCAGCGGCGCGGTGTAGCGCAGGTCATCGTCGCGCCGCGCCAGCGAGCCATATTGCTTGAAGACCGGCAGCACCACGCGGTGGCCGGCGCGCGCGAGCGCGCCGGCGAGCGCCGCATCGGCCGCGGGCGTCGAGGCGGAGCTGAAATCGACGTCGAAGGCGACGCCACGCGCGCCGGCCGCCAGCAGCCGATCGATGAGCGCCGCATGCAGGTCGCGCGGCCACGGCCAGACCCCGAGGGGCCGTGAGGCTCGCACCTATCCACCTCGACGACCACGAGATCGCCCGATGCCGGCCGCTGCAGCAATTCGAAGCGAGAGGTCCATCAACCGATGCTCGAGCGGCGCGAGGCCGCCGAGGCCGGCAACGACGAGCGCCGCCATCACCGCAATAGCTGCCGGCGACACGGCACGCCGCACGATCTCCGCCCGGAGAGCACGCAGGACGCGCCGGCCCTTCTGGACGAGGCCAGCCGGCGGCCCGGCCGCCGAACCCGGCTGGGATCCACTTCCACGGTCTGCAACGGTTGATCACGCGGCCGGACCTCGCGACGGCTATTTCTTGCCGCCGAGCAGGCCGCCGAGGGCGCCACCGACCCCCTTCGTCACTCCGCCGACGACGCCGCCGACCGTATTTACCACGCCGCCGACGACATTGGCGGCCCCCGTGGCCGCGTTGCTCTACGGTATCGCCGGCGGCACCTGCGACGGCACTGGCGGCATTGCCCGCGGCGTCCGCGGTGCGATCGCGGCGTCGGCCGCTCCGCCCGCGACCCCGCCGACGGCGTCGGATGCCCTGCCGACGACGCCGCCGGCGGTGTCCGTCACGGTGTCGATCGCGCCGCCCACGGCGTGTCGGTGACGCCATCGACTGCCGGGGTGGCGCTTATCGCCCACCGTGGCCGAGGCCAGCGACTCCACCGGACCCGGAAGATCCGTCGCCTGGGTCGGCGTAGCGTCCGGAATGCCGCTGGCCGACAGGTCACGCCGCGCGCCAGCGCCGGCTCGGCGATCGCGATCGTTCCGGCGCCGACCAGGACCGACGAGACGCCGTCCGTCGACTCGACCAGCACGAGGCCGCGATCGACGCGCACGCTGTTCTTGTCCGCCCGACCGTAATCAGGAACCTGGTGCCCTTGATGACCGCGGCGACATAGGGCGCGGTGACACCGAACGAACGGCTCTCTTGCGCGGTTCCACATCGTAGAAGACGCTGCCCAAGGACTGCATGAAATGATCGAGCAGGCCGGCCGTCCCGGGCTCGTCGATGCGCAAGCGCGAATTGGGCTGAATGATCAGGCGGTCGCCGTTGTGGGACAGGAAGACCACGGTCCCCGGCGCCGGTCGCGACCTCGCTCCCGGCGGACAGCACCTGGCCGACCGCCAGCGGCGCGGCCGCGCCTGCGCCGCGGTGCGCACTGGCTTCGCCGGTGACGCCGTCGACCCGCCAGCTGGCGGCGCCCGTCCGCGCGGTGGGATCGATGGCAGCGAGCTCGTCGGCGCCCGCCGGCGCTGTCGCCAGCAGCCCCACGCCCAGCAGGGCCGCGCTCCAGGATCGTACGGATGAACGACAGAGACATTGCTGACCTCGCTATGGCCGTGGCACCGCGCGCCGTTGCCCCGGCGCCGGTTGCCCGTTATTCTTAGTGTATATTTGTAAACAAAGAATAATATTCCGTTAAATACATCTCGTTTACTACGAATATTTCTCATCAATAACTATGATTATTTAGATTAATCCGGCATGAATCTTCCCTAATCATACGGCCGCGCGGCGGACAACGGGATGGCATCCGCGCCGCGAGGTCGTGCCAGATTGCCGCCGGGCCCGCGCCGCCAGCCACCGAGGGAATGACGGAATGCTGTTCAGGATGATCGCGATCCCGGTCCTCGCCATGGCTTTCGCGGCCAGTAACGCTGCCGCCGACGAATGGGGACAACCACCGCAGCTCGCCACCGCGAGCAGCGCGCCGAAGTCGTTCCGCAGACCGGCGCGGCCGCGCAGACACTCGCGACGATTCTTCCGCGCATCAAGCTGCCGGCCCGATCCAAGATCGGTCTGTATGCGGTCGTCCCAGGCGCGCGTCAGATGGCGATCGGGCCAGCGACCGGCGTCGTGTTCGTCGGGACCACGATGACAACAAAGGTCTGGGCCGTCACCGACAAGAACAAGGACGGCGTCGCCGACGACGTCAGGGCGTTCGCGCCGGCGATCGATTTCGTCATCCCCAACGGCGTCTGCTTCGCGCCGGACGGATCGCTCTATATCGCCGAACAGAACCGCGTACTGGTCTTCCCGACCGCGGAGGCTGCCTACGCCGCGCCGGATGTGCCCGCTCATACGGTCGTGAAGCAGGGCGGCCTGATTCCGGTCGACGAAAGAGTCGGCACCCATTCGGCGCGGGTCTGCCGCATCGGGCCGGACAACAGGCTCTATATCGCGCTCGGCCAACCCTACAACGTGGCCCCGTCGAGAAGCTGGACCTCTACAGGAAGACCGGCATCGGCGGCATCGTCAGCGTGGATCGCGACGGCGGGAACCGCCAAGTCTATGCCTGGGGCATCCGCAATTCCGTGGGTATGGATTTCAATCCCGCCAACGGCGAGCTCTGGTTCACCGACAACCAGGTCGACCGCATGGGCGACGACATCCCGCCGGGCGAGATCAATCGCGCCACCAGGCCGGGGCAGCAGTTCGGGTTTCCTGGTACGGCGGCGGCCATGTACGCACGCGCGAATACCGGGGTCGGCGCCGCCCGGCCGACGCGGTGTTTCCGCAAGTCGAGGAGATCGCCCAGCCGCCGACCTCGGCATGACCTTCTATACCGGCAAGATGTTCCCGGAAGCGTATCGCGGCGGCATCTTCAGCGCCCAGCACGGGTCCTGGAACCGCTCGACGCCGGTCGGCGCGCGCGTCATGTTCACGCCCGTCAAGGCGGACGGTTCGGCAACCGCGAGCACGCCCTTCGCCGAGGGTTGGCTGGACGATGCAGCGGCTCCTATCTCGGCCGTCCCGTCGATGTCGCACAGTTGCCGGATGGCTCGCTCCTGGTGTCCGATGACACCGCGGGCGCGATCTATCGCATCTGGTACGAGAATTAACCCGTGCACCTGTCCGATCTCGCCGCAAGGAGTCCCTGAAATGCCGGAACTGCTCATCGGCTGCGGATCGCGGCGCGCAAGGACGTCTGGGTCGCCAACAAGACCGAGTGGACCGATCTGCGGACGCTCGATATCAACGCCGATCACAAGCCGGACATCGTCCACGACCTCAACGACATCCCGCTGCCGTTCGCCGACGACACCTTCGACGAGGTCCACGCCTATGAGGTGCTCGAGCATGTCGGCCGCCAGGGCGACTACAAGTTCTTCTTCGCCCAGTTCGCCGACATCTGGCGCATCCTCAAACCCAACGGATACCTGTGCGGCTCGGTCCCGATGGTGACATCGCCCTGGGCCTGGGGCGATCCGTCGCACACCCGGGTCATCGCGAAGGAGAGCTTCACCTTCCTCGATCAGTCCGAATACACGAAGCAAGTCGGCAAGACCGCGCTCTCCGATTTTCGGTACCTCTACAAGGCCGATTTCGCGCTCATCTTCGAGCAGGCGACGGAGCATCGCTTCTCTCTTCGTCCTGCAGGCCATCAAGCCGTCCCGCATCTCACTCTGACGCCGGCGGCAGCTCGCGCCCGAACGGACGGTCGGAATCGACCGCGGCGTCCAGCTCGCGCGCATAGCGATGGCCGGCATAGACCGCATGCGCGATCGTGGCCGGCGCGAAGGCGTCGCCGATGGCGGTGACCGATTTGATGCCGGCGGCGGCCAGGGCGGCGGGATCGCTCCGGAGGCTGCGGCAGAGGTCGTCGGCCGGGAGGCGCGCGGTGACGGTGACCACGGACCGGCAGGGAATGTCGCGCGGCCGCCTGGTGTACACGCAGGCGGTCGCCACATGGTCGCCGTGGAAGGCAGTCACCTCGCGATTGGCGACGATCTCGATGCCGAGCTCCAGCAGGCGCGTCTGGATGCGCTCATGTTCGAGCGTGTTGTGGGTCCAGATCGACGCCGATTCCGCCGGCGTCACGAGGGTGACGGCAAGCCCCGCCCCGCGCAGCTTCTCCGCGAGGACGCCCCCGATGTAGTAGTGATCGTCGTCGAAGACGACCACCGGCCCCGCGATCGCCGCGCCGGCCATGACGTCGTCGGGCGTGTAGACGTTCGCATGGTCGAAGCCGGGAACCGCGGCGCTGTGCGCCCGACCGACGCCGTCGCGCCGCCAGCCGGCGCCCGTGGCGACGACCACATGGGCGGCGCCCATCTCCCGCACATCGGCGGCCTCGAGCCGGCTGGCGCGATAGACGCCAACGTTCGCCATCTTGTCGAGCTGCAGGAGACGATGATCGCGCACGCGCGCCCAGGCAGCGAGGCCCGGCAGCCGGACTCGCGGCTGACGCGGCCGCCGAGCTCCTCGGTGGCCTCGGCGAGATGCACGGCATAGCCGCGCTGGCCCGAGGGCGCGCGCGCATTCGAGCCCGGCCGGGCCGGCGCCGACGATCGAGCACGGGATCGTCGGAGGCCTTGCCGGAATGATCTCGGGATGCCAGCCGCGACGCCACTCCTCGCCCATGGTCGGGTTCTGGGTGCAGCGCATGGGCGTCATGGTGAAGTCGCCGCTGACGCAGATGTTGCAGCCGATGCATTCGCGGATGTCGTCGAGCCGGCCCGCCTCGATCTTCTTCGGCAGGAACGGATCGGCGATCGACGGCCGCGCGGCGCCGATCATGTCGAGGATGCCGCGCCGGATCTGCGACACCATGGTATCGGGCGAGGTGAAGCGGCCGACGCCGACCACCGGCTTCGTGGTCAGCTTCTTCACGAAGGCGATGTGCTTTTCCTGATAGCCCTCGTCGGCGAAGCGGGACGTGACCGAGTCGTTGTGCCAGTCGCTGACGTTGACGTCCCACAAGTCCGGCAGCTCGGCCAGCATGGCCACGACGTCCCGACCCTCGCTGGCGCTGGTGATGCCGTCTTCGCCCCAGCAGCTCGTCGACGGCGAGGCGCACGGCGACGGCGCAGCTGTCGCCCACCGCCTCCTTGGTATCCTCGATGATCTCGCGCAGCAGCCGGACGCGGTTCTCCAGGCTGCCGCCATACTCGTCCGTCCGCTGGTTGCGCCGCTTCTGCAGGAAATGCATGGGCAGCGCGATGTTGTGGCCGGCATAGCAGTAGACGATGTCGAAGCCCGGCCTTCTTGGCGCGCAGCGCCGCGTCGCGATGCCAGCGGCGGTAGTCGCGGATGTCCGCCTTGTCCATGGCGCGCGCCTGCACCGGCGCGTCCCAGCTGATCGGCTGGTGCGCCGGCCCGATCGGCGCCTCCCGGCTGTGGTAGTTGGCGGTGGTGGGGCCGTGATGGGTGAGCTCGATGGCCGGCGAGCGCGCCGTGGCGATGGACGGACTCGGCCATCAGCGCCAGCGCCGGCAGGTCGCGATCGTCCCACAGCCGCGCCTCCGGAGAAGGGCGAGATGTCGCTGGTCGGATGGATGTCGCATTCCTGCGTCGACACCACGGCCCAGCCGCCCTCGGCCTTGACGCCGCGCATGGCCGCCTCGGCGCGCGGCATGACGTGGCCCATGCCGGTGCAATGCGGCACCTGGTAGAAGCGGTTCGCTGGCCGTCTTCGGACCGATCTTCACCGGCTCGAACAGGATGTCGTAACGCGGATCGCGCGGCATGCAGGCTTTCCTTGTAGTCGATAGGGGCAGCCACGTCGCGACATCGGCCTTCGGCCGGCTGTTGCGCTGAGGCCGCCCTACGAGCTATTCGGCCGCCGTCGAGATGATCGGCTCGACGGACCTGAGCTGCTCCATCGGGATGTGGCAGGCGATGCGGTGGCCGGTGTTGGTGCGGTGCTCGGGCGGCGGCGTGGTGTCGCAGATCTCGCCGAGCTTGCGCGGGCAGCGCGTGGCGAACGGGCAGCCCTTGGGCGATCGCGCGGGCTGGGCATGGCGCCTTCCAGCAGGATGCGCTTCTGCTGGCGGTCCGGATCGGCGATCGGCACGGCCGACAGCAGCGCCTCCGTGTAGGGATGGTAGGGCGGGCTGAAGACCTCGTCGACCGAGCCGAACTCGACGATCTTGCCGAGATACATGACGGCCACGCGGTCGGCGCAGATAGCGCACGACCGAGAGATCGTGCGAGATGAACAGCATGCGTCGCGGCGCGCGTCGACTGCAGCTCCAGCAGCAGGTTGATGATGGCGGCCTGCACGGAGACGTCGAGCGCCGACACCGGCTCGTCGGCGACCATGACATCGGGATCGCCGGCGAGCGCGCGCGCGATGGCGACGCGCTGCTTCTGGCCGCCCGAGAGCTGGCGCGGCTTGCGGTCGACGAAATCGGCCGGCAGCTTCACGATCTCCATCAGTCGCCGGGCCTGCTCGCGCATCGACGCGCCCGTGAGGCTCTTGAGCCGGCGCAACGAGCGCTCGATGGCGAAGCCGACGGAGTGGCTGGGGTTGAGCGTGCTGTCGGGGTTCTGGAACACCATCTGCAGCTTGCCCTTGACGGCCGACGTGCGGTCTTCGACGCGGATACCGCCGATGTCGAAGCCATCGAGCGCGACCTTGCCGTCGGTCGCCTTCTCGAGGCCGGTGAGGACCTTCGCCAGCGTCGACTTGCCGCAGCCGGATTCTGCCGACGACGGCGAGCGTCATGCCGCGCTTGGCGGACATGCTGACGTCGTTGAGCGCCTTGATCGTCGTAGCTTTCGCGCGCCGCTGAAGATGCTGGTCGAGGTTTCGTAGAATTTGCGGAGGTGATCGATGTCGAGCACCAGCTCGGCCGCGCTCTCGTCCGCCGCTACCGTCGCGGCAGCGACCTGCGGTCGCTGCCAGAACGGCAGCTCGAGCGCGCGCACGCATTGGACGCGATGCGCGGACTCGCCGGGAATGCGCGATCGGTCTCGATGCGGCCGGCCGTGCAGCGCGCCTGCGTCGACATGCTTGCAGCGGCCCGCGAAGATGCAGCCTTGCGGGCGATGCAGCGCCGGCGGCACCTGGCCCGGGATCGGCACCAGGGGCGACGTCCGCTTGTCCGTGCCCAGCACCGGCAGGCATTCGAGCAGGCCGCGGGTGTAGGGATGGCGCGGGTTGCGGAACACCGACCCGATCGGCCCCTCCTCCACGAGGTCGCCGGCATACATCACGCCGATGCGGTCGCAGACGCGCACGACCGTGCCGAGATTGTGGCTGATGAAGACGAGCGCCGAGTTGTGCTTGCGCCGGAGATCGCGCACGAGATCGAGCACGGCCGCCTCGACGGTGACGTCGAGGCCCGTGGTCGGCTCGTCCATGATGAGCAGCGACGGCTCCGCCATCAGCGCCATGGCGATGACCACGCGCTGCTGCTGGCCGCCCGAGAGCTGATGCGGGATAGCGTGTGAATACCGACTCGGCGTCCGGCAGCTTGACCTCGGCCAGCATCTGCAGGGCGCGGCGCGCGCGCATCGGCCTCGCTGGCGCCCTGGTGGACGATCGGCACCTCCATGAGCTGCCGGCCCACGGGATGACCGGATTCAGGCTGCTCATGGGATCCTGATAGACCATCGCCAGGCGGCGGCCGCGCAACTGCCGGAGCTCCGCCTCCGACATCTTCGCCATGTCGCGGCCCTCGAACAGGATGCGGCCGCCGGTCAGGCGCCCGCGCCGCCGAGATAGCCGCACGATCGAGAATGCGACCGTCGATTTGCCGCAGCCGGACTCGCCGACCAGGCCGATGGCCTCGCCCTGGGCCAGCTTGAAGCTGACGCCGGGAACGACGTTGATCTCGCCGGCGCGCGTGAAATAGGAGATGCGGGCGTTGTCGAGCTCGAGGACGGGCGCGCCTTCGGCTTGCCCGTTGTCGGCCATGCCTCGGCCTCAATCGCGCAGGCTGATCTCGCGGAGGCCGTCCGCGAGCAGGCTCAAGCCGACGACCAGCGAGGACAGCGCGAGCGCCGGCGCCAGGGCCATGAGCACCTGGCCGCCCATGACGTAGCCGTAGGTGGCGTTGATCATGCCGCCCCAATCGGGATCGGGCGGCCGCAAGCCGCAGGCCGAGAAATCCGAGAATGCCGATGGTGATGGCGCGTGTAGCCCATGCGCAGACAGGCATCGACGATGAGCGGCCCGCGCGCGTTCGGCAGGATCTCCACCAGCATGATGTACCAGGCCGGCTCGCCGCGCATCTTGGCGGCCGCGACGTATTCGCGCTCGCGCAGCTCCAGCGTCTGGCTGCGCACGAGGCGCGCCACCTGCGGCGAGGCGACGAAGGTGACGGCGACGACGATGTTCAGCGGCGACGGACCGAACTTCATCACGATGATGACGTAGAGGACGAGGACCGGAAACGACAGGATGACGTTGCAGACCTGCATCAGGGCCGTGTCGACCCAGCCGCGGTAGTAGCCCGCGAACAGCCCCATGAGGCAGCCGACGACATAGGCGCACAGCGTCGCCAGCGGCGATATCGTGAGCACGACGCCGCGAGCCCCAGATGATGCGCGAGAGAGTGTCGCGTGCCTGGTCGTCGGTGCCGAGCCAGTGGTCGGCGGAAGGCGGCGCGATGATGCCGGCGTCGAAGTCATTGTCATTGGGGTCGTAGGGCGCCAGCCACGGCGCGCCGATCGCCACGACGATCAGAAGGCGACCAGGAACGCGCCGATCATGCCGAGCGGCGATTCTCGCAGCAGCAGGACACTGCGCAGCCAGCCCGGAGGCCGCGACCGGCGGGGCGCCATGCTGCTCGAGGGTAATGTGTTGACGCTCATGGCGCCATCCTCAAGTGAAGCGGATGCGCGGATTGAGAAGCATGTAGGTGAAGTCGCCGATGATCTGCGACGTCACCACGACGAACACCGGCGAACAGCGTCGCCGCCTCGACGGTCGTCGACATCCCTGGTAGAGCGCGGCATCGACGATCATGCGGCCGAAGCCCGGAAAGCGCGAATACCGCCTCCGTGACGACCACGCTGGTGAACAGGAAATTCAGCTGCAGCAGGATGGCGGTGAACGGCGTGATCAGTGCGTTGCGCATGGCGTGCTTGATGACGACGTCCCGGAAGGACAAGCCTTTGAGAACGGCCGTTCGCACGTAAGGGCGCGTCATGACCTCGACCATGGAGGCGCGGACCATGCGGACGAGGTAGCCGAGATAGTAGGCCGTCAAGGTCGCGACCGGCAGCACGAGCTGCGATGCCACCGACCAGTCGCCGCCGGACTCCGAGCGTCGCCGTGCCCGGCAGAATCGACCGGGAACAGGATCCCGGATGCAAAGATCGTCATGAGAATGACGCCGGTGGCGAATTCCGGTACGGACGTGCGTGATCGTGCTGAACACCGAGATACGTACGGTCGAGAATGGACCCCTCGCGCATGCCGGCGACGACGCCGAAGACGACCGAGAGCGGCGCGATGATGGCAAAGGCAATGAAGGCAAGAACGGTGGTGTTGCGCAGACGGTCCCAGATGAACATGTTCACCGGCGTGCGCCAGAGGTGCGAATAGCCGAGGTTGCCCTGCAGCAATCCGCTCCACTCACCCTTGTAGTCGGGGCCGACGCCCAGCCACTCGAAGTAGCGGGCGAAGAACGAGCCGATCCAGCCCGTTGCTCATCGCGGTAGCTATCGAGCTCGTCCTTGGTCGCGAACTGGCCGAGGGCGCTTATCGCCTGATCGCCGGAGGAGAACTCAAACGTCACGAAGAGAATGAACGACACCAGCCAGCATGGTCAACGAGCAGAACGCCAATCCGTTTGGCGAAGAACTTGAACCATGCCGGATACTCCGCCTACGGCCCGCCGCCGGCGCCCGTTGTCTGGGCGTCATTGGCACGGGCCTCGAAGCATCCATGCTGCAACGCTGAAGCACCGACGATGATGGATCGCAATGCTCGGAAGGACGCCGGCGGGCATCCGAAGGAGATGCCCGCCGGATCCTTGTCGCGCCTAGGCTTCGAGCGACCAATCCCACGGGAAGATGTAGCTGGTCGGATGGGCCTTGAAGCCCTTCACCTTCTTGTCCATGGCCATGAAGACCGAGCGCCACAGCGGCTGCACGATCGGGCCCTCTTCCTGCATGATGGTCTCGATGTCCTTCATCACCTCGCGACGCTTGTCGACGTCGAGAATGCCCTCAGCCTTGGTCAGCAACTCGTCGAACTTTGCATTGGACCAGAAGCTCTCGTTCCAGGGCACGCCCGTCCGATAGGCCGAGCCGAGGACCATGACGCCGAGCGGCCGGTGCGTCCAGGACGTGAAGGCGAACGGGTTGGTGTTCGCGTTCCAGATGTCCCAGTACTGGGCGGCCGGCAGGACGTTGACCTTCACCTTCACGCCGATCTTCTTCCACATGCCGGCCATGACGGTGACGGCCTTCGACTCCCAATCGGGGTCCTTGATGGCGGTGATCTCGGTCTCGAACCCGTCGGGCACGCCGGCCTCGGCCAGCAGCTTCTTCGCCGCCTCGATGTCCTGCTTCATGAACGGCAGCTTGGAGTATTCGGGATGGATCGGGCGACATGGTGATGCTCCGCCGGCACGCCGTTGCCGCCATAGGCGACCTGCAGGACCTTCTCGGGGTCGATCGCCAGGCGCATCGCCTTGCGGACGCGCGCGATCCTTCCAGGTGTCGTGGATGGGCTGCATGCGGGCCACGCCGGTCTGCGCCGTCGCTGACTGGTAGAGCTGGATGCGATCGATCTTCTGCAGGGCGGACAATTGCGAGGTCTCGACTTCCCAGATGCCATCGACCTGCTTGGCGGCGACGGCGCCCAGCGCGGCCGCCGCGATCATCGCCATGGTCGATGTACTCGACGGAGTCGAGGCGCCGTCGCCGTGCCAGTAGCCGGGCCGCTTCTTCGTGACGACGCACTTCTTGCCCAGCTCGTATTCGGTCATCTCCGCCCAGCCGGTGCCGATCGAGCCGACGCCCGGGAACTTGGCCTCCGAACTCGGATGCATCATCATGAACGGATAGTGGAAGAAGTGCTCGGGCACGGCGAGCTGCGCGCGCCTGCGCGTTCAGCCGGACCGTATGGTCGTCGACCTTCTCGATCGCGTTGGCGTCCCACAGCTCGGTCGTCATGACCGCGTTGCCCTTGTCGTCCTTCTTGCCGGTATCGACGTCCTTCAGCATGTAGCCCTGCATCAGGCCGACGACCGAGGACCCGCGGGCCGGGATCGAGGCAGTGCTTGATGTTCCAGATCACGTGATCGGCCGTGAACGGATCGCCGTTCGACCATTTGACGTCCTGGCGCAGATGGAAGGTCCAGGTCTTCAGGTCGTCGCTGGCCTCCCATTTCTCGGCCAGCCAGGGGCGCGTGATGTTGTCGGCGCCGGTCAAGCGTCAGATACTCGATGACGTTGCGCGCCATCATGGAGTCCCGGATCCAGGAATAGGTGTGCGGACTCGCGATCGGCTGCACGCGCATGGAGATGCGGACGGTGCCGCCGGCGGCGCGCGCGGCTTGGTCAGGGTGCCGGTCTCCGGCAAGCCGACGATCGAATAGGCCGCGGCCGAGGACAGGCCGAGGAGAGTGGCGGTGCGCAGAAACTCGCGGCGGCTGACCTTGCCGTCCTTGAACTGCTGAGCGAGCTTCGGCAGGTAGGAGTGCGTGTTCTCCAGAAGCGTTCTGAGGCTCATTTATTCGTCTCCCGATCGGATGTTGGTTCTTTCGTTTGATACAAGCGGTTGGCCGGCGACAGGTGCGCGGAACTGTGGACCGCGCCTTAGCCTCCCATTCTTGTTCCTTGTTCGGCCTTAGCAAAGCACCCTTTGCCAATGAGATTCAAGAATTTCCTTGCAGGTGCGAAAAGCGGCCGCGGCGTGCCGGCCGGTCGCGCCCTCCGCGGGTCGGCCGCCGCCATGAACGCCGGCGGCTCAATCCCGACCGACTCTAGACGCGAAAACGACCGCCGACTGCACCGGACCGAACGCCGTCCGCCCGCGCAACCGGTATAGTACCTGTTGAGTGGCGCGCCCGTGCCGTCGCTCGCAAGCGCTGACACGATCACCGCGACCATGCGATAGTCGGCCGAACTGCTGCAGGGCACCCCAATGGAACCGGCCACGACGACCCGCCACCGCGCGCGGCGGCATGACACCGAGGCGCGCCGCGTCAGCGCTCCACCAGCTGCCATGGCGGCAGGTCGTCAACCCCTACCCCCGATCCAGCCGCTCTCCGCCGATCAGATCGAGAGCATCCACATCGCCTCGCTCAAGATCCTCAAGGAGATCGGCATGAAGGTGCTGCTCCCGGAGGCGCGCAAGATCCTGCAGACAGGCCGGCGCCGACGTGGACGAGGCCAGCCAGGTCGTGAAGTTCGAGCGCGGGCTCGTCGAGCACGCCCTGAGCCACGGTGCCGGCGAAGTTCACGCTCTTATGCCCGCAATCCCGCCCGCAACATCGTCATGGGCGGCAATCACGTGAACTTCGGCACGGTCGGCGGGCCGCCCTATGCCCACGATCTCGAGCGCGGCCGCCGGACCGGCACCCTCGCCGATTTCACCGAGCTGGTGAAGCTGGCCCAGGCCCTGAACATCGTCCACTTTCATGGCCGGGTCCGCGCCGGAGCCCCAGGACGTCCCGGTGCCGATCCGCCATATGGTGATGGCCCGCACCCTGCTCGGCTATTCCGACAAGATCCCGTTCGGCTCGACCAATCACGCCGGCGCGCATCGAGGACGTCTTCGAGCTGGTGCGCATGGCCCGCGGCGCTCTCGCGCGAGCAGATGCTGCGCGAGCCCAGCTACTACTCCGTCATCAACACGAACTCGCCGATGCAGCTCGACGGCGCCGATGGCCATGGGCGTCATCGAGATTCGCCGAGCGCAATCAGGCGCTCGTGCATCACGCCGTTCACGCTGCTCGGCGCCATGGCCCCGGTCACGATCGCCGGCGCCATCGCCCAGCAGAACGCCGAGGCGCTGGCGGCCATCGCGCTCTCGCAGATCGTCCGGCCGGGCGCGCCGCTGATCTATGGCGGCTTCACCTCGAACGTCGACATGCGCACGCGGCGCGCCCGCCTTCGGCACGCCCGAATACATCAAGGCCGCCTGATCGGCGGCCAGATGGCGCGCCGCTACGGCATGCCCTACCGCTCCTCGAACACGAACGCCTCGGTGTGGCCGGACGCGCAGGCCGACCTATGAGGGCGCCGATGTCGATCTGGGGCGCGGTCATGGGCGGCACCAACATGCTGCTGCACGGCGTCGGCTGGCTCGAGGGCAGGCCTGGTCGCGTCCTACGAGAAGTTCATCATCGACGCCGAGATGCTGCAGACCATGGCCGAGTTCTTCACGCCGACGATCGTCGACGACTCCACGCTCGCCATCGACGCCATCCGCGAGGCCGGCCACGGCGGCCATTTCTTCGGCGTGCAGCACACGATCGAGCGCTACGAGACCGCGTTCTATCACGCCGCTGCTCTCGGACTGGCGCAACTTCCAGCAATGGGAAGCCACCGGCTCCGTCGACGCGACCCATCGGGCCACCAAGATCTGGAAGCAGCTGCTGGCGGACTACGAAGAGCCGAAGCTCGATCCAGCCATCGCCGAAGAGATGGACGCCTACATCGACCGCCGCACCCGCGAAGGCGGCGCGCCCTATGTTTGAAGCCGCAGATAGAGCGCCGATAAAACAGAGATGACGTCGACAGTCGAACGGCCCCATCACCCCCTCCCTCACAAACTCCCGCCCTCAAAACCAATGCACATCAGCGTTCTTCCCAAGGACCCGCGGCCCAGCGGGTGGTACGAGATCCCGGCGGAGCCGCCGCCGGTACAGGCGGTTGGCCGGCTCGCAGAAGGCCGACTATGGTCGTCGGCGCCGGGTTCACCGGCGTCGCGGCGGCGCGGCGGCTGGCGAACTGCGCCCCGGCAGTCGTGTCGTACCTCATCGAGGCGCAGCGCGCGGGCATGGGCGCCTCGGGCCGCAACCCGGACTCATCATCGACGTGACCGCACAACGCCGACGCCGCTGACGGCGCCGGGAGGCGCAACCGGCGGATGCTGCGCCTCAACCGCTTCGCCATCGGCTGGCTGCAGGAGCTGGTCGAGAAGCTACACCAGATCCGCTGCGACTGGCAGGCCCGCGGCCAGTACCGCGTGGCCGCGACGCCTGCCGGCGTTCGCGGCGCCGATCCCATCGTCGGCGTCAGGGACGCCCTCGCGCTGCCGCAGGAGTCCTCTTCACGCGACCAGATCGCCGAGCGCCTGGGCACGTGCGTACTACGCCAGGGCGGTCTACCAGCCCGGCACGATCCTCGATGATCCGGCCGCGCTGGTGCGCGGCCTCGCCCATTCGCTGCCGGCGAACGTCGAATTCTATGAGGAGTCGCCGATCACGGATATCGACTACGGCCCGCCCCATCGACTTGCGGACGCCGGCGGCGAGATCGCAACGCCGAAGCTGATCCTGGCCACCGAACGGTTTTACCGACGGCTGGGGCTTCCTGGAGCGACCACCTGATCCGCCTCGTCACCTACGCCAGCATCACGAGGCCGCTGACGGACAAGCAGCTGGCCGTACATGGGCAGCGACGCGAACTGGGGCGTCACCTGCACCATCCGGATGGGCTCGACCGTGCGACGCACGGCCGACAACCGGCTGATGATGCGCAACTGCTTCCGCTATGGCGGCGACACCGGCATGAGCGACGGCGAGCTGGCGCATGCCGCGCCGCAGCCACATCGACGCGCTCAAGGCGCGGTTCCCGCAGCTGGGCGAGCCGCAGATCGAGCACATACCTGGGGCGGATCTGTCTGCCTGTCGCGCAACTCTGCCCCCTATTGGGGCGAGCTGGCGCCGGGCGTGCTGGCCTCGCGTCTGCTGCAACGGCGTCGGCGTACCCAAAGGGCACCTTTCGCCGGCCGCGCAATCGCGGAATATGCGCTCGGCCACGACAGCGACCTGGTCCGCGACCTCGCCACGCTTCCCAAGCGCCGCCAACCACGGCCTCGGCCCCTTCATCGGCCTGGCGACGTCGCTGCGGCTGAGGCTACCAGCAGATGCAGGCTGGCGCAGCGATGCCGCATGATTGATCACGTCGGCGACCGGCGTGCCGACCGCGCGATGCCGTTCGCCCTACAATGCCAGACGACGCCAGCTTTCGTGCCCTCGTAGAACGCCATCGAGGCCGAGCGGGCGGCGACGGTGTCGCCGATGGCGTGCACTTCCGAGGCCGGCGCCGGCGAGCTCCTTGGTGAGGCGGTCCTCCGGCGTGTTGGTCGTGGCGAGGACGAGGCTGTCGAACTCGCGCTCCTCCGACTCGCCGGTGCAGAGGTTCATCAGCTTGGCGGTCGTGCCCTTCCATGCCGAGAGGCGCGGTCGCCAGCAGCACCTCGACGCCGTATTTTGGCGAAGCGCTCGCGCAGCGGTCGCGCCGGTGCATGCTGAGGTCGAGGGCGGCGCCGGCCTTCTCGGCCGCCGTCACGACCGTGACCTGATGGCGCTGCTGCGCCAGATGCAAGGCGGTGCCGCTGGCCGGCCACCAGCCGTTGATGTCGTCGAGCAGCAGCACGCGCGTGCCCGGCGTCACCTTTGCCCTCGAGCACGTCGTGGGCGGTGCAGACGTTGTCCTGCTCCGCGCCGGGCAAGCTTGGCGAGATGGGGGAAGCTGCGCTGGAAGCCATCGCGCGACGGGTTGGAACCGGTGCAGAGGACGCACCGCGTCGGCGCCGGCCGCCGCTGATGTCGGCCGCGCTCATCTCGGTCCGCAGCTTGACCTGGACCTGCAGCTTGCTGAGCTGGCCGCGATACCAGTGCAGGAGCGCGCCGATCTCGCCGCGCTCCGGCTGGCCGGCGGCGAGGGCGGAACTGGCCGCCGAGCTCGGCCGGTCTTCTTCGACCAGCGTCACGCGGTGGCCGCGGCGCGGCGACGCGCGCCACTTCGAGGCCAGCCGGGCCGCCGCCGACCACCAGCACATGGCGCGGCTTTGCAGGCCGCGGCGTGGGATCGCCGTCCCACTGCGACTCGCGTGCGACCGAGGGGTTGGAGATGCAGGAGACCCAGTAGCCGCGCAAGCGCGCGGCCGAGGCAGAGCTGGTTGCAGGAGATGGCAGGGCCGGATGTCCTCCGGCCGCCCTTCCTTCGCCTTGTTGGCGAGATGGGGATCGGCGATCTGGCCGCGCACGATGCTGACCATGTCGGCCTTGCCCTGCGGCGATCACCTTCTCGGCGTTCTCCGGCGTCTTGACACGCGCCTCGGCCGTGACGCGGGCGTGCTTCCACGCCTTCTTGAACTTCGCGGCATCGTCCGTGCCAGGAACATGCCGTAGTGGAAGCGACGGCACGATCTTCGAGAACTGGTTGAGATAGCTGCCGGTGCCGCAGGAGAAGTAGTCGACGAGGCCGCGGCCATCGAGATGGGCGACGATCTCCCTGCTTGTCGGCGATGGTGAGGCCGCCCGGATAGGGCTCGGCGCCGGAATGGTCATGCCGATGATGAAGCGGTCGCCGCAGGTCGCGCGCGGATGCGCCGGCAGATCTCGACCGAGAAGCGCAGGCGGTTCTCGAAGCTGCCGCCCCATTTGTCGTCGCGCTTGTTGGTGAGCGGCGACCAGAACTGGTCGATCAGGCAGTTGTAGCCGGCGAAGAGGTCGGTGCCGTCGAAGCCGGAGTCGCGGTCGCGGCGGGCGGCGGCCATGAGGCGGCGATCAGCTCCTCGATCTCCGCCTCGGTCATGGCGTGGCTGCCCCACTGATCGTGGAACGACGGCAGGCCCGAGGGCGACCAGTAGGGCTCGCAGGACTTGTCCTGATCGCCGTGCCCGCCGACGTGATAGAGCCTGATGCATCATCACCGTGCCATGGCTTGTGGCATCCGTCGGTGATGCGGCGGAAATGCGGGATGACGCGCGTCGTTCTCGGCCAGAAAGTTGCCGCGGATCGAGCACGGCCGTGCGTGTGCACCGGCGCCGGCTCGACCACGATCATGGCGGCACCGCCGCGCGCGCGCTCGCGGTAGTAGCCGAAGTGGCGGTCGCCCGGCAGGCCCTGTGGCTCATGTTCGCGGTGTGGGCGCCGAAGACGATGCGGTTCTTCAGCTCGAGGGGCCCAGCTTCACGGGCGTGAAGAGATGCGGAAACTTCGAATTCATTGCGACGCGTTGTTCCTCCCGGTGTGCCCGTTCTGGTGCGGGCGCGTGAATCTACACAGGCGCGGGAGGCGCCCGCAAACGCGCCTCCATGCCAGATGGATCGTCGTTCTCAGCCGGCGAGCCGGGATCGGATCTTGATCTCCAGAATGCAGCGCTCGGATAGCACCGGGCACTTCTCGGCGATCTCCAGCAGGCGCTGGCGCTGTCGCTGCGTCGAGAGGGCCGGCGAGCTCGATCTCGCGCTCGATCTGATCGATCTTGCCTTCCCTGGTTTCGCAGTCGGCGCAGTCCGCGGCGTGGATCTTCTCGTGCGACAGTGACGGACCGTGGTGCGCTCCAGCGGCCATTGCTTGTGGTCGGCATAGAGGCGGAGAGTCGCGGTGCAGGCGCCGAGCGCGGCCAGCAGGAGATCATAGGGATTGAGGCCGCGGTCGCCGCCGCCCGCTTCCGTCGGCTCGTCGGCCGTGAGCCGGCGCTGGCCGACGAGAATGTCCTGCACCAGGGCGGCTGATGCCGCGGGTCGGGATCGGCGCCGCGCTCGCTCACCACCACGGCCCTCTCCTCCGGCGCCGTCGGCTCCGACAGGCGCTTTCGCGGTTCGCCGATGTAGCGTCGGCCCAGGCGGCGAGTAACGTCCGCGACGTAGATGGCGTCGGCCCGGCGTGTCAGCAGATGATCGGCATCGTCGAGGGAGACGAAGCTCTGGGGATGCTTGGCGGCCTGGAAGATCGCGCCGGCGTTCTCGATGCGCGACGATCTGGTCGCGCGCGGCGTGGAAGATCAGGAGCGCCGTCGCCGAGCTGGGCCAGCTTGGCCGCGCTGTTCTGATTGGCGACATCGTCGAGAAACTGCTTCCGGATGCGGAACGGCCGTCCCACGAGCAGCACTTCCGCCTCGCCCTTGGTCTCGATCTCCGCGCGCTTGTCGGTGAAGAGATGGGCGACATGGGCGGGATCGGCGGGCGCGGCGATGGTGGCGACGGCCGCCGCCTCCGGCACCTGGTGCGCCGCGGCCAGCACCGCCGCGCCGCCGAGGCTGTGGCCGATCAGGATCTTCGGCGCCCTGTAGTTGTCGCGCAGGAAGTCGGCGGCCTTCACGAGGTCCTGGACGTTGGAGCGTGAAGTTGGTGTGGGCGAAATCGCCCCCGCTGGCGCCGAGGCCGGTGAAATCGAAGCGCAACACCGCGATGCCGTGACGCGCCAGCTCCTCGGCGATGCGGCCGGCAGCGAAGATGTCCTTCGTGCAGGTGAAGCAGTGCGCGAACAGCGCGAAGGCGCGCGGCTCGCCGTCCGGCAGTTCGAGCCGGCCCGCCAGGAGGCGCCTTGCGAGCCGGGGAAAGTGAGCTTCTCGAAGCGGGTCGTCATCGTCGCGCTCCTCGTCGCCATGCACGGATTGGCATCCTGACGAAGCCCGTCGCTTCACATATTGTCAACGCTCGGCGACTGACCGGCGAAGGACCGCGCGGAATGACCGACCAAGATTTCGAACTGATCGAGAAGATCGACCTCCGTTCCAGGGCTATTTCCGCATCGATCTCTATCGCTTCCGCCACCGGCTGTTCGCCGGCGGCTGGAGCAGCGAGGTCAGGCGCGAGGTGTTCGAGCGCGGCCATGCCGTGCGTCGTCCTGCCCTATGATCCCGAGCGCGACGCCGTCGTGATGATCGAGCAGTTCCGCATCGGCGCCGCCGCGGGCGGCATGCCGATGTGGCAGCTGGAGGTGATCGCCGGCATCATCGACGAGGGCGAGACGCCGGAGGCCGTCGCCCATCGCGAGGCGCAGGAGGAGGCCCGCTGCGAGATTCTCGATCTGGTCCCGGTCTACCACTATCTGGCGAGCTCGGGCGGCACCAGCGAGACGCGTGCGGCTGTTCTGCGGGCGCGTCGACAGCCGCGGCCTCGGCGGCATTCACGGCCTGCCGGAGGAGCATGAGGACATCCGCGTCGAGGTCGTCCCCTTTGCCGAGGCGCGGGCGCGGCCTGGAGGGCGGGCGGATCGGCAATGCCCCCACCATTATTGCGCTGCAGTGGCTGCTGCTGAACCGCGAGTCCTTGCGGCAAACGGTGGTCGGGCGGCTAGTCTGCGCCGTTATCAACCGCAGCCATCCGCCGGCCATGGACATCCGCGACGGTTTCACCGCAACGGTCGGCAACACGCCGCTCATCAAGCTGCGCAAGGCGTCGGAGATCACCGGCTGCACCATCCTGGGCAAGGCCGAGTTCCTCAATCCCGGCGGCTCGGTGAAGGACCGGGCGGCGCTCGCCATCATCCAGGACGCCGAGGCCAGCGGCTGATCGCGGCCCGGCGGCGTCATCGTCGAGGGCACGGCGGGCAATACCGGCATCGGCCTGGCGCTGGTCGGCAATGCCCGCGGCTACCGCACGGTCATCGTCATCCCGGAGACGCAGTCGCCAGGAAAAGAAGGACACGCTGCGGCTGATCGGCGCCGAGCTGCGCGAGGTGCCGGCGGTGCCCTACGCAGAACCCCGAGCAACTACGTGCACGTCTCCGAGCGGCTGGCCGAGCGAGCTCGCGGCGCAGCGAGCCCGAGCGGCGTCCTCTGGGCCAACCAGTGGGACAACCTCGCCAACCGCAACGGCCACTACGCCACGACCGGGCCGGAGATCTGGCAGCAGACCGACGGCAAGGTGGACGGCTTCATCTGCGCCATCGGCACCGGCGGCACGCTCTCCGGCGTCGGCATGTTCCTGAAGGAGCGCAATCCGAAGATCCGCATCGCGCTCGGCCGATCCGCGTAGGCGCCGCGCTCTACAACTACTTCAAGCACGGCGAGCTGAAGGCGGAGGGCAGCTCGATCACCGAAGGCATCGGCCAGGGCCGCATCACGAAAACGTGGATGGCACGCCCGGTGGATGCGCCCTATCAGATCCCCGACGCGGAGGCCCTGCCGATTATCTTCGATCTCGTGAAGCATGAGGGCCTGTGCCTGGGCGGCTCCAGCGGCATCAACGTGGCCGGCGCCATCCGGCTGGCGCGCGAGCTGGGGCCGGGCAAGACCATCGTCACCATCCTCGCCGACTACGGCACGCGCTATCAGAGCAAGCTGTTCAATCCGGCGTTCCTGCGCTCGAAGAATCTGCCGGTGCCGGATTGGCTGGCGTAGAAGAGAGAAGCAGCGATGACCGAACTCGTTTTCCGCGACAACGCCTACGCCAAGTCCTGCGCCGCCACGGTGACCGCGGCGGACGCCCGCGGCATCCGCCTCGACCGCACGGTCTTCTATGCCGAGAGCGGCGGGCAGCCGGGCGACATCGGCGTGCTCGATCCCGCGAGCGGCGCGCCGATCGTGATCGTCGACACCGAAGAAGGGCGACGGGCCCGACGACGTGCTGCATATCCCGGCGCGAAGGCACGGCCCTGCCCGCGCCGCGGTACGGCCGTGTCATCGCCGAGATCGACTGGGACCGGCGGCACCGGCTGATGCGCATGCACACCTGCCTCGCACGTACTCTGCGCCGTGGTCACCGGCGACGTCACCGGCGGCCAGGTGAGCGACGGCAAGGGCCGGCTCGACTTCAACCTGCCGAATACCCAGCTCGACAAGGAGCACATCGCCGCCGAATTGAACCGGCTGATCCAGGAGGATCACGCCGTGCGTCCCTCGCTGGATCACCGATGAGAGCTGGCGGCCACGCCCGATCTCGTGCGCACCATGTCGGTGAAGCCGCCGAGCGGCCAGGGCCGCGTCCGGCTGCTCGACATCGAGGGCATCGGACCTGCAGCCCTGCGGCGGCACCCATGTGCGCGCGCACCGGCGAGATCGGCCGCGTCGAGGTGACGAAGATCGAGAACAAGGGCCAGCCAGAACCGGCGCATCAATCTCGCTCTTCGTCGGGTAGCGCGGCGATCATGCCGATGACCTACGCCCATCCCGAGAGCCTCGTCAGCACGGAGTGGCTGGCCCAGCACCTCGACGCGCCCGACCTGCGCGTGGTCGACGCCAGCTGGTATCTGCCGGCGCAGGGCAGCAACGCCGCGCCGAATACGAGCAGCGGTCACATCCCGGGCGCGGTGTTCTTCGACATCGACGAGATCGCGGACACCGAGAGCGACCTGCCGCACATGCTGCCGAGCCGGAGAAGTTCGCGCGCGTGCGCAAGCTGGGGCTCGGCGACGGCAACCGCATCGTCGTCTACGACCAGCTCGGCCTCATGAGCGCGGCGCGGGTGTGGTGGATGTTCCGCGTCTTCGGCCACAAGGGACGTCGCCGCTGCTCGATGGCGGACTGCCCAAATGGATCGCCGAGGGCCGCCCGACCGAGGATCGCGCACGCGCAGCCGCGCGAGCGCCACTTCACCGCGCGCTACAACAACCTGATGGTCGCGCGACCTCGCGCAGATGAAGCGCAATCTGGACAGCAAGCGCGAGCAGGTCGTCGACGCCCGCTCTGCCGGCCGCTTCGACGGCAGCGAGAAGGAGCCACGGCAAGGTCCGCGCAGCGGCCACATCCCGGGCAGCCGCAACGTACCCTTCACCGGAGCTGCTCGATCCGCAAGACCAAGACCCTGCTGCCGCCCCGACCATTGCCGACCGCTTCGCGCAGCCGGCGTCGACCTGTCGAAGCCGGTCGTGACCAGCTGCGGATCCGGGCGTGACCGCCGCGGTGCTGGCGTTCGGCCTCCATCTCATCGGCCATCCCGACGTCGCGCTCTATGACGGCTCCTGGTCTGAATGGGGCCGCCCGGGCGACACGCCGGTCGAGCCATGAAGATCGTTCCCTACGCCGAGAGCGCCTTCAGCGAGGTGGTGGCGCTGTGGGACGCCTGCGGCCTCAGCGTACCCTACAACGATCCCGCGCAGGACATCGCGCTCGTGCAGGCCTCGGCCAACGCGGCGCTCTTCCTCGGCTATCGCGGCGACCGGCTGATCGGCACCATCATGGTCGGCCATGACGGCCATCGCGGCTGGCTCTACCGGTTGGCGATAGCGCCCGAGTTCGCAGGCTCGGCTCCGGCCGCGCGCTGGTGCGGCACGCCGAGGCGTGGCTGTCGGAGCATCGCATCCGCAAGGCGCAGCTGATGATCCGCGACACCAACACGGCTGTGCGCGATTTCTACGTGCACGTCGGCTACGGCGTGCAGCCGCGCCTCACCATGGCGCGCTGGCTCGACAGCGGCGAGAACGATCCTTCGGTGAAGCAGATCGAGGTCGTCATCACCTACTCTGCAGATGACCGAGCGCCCGATCCGCCCGACCATCCCGACGCCGGCCGGAAGGCTGGCGCTGATGCGGGTCGAGGCACCGTCGGTCGGCTTCTACCGCTATCTCTACAATACTGTCGGCGAACCGTGGTTCTGGTATGCCCGGCGCCGGCTCGGACGACGACGCGTTGCGCGCGACGATTCACGGATCCGAAGGTCGAGATCTACGTGCTCTACGTCAATGGCGAGCCTGCGGGCTATGTCGAGCTGGACCGCCGGCCCGAGCCCGATATCGACTTCGCCTACTTCGGCATCTTTCCGCAGTTCGTCGGGCGCGGCTTCGGGCCCGTATCTCATGAACTGGGCGGTCGATCAGGCCTGGCAATACGGACCCGAAGCGCCTGACCGTTAACACCTGCACGCTCGACCATCCGAAGGCGATCCGCACCTACCAGCGCTGCGGCTTCGCGCCTTACCACCAGGAGCGCAAGCTGATCGACGATCCGCAGGCTCGCCGGACTCATCCCGGCGCACCGCGAGCCGCGGTTGCCGTGAGGAACGCAAAGTAACGGACGCCGGTCGGCCTGCGGCCAGATTGACGTTGGCAGAGCGGCGCGCAGCGCGGCAAACTTGCCTCGCCTGGTCCGCACAGGTGCTGCGATGAGCGACACCTACTTCAGCGAGGCGCGCGAGGAGATGGCCGGCATCATCGCCGCCTATGCGGAGATGTCGGCCGACCGGGTCGGGCGGGCCGGGTTCAGCGAGCGCGTCATGGCGGCCATGCGCAAGGTGCCGCGCACGATTCGTGCCGGCCGAGCTGCGCCATCTCGCCTATATCGATCTGCCGCTGCCGATCGGCTACGAGAAGACGATCTCGCAGCCGTTCATTGTCGCGTTGATGACCGACATGCTCGACCTCAAGCCCGAGAGACAAGGTGCTGGAGGTCGGCACCGGCCTCGGCTACCAGTCGGCCATCCTGGCCGAGCTTCAGCTGAAGAGCGTCTGCACGGTCGAGATCATCGAGGAGCTGGCGGCCGAGGCCGCAAGCGCCTGACGCGGCTCGGCTACAAGAACATCGAGTTCAAGGTGGGCGACGGCTCGGTCGGCTGGATGCAGCGGGCGCCGTTCGACAAGATGATCGTCACGGCCGCGCCCGACCTCATCCCTCATCGTCGCTACTGAGAGCTCAGCCGAGCGGCCGCATGATCATCCCCGCGGGCATCGAGGATGCCCAGCAGCTGCTGCTGGTCGAGAAGGACGCCACCGGCCGCACCAAGACGAAGGAGCTGATCCCCGTGCGCTTCTCGACGCTGGTCACGAGCAATTAGGGCCATCGCTCCGGCGCCGTCGTCATCGCGCCAGCGTTCCGGCCGACCGTCCAGCAGCGCTGCGCTTCGGCCGCGGTATCAACGGCCAAGCGCGTCCACTCGCCCGTCGACCTTGAGATCCGCGAAGAGTCCGGCGGGATCCTCGTGGAAATGCAGCCAACCCCGGCCGCCGCGATAGAAGGCGCCACGCTTGCGCTCCTTCAGCTGGGGTGGCGGCGTCGCACCTGCTGCAGGAGGCCGTCGAGCCGATCCGAGCGCCGCGCCGCGCCGGCGTGGCGCATCAGTGGTGCAGGATCTGGCTCAGGAACAGCTTGGTGCGCTCGGAGCGCGGGTGGTGGAAGAACTCCTCCGGCTCGTTCTCCTCGATGATCTCGCCGCGATCCATGAAGATGACGCGGTTGGCGACGGTGCGGGCGAAGCCCATCTCGTGGGTGACGCAGATCATGGTCATGCCGGAGCGCGCCAGCTCGATCATCACCTCCAGCACCTCCTTGATCATCTCGGGATCGAGCGCCGAGGTCGGCTCGTCGAACAGCATGATCTTCGGATTCATGCAGAGCGAGCGGGCGATGGCGACGCGCTGCTGCTGGCCGCCGGAGAGCTGGCCCGGATATTTGTCCGGCCTGCTCCGGGATCCTCACGCGCTCGAGATACTGCAGCGCGACCTCCTCGGCCTCGGCCTTCGGCATCTTGCGCACCCAGATCGGGCGCCAGCGTCAGGTTCTCCAGCACGGTCAGATGCGGGAACAGGTTGAAGTGCTGGAACACCATGCCGACCTCGCGCCGGACCTGCTCGATGTTCTTGAGGTCGTGCGTGAGCTCGATGTCGTCGACGACGATCTGGCCCTTCTGGTGCTCCTCCAGCCGGTTGATGCAGCGGATCATGGTCGATTTGCCGGAGCCGGACGGCCCGCAGACGACGATGCGCTCGCCCTTCGTGACCGTGAGGTTGATGTCCTTGAGGACGTGGAACTGGCCGTACCATTTGTGCACGCCGTCCAGTCGGCGATCATCACTTCGTCGGAGATTTGCATGGCGGGCACGGCTGCGTTCATCTGATGGCTTCCCGATCAGCGCTTGTAGCCCGTGTGCGAGCTTGCGCTCGAGAAACTGGCTGTAGCGCGACATGCTGAAGCAGAAGCGTGAAATAGACGATCGGAGACGAAGGCCAGCGCCGTGTATGATCCGTGCCGAGCCAGTTCGGATCGCGCGCAGACGCCTGCGCCATGCCGAGAAGCTCGATGCATGGCCGACGATCAGACACCAACGTCGGTGTCCATGAACAGGCCGATGAAGCTGTTGACGATGCCCGGGATCGAGATGCGCAGCGCCTGCGGCAGGATGATGAGCGCGTTCGTCTTCCAGTAGTTGAGCCCCAGCGACATGGCGCCCTCGTACTGGCCCTTCGGGATCGCCTGCAGGCCGCCGCGGACGACTTCGGCCAGATAGGCGGCGCTGAACAGGCGTGATGCCGACCATGGCGCGCGCAGCAGCTTGTCGAAGTTCATCGCCCGCCGGCAGGAACAGCGGAAAGACGACGCGAGGCCATGAACAGCACGCGTGATCAGCGGCACGCCGCGCACGAACTCGATGAAGGCAACGCTGAAAGCAGCGCGCATCACCGGCAACCGCGAGCGGCGGCCGAGCGCCAGCACGATGCCGATCGGCAGCGAGCCGACGATGCCCGGTCGGCGACGAATCAGCGTCAGCATCAAGTCCGCCCCACGTAGCGAGGTGTCGACCGCGGGCAGACCGCCATAGAAGCCAGCGAACGGAAGTAGCCGAAGACGGGATAGATGACGAACAGGAAAGATCGCCCAATAGTTCTTGTAGGGACGCCTCCGATCAGCAGCCCGGCCATCGCGACGATCTGCAGAACGAAGGCGACATCGACCCGCCAGCGCTCTGTCGAACGGATAGAAGCCGTACATCAGGATGCCGAAGCGCGCCCGGATCATCGTCCAGCAGGCGCCGCTGAGCGTTCTCGACGACCAGCTTCGCGCAGCGCGATCGTGCCTGCCATCCCAGTTGGCCGAGAAGATCGTCCAGTCGAGCAGCGGCGGCATGCATCAGATACAACAGATAGAGCACGAACAGCCGTCAGCACTATGTTGAGCGGCGACGAGAACAGATTGTCGGCGCACCCAGCCGATGACGCCGACCTGCCGGACGCGGCGGCGGGCAGGTCGCGGATGGGCGACTGGCCATGCGGATAGGCTTGGTGCGGTGGTGTCCGATCATCGCGTCAGCTCTCCACCAGCGCCATGCGCCGGTTGTACCAGTTCATCGAACGCCGAGATCAGCAGGCTGATGGCCAGATAGACCGCCATGGTGATGGCGATGCACCTCGACGGCCTGGCCGGTCTGGTTGAGCACCGTGCCCGGCGAACACGCTGACGACGTCGGGATAGCCGATGACGACGGCCGAGCGTCGAGTTCTTGATCAGGTTGAGGTACTGGCTGGTCAGCGGCGGCACGATCACGCGCAGCGCCTGCGGCAGCGACGACGAGCCGCAGCGTGACTAGGCTCGACCTGCAGGCCGAGCGCGAGGCCGGCCTCGGTCTGGCCATGGCTGCACCGCCAGCACGCCGGCGCGGACATTCTCGGCGATGAAGGCCGCCGTGTAGATCGACTGAGCGCCAGCAGCAGCGCGACGAACTCGGGCAGCATGACCATGCCGCCGTCGAAATTGAAGCCCTCTGAGCTTCGGCGTCGACCAGACGACGATGGAAGCCGCTGACGAGCCCGACCGAGCAGCGGCAGGCCGACGATCAGCGCCACGCCGGCCCAGAACGCTCGGGAACTGCTGGCCCGTCGCGCATCTGGCGGCGACGCGCCCAGCCGATGCAGGACCGCTGGCAAGCGACGATGCCGACGACCAGCGCCGTCGGCACGCATCCAGAAGCCCGGTTAGCAACTCCGGCGCCGGCATGTAGAGGCCGCGCTTGTTCAGGAAGAACGCGTCGGAACACCAGGCTCTGCTCTCGCCGCACCGGCAGCGTCAGTCAGCAGAGCCCGAAGTACCAGAAGATGATCTGCGCCAGCAGCGGGATGTTGCGGATCGACGTCGACATAGACCGCCGCCAGCGTCGCCGATCAGCCAGTTCTGCGACAGCCGCGCGATGCCGATCGATGAAGCCGAGGATCGTCGCCGAGGACGATGCCCGACGCGCCGACACCACCAGCGTGTTGATCAGACGCTGACCAGGAAGGCGCTGCGCGTACGACGATCCCGCCATCGTATAACGGGATGAGCGCGATGGCAGATGTCGAAGCCTGCGCTGGTTCGACAGAAAGCCGAAGCCCGACGCGATCCCGCGCTTGGCAAGATTGACGGCCGTGTTGTGGACGAGAGAACGCCGCCGACGCCGGCAAGGATGACCATCGCCAGAGCACTGGATGGCAATGCCGCGCACGTACTCGTTCCGCCACAGGGATCCGATCGCCGGCACGCGCGGTGCGTCGGTTATCACTGCCATGGCGCGCCGATCATCGATGTGCGCGATCGCGCCGAACGCATCGGAGCGCGCCCATCCTTGTCAGAATCGGACGCGCCCGACGGCTTCCTATCCGTCCTAGCGTCAGCGGACTGGCGGCGCGTACTGCAGGCCGCCCTTGCTCCAGAGCTCGTTGAGGCCGCGAGCGAGCCCGAGCGGCGTCTTCTGGCCGACGTTGCGCTCGAAGCTCTCGCCGTAGTTGCCGACCTGCTTGACGATGTTGTAGGCCCAGTCGCTTCGACGAGGCCGAGTCATCTTGCCCATCTCGTCCTCGACGCCGAGCAGGCGCCGGACCTCCGGATCCTCGGACTTCGCCTTCACGTCGTCGACGTTGGCCTGGGTGATGCCCTTCTCCTCGGCCGATCAGCATGGCGTAGAGCGACCAGCGCACGATGTCGCCCCATCGGTTGTCGCCGTGGCGCACGACCGGGCCGAGCGGCTCCTTGGAGATGATCTCCGGCAGGATGATGTTGTCGCCGGGATTCTTGCAGCTGCGGTCCGCTCGCGGCCAGACCGGAAGCGTCGGTCGTATAGGCGTCGCAGCGGCCTTCGTCATAGGCTTGCCGCGCGTCTGGTCCGCGGTTCTCGAACACGACCGACTTCAGCTCCATGCTTGTTGGCGCGGAAGTAGTCGGCGAGGTTCTTCTCGGTCGTCGTGCCCGTCTGCACGCAGATCGTGCGCGCCGGACAAGTTCCTTGGCGCTGCTTGACGCCTCAGTTCCTTGCGCACCAGGAAGCCCTGGCCGTCGTAGTAGTTGACGCCGACGAAATCGAGGCCGAGATCGGTGTCGCGCGACAAGGTCCAGGTGCTGTTGCGCGACGAGCACGTCGATTTCGCCCGACTGCAGCGCGGTGAAGCGCTCCTTCGAGCCCAGCGGCACGAACTTGACCTTGGTGGCATCGCCGAGCATCGGCGGCGGCGACGGCGCGGCAGAAATCGACGTCGAGACCCGTCCAGCTGCCCTTGTCAATCGGGATGGCGAAGCCGGGCACCGGTCGGACCATTGGTGCCGCAGTTGAGCGACCCGCGCGCCTGACGTCGGAGAGCGTGTCGGCAGAGGCCGCGCCGATGAAGGCGAAGGCAGCGACGGCCGTGGCCGACGCCAGCAATGACAGCTCTTTCATGATCAAGACCTTCCTGGGTTATGCGAGCGGAATTGCTTGCCGTTATCGAAGCGCGGCGATGCGATCTGCGCGCTCGCCGCGCTTGCGGACCATGGCTTCGCCCGATGGTTCCCCTGCTTTAACACAGGCTTTCACGGATGCTACAAGCCTCTGCCGCGCAGGAGAACTTGAATGCCAGACAAGAAAACTATGCGATGGAGACCCTGCTGACCCATGCTGGAAACCATCCGGAGGCCCACCACGCATCGTCAACCCGCCGGTTTACCACGCCTCGACGGTGCTTTATCGGACCGTCGAGCAGATGGAACGGGCCCAGAAGGACCGGCCTCCGGCGTATTCTACGGCCGCTACGGCACGCCCACGACGTTCGCGCTCGAGGAGGCGGTGGTGGCGCCCGAGGGCGGCGGCGCGCGCCTCGCCCTGCCTCCGGCCTGGCGGCGATCGGCGCCACGCTCGCTGCCGCTGCTCAACGCCGGCGACCATCTGCTCATGGTCGACAGCGTCTACGGCCCTGCGCGCGCCTCTGCGACAAGAACGCTGGCGCGCTTTCGGTATCCGAGGTTACTTATTATGACCCGGTGGTCGGCGCCGGCATTGCCGATCTCATGCGGCCCAACACGCGGCTCGTCTATTTGAGTCGCCGGGCTCAGCTGACCTTCGAGAGTCCAGACGTTCCGCCACGTCGTCGGCGGCACATGCCAAGGGCGCCCTCGCCGTCATGGACAACATGACCTGGGCGACGCCGCTGCCTTCAGAGCCCTCGGCCACGGCATCGATATCAGTCATCTACGCCGCGACGAAGTACTTCGTCGGCCATTCCGACGCGATGCCGGGCGATCGTCGCGCGACCCTCGATTTGTATCGCACCGTCGCTGGCGCGCCCACGGCATGGGCTACTGCGCCGCGCCGGACGATTGCCATCTGGGCTGCGCGGCCTGCGCACGCTGGGCGTCCGCCTGGGCCGGCATGGCGGAACCGGCTGGCGCTGGCGCGCTGGCTGCAGGGCGCGGCCCGGAGGTGGCGCGCGTGCTGCATCCGGGCCTCCCGGACCACCCCCGGCCACGCCCTGTGGCGGCGTGATTTTGCCGGCGCCTCCGGCCCTACAGCTTCGTGCTGAAGCCCTGCGCGCCCGCCGCCGTAGCGGCCGATGGTCGAGGGCATGCGCTCTTCGGCATGGGCGCTCAGCTGGGGCGGCTACGAGAGCCTCGCTGCTGCCGGTGAAGCCGGAAACGATGCGGGCAGCGCGACGGTCGGTCACCCGGCGGCGCCGACGCTGCAGCTTGCATGCCGGCCTCGAGGCGCGTCGAGGATCTGATCGCGGACCCGAGGACGGCTTCCGCCGGCTGTGGCGGCGCGTAGGGCCCTGCGGTCATCCTTCACCCTCGACAAGGGCGCCCGCCGGCGCCAGGAGGCGGGCTAACGCCTCGTCGGCCGCAAGCCTGAGAGCGGCCTCGCTCCAACCCTCGGCGGCATCCAGGTCGGCCATGCGATGGCGACGACACGGCACGACCTCCGACCGTTTCGGTCTCACGCGCGCCGCGTGCTGCCCAACCATTGGGACGGGGTCGCGTTCGTCCTGATCGTCGCGCTGTTCGCGCTCGCCGGCCACGCCGCGCGAGCAGATGAGCCGTGCCGCTTTCCGCCGACCGCGACGGCCTGCCCGATCTCGCTCGATCCGGGCGTCGCTGCCGGGCTATGCGCTGCGGACCACGCTGCGCATGCTCCTGGCGCTGCTGGCCTCGCTGCTCTTCACCTTCACCTTACGCGCACGCTGGCGGCCAAGAGCGCGGCGCGCCGAGATGCTGCTGGTGCCGCTGCTCGACATCCTGCAGTCGGTGCCGATCCTGGGCTTCATCTCGATCACGATCGTCGTTCTTCATGGCGCGCTGTTCCCGGGCCGCGTGATGGGCGCCGAGCTGGCCGCGATCTTCGCCATCTTCACCAGCCAGGCCTGGAACATGGCGTTCAGCTTCTACCAGTCGCTGCGCACCGTGCCCGACGAGCTCGATCGAGGCCGCGCGCAGCTTCCGCTCGTCGGCCTGGCATGCGCTTCTGGCGCGCTCGAGGTGCCGTTCGCCATGCCCGGCGCTGGTGTGGAACATGATGATGTCGATGTCGGGCGGCTGGTTCTTCGTCGTGGCCGCGGAGGCGATCACGCGTCGGCAACACCACGATCGCAGCTGCCCGGCATCGGCTCCTACATCGCGCTCGCGATCGAGCAGCGCGACCTGGCGGCGCATCGGCTGGGCGATCGCTGACCATGCTCGTCGTCATCCTGCTCTACGATCAGCTGCTGTTCCGGCCGCTGGTTGCCTGGTGCGAGCGCTTCCGCTTCGAGCGGAGACGGAAGGCCGGGCCAGTTGCGCCGCCGTCGCCCTGGGCGTCGATCGTCCTTGCGTCGCGCGCGCGGCTGATTCAGGCTGCTGGCGCCGCACTGCCGGCGCCGTGGCCTCGCGAGGCTCACGAGGCAGGCGCGCCGATGCGCTCCCCGCACGCCGCGCCCCCACGAACGGTGCGCTGCGAACACGGATCGGCGATGCCGTCTGGTACGCATGGCGGTCGATCGCATCGCTTACGTCGCTTGGCGGGTGGCGGCGTTTTCTCGCCGGCGGGCTGGCGCCCGCCGACCTGCGGTCGACGCCGGGCCCGCGGGCCGCCGCCACCTTCGCCCGCGCTCGCCGTGCTGATTGCGCTGGCCAGCGCCGTGGGTGCCGATCGGCGTGTGGCTCGCTAGCAATACGTAACCGAACGGAAGCATAC
>ERZ1370068.7274-contig-6202_pt1 | contig 44070 bp, 79 predicted proteins | sample MGYA00561227_ERZ1370068 | MGnify/ENA primary metagenome ERZ1370068 (study PRJEB38410, sample SAMEA6850437) | metagenome | study: Metagenomic assessment of the ecological functions of the soil: analysis of the soil microbiota associated with the...
GATGCTTTTCGTTCAGTTGCGTATTGCTGATATCATGGAACAGCCACGGTGGGCGAGCTGCTCGTCGAGCAGGAACGGATCGTCCCATTGGAAACCCGCGGCGGTCGGTTTGTCGCCAGATGCGAGGGCGCAGCTCGGCAATCGCTCATCACTGTCCTCAAAAATTGTCGACAAACTAATGCGCTATCAGCCGAGCGCAAATGGATTAGTTAAGCTCTCCGTCATTCCGGGGCGCGAAGAGAACCAGGATCTCGGATTCGGGTTCGCGCTATGCGCCCGGAATGACATGCCGCTATGCGCTTCCAACTTTTCGTTCGGAGCACGATCTCGATGCCGAAGCCGGACAGTTCCCTTGCTGATCGTGTACCGACGACGTCGGGTGGCGGATCGAAGAAGTAATGCCGAGGTCGCGCAGAGATCTGCGCTCCGACGCCGACTTCGCGCCGTTGCCGGTTGCGGGATCGGCTTCCGCCGATTCTGTTCGCCGACCGGTTGGACGGGAACCCCCCGGCCGCACCGTCGCGCCAAATCCCACTGCAGCACGCCGCCATGGCCGGCCTCCTTGGAAATGGTTCAAGCACGATCTGCATCCGCGCCTGGCCGGTGAAGAGATCCTTGACGATGTTGGGCTTGTGCAACCGCGTCAGGACGTTCTTGCCGTCGCCGATGCCGTTGTAGACGAATGCCACGTGCGCAATCTCGTCGAACGGCGAGCGATAGGCATAACCCTGCAGCGGGCCGATCGGGCTGTCGGTGGTAAACGTCGCGACCCGCTCGATCAGCTTCTCGCGCGCCTGGCGGTAGGCGATCATGTCAGCGATCGTGACGTGCTTGAGGCTTGTGGGTCGCGGCGAAACGCGTGACCTGCTCGCCCTTCATGACGAGTGCCGTCGTCGTTCATCAACTCGCTGATGACGCCGACCGGCGGAGCCTGAGCTTGCGCCGGGTCGACCGCCGCCTCGGTATGGCCAGAGCGCAACAACACGCCGCCGTCGCGGGCGATCAGCGGGAAGATGTGACCCGGCCGGGCGAAATCATTGGCGCCGGCGTTGGGATTGGCGAGCGCGCGGCAGCAGGAAGCGCGTTCATCCGCCGAAATGCCGGTGCCGCCATCGGGCTTGTAGTCGATCGAGACCGTAAAGGCGGTGGTGTGGTTGGACTCGTTATGCGCCACCATCGGATCGAGCCGCAGCCGGCGGGCGTCTTCGGTGGTGATCGGCGCGCAGACGATGCCGGAGGTGTGGCGGATGATGAATGCCATCTTCTCCGCCGTGCAGAGCGAGGCCGCGACGATCAGATCGCCCTCGCCCTCCCGGTCGTCGTCGTCGGTGACGACGACGCAGTTCGCCATTGGCAAAGGCTTGCAGAACTTCCTGGATGGTATCGGCCATTTTTCCCAAAATCTCGCTATGTGCAGCCAAGTGCATTAGCCGGACTCAATCGCTCTGCGCCAGCGTCAATACGCAGGGCAGAACGCGTCGCCGGCGGGCTTGACGGAAGCCGCAATGCTACCACCGGGCCGCGGACGAGAAAATCATTGACGGACGTCAGGTCCCAATCGCCATGGTCGCACCCACAAGAACAAGCAGCCGTTGGGGAAGAGACATGATGCGTTCTCAATCGAATTTCCGCCGGCATGGCATGGGCCGGCTCTGGCGCGGCGGCGGCGGTTACCGGGTTACGCGCACGCCTCCCGCGCCGCCGATGATTGGCCGGCCCGCGACATCACCTTCTACGTACCCTACGCGCCGGGCGGTTCGACCGACCCGATCAGCCGTAAATATGCAGAGCTTTTGGAGAAGCAACTCAAGGTCAAGGTGATCGTCGAGAACAAGCCGGGCGCATCCGCGACCATCGGCACCGGCGCCGTGATCCGCGCCGCCCCGGACGGCTATACGATCGGGCTCGGCTCCAGTTCGTCGCTGGCGTACCAGCCGCACGAAATGAAGGGGCTGGTCTGGAAATCGGCCAACTGACGCTACCAGTCGATCGCCAAGCTCTCGGACCTGCCGGTCGATCCTCGCGGTGCCGGCGGACGCGCGCTGGAAGACGCTTGACGACTTCCTCGCCGAAGCCAGGGCCAACCCGCGGAAGCTGAAGGTTTCGGTGTCCGGCCTGCGCTCCGTCGTAACGACATCGCTATACAGCAGCTCAACAAGCTGGCCGGGCTCACGCATCGTGACCGTGCCATTCACCGGCGGCGGCGGCGAAGCGACGCTGGCGGCAGCATCGGCGGCACGCGTCGACGGCACCGCCGGCTTCGCTCCGGGCATGAAGGGCAGATCGATGCTGGCAAGCTGCGGCGTCTGGCGGTTTTCCAGGAAGGCAAATACGATCTGCTGCCGGAAGCTAAGCCGATCGGCGAAACGCCGTGGAAAGGACACCTTTCCGGTTGGCTACTACGTGATCGCGCCGAACGGCCTGCCGAAGCCGGTTCTGGAGAAACTGCTGGCGGTTTCGAAAGTCATCGTCGAGAGCGAGGGGAGTTCAGGAGCTTCCTCAAGGCCAATGGCTACACCTGGGATCCCAAATTCGGCGACGACATGAAGAAGGAACTTGCCGGCTATGACGGCAAGTTCCCGCGACGTCGTCAAATTCCTGGACGACGACAAGTGACAGTGGACACAGAAGTTTCTCCTGCCGACGGCGCGGCGGTATGCCGCCCTGCTCGCGCTGCTGCTCGCCGCCGGCTATGCGACGAACACCTGGCGAGACGCTCTCGCTCGGGCGATGGCACAAGCCGGGCGCGGCGATTTTCCGCTCGCAGCCGTCAGGCGCCCTGCTCGCGATTTCGGCCATATCCGTGCTGCTTCGAAAGGCACGTGCGCCGACCAATCCGATGCCGGCGGCCTTCTCGCTGCCGACCGGCGCCGATGACCTTCGCAGGCTGCTCCCGCTGCTTGCCGCATTCGCGATCTACTTCCTCGTGATGCCCATCATCAGAAACATGGTGGCCTCGGCTGTTCACCTGGCCGCCAGCATGTTGCCTGTCGGATGATCCCCAGGTCGATCGTGCGGCGTTCTCGATCTACGCCATCTGCGATCGCGATCGGTTTCGAATGGTTCTTCGTGCACGGCTGCCGAAAGTGCAGATGCCCGGGGGCGTGTTCCGGCAATGGCTGTTTTGCAACCCCGTCATTCCGGGGCGCGCGCCCGCGCGGGCTTTGGTGCGCAATTGCGCACCAGAGATCCGCGCAACTGACCCTCTGGATTCCGGGTCCACGCGCAGTCGCGTGCCCCGGAATGACGGATGCAAGTGAACTCCCTCCAGGGCCTGCTGTACGGATTGAGCATCGCCGCGACACCGGCCAATTTGCTGGCGGCCTTCGCCGGCGCGTTTGCGGGCACGGCGATCGGCGTGCTGCCGGGGCCGGGCCGGTCGCGGGCGTGCGCGCTGATCCTGCCGCTGACCTTCTCGCTCGATCCCACCGCGGGCCTGATCATGATGGCCGGCATCTTCTACGGATCGATGTATGGCGAGCTCGACCACCGCGATCCTGCTCAATATTCCCGGCGAGTCCGCCTCGTCGATCACCCGCCATCGACGGCTATCAGCTCGCCAAGAAGGGGTCGCGCCGGCGCGACGCTGACCATCGTCGCGGTCGGCTCCTTTGTCGGCGGCACGCTCGCACGGTCATCGGCGTCATGATGTTCTCCTCGTACCTCGCCAAGATCGCGATCCTGTTCGGACCCGCGGAATTCTTCGCGCTGACCGCCGGGCGGGCTGATCGTGATGTCGCGGTATCAGGCGGCACGCTCGCCTCCGGCGCTTGCTGCCGATGACACTCGGGCTGATGCTCGGGACCATCGGCCGGGAAGCGGTCACCGGCGAGACGCGCTTCACCTTTGGCCTGCCGGACCTCGCCGAAGGCGTATCGCTGGTGCCTGTCGTGGTCGGGCTCTACGGCTTTGCCGAGCTGATGCTGCTGGTCGAAGACAGGGCGCATGCCAGCGAACCGGCCGGAATCCGTGAAGATGCGCGAGCTGCTGCCGACGCGCACCGAATGGCGAGCGCGCCGTGCCATCCCTGCTGCGCGCGGCACCGTCCCTCGGCTTCCTGTTCGGCCTGGTGCCGGGCCGGCAACGACGCTGGCCTCGTTCGCCTCTTACCGGCTGGAAGAAGGCGACTCTGAAATACGCGCACGGAGATCGGCAGCGGCGCGATCGAAGGCGTCGCCGGACCGGAGGCCGCCAACAATTCCGCCGCCACCGCTTCGCTGGTGCCGCTGCTTGGCGCTCGGCATTCCCTTCACGCCGATCGCCGGCGCTGATGATTTCGGCCATGCTGGTGCAGGGGCAGTCCAGCCCGGGCCGCTACTGATCACCCAGCACCCGGAGATCTTCTGGGGCCTGATCGCCTCGGCCTATATCGGCAATGTCATGCTGCTGGCGCTGAACATTCCGATGGTCGGGCGTCTGGGTGAGCCTGCTCAGGATCCACGCACTATCTGTTCATTCCGCTGCTGCTGGGTGCTTTCCGTGATCGGCACCTACAGCGTCCGCAACAGCATCTTCGACGTCTGGGCGCCTGCTCGCCGCCGGCATCGTCGGCTACTGCCTTCAACAAGATGAAATTCCAGCTCCGCGCCGCTGGTGGTCGGCCTCATCCTCGGGCCCAACATCGAAGCGCTTCGCTGGGGCGCTGTTCCTGAGCCAGGGCGATCCCTGGATTTATGTCGAGAGCCCGATCGCGGTGACCGTCTGGCTCTCGTCGCCGCGATCCTGATCGCAGGCTTCATCGCGCGCCGCCGCGCCGCTTTTGCCGACGCCATGGCGCGGAAAGCAGTCCTGTAAGGCCGCCCGCCGTCGCCTGCTACGGCAGCACTTCGCGGCGCTCGCTGAGCAGCGCATCGATCTCAGGCGCGCTTGTCTTCCAGCAGGCCAGCCTGCGCGGCCTCGATCACCTTGTAGAGCTCGTGGGCGTCGCTGAGCCGGGTCACGGTCACGTAATCGGCCCCGGCCGCGTAGAGATCGTCGACGTCGGCCAACGTCTCCGCCGTCGCCACGATCTTGGCGGTCGGGTTGAGGGAGCGGACGTGCCGAACCAGCTTTTCGTTGTTGGCGCGCCTTCAGCAGCGAGTCCGGCACGCTGCAGGATGATCAGCTCGGCCTTGCCGATGCCGGCATGCACCAGCGTATCGACATTGCTGATATCGCCGTAGACCACGTGCAGGCCGCGGTCGGTCAGTGTCCGGAACACGTTGGGATTGAAGTCGATCACGGTAATCTGCTCGAGGCACATCAGGACTTCTGCCGCTCGATCTCGGCTCAGCAGCGCGCTCGCGGCGCGGAAGAAGCCGAGGATCGACGACGCCGGCGCGCCTCCCCGTGTCCACCCTCGTGGTCGGCTGTCGGCATCATGGCCTGTGATCGAGATCGCGGAGCCCGATCCGCTTCAGGGGAGCGATCAGGCCGCGCGTGACCTGATCGCTGCTGCGCCATCACGAAGGCGTGCTCACGACCGCCAGCACCACGAAGGCAAACGACGCGGCGCTCGACGGTCTCGGTGCTGATATGGCCGGCGGATGATGCCGGTCTGGATCACGACCAGCGAGAACTCGGATATCTGCGCCAGGTTGATCGCCGGCAACAGGCTCGCGCGCAGGCCCTGCTTCATCAGATAGAGCGGCGTGAACGTCGTCAGCACGCGGCTGACGATCGTAAACGCCGCAATCATGCAGCGCCAGCCCGATCACCGACAGGCCGGAATCGGGATGGTCATGCCGAGCGCGACGAAGAACAGCGTGATGAAGAGAGTCGCGCAGCGTCGTGACCTTGGCGGTGACGTCGAGCGCATAGGGAATGTCGAGAGCGAGACGCCGGCCACCAGCGAGCCCATCTCGCGCGACAGATGCAGCTGCTCGGCGATCTCGCCGATCAGGAAGCACCAGGCCAGCGCGCCGAGCAGGACCAGTTCCAGGCGGCGCGCGATGTGAGTGAAACAGCCGCGGCAGCACGTAGCGGCTGAGCAGCAGCGCGGTCGCCACCAGCACGCCGACCCGGACCGATCGAGATCAGGATCACGCTCGATCTGCAGATTGTCGAGGCTCGGCTGCACCGCCGATGAACAGGATCGCGAAGATGTCCTGCAGCACCAGCACGCCGAGCGTGATGCGTCCGGGCAGCGTGTCGAGCTCGCGCTTCTCGTACAAGCACCTTGACGATGATGACGGTGCTCGACAGCGCGCAGGCGACGCAGAGATAGAGCGCGTCGAACTGGCCGCCGCCCATCGACAGCCCGATCCCGCAGAAAGAACAGGATTCCGAGCAGGCAGCCGCCGATCAGATTGTCCGCCGGCGGCAAACCAGGATGACCTTGCCGGCGCGCACGATCTTTTTCAGGTCGATTTCGAGCCCGATCATGAACAGCATGAAGATCAGGCCGAGCTCGGAGATGACGGCGATCGACTCCTGCGGACTTGACCCAGCTCATGCCGAATGGACCAATGACAAACCCGGCGATAAGGTAGGCCAGGATCAGCGGCTGGCGCGTAAAATGGGCCAGCAGACCGAGCACCCAGGCGAACAGGATGCATAAGGTGATATCGCGAATAAGCTCGTGCATGGTTCCGGACTTTCCCCTCCTGCAACCTAGAGGTCCCGGGCGCGGGGTCAAACGAGCAATGTGTCGCAGCCGCAGAATGGGCCCTTTTTCGCGATTCTGGCCGCGCTGTCGATCCTGCATGGCCCTACCGCCGGCGCCCAAACCGCCGGTATCATCGAGCAGAATTTTGCGAGCTCCTCGCCGCGTCACCGCAGAAACCTCGCCGGTATCCGGCGCGTTCTACGTGCCGGTCTATTCCAGCGTCTCGATGAGCCAGGGCAAGTTGCGGGCGGATTTCTCGGTCACGCTGAGCGTCCACAACGCCTCGAAACCCGCCCGCTGGTGCTGAAGCGGATCGCCTATTTCGACACCATCAGGCAAGATGGTGGAGAGCTACCTCAAATCGCCGGTTGCGCTAAAACCGTTCTCGACGATCGAGGTCTTCATCGCCGCCAATGACGTGCGCGGCGGCACCGGAGCCAATTTCGTGGTCGACTGGGCGGCCACGGGCGAGATCGCCGAGCCCACGGTCGAGGCGCTGATGGTCGGCGGCGTCGGCAGCCGGGCATTATGCCTTCATCAGCCAGGGGCGGCCGATCAGGATCGTCAGCAAGAACTAGCCTGCCGGAAGGACGCAACCAGTGCGGCCTTCTCAACGAAAAACAAACCGGGAGTGAACATCCATGTCTACCGCAACCCACTTCGATTTCGCACCATTGCTGCCCGCCGGATTGCCGGCGCCGGCGGCGCGGTGGACGGGCCTCGCCAAATACAGTTTCGTCGGCGGCAACAATGATCCCGACCAGGTGCCGGTCGACGGCCTGATCGACGCGGTCAATGCCGTGCTCAGGCGCGAGGGCAGGACGCTCGCGACCTACGGCCTCGCCAGCGGCCCGCAGGGCTATCGTCCCCTGCGCGAATTCCTCACCGGCAAAACTCAAGCGCGATGCCGGCATCGCCTGCAGCGCCGACGACATCATGATCGTCTCCGGCTCGCTGCAGGCGCTCGACCTCGTCAACCAGCGCGCTGCTGGCGCGCGGCGACACCGTGCTGATCGAGCAGGAGACCTATCAGGGCGCGCTGAACCGGCTGACGCGGCTCGGCGTCAAGGCGGTCGGCATCCCCTCGACGACGACGGCATGCGGATGGATGCGCTGGCGGCCGCGCTCGCCGACCACAAGCGGCGCGGCATCACGCCGAAATACATCTACACCATCCCGACCGTGCAGAACCCGACCGGCGTCGATCATGCCGGAGTCTCGCCGCGCGGAACTGCTGAAGCTGTCGCAGCAATACGGCGTGCCGATCTTTCGAGGACGATTGCTACGCCGACCTGATCTGGAACGGCGAGCGCCCGCCCGCGATCTACGCCATGAGCAAGCACGGCGGCGTCATCCACATCGGCTCGTTCTCGAAATCGATCGCGCCGGCGCTGCGGGTCGGCTTCATCGTCGCGCCCTGGGAGATGATGTCGCGGATGCTGGCGCTGAAGACCGACGCCGGCTCCGGCGCGCTGGAGCAGATGGTGCTGGCGGAATATCTGCGCGCCGCATTTCGCCACCCATGTGCCGAAGCTGACGCGCGGCCTGCGCGCCAAGCTCGACACGCTGATGGAAGCGCTCAACGAGCAGTTCGGCACCTCGGCCGAATTCGAGGACCCCAAGGGCGGCATCTTCCTGTGGGTGAAGCTGCCCGACAATGTCGATACGCTGAAGCTCTATCAGGCCGCGCTCGCCGCCGGCGTCGCCATCAACCCCGGGCCGGAATGGTCGACCGACAAGGCCTATGCCGGCAGCCGGCTGCGGCTGTGCTTTGCCAGCCCCTCGCATGAGCAGATCCGCGAGGGCGTCGCCGTGCTCGCCGAAGTCTGCCGCAAGGAATTCGGCGTGCCGGCGCGGATTGCGAATGTGGAGAAGCGGGCGCGGAGTTGAGCGGAGCTTTATTCGCTCTTGATCCCGGCCTCGGCGATCAGCTTCCCCATTTCGCGCTTTCGCTCTGAATGAATTGAGCAAAAGCTTCGGCGACGAGGCGCGGGCTCGGCGCCAAGCAACGCGGATCTTCTCGATGGCCGCGGGATCGCTCAATGCCTTCACGAAAGCCGCGTTCAATTTGGCTGATCACATCGGGCGGCGTGCCGGCGGGCGCGACGATTCCCAAACCAGCCGACGGATTCAAATCCGCTCAGGCCCTGCTCCGCCAGCGGCGGAACGTCGGGCAGGAAAACGACGCGCTTGGCGGCAGAGACCCCGAGCGCTTTCAGCTTACCCTCCTTGATCAACTGCTGGGACGCGCGGGATATCCAGCACCGCCGAGCGGGATGTGGCCGGCGAGAACGTCCACCGTAGCCGGCGCGGTGCCGCGATAGGCGATCAATTGAATCCCGATATCCGCCTTTTGAGGTGAACAGCGCCGAGGTCAGGTGCATGGCCGTGCCGTTGCCGCCATGACCGATCGACAGGTTTTGCGGCTGCGCCTGGCCTTCGCGATGAGGTCCGCGACCGAAGAAATTTCCGATTTTTGCGACGCAACCAGTACGAACGGGATTTCGGCCAGCAACGTCACGGGCACCAGATCCTTCAGCGGGTCGAACGACATCGCCGCGCGATTGAGATGAGGATTGACGGTCAGCACGCCCGCAGCCGCGACGCCGAGCGTGTATGCCGTCCGGAGCGGCCTGCGCCACGACGCCGATTCCGATATTGCCGCCTGCCCCGGCGCGATTTTCAATGATGATCGGCTGACGCAAATCTTCCGCCAGCGCAGGCTGAAGGGCACGGATCACGATATCGGCACTTCCTCCCGGCGGAAACGTCACGATGATCTTGATCGGCTGATCAGGATATGCGTTTGCTGTTTCAATCGCTGAACGACAACAGCGACAAGGCGGCAACAACGGCTCCGATCAAAGCTCGCCGGATCGACGGAAACATTCAAGGCCCCCGATGATTTTTGTGGATTATCAGTTATGCCATGAACGTCCCAGGGCGGCAAGCGACATGCCGGCAAGCGACAGGATGGCGACCCGCGTTGTGGCGACCCGTGTTCTCGGTGGTCGGGCCGGCCCGGTCGGGCTAACGCTGGCGATGGACCTCGCAACTCGAGGAATATCCGTAACCGTAGTGGAAACACGCTCCGCCGGCGAACCACCGAGCGTGAAATGCAACCACGTCTCGTCACGTTCGATGGAGATCTTCCGGCGGCTCGGACTCGCGCACAACGCTGCGTGACACCGGACTGCCGCCCGACTACCCGAACGATTGTTCCTACCGCACCACGGCAACCGGCATCGAGCTTTCGCGCATACCTAATCCCTGCCGGCGCGATCGCTATACCGCCAGCGGCGGACCGGACACCGGATGGCCGACGGCCGAGCCGCCGCATCGGATCAACCAGATCTACATGGAACCGGTGCTGTTCGCGCATGCCGCATCCATCGACGGGCTTCAGATTTTGAACCGCACGGCGTTCGAGGATTTCAGCGAGCAGAACGCCGGCATCGTTGCGACTGTCCGCAACCTCGATAATGGGACGGCTTCGCAGCTTCATGCCGATTTCATCGTGGGCTGCGACGGCGCGCGTTCGGTCGTTCGCAAGGCGATCGACGCAAATCTGCAGGGAACGCCGATCATCCAGCGCGTGCAATCGACCTATATCCATGCGCGCGCGACGCTGCTCGGTCCTGATGGACGCGCCCGCCTGGATGACGCTGGCGCTGAATCCAGCGCCGTTGCGGCACGGTGGTCGCCATCGACGGCCGGGCGAGATGGCTGATCCACAATCACCTCAACCGGGAAGACGAAACCTTCCGAGTCGGTCGATCGCGACGCCTCCATCCCGCGCCATCCTCGGCGTCGGCTCCGATTTCGAATACGAGATCCTGAGCAAGGAAGATTCGGGTCGGCCGCCGTCTTGTCGCCGACCGGTTTCGCAGGGGACGCGCGTTCATATGCGGCGACGCCGCGCATTTGTGGATGCCTTATGCAGGCTACGGCATGAATGCCGGGATCGCGGATGCGACCAACCTCGCATGGCTGCTGGCAGCCTATCTGCAGGGATGGGCCGACATCGCGCCATCCTCGACGCCTATGAAGCCGAGCGCCTTCCCATCACCGAACAGGTGTCGCGCTTTGCGATGGAGATGGCTGGCAAGGTCTTGAGCCAGCGTCGCGCCGTTCCCGATGAAATCGAGCAGCCGGGGCCGCAGGGCGATGCCGTTCCTGCAGGCAGGTGGGCCAGGCGGCGTATGACCTGAACGTGCAGCAATATTGCTGCGCCGGGCTCAATTTCGGTTATTTCTACGATCGCTCGCCGATCATCGCCTACGATGGCGCCGAGCAGCCGGGCTTACACGATGGCGGACTTCACGCCGTCGTCGACGCCGGGATGCCGCCTTCCGTTCGCGAAGTTGTCCGACGGACGGCCCGTCTATGATGCGCGCTCGGGCCCGGGCTATACCGCTGTTGCGCTACGATCCGGATGTCGCGGTTGCGCCGATTGGCCCGATGCGCGATGCGCGCAGAACGGCGTCCCGTTCGCGATCGTCGATGTTCCCGGCGGCGGAGCGCAGCCTCCAGCGGTCGCAAGCTCGGCTGATTTGGCAGCGCACCGATCAGCACGTTGCCTGGCGCGGTGATGCCGCCCCGGACAATGCCAGAACACCTGCCGTCGGGAAGCTGCTCGGCTGCAGCTTCAACCCCGGTCCGGGTTGATCCCGCCTGCCGGAGGCGCGCTCCCAGCAACGTCTCGGCGCATAGCCCTCGACCGGTCGCCGCCGCCGTCCGCCTGGAGCACGTAGCGCCGTTCTTCACCGCGGCTACGTCGCCTATGACTCCTGGACCATCCTGTTCTGGCGCGGATTGCTGCTTGGCGGCGGCCTGATCGTGGCGATCATGCTGCTGCTGCAGGTCGTGCCGGCCTGCGGGATTGTTGGGCATGAGAAAGAGCGGCTGGCTGGTCGCGTCGTTATCCACCTTGGCCATGATCGCCTTCATCCCGTCCCTGCAACTGACCAGCGTTGTCCAACGTGCTGGCCATCATCATCGCGACGGGCCGTTCCTTCGTGACCGCCGCGCTCGCGCTGGGTCTGGTTGCGGGAAGTCCCGCACATGCGGACCATGATCGCCAGTATGCGGCGCTCTGCGGTGTGGCGATCATTGTCGGCAGCGCACGCGTCCGGTTCTGACGATCCCTCCGGGAATAGCGCTCGCCTGCTTCATGGACGCTGGACGATCGCCGCGACGACAGTCCTGGTCCGGCGACACGGGACACGTCGATGGTAGCCGCCGCCGCGCTCTCGAACATTCTGGGCAGTATCGTCCGGCATTCCCTTCGCCCACGGAATAGCCGCCGTCGCCGGGTTCGATCTGTTCATCCTGGCGATGTTCGGAGCTCTTCAGGTCGCGCTCGGCTCACGCTGTTCTTCCTCGGCTCGCGCCTGCTGCCATCCGGCCAGGCTGCCCTGATCTCGACGCTCGGAGACGCCGCTGATGCCGTTTTGGGTATGGCTGGCGTTTGCCGAGGCTCCCGCGCTCCGGGTTCTCCTCGGCGGCGCCCTGGTGATGGGCGCCGTCATCGCCGATATCATCGGCGATAGTCGCGAACAGAAACCGGCAGGCTGATCCAGCGGAACTACCTCACCGCGAACGGCGCCTGATACGGCCGGCCGAACGGCACGCCATTGATGACGGTCTGCACCGGCTTCAGCAACAGCTTGCCCTCCCGCTTGTTATTGCGGGTGTCGAGGAAGGTGACCTGCGCCTCCACCAGCTCCATGATCGCGACGTCGCCGGGCGCGCCGATTTGCAGCGTACCGATTTTCGGCGCGCGGTTGATGATTTTCGCCGGCGCCGTGGTCGCCATCGCCACCACCTGCTCCACCGTAAATCCCAGGATGATGAACTTGCTCATCACATTCGGCAGATAGGGTATGCCCGGCGAATTGCCGGAGAAGACGTGAATGTCGGAGGAGATCGTATCGGGCGTGCAGCCGCCGGGGATCGCCACTTCCGCCACCGTGAAAGTCGAAGCTGCCGCCGCCATGGCCGACGTCGAACATCACGCCGCGCTGCTTGGCGGCGAGCGCCGCCGGCAACAGCTTGCCGTCCTGCACGATGTTGGTGAAGGCGCCGCCGATGTTGGGCGCGCCGGAATAGCAGTGAGTGAGTACATCGCCCGGCCGCAGCAGGTCGAGGATCTGCGACATCAGCTCCTTGGTCTCGACGCCGCCGATATGCACCATCATCTTGGCCGGCCAGCCGCACATCTCGCAGGCCTGGATGCCGCGCTTCAGCGGCTCCAGGCCGTGCTTGTAGATGACATTCTCCGACATCCGCACCTTGACGCCGAGCAGGAAATCCGGATTTTCGGCCAGCGCCATGGCGCAGGCTTCGACCTGCGCGTTGTCGATGTTGTAGAGCTCGGCGACCGGGAAGGCCGACAAGCCGTTGTTGGCGATGTGGACGAAGGCGTAAATCCGCGCGCGCGATTGCGCCACGATGTAGCGGCGCAAGGCCGCGAGGTTGTTGACGCCGGCGTCGCCCGCCGACACCACCGTGGTGGTGCCCTGAAACTGCACCAGTTCGTCGGCGGGAATGCCGATCGCCGAGCCATAGGGATAGACGTGGGAGTGCAGATCGATCAGGCCGGGCGTCACCAGCTTGCCCGAGGCGTCGATGGTCTTTGGCAGCGCGCGCCGGCCGGAATCTCGGTCTCGATCGCCTCGATCATCGCCCCAGCGAATGCCGATGTCGCGTTTTCCGCGCAGCGACTGGCTGGGGTCGAGCACGTCGCCGCCCTTGATCACGAGGTCGAACTTGTCGTTCGGTCCCATCGCGGCGTTGGCGCGGTCCGGCATCGCGGCGACAGCGGCTGATCCGCGCAAGGCTCAGAAAGTCACGGCGTGAAAATCCGCTCATGGCAGCGCTCCCCAATATGATTTTTATGGCGCGATGATGCGCCGGGTGCCGACGTTGCGCAAGCAGCGGAGCCGGCGAAGCGTCAGCCCATGCAAAAATAAGCGGTCGCGCTGCAGCGCGCCGGATGGAGCTCATGCCCGAAAACGCCAGCGGCCCCGCTGTCGCCGGCGCAAGGCGATCAACGCACGCGCTGCATGGGCATCTGAACAGGCGTTCAGAATTCTCTTCAAGTTCCGCGGGAACGTTCACCGTGATGAGCTGGTTGAATGTCCGCTCAATTGAGGAGGATCGGAATGAAGAAGCTTGGATACGTGTATCGCCGCGCTGGTGCGCGCTCGTCATCGCGGCGCCGTCGATTGCGAGCGCAGAGACCGTCGTGATCAAGCGCGGTGGCTATCATGGTCATCATCACGGCTATGGCGCGCGTGCCGAATATCGACATGACCGTGGCTACCATCGCGGATGGCGGCACGGTCATCGCGACAAGGTCGTGGTCATCAAGAGACATCGCTACTACAGACCGACACGTCAAACTGAAAATGGCTCCTCACGGAGCCATTTTTCTTTATTGCGATCCGCACGGTTTGTTTTGAGCGCGGAAGACCTCAGCTGTAGATTTCGAACAGGCCCGCGCCGCCCTGGCCGCCGCCGATGCACATGGTGACGACGCCCCACTTCGCCTTGCGCCGGCGGCCTTCCTGCAGGATATGGCCGGTGAGACGCGCGCCGGTCATGCCGAAGGGATGGCCGATCGCGATCGAGCCGCCGTTGACGTTGTACTTCTCGGGATCGATGCCGAGCTTGTCGCGCGAATAGAGGCACTGGCTGGCGAAAGCTTCGTTGAGCTCCCAGATGTCGATGTCGTCGATCTTCAGGCCGTGGCGCTTCAAGAAGCTTCGGCACGGCGTAGATCGGGCCGATGCCCATCTCGTCCGGCTCGCAGCCCGCCGCCGCCCAGGCGACGAAGCGGCCCATCGGGTTGAGGCCGCGCTTCTCGGCGTCCTTGGCTTCCATCAACACCACGGCGGCCGCACCGTCCGACAGCTGGCTGGCGTTGCCGGCGGTGACGTACTTGCCGGGACCCTTGACCGGCTCGAGCTTGGCGAGGCCTTCCATGGTGGTGTCAGGGCGGTTGCACTCGTCGCGGTCGACGGCGTAGTCGACGATGCTCTCCGCCTTGGTCGCCTTGTCGACCACCTTCATCTTGGTCTTCATCGGGACGATTTCGTCCTTGAACTTGTTGGCCTGCTGGGCGGCCGCCATGCGGCGCTGCGATTCCAGCGAGTATTCGTCCTGGTATTCGCGGCTGAGCTTGTAGCGCTCGGCGACGATATCGGCGGTGTCGATCATCGCCATGAAGATATCGGGCGCAGCCTTGAGCAGGTCGGGATCGATCGGATTCCTTCGGGCGAGCCGCCGCCGGGGATCGAGATGCTCTCGACGCCGCCGGCCACGATGCAGTCGGCTCCATCAGAGCGGATCGAGTTGGCGGCCATCGCAATGGTCTGCAGTCCCGACGAGCAGAAGCGGTTGACGGAAACGCCGGCCGTCGACTTCGGCATGCCGGCGAGCAGCGCGGCCTGACGGCCGATATTCGGCGCGCCATGCGCGCAATTGCCGAGATAGCAGTCTTCGACGATAGTCCTTGTCGACGCCGGCGCGCTCGACGGCGTGCTTGATGGCGTGGGCCGCCATCGACATCGGCGGGGTGATGTTGAACCCGCCGCGGCCGGACTTCGCGAGGCCCGGTACGTGCATAGGAAACGATAACAGCTTCACGCATTTTGAAGACCTCCCTTTGATGCGGCCAGTATGGACTGGAGCACAGTCCGTGTGTGAGCGAAAACCCGAATTCCGGCGGGCGGAAAAGACAAAACTTCCGTCAATCCCACGCCGGTGCAAAGCCGGGATTTACACAACGCCTGTCCTTCGGCAAGGCCGCGATCGCTTTCCTGTCCGCATCATCCAGCTTCAGCTTGAGCGCATCGAGATTGGCCTGCTGGCTTTCCGCGCGCGACGCCTTCGGGATGCGCGGCGACGCCGTCCTGATCGAGCAACCATTTCAGCGCAACTTGCGCAGCGCTGGCATTGTGCTTGCGGCCGATCGCGGCAAGCGCCGCGTCGGAAGCGGCAAGACCCTTGGCCAGCGGTGAATAGGCGACCAGCGGTATCGATTTCGCAGTGAGAAATTGGCGCAGCCGCGTCTGATCCAGCATCACGTGGTATTCGACCTGGTTGCAGGCGATCGGCGCCCCGATCTCCTCGACCACCGTCTTCAACGAGCGCAATGTTGAAATTGGCGACGCCGATGGCGCGGGTGCGGCCTTCTTCCTTCAGCCGCATCAGCGTCTCGAAGCATCTGCGGCAGGTTCATCTTCGGCGCCGGCCAATGCACCAGATAGAGATCGACCTGGTCGAGCCGGAGCTTCTTCAGGAAGCATCGAACGCCCGGCGGATCGCATCCGGCGCCAGATTTTCGTTCCAGACCTTGGTGGTGACATGCAGGTCCTTGCGGGCGACGCCGGAGGCGGCGATCGCAGCGCCAATGGCCTCCTCATTGCCATACATCTCGGCGGTGTCGAGATGCCGGTAGCCCAGCGCCAGCGCGCTCTCCACCGCCGCCCGGCAGGCATCACCCTGCATGCGAAAGGTGCCGAGGCCCAGCCTGGACAGGCTGATACCCTGGGTTTGCAGGTGTTCCATGATGGCTCCTGAATAGAAAATAGTCGTATGCGCGGCGAAGGCCGCGTCGACGGTATTTCATTAAGAAGGATAGGCCGCTATTGAGTAGTTTGCGCGCAGGAGCGCGGGGCAAATCAAGATCGGATCAGGCTGCGATGGGCAGAGCGTTGCAACATTGGCTGGATACCCACGGGCTCCCGCGATCGCGACCGCGGTTCTTGGCGTGGCTTTCGCGCTATCCACCCTGATTGTCGTCGGCGGCTATCTGTACGTAACGCCTTGAAGCGGCGCCCAACCTGAGTCCGGCGACGGTTGGTTCTGCCAGCCGCAGATGGCGCCGGACTTGCACGGCGCAGGTCTGGATTCGCGTATCGCGTGCTTGGGCATCGAGCGGATTGCTGTGCCGTCGCGCCAGTTTGGCGCGGGCAGCCCTCGCGGCTTCTCCACCTGGTCCTGCACCGTCCGCGTCTTGCGCTGCGCGACGGCCTTTGGCCGCTCGGCGATCTCCGGCACAACCACGCGTTCCGCGACCTTTGGCACAATCACGCGTTCAGTTTTCACCTGTTTGCGATCGGTTCTCGCTTCGATCGGAACCGGGGCGGATTCAGTTTCCGGGCCGAGCCGCTTGGGCGAGAGAAGGGCCCTGGAGAGATCCATGCCGAGGAACTCGCCAGCCCCTATTCGTCCGCCAGCGCGGGGCTACCCGACATCAGGAGCCCCGTGCAAAGTGCTGCCGCAAGCGCGCTCTTCAGGACCATTAAAGGCCTCCTGAAATCAAAACCAAAAATCTGAGGAACAGCCAATATGCTGAGGAGTCGGCCGGGCAATTCCACCGGTTCCCGCCCGCAAAGTTGTTGATGAGCGATCCGGGCCGCGAAAAAGTTCACGGCCGGGATGAGCGACCCTATTCGGCCCGCCTGCGCGACAGGCTGGCCGATGGTGCTTTCGAGCCGTGCGCATTCCGCACGGTATCGCGCGACATTGGCTTCCTTGATGTGGCCATAGCCGCGCACCAGTTCAGCGGATTTTGCCGAGCGCCACCAGCCGCGGCCAGATCGAGCGGCTTCGCCTTGTCGAGATGACGGAAGATCATCGCGGTATATTCGCCCGGCAACGCCCGCTCCATCCGGCGCTCGGCGGTGTAGCCGAACGGATCGAAGCGTCGTGCCGCGCAGCGATTCTGAACCGGGCCAGCGATATCGAAGGCCCTGAACACCCAGCCGCCGAACTCGCGCTTGCGCAAATGCCCGGTCACCTTGTCGCGCCGCGCCAGCAGCGGCGGCGCGCAGCTGCACCTTGACGCTCGCGATCGCCGTCGAACTGCTCCTGCAGCGCTTTGGCGAATTCGCCGTCGGAATAAAGCCGGGCGACCTCGTACTCGTCCTTGTAGGCCATCAGCTTGAACAGGCCTTTTGCAAAGGCCTCGGTCAGTTCGTGCGAGCCGGGCGACGGCCTTGGCTTCCGCGGCGCGGACGCGCTCGACATCGGCGAGATAGCGTTTCGAGTAAGCTTCGTCCTGATAGTTCTGTCAGGAAGTTCGCGCGGAAGGCGATGGCTCTCGTCGAGCGTCTGCTTTGCAGGCGCCGCGCCGCTCGTTCCTGAAGCGCGCGGCGGTGATCGACGCGCTGCAGATCGTGCGCGGCGAGCCGGCCCCACGAGAACGCCAGCTTGTTCATCTCGATCGCGGCGCCATTGAGGTCGATCGCCTTCATGATCGCCTCCAGCGAAAGCGGGATCGCGCCGCGCTGAAACGCAGAAGCCGAGCATGAACGAGTTGGTGGCGATGCTGTCGCCCATCAGCGCCGAGGCAAGACCGGTCGCATCGAGGATGTCGAGATCGGACTGCGCTGACGGCTCCATTGAGCGCGTCGCGCATCGCTCCGGCTTCGAAATCGATGTCGGGGTTGATGACGAAACTTGCGCGTCGGCAGCAGGTCGGCATTGACGATGGCGCGGGTGACGCCGCGTTCGGCGCGGCTCAGCGCCGGAACGCTGGTGGCAACCACGATGTCGCAGCCGAGGATGAGGTTGGCGCTGCCGGGCGCGATGCGGACGTGTGGTCGAGATCATCGGACGAAGGCGCGATGCGGACATGGCTCATGACCGCGCCGTTCTTCTGCGACAGGCCGGTGAAGTCGAGCGTCGAGCACGCCCTGCCGTCGACATGCGCGGCCATGCCGAGCAGCGCGCCGATGGTGATGACGCCGGTGCCGCCGATGCCGGTGACGAGGATATTGAAGGGCGCTATCCAGCCTTGGCGTCGCAGGCGGCGGCAGATCGGCGAACAGCGCCGACGGATCGGCCGCGGTGCGATCGGCTTTCCGCAAGCGTACCGCCATGCACGGTGACAAAACTCGGGCAAAAGCCCTCGATGCAGGAAAAGTCCTTGTTGCAGTTCGACTGGTCGATGCGCGCGCTTGCGGCCGAATTCGGTCTCCAGCGGCTGCACCGAGACGCAGTTCGACACCTGCGAGCAGTCGCCGCAGCCCTCGCAGACGCGCTCGTTGATGAAGACGCGCTTCGGCGGATCGGGATAGAGCCCGCGCTTGCGGCGGCGGCGTTTTCCGCCGCGCAGGTCTGGTCGTAGACCAGGACCGACAGTCCCTTGACGTCGCGCAGCTCGCGCTGCACGGCATCGAGCTCGCGGCGGTGATGGATGGTCGCGCCAGCCGGGAAATAATTCGCTCGGATATTTTTCGGGATCGTCGGAGACGATGGCGAGGCGCTTGGCGCCTTCGGCCCAGACCTGGTGCGCGATCTGCGAGACGGTCAAGCCGCCTTCGGCCGGCTGGCCGCCGGTCATCGCGACCGCGTCGTTGTAGAGGATCTTGTAGGTGATGTTGACGCCGGCCGCAGCCGCGGCGCGCGAACGCCAGCAGGCCGGAATGGGTGTAGGTGCCGTCGCCGAGATTCTGGAACACGTGCTGCTTCGCTGGTGAACGGCGCCTGCCCGATCCAGGCGACGCCCTCCGCGCCCATATGCGAGATGGTCGTGCGTGCGGCGGCTCGGCACCATGAGCGCCATGCCGTGACAGCCGATGCCGGCCATGGCGCGGCTGCCCTCGGGCACCTTGGTCGAGGTGTTGTGCGGGCAGCCCGAACAGAAATACGGCGTGCGCTGCAGTCTTGGCGGCGCCGACGCCATCCGGCCGGACGGTCGAACGCTTCGAGCTTTGCCAGACGCTGTTCCAGCGCCGGGCTGCGATGGCCGAGCTTTCGCAGGCGGCGCAACGACGGCCGCCGCGACCATGGTCGGCGTCGAGCTCGCCTTCGCTCGGCAACAGCGGCGCGCCGGTCTCGTCGCGCTTGCCGACCACCGAGGGCCGCCTTGACGCATCGACGTTGTAAAGAATGCGCAGCAGCTGGTCCTCGATGAAGCCGCGCTTCTCCTCGACGACGAGCACGTCCTGCAGGCCTTCGGCGAATTGCCGCGCGCCGGCCTCTTCCAGCGGCCAGGTCAGCGCCACCTTATAGATGCGCAGTCCGAGCGCCTGCGCCTCGGCATCGGTGATGCCGAGATCGGCCAGCGCCTGCCGCGAGATCGAGATAGGCCTTGCCGGTCGCCATGATGCCGAGCCGCGCCGGCTTTGAGTCCAGCACGATGCGGTCGAACCGGTTGACGCGCGCGAACGCCGCAACCGCCTGCCATCTTCGGGCCGTGCAGCCGGCGCTCCTGCTCCAGCGGCGCGTCGGGCCAGCGGATGCCGAGGCCGCCGGGCGGCATCTCGAAATCGTCGGGCATGATGATCTTGATGCGATCGGGATCGCTGACGATCGAGGCCGAGCTTTCGACCGTCTCCGAGATCGCCTTGAAGCCGACCCAGCAGCCGGAATAGCGCGACAGCGCAAAGCCCAAAATGCCGAGATCGAGATAATCCTGCAGCGTCGCCGGATTGACCACCGGCATCAGTGCTGCGGCAAATACCTGCTCGCTCTGATGGGCCAGCGTCGAGGACTGGCAGCCATGGTCGTCGCCGGCGAGCGCGATCACGCCGCCATTCGGCGAGGTGCCGGCCGAATTGGCGTGCTTGAGCGCATCGGCCGAGCGATCGACGCCGGGCCCCTTGCCGTACCAGATGCCGAACACGCCATCGACCTTGGCGCCGGGAACATGCCGACCTGCTGGCTGCCCCACACGGCGGTCGCCGCCAGATCCTCGTTGAGGCCCGGCGCAGAATTCGATGTCATGCTGCTTGAGGAAGGATTTTGCGCGCCACAGCGCGTGGTCGTACATGCCGAGCGGCGAGCCGCGGTAGCCGGAGATGAAGCCCGCGGTGTTGAGGCCCTGCGCGCGGTCGCGTTCGCGCTGCAACATCGGCAAGCCGGACCAGCGCCTGGGTACCGGAGAGGAAAATCCGCTTCGCATCCAGCCGGTACTTGTCGTCCAGCCCAACTTCCATCAACGCCATGTATGATCCTGCTCCCGTCGCATTTTCCTGCTGGCGGTCTTGAACCGGATCCAGCTTTGTGAGGCAGAATGCACCGGTTTTGCCATGCGTGCCCAGCCTGAATTACATGGCCGCAGGACATATCTCGCGGTGACATTTTCCTGATTCCTCGGGCCGTCTTGGCCGAGGACGACCATCTTTGAAACGCTGGGGCTAGAGTGGAGACGCCAGCGATGACAGCAGCAGCGTTCACGACCGAGATCATGGAAAGCGACGGATCTGCTCGTCGGACCGTGGCGGCAGCCGAAGCAGATGCTCCACGCACAGGTCTACGACTCCCACGCCTCGATCCACGACGATGCGACCGCGCAGAAAGCTCGGATTTCAGGGCGGCACCATCGAAGGCCCGACGCATTTCAGCCAGTTCGCGCCGTTGTGCGAGCGGATCTGGGAGCAAGGCCTGGTTCGAGACCGGATGCCTGTCGGCGCATTACCGCAATCCCGCCTTCGAGGGCGAGGAAGTGCAGGCCAACATCGAAAAGCCGAAGCCGGGTCAAACCACTTGCGCGATCGGCATGACCAAGCGCGACGGCACCGAGATCCTGCGCGGCACCGCGTCGGTCGGCGGCGATGGATCCGGAAACCGCGCTGTCGCCAGCGGCTCGAGCGAACTAAAGCCGCTCGCCGATCCCGTCATCCTCGCCGACATCAAGGCCGGCATGAAGACCGACGCGCCAGACCGTGAAGATGGATTTCGACCAGCAACATGGGCGATCTCTATCCGTTTTCGCTGGCCGAGAAGCTGAAGGTGATCCACCGAGCCTTCGGCGTACTATTCGGCAGGCAACTCAATCCCTGGGGCCGGGCGATCATTCCCATGCGAGATGCTGAGCGTGCTGTTTCAGTACCGCGCCCGCGAGGACCGACTGCCGGTCCGCGGACCCGCGGTCGGGCTGTTCGCCGGATCAGGAAATCCGCCTGCTCGCGCGGGCCGCTGTTTCGCCGGCGAAGAGCTACACCACCGAACGCGAGGTGGTCGCCCTCAGCGGCAGCCGCCGCACCGAGAGCATGTGGGTGCGCACGACCGTGTTCGGAGCCGACGACACGCCGGTAGCGAAAATGCTGCTCAATCTCGCGAGCATCAGGATTCCTACGCCAACTACGAACGCGAGCATAAGGCGCTCTACGGCTAGGTGAGCATGATCCGCTATCGCCAGCAAGGACAACAACAAATGGCCCGCCTACCCTATCTCGAAGCCGACCAGGTCGCGCCCGAATATCGCGACATGCTCAAGCGCAACACCAACTTGCACAAGCTGCTGGTGAACTCGCCCGACATGGCGCGCGCCTTCAACGGCATCGGCGGCTACATCCGCTTCAAGAGCAAGCTCGACCCGCGCCTGCGCGAACTCGCGATCCTCCAGGTCGGCTGGATGGAGAAATCGGAATACGAGTTCACCCATCACGTGAAGATCGGCAAGGAGTTCGGCGTCACCGACGATGATATCGCCGGCCTGATGGCCGAGACCGAGGGCAAGCCCTCGAGGCTCGAGCCGCTGGCGAAGGCGATCTTGAGAGGCGCCCGCGAGATGGTGCGGCGAGCTCGCGATGTCGGATGCGACCTTCGCCGAGATCAAGACGCGAACTTTCCGACGAGCACATGGTCGACCTCGTGCTCACCATCGCCTTCTACTGCGCCGTCGTCCGCGTGCTGGCGACGATGAAGATGGACAACGAGCCTTATTATAAAGAGGTACTGAAACAGTACCCGATCCCGGGAGTGGAATGACATGCGCCTGAAAGATCGTGTCGCCATCGTCGTCGGCGCTGGACAGAGCCCCGGCGAAGGCATCGGCAACGGCCGCGCCACCGCGCTGACCTTCGCGCGCGAAGGCGCCAAGGTGTTGTGCGTCGATCACAATCTCGGCCTCCGCCCAGGAGACGGTCGACATGATCGCCGCCAAGGGAGGCACCGCGGTGGCCTTCAAGGCCGACGTCACCAAAAATGCCGACCTCAAGGCGATGGTGGCGGATGCGCATAGCCGCTGGGGCCGCATCGATATCCTGCACAACAATGTCGGCGTCAGCTCTGTCCGGCGGCGACGCCGAGCTGCTCGACATCACCGAGGAAGCGTTCGACCGCTGCGTCGCGATCAACCTCAAGAGCTGCATCCTCGCCGCCAAGCACGTGATCCCGATCATGCGCGCGCAGAACAGCGGCGCCATCATCAACATCTCCTCGATGGCCGTGATCACCACCTATCCCTACGTCGCCTACAAGGCGACCAAATCGGCGATGATCGCCTTCACCGAGCAGCTCGCCTACCAGAACGCGCCAGTACGGCATCCGCGCCAACGTCATCCTGCCCGGCCTGATGAACACGCCGATGGCGGTCGATACCCGCGCCCGCGAATTCAAGAAGAGCCGCGCCGAGGTCGAGGCCGAGCGCGACAGCCAAGGTGCCGCTGCGCCAGAAGATGGGCACCGGCTGGGACGTCGCCAACGCCGCGCTGTTCCTCGCCTCCGACGAAGCAAGCTTCATCACCGGCGTAACGCTGCCGGTCGACGGCGGGTCGAGCGTACGGCGGGGATAGAATCGTGGGGCTTTACTTCTGCCAGGCCTCATCCTGAGGAGCCGCGAAGCGGCGTCTCGAAGGATGAATGGCACTCGCGGGGCCTCGTGGTTCGAGACGGCGCGGAGCCTGTCATCGGGCCGCGCTACGCGCGGACCCGTTGGCGTCTCCTCACCATGAGGGTTTCGATGGTCGCAACGGCGGTGGGAACCGTGATCCTACTGCCCGCACGTCTACCTTTGTTAATAACCTCATCTTAAGCGTTTGCGGAGATTGGGCGGTCCTTTTCGACGCCCCGTACTCACGCAATTTGCGCCAGTGTTTTGTTCGGCCATCTGTGTGATTCGACACATTCAAACGATTTCAATGACACGATGATGTGACGGCCGCATCGTCGCTGCGTCGAAATACCGACTCGTTGCAGTCGCACGAACTTCACGTGCGCTCGCTATGACGACGCCACAAGAATTGTGGGCAAGCGCTGCAGAGAATGCCGAGGCACCATGACCGAAGAATTCGACTACGACCTGACGCCGGATCCAGTGGGAAGCATTGAAGGCGTTACGGACGCCCACTTCGCGACTGCCGCGGATGAGCCGGTACCACGATTGCCGGCCTGATCGCGCTGGAACTTGCCGCCATGAACGGCGATGTTCCCGCCATCACGCCGAAGGGGCGCAAGGTGCTGGTCAGCGGTTCGTCGATGCTGCTGCAGGATCTGGCGGCCTGACCGCGCGCATGGCTGCACCTGCAGCATGAGATTTCGGATTGACCGTACCTTGATTCCTGAGATATCGGGGTTCCATCGACTGAGTGGCAACTAGGGTTCCGGATGGCCGAGCCGCCATCGCCGGTCGAGCGTTGCGGAAACCGCGGTAGTACGCGGCTGCACCCGAGGGACAAAAGCCCAGAGGAGGAGATGTCGAGATCTTGTTCGCGCCTAGACGGCACGGAGGTCTCATGTCGCCGCTCTCGCTTGCCCTCGTCGTCCTTGCCGCCTTCATCCACGCTACCTGGAACCTGCTCTCAAGCGCGCCGCCGACGCCGGCCCCACCTTCGTCTTCGCGCTATAATCCTGTTCGCCTGCCTCATCTATCTGCCATGGATGATCTGGCTTCTGATCTACGGCGACTTGACGTGGAGCTTCCCTGCCCTCGGCTGCCTCGTGCTCAGCGCGGCGCATTCACCTCGCCTACAGCCTGTGCCTGCTAGCGCGGCTATCAGGTCGCCGACCTCTCGGTGGTCTACCCGATCGCGCGCGGCACCGGGCCGATGCTGTCGTCGATCGGCGCCATTCATCCTGCTGCGCGAGACGCCGACCTTGCAGGGCATCTTCGGGCTGCTCGCGGTCGTCGCCGGAATCGGCTTCATCACCACGCAGGGCGATCTTTCCGCGTTCCGCCGACCGCGCGGCCTCGATGGCGTGCGCTGGGGACGGCGACGGGCTCGCTGATCGCGGGCTACACCGTCGTCGACGGATACGGCGTCAAGATGCTCGGCATTCACCCCGTCGTGCTCGACTGGGTCACCAACTCTGCTGCGCTTCTTCATCATGCTGCCGATCGTGCTGTCGAACGTGCCTCGCGCGCAAGCGAAGATGAAGGGCTACTGGCTGCTGGCATTCTGGGGTCGGCGCGCTGTCGCCGCTGTCCTACATCCTCGTGCTGTCAGGCCATCGAGATGGGCGCGCCGCTCAGCCTGGTCGCGCCCGCGCGCGAAATGTCGATGATGGTGGCGCGCGCTGTTCGGCCATGCTGATCCTCGGCGAGCGCGTCACGGCATGGCGGGTCGTGGGCTGCGCGATCCTGACTGGGGGCGTCGTCCTGCTCGGATCGGCGAAGGCCTGATCGACCGCGTCACACCGGCTTTTCGTCATCCGTCACCGGCGACGTGATCACCAAAAACACCAGATCGACCAGACCCGAATTCGAGATCGCGTGTTCGACGCCCGGCGGCAGGAAGATGAAGTCGTGCTTGCGCACGACGTGGTTCTTGCCGGCGATCTCCATCAGCCCCTCGCCTTCGAGCACGTGATAGATCTGCTCCTGAACCTGGTGCTTGTGGCGCGCGACATGCGCCATCGGCTGGTACATCGAGATGCGGTAGTCGATGTGACGCGAGCCCGCCGTCTCCGGCATCACCAGCGGCTTTGACAGCGCGCCGCCGAAATGATTGGGGAATTCCCGCCACGGCACTTCGGCGATGTTGCGGATGAAGGCGCCGTTGTTTTCTGCAGCCATGATGGCCTCCTCTTGCCGTCAGATCACAAGCGCCCCGCCATCGATATAAACGATCGATCCCGTCGCAAAACCGTTCGCCATGAAGCTGAGGATCTGCCGCGCGATATCCTCGCCGCATGCCGACGCGGCCAACCGGCAGCGATGCAGCGGTCTTCGCCAGCATGTCGCGCCGCGCCGCTTCCGGCATCGCGGCGCGGATCGGCGTATCGATGACGCCGGGCGATACCGCATTGACGCGCACCGGCGCCAGTTCGAGGCGCAAGCGCTCGTGCCAGCGACTCCAGCGCGCCGTTGGCGGCGCTGACGATCGCCGAATTCGGCCGCGGACGAACGCTGAGGAAACCCGAGACCAGTGTCAGCGATCCGCCGGCGCGGATCTGCGCCTGCTGCGCGACGCGCCACGCGCCCCAGAACTTGCCTTCCATCGTGGCGCGGACATCTTCCATCGCCACCGTCTTGAACGGGCCGGTGCGAAGCTGCGCCGCCGTGACCACGACATGATCGACCGGGCCGCAACGGCGGAACAGTTCTGCGACGCTGTCGTCGCTGGTGACGTCGGCGGGGATCGCGATCGCGTTCAGCTTCTCCGCCGCCTTGTCGAGCCGCTCGACATTGCGGGACGCAATGATGACGTCGGCGCCTTCGCGCTTCGCCATTTCGGCGGTCGCAAGACCAATGCCGGAGGAGCCACCGACGACGACGACTTTCTTGCCTGCAAGCAACATGTGGTTTCCTTTACGTAGAGATCAGGCGGGTTGATAGCGCGTGCCGATCGCCGGCCTTGCTTTGTCCGAGCCCGGGCAATTCCCAGACGCCGGCGCCGACTGGATTGATATCGGCGGCGATATCGACGTCGATCAGATAGGGCTTGTTGGCGGCGATGCCCTTGCGGATCGCCTCGCCGAGATCGCCGGCGCGATCGACGCGCACGCCCTCGACGCCGCAGGAGCGCGCCATCGCGGCGAAGTCCGGATTGTAGCGCTCGCCGGTGTTGGGATCGTGGAAGTCGGTCGCGAGTTCGCGGCCGCCGAGATAGCCGCGCTGCAGCCCGCGGATCGAGGCATAGGCGTAGTTGTTCCAGACCACCCAGACCACGGGCAGATTATATTCGACCGCCGTGCCCAGCACGTTGGCGTGCATGAAGAAGGCGCCGTCGCCGCACACCGACACGCAGGGCCGGTCGGGCGCGGCGAATTTCGCGCCCATCACGCCGGCGACGCCAAAGCCCATCGGGCCGAAAGCCCATCGAGCCGATCAGCGAGATCCGGCCGGCTTCGGCTTGCAGTAGCCGAGCAGCCAGTTGTGATGCACGCCGATGTCGCTGACCGAGGATCGCATCCTCCGGCAGCGCCTCGTCGATCTCGAACGCGGCGCGCTGCGGATTGATCGGCGTGGCTGTCGTCGGTGAAATCCGGGCGCGACGAACTTGTCCCATTCCTTGCGATAGCCGTCGATCTGCGCGAGCCACTTCTTGCGGGCGTCGGCGCTTGCTGGTGAGATCAGCGCGGCGGTCGAGCTCGGCATGCACCTGGCGCAGGAAGGTGCGCACGTCGGCCATCAGGCCGAGCGCGACCGGATAGTTGCGGCCGATCTCCTCGGGATCGATGTCGACGTGAATCAGCTTGCGTCGGCGGGATCGTGAAGGAATAGCCGGGGATCCACGAGCTCGAGGTGCGGTCGTCGAACCGCATGCCCGATCGCCAGCAAGCACGTCGGCCTGCCGCGTCGCGTGGTTGGCCTGGTAGTGGCCGCCGCGCGCGACGAGCCCCAGCGCCAGCGGATGGTTGCAATCGATGCGCGCCGAGGCCGCTGGCCGACGCCGCGACCGGGATCTGCAGGCGCTCGGCGAGCTTCAGCAGCTCCTCCGCCGCGCCGCCGTAGCGCACGCCCTGGCCGACGATAATCGACCGGCCGCTCGGCGCCGAGCAGCATGTCGACCGCCTTGACCGACGCCTTCCGGATCGGCGCCGCAGCGGCTCGAAATATTGGCGTTCCAGGCTTGCGCGTTCGGCGCTTCCTCGGCGGCCGACTTCCATGAACACGTCGAAGGGCACGTCGAGCACCACCGGCCCGGGCCGGCCCGGTCGTCATCGTCTTCCAGGCCTGCCGCACCGCCAGCGGCACCATCTCGCCGCGCGTCGGCTGGAACACCTTCTTGCAGTAGGAGCGCACGGTCGACGGGAAGTCGGCCTGGTAATGCCGGTACAATTCCTGGAAGGCGCCGCGGTTGAACTGGCTGGTCGGCACGTTGCCGGTCACCGCCAGGAACGGCACCGGAGTCGAGAAACGCATTGCCGAGCGAGATCGGCAGATTGGCCGAGCCGGGCCCGCAGGAGGTGAAGGTCGCCGTCGGCCGCCCCGACACGCGGTAATAGACGTCGGCCATGAAGCCGGCGACGCTCTCATGGTGCACCGAGATGGTCTTGATGTCGATCGGAGCGCTCGTACAGCGCGTCGATGAACTGGATGTTGCCGTGGCCGCACAGGCCGAACACCTGCGGCACCTTCTCCTGGATCAGATAGTCGACGATGACCTGGGCGCCATTGAGCATGTTACGCGACATCGGATCTACTCTCTCCCTGCAGCTCAACGAGTCCCGCGCGTCCGCGTCTTGAATTGCGCGGCCAGCAACGCGCGCGACCCTATTTCTCATAATACTGTACGTCAATTGCTATTGTGGTATGCTACGGCTAGGCCAGCAGCGAGGCCATGGCGCGGTTGACGGGCGAGGACGGCCTGATAGAGTTCGCCTCGTCCATCGTGGAGAGCTGATTCCGTGAAACCGCGCACCAGGCCGAAGACGAGCGACAAGCCGGCCACTCCGCGCAAGGTCGGCGGTCGCGCAGGCTGGTGCCATCGAGCGAACCCAACATCGACGACGAGGCCGAGGAGCGCAGCGCGGCGGCGTGCAGTCGCTCGGGCGCGCGTTTTCGATTCTCGAGGAAGTCGCGCGTCACCGCGAAGGCATCGGGCTTGCGGACCTCAGCAAGCTGGTGGGCCTGCACAATTCCACCACCTTCCACCTCGCCAAGACGCTGGTCTCGCTCGGCTATCATGCGGCAGGAGCGCGATTCAAAGCGCTACCGCGTCGGCCGGCCGCTGTTTGCGCTCGCGGCCAGCGCGCTCGACGAAATCGAGATGGTCAATCTCGCGACGCCCGGTGCTGGAAGATCTGTCGCGGGAGACCGGCGAAAGCGGCCATTTTGCGGTGCGCATGGGCGATGCGGTGCGTCGTGATCGCCCGCACCAGCGGGCCCGGCGCGTTCCAGCTCGACCGACCGCGTCGGCGTGGTGCGCCCGGCGCATTGCACCGCGCTCGGCAAGATCATCCTGGCCTCGCTGCGCCCCGATCAGCTGAAGCGCTTCCTCGAACGCGGTCGAGCTGAAACCGTCGACGCAGAAGTCGATCACCGACCCTGCCGTGCTGCTGCGCGAAATCGCCGAGATCCGGCGCAGCGCGATCGCCTTCGACGACGGCGAATTCAACGCGGAAGTGCGCTGCGTCGCAGTGCCGGTCTATAATTTCACCGGCGAAGTGATCGGCGCGCTCGGCATTTCCGGCCCGATCTGGCGGATGACCGACCAGGTGCTGCAAAGCCGCGCCAAGCTGGTGCAAACGGCCGCCAGTCGGCTGTCCGCCGAGTTCGGCGCACGGGATCTGGCGAAATCCTCCTGATCCGCATCCAGGAAATCCTGCTCCCAACCGGTTGAACGCGGCTGCGACGCATTTGGCGTTGACAGGCGCGGCTCGCGTCCGGAAATATCTTACAACAATAAAAGAACGTCTCTCACATTGTCGCATAAGCGGGAATCGGAGAGAGGACGTCGCGATGCACCCTCGGGAGGAGACCAGTGATGACCCGCTACAGCCGACGTACTCTGTTGAAAGCCGGCGCCGCATTTGCCGGCGCCTCCGCGATCGGATCTCCGGCCATCGTCAGCGCGCAGGCCGCGCGGCATCAAGATCGGCCATCTGGTGCCGCTGACCGGCTTCCTCGGCGCGATCGGCAGCTACGCCCAGCTCGGCGTGAAGATGGCCGCGGAAGAGATCAACGCAGTCCGGCGGCATCATGGGCAAGCAGATCGACCTGATGTCGGAAGACTCGGTCAATCCCGCGACCGCCGTCGACCAAGGCGCAGCGCATGATCGAGCAGGACGGCGCCGGTGCTGCTGTTCGGCGAAATCTCCTCCGGCCTCGTCGCTGACCATCATGCAGGTCGCCGAGCGCAACAAGAAGGTGTTCTTCTCAGACCGGCGCCCGCTCGGACGCGCTGCGCGGCAAGGACTGCAACCGCTACTCCTTCCACTGCGACATCCCGAACACCGTGATGGTCAACGCCGTCGGCACCGCGCTCAACGCGACAAGGCATGGTGAAGGGCAAGAAGTTCGTCACGCTGACCGCCGACTACATTTTCGGCCACGACCTGCTGCAGCGCCGCCAAGAGCCTTCTTCGCGCCAACGACGCCACCCTGATCGGCGACGAGCTGATCGCGACCGACGTGACCGACTTCAGCCCCTATCTGCTGAAGGTCCGGCAGGCCAAGCCCGACGTGGTGTGCTGCAACCTCGCCGGCAACCAGGTCACCAACCTCGATCAAGCAATATGCCGAGTTCGGCCTGCCCTACCCGCTCGTCGGCTTCAACCTCAACACCGGCGACGCCTGGGCCGCCGGGCGAAGGCAATCTGAGCGGCACCTGGCCGACGGTCTGGTACCACGACGCTCGACACATCCGGCCTCGAAGGCCTTCGTCGCGGCCTTCACCAAGAAGCACGGCAAGCCGCCGGAGAACCACGCCTGGATCGAATACATCACGCTGAAGATGATGGCGCAGGCGATCACCGAGACCAAGTCGACCGAGAGCGACGCGCTGATCGGCTATTTCGAGAAGCAGACGCAGTTCGACATCATGAAGGCGCGCAAGGCCTATTTCCGCTCCTGGGACCATCAGCTGGTGCAGGAAGCCTATCCGTTCACGCGTCAAGCCGAAGGGCGAGATGAAGGACAAGTGGGACATGCTGGCGCTCGGCGAGGCCGTGCCGGCCGCGAGCGAGCCGACTTGAAGTCGATCTACCCGACGAAGACGCAGAACCCCTGCAACATGAAGGCATAGAAGCCCGATGCGGCGCGTCGGGCCACTGGCGTCCGCGGCGCCGGCACCGCAACGCCGGCGCCGTCCCTTTTCCACGCGGATTGCAGCACATGCAGTTCGTGATTCTCTGCTGGAACAGGTGGTGAATGGCCTCGTGCTCGGAGGCTACTACCTGCTGATCGCGCTCGGCCTGTCGCTGATCTTCAGCGTCGGCGGCGTCGTCAATCTGGCGCACGGCGCGTTCTATGCGCTCGGCGCCTACGTCTCGGTCGAGATCACGAAATATCTCGGCTTCGGCCCGGCGGTGGTGCTGTCGCCGGTCGCCGTCGGCGCTGCTCGGCATCCTGTTCGAGCGCTTCATCCTGCGCCGCTTCTACGACCGCCGATCCGATCCTGAGCCTGCTGGTGACGTTCGGGCTCGCCATGGTCGCCGAGCAGGCGATCCGCATCATCTGGGGCGCGCGCGCCGCTGTCGGCGTCGATGCCGCCGGCGCTGACGCGGCTCGGTGTTCCTCGGCGACTTCCTGTTCTCGCGCTATCGGCTGCTGCTCCTCGCCGTGGTCGCCGCGGTGCTGCTCGGCGTCTGGCTGCTGCTGCACAAGACCTCGTTCGGCCGCGTGGTGCGCGCCGGCATCCAGCGGCCGGACATGGTCGCCGCGCTCGGCATCCGGCTGCAGCCCTACATGACCGCCATCGTCATGCTCGGCGTCGGCATGGCGGCGCTCGGGCGGCGCCTTCTTCGCGCCGATCACGATCGTGCATCCGGCGATGGGCGCCGAGATCATCACCGTCGCCTTCGTCGTCGTGGTGATCGGCGGCCTCGGCAGCTTCTGGGGCGTGGTGCTGGCGGCCCTGCTGGTCGGCGTGGTGCGCGGCATCACCATCCACTTCGCGCCCGGCCGCCGGCGAGGCATCGATCTATGTGCTGATGTTCCTGGTGCTGCTGGTGCGGCCGCGCGGCCTGCTCGGCGAGCGCATCGAGAAGTTCGAATGAAGCCGTCGCGCCGCGAAGTACCGGCCGCTGCTGGATCGCGCGCGCTCGCGCTGATCGCGCTGCCGTTCGCCGATGCAGCGCGCTCGGCCTGTCGCTCAACACCGGCATCCATGGTGGTGGTCGCTGGCGATCGCCGACGCATGGGGCTCAATCTGCTGCGTCGGCTACACCGGGCTGGTCTCGTTCGGCCATGGCGCCTGGTTCGGCATCGGCGCCTATGCGGCGGGCCTGATCCAGACGCAACTGGTTCCACGGCGCAGATCTCGCTGCCGCTGCTGCTGTCGATGGTGCGTCGTCGCGGTCGTCGTCGACCGTCGTCGGCATCATCATCCTGCGCCGGCGCGGCGTCTACTTCTCGCTGCTGACGCTGGCGCTGGCGGCGCTGACCTACACCATCGCCTTCCGCTGGACCGAGGTGACCGGCGGCGAGGACGGCCTCGAGCGGGCTGAAGCGCGGCAGCATCGGGCCGTTCAGCCTCGACAATGCGCTCAACTACTACATCATCGTCGCCGTGCTCGGCCTCGGCGTGCTGTATCGTGCTGCTGCGCGCTGGTGCGCTCGCCGTTCGGCCACGTGCTGATGGCGATCCGCGAGAACCAGCTGCGCGCCACGTTCCAGGGCTATCCGGTCGAGCGCTACAAGCTCGGCGTCTTCGTCATCTCGGCCGTGGTGACCGGGCTCGCCGGCGCGCTGCTCGGGTTCCAGAACTACCTGGTCTCGGCCGAAGCGGTGTCGGTGCCGTTCTCCGGCGAGCTGCTGGCGATCGTCGTGATCGGCGGCATGCACCACATGCTGGGGCCGGCGCTCGGCGCGCTGTTCTTCATCCTGTTCCGCGAATTGTTTTCGATCTGGACCTCGAACTGGCTGCTGTGGTTCGGCCTGATCTTCGTCGGCTTCGTGCTGTATCTCGCCGGGCGGCCTGGTCGGCATCTGGGCGACGCGCTCAGCAACGCTGGCGGCCGCCGCCGGAAGAGGCCGCCGCCATGAGCAAGCGCAAGATCTACGAGGGCCTGCCGCTGCCGGCGTTCCTGCGTGCCGCAGGGCTCGACGGAACGCGTGCTCGAGGTGCGACGGCGTCTCGAAGAGCTTCGGCGGCATCCGCGCCGTCGACGGACGCCAGCCTTCACGGTCGGCGCCGGCGAAATCCACGCGCTGATCGGCCCGAACGGCGCCGGCAAGACCACGCTGTTCAATCTGGTCTCGGGCCTTTTCCCGACCGACACGGGCACCATCACGCCTCAACGGCCGCGAGATCCAGGGCGTGCCGTCGCAGCCGCATCTGCCATCAGGGGCTGGCGCGCTCGTTCCAGATCACCAACCTGTTCAGCGGCCTGTCGATCTACGAAAACCTGCGGCTGTCGCTGCAGGCGCAGCACGCCGGGCGCTTCAACCTCTGGCGCGACGTCGACAGCTACGACGACAGTCCACGCCGAGACCGCGGAACTGATCAAGTTTCCTCGGCCTCGAAGGCATCGAGGACGATCGAGGGCGGCGAACTGTCCTATGGCGGGCAGCGGCTGGTCGACCTCGGCATCGCGCTCGGCTCAAGCCGCAGGTGCTGCTGCTCGACGAGCCGCTGGCGGGCCTGGCGGCCGCCGAGCGCGAGCGCGTCTCGAACCTGGTCAGGAACGTGGCCGCGAACATTCCGGTGCTGATCGTCGAGCACGACATCGACCGCGTGCTCGGCTTCTCGCAGCGCGGTCACCGTGATGAACCAGGGCGAGGTGCTGATGGCCGGCACGCCCGACGAGGTGCGCGCCGACCGGCGCGTGCAGGAGGTCTATACCGGCACCGGCATCGCCGCCGGTCGAGCACAGCCGCGCCGACGAGGCGCAGATGCGGCGCAGGTCGCTGCGCTTCGAGCGCGTCAACACGTTCTACGGCAAGAGCCACATCCTCAACGACGCGACGCTCGACGTGCGCGAGGGCGAGATCGTGGCGCTGCTCGGCCGCAACGGCGCCGGCAAGTCGACGCTGCTGAAGACGCTGGCCGGGCTGGTGCCGCCGGCGTCGGGCACGAATCGAATATGAGGGCGCGACATCGCCGGCCTGCCGGCGCCCGATATCGCGCGCATGGGCATCGGCTACGTGCCGCAGGGCCGCGGCCTGTTCGCCGGCATGACGGTGCGCGGAAAACCTCGCGCTCGGCCGCCTGCGCGCGCAAGACCGACGGCAGCAACGGCGTGGTGTGGAGCGAGGAGCAGATCCTCGAATACTTTCCGCGCCTGAAGGAGCGCATGGACGTCGCGGCGGATTATCTGTCCGGCGGCGAGCAGCAGATGGTGGCGGTCGCGCGCGCGATGTCGGGCAACGTCGAAGCTGCTGCTGCTGGACGAGCCGTTCGAGGGACTGGCGCCGACCGTGATCCTCGAACTGTTCAAGGTGTTCGACCAGCTTGCGGCGGCATGCCTCGATCGTGATCGTCGAGCACAATCTCGATCTGGTGCTGGCGCTGGCCGACCGGGTGTTCGCGCTGGAGCGGGGGGCGGTAGTTCCATGAGGAGCCCGCGTGCTGCCTCTGCTCAACGACCCCGAGCTACCGCAAAGCAGATCCCTGTGGCTGTAGTACGATGAGGCGATCTCCACCATCTGTGCCGCTTGCCGGCAGCGGTGCGGCGGGCCGATTGGCTGCCGCGCCGGTGCGGCGGCGGAGCGTGGCCCGCGCGCTCGCGCGTCGGCTCTGCCAGCGTCGTATCTGCTCGAGCGGGCCCGGCAGGGCGAGCACGGCGGGAACACGCGGTGAGCCCTCGCCACATGCGCATGGCCGCGCCGGATCGCCTGGCGCCCGGGTTCGAGGAGGACCTCCAGGCGGCGTCGGGCGGCCGCGCGGATCGGCGCCTGCTTCCGCCGCCTGGCGGAGGCATGCCCCGGCGACGATCGCGTGGTTGACGCGCCACGGGCGTCGCCTTCCACGAGCCGGTCTACTACCTGAGCGCGACCGCCGCATCCAGCCCGTCGGGGCGGCACTGGTACAGCCGAGCTGGAGCGTGCCGCGCTCGAAGCCGGTATCGTCGTGTGCTGCGGCTGCAGGGCGCAACGGCTGCTGACCGGCGCGACGGCGCCATCGAGGGCGTGGAGGTGCTGGCGAAACCGGCATGCCGAGGCGATCGAGACGCAGGCCGGTGCTGGCCCGGCGGCTCGCCGGCACGCTGAGATGCTCGCGCAGCATCTGGGCCCCGGCGCGGAAGCACTGAAACAGATTTCGCCCGGGACCGCCCACAATACCGGCGACGGCATTCGCATGGCGCTGGCGGCCGGTGCGCGCGGCGACGGGCGACTGGGGGCGGCATGCACGCGGAACCGGTAGACGCCAGGAAGCCGGAACGCGGCGCCGGTGGTGCTGGTCTATCCCTACGGCATCGTCGTCGACTGCGCCGGGCCCGGTTCTTCGACGAGGGCGCCGGGCTCGCACGAGACCTGGGAAACGTTTGCGCGCACCATCCATTTCGCGATCGCCCGGCCGCACGCCTACGCGATACCTCGCACGCCAAGCCTCACCGGCATCGCCGGCTACGTTGAGCGCCATCCGCCCCGAGTGCGCCGCCGCGCTCAGGCCGCGTCCATCGGCGAGCTCGCCGCGCTGGTTGGCATTGCGGAACAGCCGCTGCTGGAGACTGTGGCATCGCTGACAATGCCGCCGCGACTGGCGATGCTGCGCGCTTCGACGCCACGCGCCGACGGTCTGGCCGCGGCCCTGGTTGGTCGCCGTTTAGTCCAACTGGTGCAGGCCCTCGACTGGCCGCCATACCTCGCCTAATCTGCCGGCGCTATCGCCTACACCTTCGGCGGCGTTGCAACCGACGAGCAGGCCCGGGTGCTGGGGGAAAGTGGCTCCCATCCTTGTTCTCGTTTGCGGCCGGCGAGATTACCGGTCACTTCCACGGCCTGGCGCTGAACGCGGTTGCTATGCCAGGGCCCTCGTGTTCGGGCGCATCGCGGGCAGTGAATGCTGAGCAGCTGCGTTCGGTGATGGGCGTCTGAAGCTGCGGCAATCATTGCAGCGCGAGGCGGCAACCGGCTCCGCCACCGCATAAACCGCGTAGGTGGCAAGCGTGCCGCGCCCCGGTTCTCGCGTCGATGTTGCCGGGACGAAGGTACCGAGTTAGCGGTGCCAGCAAGGCGGGCGCGCTGCGCCGCTCCAGCTCGACATAGAGCGCCGGACACCGCAGCACCGCGAGGTCCACCGGCGGGAGGTGCAGGCGGATGCGCTCGTCCAGCTGAACGACGGGCGCCTTGCCGCGCAACTCATAGGCAAGCTTTCGCCCCGTGGTGGCGTAGTTGAGGTTGCGACCCAGCAGGCACCGCGCGCAAGCCTGAGTTTTTCCACCTCCGCCGCCAGTCCGCTCCGGCAGCCGCGCGTCTGGGCGGTCGGGTCCTGAAGCGCGGCGACTGCACGATCGGCATGACGGCGTGCACACGAGCGCCGACAGCGCGAAGCCAAGCGCGAGCGCCGCTCTGCCGAGGCCGCCGAACGTTTCGCCGCGGGCCATGGCATCGTTGATGGTGACCAATGCTATCGCCGCGCATACCGCCAACGACGGTACAGCGGCGCCATCCAGTTGGGCTGCACGCGGTCATGCAGCGCATGCACCAGGAAGTAGGCCAGCAGCGGCAGGGCGCCAGTGGCTAGCATGGTCTCGGCCTGGCTCTGGTGAGAACGGCCGATCGCGTGACCTTCACAAGACCCACGAGGCCGAGGCCCGGCGCGATGATAGCCGCCAGCCGAAATATCCGCTTTGATGAGTTCGCCGAGATAGGCGTGAGCGTCGGGTTGCTCGCCCTGCCCTGCCCGTCCGAACTGCTGGAAAGGACGCCCATTCGTGCTGGGCGTTCCACAGCACCATGGGGAGGGCCAGCGCGCACGCCAGCGCGCCGCCGGCCTGAGCTGCCAGCTGCAGCCAGGATCGATTGGCGGGGATCAGCAGGAGCCACAGCAGGATGCCGGCGCCGAGAAACAGGCTGGAGTACTTCGCACAGCAGGCCCAGGTCGGCGAAGGCGCCTACCGTGCCAGCCACGCCCAGCTGGCGCTGGTGGGAGATGCAATCGCCAGCGCCCACGCCGCCAGGCCCCAGAACAGAACGGACGGGTGTCAGGGGTGACGATCACGCCGCCCACGGGCCAGCAGCGGCATGGCGAGAGTGCGATCTCAGACGGCGCGCTGCGCAACGCACGGCCAAACCAGAGGCTGGTCGTCCGCCACAGGATAAAGGGGCCCGGAACAGCGGCAAACCATGGCCCAGACGCACGCCAGCAGGGCGTTGTCGCCGGCGATCCAACGGCCGGCGGCGATCGCGCCTGCCGACCATGGGCGGATGATCAGGTAGCCCATCGCCGTAGCCAAGGCCCACAGCCGGTAGGCCCGTCGTCCGTCAGGCCGGTCGTGCCGGCTACGACCAGACGCACCAGCACAAACAGCACAATGACGGCCAGCAGGACTGGGGGAGGCCAACCTGTCTCGGCGCGGGATCGCCGCAACATCCAGCGTGGTTTCGCCGGGCGCCCGGACGCCATTGCCAGGAGAGGCGCTCTATCAGGGGTCGGCCCAACTCGTCCATCACCAGCCGATGTGGCTGGATGCGCTTGCCAAAATAATGACAAGGCATTACGTGGGCGAGCGGGCCAGCAACAGAGCGCAGCAAAATCGCAATCTCGAGGCGTTGGAAAGACAGGGGCGCGGCATCCGGCCGAAGGTGGTGGCCGGTGCGGTTCGACTACGAGCGCCTGATATGTCAAAAAGCGTCGTCAAGGCAACAGACTGGCATCGAGCCTCGTCAGCGTGCAATGGCCTCCTGCAGCGGGGTATCGAAAGGCGCCCATGTCGAACCCCGGCCTAGAGCACCGGGTCAACGTCAGGCGGACGCGATTGTTCCGCCCGGCAGAGCCGACGGGCTGGACCGGTCTGCGCCAAAAGGCGTGGCGGCAGACCAAGCGCATCAGCCAAGGCGCGCGCTGCGAACCTGGTCGACAAGTCGCCACCTGATGCACTGGCGCGTTTGACCTGTGGGTCCGGCGGCCTGGCATGCCGCTCATCGATCATGGCATCTTCTTCGCCTGCTGTACCCGAACAAGCGATCGCTGGCTGGGTTACTGGCCAGGCGTGGCGCGCGGCGCAACCCGCGCCGCACATCCGCGCTGGCGGGCAGGGCGCACACCATCGCCAATCTGGCGAACGCCTGGCGGCGGCTTACTGGCTGGAGCAAGTCGGTTCACGCGCGCCATGGCATCAAGCTCGTCAACTTCCAGGTTCGATCGCGCATGGCGGCGCCGCGCGCAAGCAGATCGCGAGAGGCGGTCGCGCTGTTCGGCCGCATCGAGTAAATCCGATGCTTTCATGCACCGCAAGTCCGGTGCGGACCAGAGGACCGGGCTGATGAGCGTGCTGTGTACCGCTTCCTCAAGGAAGGGGTGCCGATGGAGGAGGCCAAACAGCAGCGTCCATCCCGCTATGGCCATTTCCGCCAGGCCGACACCGGCATCCTGACCGCCGAGTCCTACCTCGAATACTAACAAGCGCCACCCGATCGCGTTCCTGGATTGGGTGAACACGGTGTACGACCCCGAGGAACTGAAGCGTGCCGTTTCGCGCCCAAGGCTGGGCGCGCAGATTGGTCGACCAGGTGTCGTGGCGAGTGGCTGACTAGCTGCCCCGGTCTGCCATCAAGCCGGTAAGCCTGCCGCATCGACCGGTATCCGCCTGAAACAGGTGCGCTTCGGGATTGATGGCTGTCGTTGCTGCGCATGACGACGCGCTGTTGCCGTCGTCGAGGTAGCCGTAGGTGGCCGCCATCCGCAGGGCGATGCACGCGCCGTCCTGATGCGGAGACCGGCCGGCGATGGAACCCGGCGGCGACCGGAGCCCGCCAGTACGCTTACGCCCAGGCAGACGAGCGCCAGGCAGATCGCGCGCACATGCGCTGACGCACTATCATCAGCCGCGCTCCCGACATCGACAAAATTCGCTGCGCAAAGTTGTCCATCCCGCAGTAGGGCCGGTTTGTGTAAAGGCGTATGACAGTGGCGGTCGGCGCGAAGTCACTTCCACAAGCACGGGAGCGTTGCGCGCCGATGGAAAGCGCTGTCACGGAACTGTCGCTTGGTGGCGGAGCCAGGCCGCGAAGGCAGGCGGAACCTGGGCGCGCGCGGGCAGCGCCCTGGCGAGAAACAGCTGCACCGCAGCAGAGGACGTCCACCCTGGTGCAGCGTCACGGCGCCAGTTCCTCGAGTGAATCGAAGCAGGCGCGGTAGGCTGCATCCACGGGCCGACAACCGCTCGCCCACGATGAGCGCGTCCTGCCGGCGCTGGCGGCGTTGTCATAGAGGACGCCGTAGCCGCGTATCGCTGCAGCGTGGCGGACTGGCAATTGGTTTCTCCTTGCAGCGCCACGTCGACCCGGCCTGCTTCAGCCAACGCGTCGCGGCGACGAACAGGTTGGGGCGCTCCAACAGACCGCGGCGCGAGAGTCGGTCTTGAAGTCACTCCACGACACCGTTTCTAACCAGGAGATAGCGGAGGCTTCGTGAACGGCCACGTTGCCGGCGGCCAGGACACTCTGGCCAATGCCAGCACGGCGACCAGGAGTACGACCAGCGACGCGGCGGTCGAGCCGAGCCAAATGCGCGTGCCCTTGGGCAGCCCGGTTGCGAATTGTCTCAAGTCGCGCCCAGCAGGGCGAAGGCAACAGGCATCCGGGCGCGGCCCAGCGGCAGCAAAGCACCCGGTTGCCGGAGACCGCCACGAGCGTGAAGACAGCAACGATCGGTCTGATGGCGAGGCAGGCGATCAGGCCAGGCGCGCTCATCGCGCGACCGTTGCGCAGCGCGCGCACCAGACTGATCACCAGCGGCACCCACAGCCAGGGCAGGAAGAATAGCGCATGGCCCGCAAGCACCGCGAACGGAGCCAGTGGAGCCAGGCGCGCAACACGCGCGCGCCCGCCCCGGAAGGCGAGAACGAGACCCAATCGTGCTGTACGCGTTCCAGATGCGATCACCGGCAGAACAGCACGGCGGCAATGCCAACACCCAGATACGCCATGGCTGAACAGCCAGTGCCGCTTGCCGGCGTGTCGTGCAGGAACAGCATCGTTCCGGCAACAGGAACACCGTGCAACTTCGACAGGCAACGTTGCCGCACGCGCCTGCCGCCAGCCACCAGGAGCGGCGACACCGGCTCGGGGTCGAAACAGAACGCGCTGCGGTGGCGCTCGCCAACAGCGCGGTAACGGTCCGTCCGGCAGCACGAAGCTGCTGGTGGTCCAGGCGAGGACCGCGCCAGATTGAGCGTGATCGCCGCAACAACCGCGCGGTTTGCCAAACAGCAGACGCGTGAGAGCGAACATCACACAGGAGCGCGCAAAAAGAAAGGGCAGGATGAATGGCAGGCGAACTGCCAGCGCCACTTCGGTGCCGTAACAGCCAGCGTGCCGCGCCGGCCAGCCACCAGGCGATGGCGTGGTTGAAGGTGCCTCAGCGAAGGTGCGCGCTGTTGCGACCGTGTAGGCTTGCCGATGCCCAGGCCGAGCGTGCCGGCGAATACGACGCGCGCCATGAGGGCAACGGCGACAGCAGAACGCAGCGTTCGTTGGTGGCGAACGCGCCGACCCACCGCCGGCGCTTACTGTCGCCACAGCACCTGGCTCGACACCATGTAGTTCCACACCGCGCCGACGACCGAGCCGTGACAGACCCGCGATCCACCCGGTATCTGGTCGGCGTAGAGCCACGTGGCGACGCCGACGTTGCCCAGCGCGCCAGCGCCGCAGATGAGATAGGAAAACGATCACGGCGCAGGGCGGCAGCACCTTGAGGCAGATCGATAGGTGGATCGCGTTGTTGAGGAAGAAGCTGCTGGTCATGGCGATCGCTGGTGGCGGCCACCTGCGCCTCGGCGAACCGCGCGCCGCCAGCAGACCTAGCCAAAGCGCGGCGAGGTGCACGAACACGCCGATCAGCCCCACGAACAGGAAGCTGACGAAGCGCAAGGAATATAGCCGCGCGAGATCTTCGAGATCAGCAGGCCCAGGAAGTCGAAGATGTTCTGCAGGTCGGTTTGAGTCGCCGGCCGTGCGGGTTAGCGTAGGGCATCTCGACCTGATGCGCAGCTCGCCACGCGCGGTGGCGAGGATGTCGAACAGATCTGAAGCCGACGCGAGGTACGGGGCCACGCGGGCAAAAGCCCGCGCCGGAGCATGAAGAAGCTGCTCATGGGGCGTCGACGCCGACCGCGTCGCCGCCTGGCGAGCACCGTGGATACCTTGCTTCGCCAACTGGCGGTTTCCTGGTTCGAACCGCCGACCGGTTTCGCCCTTTACGCAGCGCCGCCGACGGCGCAGCCTGGCGGTATCGTCCTGCAGCGCCGCCAGCATGCGCGGCAGCAAACTGCGCCGCCAGGCGGTCGGCGTCCGCGATTACAGGTAGGTGCGTTGCTGGCCAGCAGGCCTCGGATGCAGGCGCCGGCCAGGCTGCGACGCTGAGCCGCAGCAGGCCGCGCACCCGGGGATCGCGCCGGGTTGTCACGCACCGCATCCGCAGTGCCGTCCGGCGAATGACGCTTATCAAAGAGCGCCTCCCACGCGATGCCGGGAGCGCACTGTCGAGCTGCTCACGCGAGCCGCGCCATACGTCCCGCCTGCTGAAGGTTGGGATGATGGCGAGGTCGGCGGGAAATTGAAGGCGGAGCGAGTGTGCGCGGGCACAAAGCGTCCGCTTGCGCAAAGACGCTGCGCCTCCAGGCTGATCAGCTTTCGGCTTGGCTACAGCAAATGGTTGCCCGCGCTAGGTGACGGCAACGTGAACGGTGTCGACAACTTCTGGCGGCGCTGCGGGAGCGATTTGCTCCATTCGAGCGCGCATCGTGCAGCCGCTGCGGCGACGGCAATGGCGTCATGCCCACGTTACACGAGGCAAGCACCAACGGCCAGCAGATGTGATGGGAGGCAGGGATGCAGAACATCCAAGACCTCGGCGAACTGCGGCGCGCACTGACGCGGTCACCGCGAATACCGAGCGCCGGTGCGCGACAGCCGGGCGACGTCGGCCGCCCGGCGAGGATGCATTGAGTTGTGCGCGAGCGCGCCTGGAGTTGGTGACGCGCATCGTGCTCGCCGAAGGCAGCGGACGGCTCGCGGGCTGAGCCAGCGCTCAGGTCGTGCCGAGCGCGCGCGTCGGCCGAACGCGTGCGGCCGCGCGCGTCAGATCCAGTAGGCGATGCGGTGGCGGGTGCGGCTGAACAGCAGGAACGTCATGGTCCAGCCGGCGATGGCGGTAGCGATCGAGACCAGCCAATTCAGCGCCGACGGCACAGTGAGCAGCAGCGGCCCGCGCACCACCTCCATAATATGCGCCGGTGGATTGAGCTGGACCATGTCGTGGACGAGGCCGCCGAGCTTTGGCTGGCAGCGACCACGGGCGTCAACCAGAACAATACAATGAAAAGATTGGAGACCAGCATCGGCACGTCCCCGGAACCGCCGAGAAGATCGCACAGAACAGCGCCATCCAGCTGACGTTGAGCAGAAGCAGAAGCAAGCCGGGCAGCAGCAGGATGTACGTCGGTCCCGGCCACAGGCGGAAAATAAACGCCACGATGAAGAAGATCACCAAACCGTGCGCTGCCAGGATCAGCAGCCACAACGTTTGCAGATATAGACGCTGAAAGGCCGCTTCACCTGCGCGATCAGCTCACCGCAGCCGATGAAAGCGCTGGCGCCCTCGTTGACGGTATTGAGGACGAAGTTCCACACCACCAGGCTGATGCAGATGAACGGCAGGAACCGCTCGACCGGTTGCTTGAACAGGAAGCCCAGCACGAATGCCGTAACCACCGCCTGCACGCCCATGCTTATGCTGGCCCAGAACGGGCCGAGCGTGGAGCGGCGATAGCGATTGCGGATCTCGTTGGTGCCGATGAGATGCCGGGATGCCACGCAACGCGCCTATTATGTCGCATGGCGTTGCGGATTGCAAAAGCTTGGACGACCACATGGTGCGGCTCAAAGCAATGGTGAGCGTCTGCGCACGACGCTCGTCTTCGTGGGGGCCGCCATACACCAGCCCGGGACGCGCGAACAGGGCTATATCGGCAACGGCACCGTGGCGCGCCGGGCTCGATGACCCCGGCCTTGACGCCCGTCCTATAGATAGACTGCGGCATGCTGAGTCGCCCTTTCCTGTCGGTTCGCGGTTACGACCGAGCCGAAGCCCGTGGACAGTATCGCCGTCCATTCCGCAGCTCATGGCATTCGCTTCAAGGCTCGAAATGGTGGCTGGCTGACGCGCGTGGATCGCGAGCGCGAGTTGCTGCGCTACGTCGATCACAATTTCAGGTCGGAAGTGGTGGATTATTCAATCCAGGCGCGGAATTCCCGCCGGCTGGCTATCGCAACGCCTTCACGCTGGACGAGCGGGACCTGGTTGCGGGCGTGCGCGACAAGGTGGCCGCCCTGACCAAGGCGCAAGGCCTGCGGTGAATGCGCGCCCATATCCAACATCCTGGTGCAGGTGGGCCCTACCGGATCATGGCACAGCTCGCCAAGACCTTCGGGCGCTGCTTATTTCGGTGTTCGAGGTCGGACCCGGATCGGCTATCTGGGAGCCATGCCGGCAAGACCGGCCACGCTACCTCAGCTACGACGTAACCCAGCCGCTGTACCTGCGGCAGAGCCGCATCCGCAGGCTGCTTGCCGGCTGGGAATCTTCACCGGAACTGGCACGGCGTTCTACGATGCGGGCCGAACCGGCCACGCACCGCAGCCGCACGGGCGGTCGTCGATCGCAGCATCCGCCATCTCGTTGGCGGCAGGGCCTGACCGAAGGGCGCGTGGTGCACCTGCCCTGGTGGACCTATGCCAAGCTGCTCGGCGTACGGACGTTCGCGTCGACGCGTTCGCTCGCTTCGAATTCCAACCTCGGCGAGATCCTCGCGCGTGGCGCTGCGGCACATCCTGCAGATCTCGCGTCATATGCTCAGCGGGATCGGAGATCGGCCTATTCTGCTATGTGAGCAAGGGCAGCCCGGCACAGATGACGCACGAGGATGTGGACGAGGACTTTCGCATCTTCGGGTATCACCGCGTGCTGGAGAAGCCGTTCTCGGCCTTTCATGCCGCTGGAGCTGCACCGGGAGAAGAAGTCCAGGCGGCATTCAAGGATGGTCTGCCGTTCTACAACTCGAGCGGCCGGCAGGAGATCGTCTCGCGTCCGAGGTGCCGCTGCGCCGGCGGGAAAGTCCGCTCGATGTGAATCTGGCGCAGTGGTACAACGGCTGGGTGCCGCCGTTTGTGGACTGATACTGCACAGATTTAGAGCGCACGCATGGTGAGCGGCAGCGCAGACACGCGCACCGAACTGCGCTTCGGCGGGATCACTCACCAGTTTACTGCTGACAACGCGGCCGGGCCGACCGATATGCCGGCACGCACCGCACCAATCCATCAGGCTACGAAGAGTTGCGCGGGGTGGGAGCGGAAAGCCGAGCGCCTAACATTGGCCGTGAGCCACGCCTCGTCATCGCGGCGTTCATCGGCAAGCAATTTGATACGCCCGGTAGCCGCTTCGGCGGGCTTTTTTCTGCCGACCAGCAAAGGTGAGAATCTGATGATCAGTCTGGTGAGCAATACGTAACTGAACGAAGTACAA
>ERZ1370068.2081-contig-1242_pt1 | contig 44069 bp, 73 predicted proteins | sample MGYA00561227_ERZ1370068 | MGnify/ENA primary metagenome ERZ1370068 (study PRJEB38410, sample SAMEA6850437) | metagenome | study: Metagenomic assessment of the ecological functions of the soil: analysis of the soil microbiota associated with the...
CCACCGCAAGGCGATCGCCGGCTTCCGGCGGGCCGTTGAAGCCGAGCACCTCGACCGGCACCGACGGTCCGGCCTCATCGAGGTTCTCGCCCTGATCCGAAATCAGCGGCGCGGACGCGGCCCATTTCGGCGCCGGCGACGATGATGTCGCCGACCCTGAGCGTGCCGCGCTGCACCAGCACGGTCGCGACCGGGCCGCGGCCGCGATCGAGCTTGGCTTCGATCACGGTGCCTTCGGCCGGGCGCTGCGAGTTGGTCTTGAGATCGAGGATGTTCGGCCTGCAGCGCGATCATCTTCGAGCAGCCTGTCGAGATTGGTCTTGTTCTTGGCCGAGACCTCGACGTCGACGACCTCGCCGCCGAGCGATCTGACCTGAACCTCGTGCTGCAGCAGTTCGGTGCGCACCCGCTCGGGCTTGGCGTCCGGCTTGTCGATCTTGTTGATCGCCACGATCATCGGCACCTTCGCCGCCTTGGCGTGGTTGATCGCCTCGATCGTCTGCGGCATGACGCCGTCATCGGCCGCCACCACCAGCACCACGATGTCGGTGACCTTGGCGCCGCGCGCGCGCATCGCGGTGAACGCGGCGTGGCCGGGCGTGTCGATGAAGGTGATCTTCTTGCCGCTTTCCGGCGAGGTCACCTGATAGGCGCCGATGTGCTGGGTGATGCCGCCGGCTTCGCCGGACGACCACGTTGGCGTGGCGCAGCGCGTCGAGCAGCGAGGTCTTGCCGTGGTCGACGTGGCCCATCACGGTGACGACCGGCGAGCGCGGCTCGGTGTCGGTGGAATCGGTCGACGGCGTCGAACAGGCCTTCCTCGACGTCGGACGCGGCCACGCGCTTCACGGTGTGGCCCAGTTCCTCGGCGATCAGCTGCGCGGTATCGGCATCGATCACGTCGGTGATCTTGTGCATCGCGCCCTGCTTCATCAGCATGCGGATAACGTCGACCGCGCGCTCGGCCATGCGGTTGGCGAGTTCCTGGATGGTGATCGCTTCCGGGATGATCACCTCGCGGATCAGCTTTTCCTTCGGCTCGTTCGGCGGCATGGCCCTTCAGGCGCTGGGTGCGGCGGCGGAACGAGGCGATCGAGCGCTCGCGCACCTCGTCGGCGTTGAGCGCGGTGACCAGCGTCAGGCGGCCGCGTTCCTTTTGCGGGCCGGGCTTGTGGGTGGTCTTGGAGCGGCACGCAGGGCGCGCGGCGCCGCCGGGGCCGCGGCGGATCTGGCGCGGACCTTCATCCTCATCGGAAGCGTCGGCGGCAACACCGGGCGCGCGGGCGGGCGGCACCGCTGTCGCGGGCGGGCGGCGCCGGGCGGGCGCGCAGCGGGCGGGCGTGCAGCGGTGCGGCGCGTCGCCGCGGGCTTGGCCTCGGCCTCGCCAAATCGCTTCTTGGCTTCGAGCTTCGGCCTTGCGCTTGGCTTCCTCTTCCTGGCGGTGGCGTTCTTCCTCGGCCTTGCGGCGAGCTTCGGCGGCCTCGCGTTCGGCCTGCTCGATGCCTTCGCGGCTGGCGCGGCGCTTGGCTTCTTCCTCCGCCAGCCGGCGCTCCTCGACTTTCGCGGACCTTGGCGATCGGCCAGCGCGCTCGCGCGGGCGGAGCGCTCATCCTCGGTCAGCGTACGCAGCACCACGCCCGATCCGGCGTTGCGCGGCGTGGCCGGCGTCGCGCGGGCGGGCGAGGCGGCGCCTTGGCGGCACGTGGCGCGCGGCCTGGCGACGACCGGCTCGGGCGCATGGGTTTCCGTCGCGGCGCGTCGCCGCCGACGCGGCGCTTGCCGCGCTTTTCGACCACGACCTGCTTGGTCCGGCCATGGCTGAAGCTCTGGCGCACGGTGCCCGTCTCGACGCGCGGCTTCAGCGTCAAGGTCTTGGTCGGGACACTCAAAGTCTTGTCGCCAGGCGATTTGGTATCAACCATTCAGCAGTCCTAATCTCGTTACGTTGTGCGCATCCGCACAGTCATTGAAGCAAGTGCTTCGGAAGCCAGTCTTCGTCAGTCAGAATTTCTGGCCGCATCCGCGGTCTTGTCGTCGTCGGCCATCCGGTATCGAACCAGGATCTGGCAGCGCGACAGGAACGTCTTGCTCGCCGGGCCCGCGAGCAGGGCAGCATGTATCACATTTGACCGGCCCAGTGCCAAATCCAATTGCTGCCGACGTCAAAACATTGACGATCGGAAATCTCCGGCGATTCACCGATGATTTCCGCGCTCTTTGCCGCGGCGATCGCGTCCAATTTGCGGATCCCGTCGGCCGCGCCGTCGGAAGCGTGGATCAGGGCTGCGGCTCTGCCCTGCTCGAGCAGGCGTCCTCGACCTTGGCGAAGCCGGAAACGACCTGGCCGGCCTTGGCGGCCATGGCCAGCGCCTCGGTCGCGCTGCGAACCAGCAAGGCCTCGGTATCGGCGGGAAGGGTCGGCGCGACGCGGACGTCGCGCTTGAAACCCTGCTAAATTGGTGACGCCGCACCGCTTCCGCAACGGTCCGGCGCGAAGCCGAGACCCACAGGCCGCGGCCGGGGAGCTTGCGCTTCAAATCCGGGATCACCTCGCCCGTGGGGGCGACCACGAACCGGATCAGCTCGTCGATCGGGCGCACCTCGCGGCTGACCGCGCACATCCGCATGGTCGCGGACCTGTCGGTCCGCGGTCCATGGTCGAGATCGGGGTCAGCCAAAGCGAGCATGCGCGAGGCATCTCCCTAGGCCGGTTGTTCTTCGGCGGGTTCCTGCCGCCTCGGACTGCTGGCTGGCGAGGTCGGCCTCGGTGATCCAGCCGGCAATGACGCGGGCCTGCATGATCATGCGCTCGGCATCGTCGCGCGAGATCTCGTTGGCGTCGAGAATGCCGGGAACTTGGTCGGCTCGCCGCCTTCCTTGCGCTCGGTCCAGCCGACCAGATCGTCGGTCGCGCAGCCGGCCAGATCCTCGACGGACTTGATGTCGTTCTCGCCGAACTTGACCAGCATCTTCGAGGTCACGCCGGGCACCGTCTTCAAAGCGTCATCCACGCCGAGTTCCTTGCGCTTGTTTTCCAGCTCGGTCTCGAGCTGTTCCAGATATTCTCTCGCCCGGCTCTGCAGCTCGTTGGCGGTTTCCTCGTCGAAGCCTTCGATGCCGGCGAGTTCCTTGGCGTCGACCAGCGCGAGTTCCTCGACCGAGGTAAAGCCTTCCGACGCCAGCAACTGGCCGACCACTTCGTCGACATTCGAGCGCTTCCATGAACACCCGGGTGCGAGTTCTCGAAGTCGGCCTGGCGGCGCTCGGATTCTTCCTGCTCGGTGAGGATGTCGATGTCCCAGCCGGTGAGCTGCGAGGCGAGGCGGACGTTCTGGCCGCGGCGGCCGATCGCCAGCGACAGCTGGTTGTTGGTGTCGGGAACCACGACCTCGATGCGCTCGCGGTCCTCGTCGATCACGACCTTGGCGACTTCGGCGGGCGCCAGCGCGTTGACGACGAAGGTCGCGATGTCGGGCGACCACGGAATGATGTCGATCTTCTCGCCCTGCAGTTCGTTGACCACGGCCTGCACGCGCGAGCCGCGCATGCCGACGCAGGCGCCGACCGGATCGACCGAGGAATCCCGCGAAATCACCGCCGATTTTCGCGCGCGAGCCGGGATCGCGGGCCACCGCCTTGATCTCGACGATGCCGTCATAGATTTCCGGCACTTCCTGCGCGAACAGTTTCGCCATGAATTGCGGATGGGTGCGGGACAGGAAGATCTGCGGCCCGCGGGTTTCGCGGCGGACGTCGAAGATGTAGGCGCGGACGCGGTCGCCGTTGCGGAACACCTCGCGCGGCAGCATTTCGTCGCGGCGGATGATGGCTTCGCCGCGGCCGAGATCGACGATCACGCTGCCATATTCGACGCGCTTGACGACGCCGTTGACGATGTCGCCGATGCGGTCCTTGAATTCCTGATACTGCCGGTCGCGCTCGGCCTCGCGCACCTTCTGCACGATCACCTGCTTGGCGGATTGCGCGGCGATGCGGCCATATTCCAGCGGCGGCAGCGTGTCGGCGATGGTGTCGCCGACCTGGGCGCCCGGATTGGCGCGCTGCGCGTCCGCCAGCGAAATCTGGTTCGACGAGTTCTCGACCTGGTCGACCACCAGCATGTGGCGCGACAGCCGCAGCTCGCCCTTCTTGGCGTCGATCTCGGCGTGAACGTCGGTCTCGCTGCCGTAACGGGCGCGGCGCCGCCTTGGCGATGGCGTCTTCCATCGCCGCGATCACGATGCCGCGGTCGATCGACTTTTCGCGGGCGACCGCGTCGGCGATCTGCAGCAGTTCGAGTTTGTTGGCACTGACGTGCCATGGCTTAGTCTCCTTCGGTAGGATCGATGTCGCCCTGCGCAGTCCTTGCTGCGGCGAGGCGGTGTTTCTTGGTATTGGTCGGCTCCGGCTTTTCGGCTCGGGCTTCTTCGGCTTCGGCTTCGGTTTGTTGCTCTTGGCCGGATCGCTCTTTCTTGGCGTGCGGCGGAGGCGGCGGCGCCAGCCCGAGATCTCGCTGCAGCTCGCGCTCGGCGGCCTTGCCGCGCCGCATCGATTCCGCAATCAATTCGTCGGTCAGAACCAGCCGTGCATCGGCGATGTCTTCCATCACCAGCAGCACGTCGGCATCTTCGTCCGCGCGTGTGTCATCCCGATGCAGCCGCACGGCATCGCCTTCGACAGCCTGCAAGGAGCCCGCGGAAACGCTTGCGGCCCTGATGGGCGACCGCCATCTCGACCTTCACGAGATGACCGGCGTAGCGCTCGAAATCGGAACGGCGCACCAGCGGGCGATCGATGCCCGGCGAGGATATCTCCAGCCGATAGGCGCGGTCGATCGGATCGGCGACGTCGAGCACCGGCGACAGCGCCCGCGAGATCGCCTCGCAATCCTCGATCTGCATCGTACCATCGGGCCGTTCGGCCATGATCTGGACGGTGCAGCCGGCCTCGCCTGAAATCTTGATCCGGACCAGCCGGTAGCCCATCCCCTGCAAGACCGGGCTCGGCGACCGCCGATACCCGCGCCGCCGCGCCCGGCTCGACGACGAGACGGGGCTCGGCGAAGCAGGTCGGCGTCCACGGAACCAGCAGTTGGATCGGTCATGTCCAGGGTCAAAAGCGTCTTACTTGCATGGGTGTTAGCCGGGCCTTAACCGGCGGTCCGGCCGGTTCCCTGAATCGCGCCCTTTAAAGCCCTTCTGGGCCGGGCTCGTTCAGGTAATAAAAAGAGCGGGTCCCGGGGGCCCACTCTCAATACGCGATCGTATGAGAACCATAAGTTGCCGCGGATATAGCGGTTTTTGCGCAATCCGACAAGGCCCGCGATCCCGTTAAGTCCGATTTTGCCAAGCTTTGAGCGGGGGCAGAAATCTAACCCTTCATTCACGAACGCTGCCTAGATTGCCCGAAAACCAGCCAATTCGGCCGGTTTGGGTGGGTTTATGATAATTTCACCGTCGCTGATCCCGGAACTCGACGACATCGTCAGTCGTGGCGACCCCAAGCGCCGCGCCGATGCCGCGCGCCGCATCAGCGAACTTTTCCTGCAGGGCGCGGCGAGCTTCCGCCCCGATCACGTCGATCTGTTCGACGGCGTCCTGACCAGCCTCGTCCCGCATGCCGAGCTCGCCGAGCGCGCCGAACTGGCCGAGCGCCTGTCGCTGCTGGCGAACGCGCCGCGCGGTCTGGTCGGCCAACTCGCCCATGACGATGAAATTGCCATCGCGGGCCCGCTGCTGCGCCGCTCGCCGCGTCATCGACGAAAAGATGCTGGTCGAAATCGCGTCGATGAAGGGCCAGGGTCATCTGCTGGCGATGGCGGAACGGCCCACGCTTTCAGCCGATCTCACCGACGTCATCGTCGCCCGCGGCGATCGCGACGTCGTCAGGCGCGCCGCCGGCAATGCGGGCGCAGCCTTCTCGTCGAGACAGCTATTCGACGCTGATCAAGCGCGCCGGCCAGGATGGCGTGCTGACGATCAGGCTCGGCCAGCGCGACGATCTGTCGCCTGACGCAATTGAAGCGACCTGCTCTCCGGCTCCATCGACGTCATCCGCCGCCGCCTGTTCCAGGTCGTCAAGCCCGAACGGCAGGCCGACATCAAGCAGGCGATGAGCTGCCATCACCGGCCCGACCGAACGCGAGGAGCGTCGCGACTTTCTGCCGGCGCAGCGCACCGTGCTGAAGCTCCACCGCGAAGGCATGCTCGGCGAAGGCGCATTGCTCAACTTCGCCAGGGCCTTCAAATACGAGGAGTCGGTCGCCGCGCTGTCGGCGATGACCGGCGTCAAGATCGAAACCCTCGACCGCCTGATCAGCGGCGACCGCTACGATCCGATCCTGATCGCCGGGAAGGCCATCGATGTCGAATGGGCGACCGTGCGCGCGCTGATCCTGCTTCGGCTCGGTCCGAACCGGACAGCATCCCCGCCGACATCGAAAACGCGCGGGTGAACTACGCGCGCCTGATGCCCTCGACCGCCCAGCGCGTCGTCGCGTTCTGGAAGACGCGATAACGGTCTCGCGTTCCCTTGCGCAAACGCTTCGCGCTTTGTCGCGCATGACGCTGACAACACGCTCCCCAACACCGCAGCCGCGCGCTATGCTTCGCGCCAAGACGCGATAAAGCGTCATTCCGGGGAGCGTGACATGCTGACGGACGCGCAGGTTCAAGCCCATGCCGACAGGATCCGCGGCGACGGATTCACCGTCATCGAAGCCGCTGCGAACCCCGAACTGGTCGAAGGCTTGATAAACGGCGCTGCAGCGCATCGAGCGCGAGCATCATCTCGGTCCCGCCCGAACGTCGTTCGAAGGCTTCAAGACCGTCCGCATCAACAACCTCCTCACCTATGACGATCTGTTCTGGGAAGTGCCGCTGCACGACAACGTGCTGCCGGTGGTGGAGCGCGTGCTGGACAAGGAGTGCCTGCTGTCGTCGTTCTGCTCGCTGGTGCTGGGACCCGGGCAGGAGGCGCAGCCGATCCACGAAGACACGCAGTTGATTCCGCTGCCGCGTCCGCACATTCCGATCACCGTCAACGCGATCTGGGCGCTGTCGGATTTCCGCGAGGACAATGGCGCGACGCGGATCGTGCCGGGCAGCCACAAATATGATCCTCGCCGGAATACGGCAAGCGAATATGACGCGGTCACCGCGACGATGCAGGCCGGGCAGCGTGATGCTGTTCGACAGCGCGCTGTGGCATGGCGGCGGCGCCAACAACTCTGACGACGCGGCGCTTCGCATTCTCCTGCGCCTATTGCTGGGGCTGGATGCGGCAGCAGGAGAATTTGCAGCTCGGCATTCCCCAGGAGACCGCAAAGCGCTTTCCGCGGCGCCTGCAGGAATTATGCGGCTACAGCGTCTACAAGGGACAGTTCGGCCACATCGACAATCACGATCCGATCGAGCTGCTTGGGCCGCGAACGCGGAAAACGCATGGTGTGGGAAGCGACGGATGCGAGGAAGGCGAAGATGGCAGAGGTGGCGAAGGAGTAACGCTCTGCTCGTCACTTCGCGGCGCTGCGGAGCGGAAGCTGCGACGTGCAACTGCACATCTGAGGATCCATTCTTCAACCTGCGGATGCGGCGCGATGGAATCCGGCTCGGGCTGCGCACGCCCCGGAATGACTGCTTAGCCCACCCGCCGAAACCGCAGATACGCCGCGACACGTCCCTCGCGTTCGGCTTCTGCGGCCGTAGCGCGTCATGGTGTAGCCGTCCCACGGCTGCCGCCAGTCGGCGGCGCGTTCGGCGGTCCAGAGAAAATCGGAGCTGCGCATCAGATGCGCCAGCGTCCAGGCGCAGTAATCGTCGATGTCGCTGACGAACCGAAATTCGCCGCCGTCTTTCAGGATGCGCGCCATCGCGTTGACCGTCGCGTCCTGCACGAAGCGCCGCTTCCAGTGCCGCCGCTTCGGCCAGGGATCGGGATGGATCAGGTCGATCCGCGCCAGCGATCGCGGCGGCGCCCAGGCCAGCAACTCCGCGGCGTCGCCGGCATAGAGCCTGATGTTGCCGATATTGTGCGCCTCGATCTGCGTCAGGATCTTTGCCATGCCGTTGACATAGGGCTCGCAGCCGATGAACCCGATGTTGGGAAAGGCCTGCGCCTCCGCGATCAGATGCTCGCCGCCGCCGAAGCCGATTTCGAGCCTGACATCCTCGATGTCGCCATCGAACAGGTCGGCAAGCCGGGCCGGCGCGGGCGTTCCGATATCGAGCGCCAGATGCGGCAGCAGATTGTCGATCAGGTCGGCCTGGTGGATGCGGAGCTTGTGGCCCTTGCGGCGGCCGAAGAACGAGCCATGCGCATGTGCCGACGCGCCGTCATCCGGCGGCGCGTCGCGGTCGCCGGTATCGCGCGGGGCAGACGATCATCGCAGCGTCTGGTACAGCCGGTACAACAGCCGCGCCCTCGGCTCGATCGAGGAGATGTACATCTGCTCGTAATGGGTATGCGCGCCCTTGCCGTCGACGCCGAGCCCGTCCAGCGTCGCGGTATGCGGCGCGGTGAAATTGCCGTCGGAGCCGCCGCCGGTCGACGTATCGACCAGGTCGAAACCGATCTCCGCCGCAATGCGTTTTGGCGTGCTCGTAGAGCGCGGCGCCGGCATTGCTCTTTTCGTAAGGCGGGCGGTTCAACTCGCCGACCACCTTGACGGTGACGCCCTCGGTGCGCGATTTCAGGTTGAGGATTTTCGCCGTGAGCTCGTCGGAATCCGACATCGTCGGCACGCGCAAATCGACCTCGGCATAGGCCTCCTCCGCAATCACGTTCGGTTTGGTGCCGCCGCGGACCACGCCGACATTGACGGTGATGCCGCGCGCCAGATCGTTCATCGCCTCCAGCGTTTGAATGACATTGCCGAGTTCGCGGATGGCGCTGCGGCCGTCCTCCGGCCTGGTGCCGGCATGCGAGGGCACGCCCTTGATGAAGACCTCAAAGCGCCCGACGCCCTTGCGCCCGGTCACGATCTTGCCGCCGTCGCGCGCCGGCTCGGTGACCAGCACATATTTCGCCTTGCGTCCCTCGGCTTCAATCAGCGCCACGCGAGGTCGGGCTGCCGATCTCCTCGTCGGAGACATAGAGCTGGGTGATGCCGAGCGGCGGCCGCGCGCCGTCGGCGCAAACCTGCCGAAACGCATGATAGGCGAGATAGGCGCCGCCCTTCATGTCGTAGATGCCCGGGCCGAAAGCGCTGTCGTCCGACGATCCGGAACGGCAGACGCTCGATGAATCCGAGCGGATGCACGGTATCGAGATGGCTCAGCACCAGGATCCCCGGTGCGTCCTGGCCCCATGACGAGCGCGCTACCAGATGATCGCCGCAGCCGGAGTGCCCGGCGATCCGCTCCACGGTCGCGGGCAGGCCGCGATAGCCTTCAGCGACGAGGTCGGCGAGTTGGTTGACCTGCCCGGGCGCTTCGGTCGGGGTCTCGATCTCGACCCAGCGGCGGATGCCCTCGAGGATCGGCGTGGCATCGAACGGGTTGGCTGTCGTCATGTCGTAATCCGATACAGCGTCATTCCGCGATGCGCAATTTCGCGCCGGGAAATAATGGCATATTCCAGAATACGAAATTATCAACCGGTGCGGATGGAAAATCAGCGCTGGTCGGGGCCGTCGCGCGCGCGCGATCTGCTCGACCAGTTCGACGATCGAGCGCCGCATTTTGGAATCGGCTGATGCGCGTGAACGCGCGCGTCAGCGCAAGGCCCTCTGATGTGGCGAGGAAATCGGACACGTAGGCCGGGAGGCGCCTTCGCCGAAGCCGTTGCCATTGACCGCGCCGCTCGGCCCGCCATCGAACAGAAACGACACAGGTACCTGCAATATCTCGGAGATCTGCTGCAGACGGCTGGCGCCGACCCGGTTGGTGCCTTTTTCGTATTTCTGCACCTGCTGGAAAGTCAGGCCGAGCGCTTCGCCCAGTTTTTCCCGGCTCATGCCCAGCATGATGCGGCGCATCCGGACGCGGCTGCCGACATATTTGTCAACGGGATTGGGCGCTTTGGTGGACATCTGCATCGCTCCTGGGATTGCGCGCCGGGAATGAGGCAGTGGAAGGAGCTATGCCTCAGGCGCGCCGTGACCGTCATATCCTGCTCGGAGGATCGGGTAGAATTGCGGGACGATCTGAGCAATGGAGGTGACTGGTTGTTGTTCTTGGCCTGCAACCGCAGAAAGCGAATCGCAGGCTGTCTGTCAACTGGTGGAACCGCGCAGTTAGCGTTTTTAGTAAACCAGCAACAACTAGCGATGCGGAAATCTCAGGCAGTGTGCTTTGCAGCGCGGCGTCGGACGACGAGCAGCAGGGCGGCGGCCACGATGATGGCAGCCGGGATATCTCCAAGGCGAGCATAAACCGTCGGCGGCAGCGCCGACGGCAGGCCGGCGTCCAGCACGCCTTCGATGCCGAGGCCGAGCCGTGCGACAATACGCCCCGAGGGATCGATTACCGCCGAGATGCCGGTGTTGGCGGCGCGAACCATCGGCAGCCCTTCCTCGATCGCACGCAGCCGCGCCTGCTGCAGGTGCTGGTAGGGGCCGGTCGAATTTCCGAACCAGCCGTCATTGGTCAGGTTGACGATCCAGCCGGGGCGATCGTCACGCGCCGCAACATTTCCAGGAAAAATCGCCTCGTAACAAATCAAGCGGTAGCGCGCGCGGCGCATTCGGTATCTCCATCGTGCGGCGCCGCGTGCCCGGAATGAAGCCGCCATGCACCCTTGTCAGCTGCACGAAGCCGAGCTTTTCCATCCACTCCTGAAACGGCAGATATTCGCCGAACGGCACCAGATGCAGCTTGTCGTAGACCGACAGCACACCACCGTCATGGTCGATCGCATATATCGAGTTGTAGGCACGGCTGACGCGGGCGCCGGGCGGTCCGTCCGGGGCGCGCACCGAGCCGGTCATCAGCACCGTGCCCTTGGGCAGCAGCTCGGCGATCTGCGCCATCGCGTCGGCCTCCCGCGTCAGGAAGAACGGGAAAGCCGATTCCGGCCAGATCAGGATCTGCACGTCGCGCACGCCGGTGGATTGCGGTCCCGAAGCGCGGTCGGACAGCGCCAGGTATTTCTGCATCACCTCCGCCTTGGCGGCGTAGTTGAATTTGACGTCCTGCTGCAGGTTCGGCTGCATGATGCGCAGCCTGACCTTGGTCAATTCGGTCGGCTGCAGCGACAGCCGCACGGCGCCGTAGACACCCATCGCGACCAGCAGCGACAGCGCCGCCACCGGCGCGATCCAGGGCTTTCGGCCGCGCGAGGACCCGTCGATCAGCGCCGCCGGGCTGGCAAAGATCGCGACGCTGAGGAAGGTCATGCCCCACAGCCCGATCAGCGACGCCGTCTGCGCCAGCGCCAGCGGCTCCGACAGCGCGTAGCCGAAGGCATTCCAGGGAAAGCCCGACAGCACATAGCCGCGCAGCCATTCGCTGACCGTGAGCCCGATCGCGAGCGCCAGCACCCGCGAGGCATCCCGCGTCCAGATCAGGCGCGCCAGCGCGAAGCCGAGCGCCGGGAACAAGGCAAGGTAGGCCGGCAGGCCGAGCACCGCGAACGGCATCAGCCAGGCAAAGGTCGGCGCGTCGACCAGGAAGGCGTTGCCGGTCCAGTAAAGCCCGGGCACGAAATAGCCGAGCCCGAACCAGAAGCCCGACATCGCCGCCGCCGGCACGCCGCGCCGTTTTCCGGCCGCCGGCGCCGTCGATCAGCCAGACCGCGACCGGAAAGGTCACAAACAGCACCGGCCAGGCATTGAACGGCGCCATCGCAAAGCGCCGACAAGGCGCCCGCGACCAGCGCGATGATCGGCGCGCTTCCAGCCCCAGGCCAGGATGATCGAAAGTCCCGCCATGCGGAATTTACTGGTCGGGATCACTGCGAGCCGGCTCCATCGCCGGGGTCGGCGGCGTATTGTCATTGGTCGGCGGCACGCTGGTATCGGGCGCGGCCTCGCGGCGGCTTCGCTCGCGCGTCGCGCGCGTCGCCGGACGCTCTTTCCGGATCCCGATCCGCAGCCGCTTGACCCGCCGCGGATCGGCATCGAGCACCTCGATCTCGAAATTGCCCGGGCCCGCAATGACTTCGCCGCGCACCGGCAGGCGGCCGACCTGCGCCACCAGATAGCCGCCCAGCGTCTCGACTTCCTCGCCGGCCTCGCCGGTGACGAATTCCTCGCCGATCATCTTGCGGGCATCCTCGAGGCTGGCGCGGGCGTCGGCGATGAATGCATTGTCGCCCTGCCGGATGATCGACGGCGGCTCGTCGCTGTCGTGCTCGTCGTCGATCTCGCCGACGATCTGCTCGACGATGTCCTCGATCGACACCAGCCCGTCGGTGCCGCCATATTCGTCGACCACCAGCGCCAGATGGATGCGCGAGGCCTGCATCTGCGCCAGCAGGTCGATCGCCCGCATCGACGGCGGCACATACAGCAGCTTGCGGATGATGTTGGCCTCCGCCAGCGGCAATGCGAGGTCGACCGCGCGCAGGTCGAGACCCGCCGGGAACGGCTTCTTGCGCTTCGGCTTGGTGGTGTCGCCGACCCGCGCCTTCGCGGTCATGAACGCCAGCAGGTCGCGGATGTGAACGATGCCTTCGGGGTCGTCGAGCGTTTCGTCGTAGACCACGAGCCGCGAATGCGCCGCGCTTTCGAACAGGCTCATTAATTCGCCGAGCGGAATATCCCGCTTGACCGCGACGATGTCGGCGCGATGCACCATCACGTCGGCGATGCGCCGCTCGTGCAGGCCGAGGATGTTGCGCAGCATGGTGCGCTCGATGGCGGAGAAGCCGACCTCGTCCGGGGTGGAGGCGTCGAGCACGACCTGGAGATCGGCGCGGACCGATCCCGCCCTCCAGCCGAACAGCGTGCGGATCGCGCGCATCAGCCAGCCGTCGGCGGCCGGGCGCAGCACCTCGCCTTCCTGCACCACCGCCGGCAGGTTGGGCGTGTCGCGCGGATTGTCCTGTATTGGGTCGGAGTCCGGCATTTCAGTCCATCCGCTCCCGGTCCGCATAGGGGTCGGGAATGCCGAGCTGCGCGAGAATCTCCCGTTCGAGACCTTCCATGGCTTCGGCGTCGTCGTCCTTCTCGTGGTCGTATCCGATCAAATGCAGGAACCCGTGGACCGCCAGATGGCTGAGGTGATGATCGAACGGCTTCTCCTCGTCATCGGCCTCTTTGCGCGTGGTCTCGTAGGCGATGGCGATATCGCCGAGCATCCGCGGCGCGTCGGCAGGCGCGCCCGCCGGTCGGCTGCAGCGCCGGAAACGACAGCACGTTGGTCGGCTTGTCGATGCCGCGCCAGTTGTTGTTGAGCGTGCGGATGCCGGCATCGTCGGTCAGCATGACCGCGAGCTCGGCCTCGCCGACATCGGCATCGGCGATTTCGGCCGCGGCATTGATGGCGCGATGGATCACCGCCTCGGCCTCCGGCTCGGTCTGCCAGCAATCGGCGACGACGAGAACTTCGGTGAGGGGAAGGACGGACGACACGAGCGTTCCAGCGCTTTGCATTGCAATGCTTCGGGTTACGGCCCGGGCCTGCCTGCGGCAGGTCCAGCGCCGACGATTTCTGGGTCAAGATTTGTTGGTTGCCGGTTTTTGCGGCAATCCCTCATAGGCGGCGACGATCCGCGCCACCAGTTCATGGCGGATGACGTCTTCCGCGGTGAATTTCACCTGCGCAATGCCCTCGACGCCGTCGAGCAGCTTGACCGCTTCGGCAAGCCCGGAGGCCTGTCCGTTCGGCAGGTCGACCTGCGATGGATCGCCGGTGATGATCATGCGGCTGTTCTCGCCGAGCCGGGTCAGGAACATCTTCATCTGCATCGAAGTGGTGTTCTGCGCTTCGTCCAGGATGATGACGGCGTTGGTCAGCGTGCGGCCGCGCATGAACGCCAGCGGCGCGATCTCGATCTCGCCGGCCTGCAGCGCGCGCTCGACGATGCGCGAATCCATCAGATCGTACAGCGCGTCGTAGATCGGCCTGCAGGTAAGGATCGACCTTTTCCCGCAAGATCGCCGGGCAGGAAGCCGAGCCGCTCGCCGGCCTCGACCGCGGGCCGCGACAGGATGATGCGATCGACTTCCTTGCGCTCGAACAATTGCGCGGCATGCGCCACCGCAAGCCAGGTCTTGCCGGTGCCGGCCGGGCCGACGCCGAACACCATCTCGTGGCGCTTCAGCGCGCGGATGTAGGAATCCTGCGCGGCCGTGCGGGCCCGCACCGGACGCTTGCGCAGGTTGATGGTCTCGAACGAGGCCTTGGCGGTCTTGGCGATCGAACTCGAACAGCGAGCCCTGCGCGAGCACGACGCGGATCGCGCCTTCGACTTCGCCCTGCGACAGGTCGTGTCCCTGCACGGCCTGCGCATAGAGCGTCTCCAGCACGCGCCGCGCGGCGTCGCAGCCGTCGCGCGAGCCGGCGATGGTGATGTGGTTGCCGCGGAATCGACGACGACGCCGAGCCGGCGTTCGACCAGCGCCAGGTTTTGTCCGTAGGGGCCGACCAGCGCGGAAGCGGCGCGGTTGTCGTCGAAGTCGATGACGACCTGCGGTCTCGGGCGGAATTTGCATGTCGCGGTCAAATTTGCGGCTGGGAGCGAGCGAAGGCGAATCCGATGCGCTTTTGGCAAGGGTTCAGGCTCCTGCGTCATCTTGAGATGAATGGGTCATGTTGAAAGCGTTGAAGAGCCGGCCGCGCGGCAGCGCCGGCGAGTTCGCCGAGCAGGCTGTAGCGCTCGAGGCTTCCGATCGTGACCGGCAGCACCTGTCCGATGATGTCAGGCGAGGCAAAGCACATGCGCGGGCTGCAGGTACGCGGTGCGGCCGACGATCTGGCCGGGATTGCGGGCCGCGCGTTCGAACAGCACATCGACGGTGTTGCCAATCATGGCCTTGTTGAAGGCCGATTGCTGGCTGTCGATCAATTCCTGAAGCCGCACCAATCGCTCGTCCATTTCAGCCGCTGACACCGTCTCCTGCATGTCCGCCGCCGGCGTGCCGGGCCGAGGCGAATATTTGAACGAATAAGCCCCAGCGTATCCGATTTGCGTGACAAGCGCGAGGGTCGCGGCAAATTCTCCCTCGGTTTCGCCGGGGAAGCCGACGATAAAATCCGATGAAAAAGCAATATCTTGGCGGGCGGCGCGAAAACGGTCGATGACGCGGCGATAATCATCGGCGGTATGCTTGCGGTTCATGGCCGCCAGGATCCGGTCGGAGCCGGACTGCACCGGAAGATGCACGAACGGCATCAGCGCGGCGAGGTCGCGATGCGCCGCGATCAAGCGATCGTCGACATCGCGGGGATGGCTGGTCGAGTAGCGCAGCCGCACGATACCTTCGATTTCGGCAAGCCGATGCAGCAGCCTGCCGAGCGGCCAGGCTCCGTCCGTCCGGGCCTTCGCCGTGATAGGCGTTGACGTTCTGCCCAATCAGCGTGATCTCGCGCACGCCGTTGTCGGCGAGCCGCTTCACGTCGTCGACGATCTTTGCCACCGGGCGCGAGACTTCGCGCGCCGCGCGTATAGGCACCACGCAGAAGGTGCAGAACTTGTCGCAGCCTTCCTGCACGGTGACGAAAGCGGAGATGCCGCGCGCGCGGATCGCATCCGGCTTGGGGGCGGGCAGGAAACCGAATTTGTCCTCGACCGGGAATTCGGTCTCGAGCGCGCGGCCTTCGCTCTTCGCGCGCGCCAGCAATTGCGGCAGATGATGATAGCTCTGCGGCCCGACCACGACGTCGACAACAGGCGCGCGGCGGATGATCTCCTCGCCCTCGGCCTGCGCGACGCAGCCCGCGACCGCGATGCGCATATCGCGCCCCTGGCGCGCCGCCTCATCCTTGGCGACCCGCAGCCGCCCGAGTTCGGAGTAGACCTTCTCGGAGGCCTTCTCGCGGATATGGCAGGTGTTGAGGATCACCAGATCCGCATCCTCGGCGCTGGCTGTCTCGACAAAGCCTTCCGGCGCCAGCGTGTCCACCATGCGTTGCGCATCGTAGACGTTCATCTGGCAGCCATAGGACTTGATATGCAGCTTGCGCGGCGGCTTCATGGAACCTTGGGTGCGTGGGCTTGATTGGCGCCAATCCGGCGTCAGGGGTCAATTATAGGCTCGGGAGCCGGAAATCCAGCGCCATACCCCTCATTCCTATGCGAAAACCTTGCGTTTGCTGGTGCGGTGGCCTGTTATCCATCTCGTTTTGGAACAAGAATAATCGCGCAAATCAGCAAACCGGGGGAATTGCATCATGTCTCGTTTCGCCGCAGCTCTATTGACGTGCATTACCGCCGCGGCACTTGCTGGTGGTGCTGCGTTGATGCCCACGACCGCCGAGGCTGCGCCTGGGAAGGCTGCGCCCGTGTCCAAGGCTGACAAGGCCGCGCTAAAGACGGCCATTGATGCATGCAAGGCGCGGGCGAAGGGCGAGAAGGTGAAGTGGCTCGCGCGCGCCGGAAGTACGTCAACAATTGCGTGACAGAGGCGCTTAAGGACCGTCCCCACATCGACGTTATGGATGGCTGCTCAAGAACCATCCGGATATGAGAAGATCTTCCGACGGAGAAATACGACGCCAGTTAGATCTATCTGGGTGGCTGGCGAGCGGTCTCTCCCGGCAAGTTCCCGCTTGCTTTGTCCAGAGGTCGAACAGTTCGGGCGGCGGAACCTCCACCCATTCATTGCCGAGGTTGATGCGGTAGGGGTGCCGGCCGATGCGGACAGGCGCCACAATTTTGGATCGACGGGACGGCCGTTGGCGCGGACCCATCGCGCGATCGGATCGAGCGCCGCCGCCTGCTTTGCGGGCGCCAGGGTAAATCCGCCAGAGCATCACGAAGCGCAGTTGCCTGTCCGCGGCCAGCCGTTCGACGTCCGAAGGCTGTCAGGATCGGATCGTCGCCGAGATAGCCGCCGATTGCCATGACGGGCAGGCCGGTCGAGATAATGAGCGGCGCGGCGACGTTGGCGTTGGGGACCGCGACGAGAAATTTTGCCGCGTCGCGATTGGCCATCAGGTAGCTGGAGAGCTTCTGGCGGGCGGCGTCCAGCCGCGATGTCCTCAATGCCTGCACGCTCGGTATCCGACGGCGCGAGCAAGGCGGTCATGTTGGCGACCGGCGCCGCGATGTTCGGGCGCCTGCAGGACGACGCTCGCGGCGGTCAGGAGTCGGCGCAACGAGCAGCGCACCGATGGAAGCGCCCGCGAACAGTTTTGCGAAGCTGCTGCCCTGCTGCGGCAATGCACGAAGGACGACCAGCGCCATATCACCGGCGATCCCGATCGACGTCAGCCATGTCAAGCTGAGCCAATCGGATCCGATCGTTGTCCGGACGGCGCCATGCAGAGATAGAACTGCCAGGCGGCCGTGGCCACGATGATCAGCGGCAGGCATATCCGCCCCGGCTTGCCCGCTTTCCATCTCGACCAGAGCCCGGCGACGGCGATGCCGGAAAACACGGCGAGCGGCGGACCAAGCACGGCGACGTAGTAGGTGTGGATCAATCCGCCCGCAAAGCTGAGCACGATCCAGTACATCACAGAGCCAGCCGGTCCACACGCCGGCGCTGATGCGGCGTGACACGAGCGCGCCTGGACGCCATGCATTCGACCAGGCGAGAACAAGGCCGGCGAGCGCGAGCGGCAGCAACCAGGCAAACTGTGCCGCGGCCCGCGGCCAGAAACAGGCGGAGAGGGCCCGTCGGCGAGTCGTCGGTCATAACGAGGCTGCCGGACTTCCGTGCTTGCAGGCGTCGTCTGATCGGCTGGCGGGCGCTGATATCGCAACGAAGCGGGCCACGCCATTATGCACCAATGCAAGCTCCAGCATGGAGTTGTGTTTGGTGCTGCCCGCATAAGGGCCGATCGCGAGCCGGCGTGAGGATCGAAGAAGATCGCCCATGACAGCGAGACGGCGACGAGGACGAGGCCCGCGATGGCTTGTCGACCGAGATGCCAGGTGACAGGAGCGCCCGGCCGCGCGAGGCTGAACGTCAAGGCCAGCACCGGAGCCAGCACCAGCGCAGCACCCATCTTGACGTTGAAGCCGATGCCGATCGCGGCCATCGCGGCGCAGAGCAGCGCGAGCCGACCGGTTTCGGCTGCCCGCATCGCGAGCCACACGCCGGCCAGCAGCACCAGGATGAGACAGCTCTCGGTATTGTTGGAACGGTCGACGGCGACATTGACCGGGCTCAGCGCGAGCGACAGCGCGGCGATAGCCCCAGCTGTTCCGCCCCAATATTTCCGCACCAGAACGTAAACCAAGAGGATCGCGGCCAATCCCGCCATCACCTGGGCGAGCAGGATAGCAAGCGCGGAAAAACCGAGCAGCTTGGCGCTGGCGACCTGCAGCCAGATCGCCACGGGCGGCTTGTCGATCGAAATAAAACCTGCGGGGTCGAACGCGTTGAAGATGAAATTGTGCCAGCTACCCAGCATGCTGCGCACGCCGGCGGCGTAGTATTGCCTGCCAGAAATCGTTCTGCGAAAGCTGCCAGGTTCGCGCAAGCGCAGCCACCGCCGCGATGAGCGTGAGCGGCAAGGCCGTCTTCAATATTGTGGCTGTTAGGTAATTTCAGGTGCGCGCGCTCCCTCGCGCAGGTTCATCTGAAAGTATCACCTGCGGGTTTCGCGGCCAGTTAACTCGCGGCAAGATTCTTGATCTGATGTCGGCAGCGACGCCGGACTTCAACCATGCGATGCGGAACTAGCCAGCGCTTCGACCGATGGCGCGCAATCAGGTCGGGCAGTTGCCGCATATCGTCGAAGATCATGGCCGCGCCGGCATCCTGCAGCTTCTCGCCATATCCTTCCCGGCAATGGCTGCCGCCGTGAAAGCCGAGCACGGGCATCCTGCCGCGACGGCGCCTGCGATGCCGGCGACGCTGTCCTCGATCACGAGGCAATGTTCGGGCGCGCGTCTGCATCCGTTCGGCGGCGAACAGAAACAGATCCGGCGCCGGCTTGCCATGGCGCGACCTGCGCGGCGGAAAAATATGCGGCGCGAACCGGTCGTACAGACCGGTGCGATTGAGGCTGGCGCTGATTTTCTCCGGCGGCCCGCTCGATGCGACGCAGACGGGCTGCGCAATCTGCGCCAGGGCCTCGCCAATATGAGGCGTGGCTTCCAGCGAAGCCGCAAACAATCGGAAAATCTCGGCGTATGTCTGGGACTCGAAAGTCGTCGGGCAGGCTGCGGCCGAGCTCGGCTTCGACCTCGATCGTCGCCTGACGCATCGAACGACCGAGAAACCGTTCCAGCACCTGTTCCGACGTGATCGGATAGCCGTGACGCGTCAACGTCTCGGCATGGGCGCGGCATGAAATGACCTCGCTGTCGACCAGCACGCCGTCGCAATCGAAAATGACGAGATCGAAATTCGCGTTCAAGTGATTGCACGCGATCAGGTTTTGTCGTCGTCGAGCGGGACGCAATACAGTTCCAGCCGGTGATCGACCAGCTTGTAGCCGAGCTTGCGGGCGATCTCGGCCTGCAGTTTCTCGATCTCCTCGGAGGTGAATTCGATCACCTTGCCGTCGCGCAGATTGATCAGATGATCGTGGTGGCTGTCGGGCATCTGCTCGTAGCGCGCGCGGCCCTCGCGGAAATCGTGCCGCTCGATGATGCCGGCGTCCTCGAACAGCTTGACGGTGCGGTAGACCGTCGAGATCGAGATCTTGTCGTCGACCGCGACGCAGCGCCGGTACAGTTCCTCGACGTCGGGATGGTCGACCGGATTCGGCCAGCACGCGCGCGATCACGCGGCGCTGTTCGGTCATGCGCATGCCGGTGGCGGCGCAGCGCGCCTCGATGCCGGTATTTGTCATGCGCAGGCGGCGGATTTCAGTGCGGGCATGGTCGTCAGGGCCTTCGAACGCAGATCGAGCGGTCTGTTTGCCAGCCCGCGCATCTTACGACAAGTCGCGCCGCATCAGAAGTGCATTCAATTGTTCCCCGCCGGGCTGCTTGATAATAGCGTTCCCGGCGGCCAACGACGCCAAATCCGGCCCATTCGTACAGCCGGCGCGCCGGCTGATTATTTTCCTCGACCTCGAGGAAGATCGTTGCGTACGCCGCGGCCCGCGAGATGGCCGAGATGTGTCAGCAACAGGTTGCGCGACAGGCCGCGGCCGCGCTGTGTCGCATCGATCGCGATCGACAAGATCTCCGCCTCGTCGGCCGCCATGCGCGACACCGCAAAGCCGATGATCTTGCGCCCGAGCCTCAAGCCGGTGCACCAGCGTGTTGCGCTCGGTCAGCATGACCTCGAATTCGCCTTCGCCCCAGCCGCGGTGAAACGATGCGCCATGCAATTGCGCCAGACGCGCGGCGTCGCGCGGATTCGCCGGTTCGATCACGGCCGTGCCGCCGCTCCACCATTCGGAGAGCCATGCCATCACTGATGCCGGCGGCTGTGGCCTGCGCCGGACAGCGGATCCTTTGGCGGCTTGGCATCGGGCGCGCGCAGATAAAAGGGCCGCGCCGGTGCGCTGTCGCGGATTGACGGCGGCGCCGAGCCACGCCACCCAGGCGATATCGGGCGCAGGCTGCTGATCGACCTTGAAGGGCGGCGGCGCATCGGCCGGCCAGCGGTCGGCCAGAATCTTGGCGGCGTTGCCGACCAGATGCGGCGCGCCGAAGCGCGCCGCGTCGAGCGCTTCCGCGATCGGCGCGACCTTCGGCGTGATCAACGAACCGCCATCGCCGCTGACCACCTGGAAATAGACATGATCATGCCGCGCATCGATCGCGGCAGATGACAGGATGACGTCGCCATTCTCGCTGACGATGGGCGCGGCATAGGCGGTCAGCGTCGTCACGCCGACGACCGGCTTGCCGGCGGCCAGCGCAATGCCGCGCGCGGCGGAAAGGCCGACGCGCAATCCGGTAAAGCTGCCGGGTCCGGTGGTCGACGGCGATGCGGTCGAGCGCTGCGAAGGCAACGCCGGACTGCCTTCATCACGCGCGCGATCAGCGGCATCAGCGCTTCGGCATGACCGCGCTTCATCGCCTGCGATTCCAGCGCGATCACGCCTGCCTGCGCTGGTGTCGAGCACGGCCGCGGCGCAGGCATCAAGCGCGGTATCGATGGCGAGGATCAGCATCGGGCTACCTATGGCGTTTTCGAGGCGAAGTGGACACCGGTTCGCGTCAAGAAAACGCGTCCAAACAGAGTCTAGAGCCCGGTTCTGATCACACAGAACCGAAAAGGACTCTAGAGATTCTCATGACTGATTGGAAGATTTCTTGCGCCGGTTTTGCGAGCTTTCAGAATGGCTTCTCCGCAATTCTGCGCGGCGCACCGGTGGCCGGTCGTTCTCGCCCCATTTTGGAAACAGACCGGGTCAACACAACTTCTGGGAGGCCAAGTCATTGAAAATAAAGGGAATTAACAAAGAATTAGCCATCCGGTGCGACAATCTTCCACAGGGAAAATACGGGTCAATGGCGATCCGGACGATGCACCTTCGGCACATCAAGCCACGCCTCGTTTCCAGAACCGGAGAGATTTTTATGCCTTTTTTGAAAAGCAATTCCGCGCGCGCGTGAGGCGCTGGCGCAGGCGACCGCCATCAGCAAGTCGCAGGCGGTGATCGAGTTCAATATGGACGGCACGATCGTCACCGCCAACCAGAATTTCCTCGACACGATGGGATATCGGCTCCGACGAAATCGTGGGCAAGCATCACCGGATGTTCGTGACGCCGGAGCAGCGCGACAACCCGGACGTATCATGCGTTCTGGGCGAAGCTCAATCGCGGCGAATATCAGGCCGCCGAATACAAGCGCGTATCGGCAAGGGCGGCCGCGAGGTGTGGATTCAGGCGTCCTACAATCCGATCCTGGACAGCGCCAACAAGCCGATCAAGGTGGTCAAGTTCGCCACCGACATCACCGAGCGCAAGATCCGCAACATGGAGGATGCCGGCAAGATCGCGGCGATCGCCCGGGCGCAAGCCGTGATCGAGATTCAATCTCGACGGCACCATCATCACCGCAAACAATAACTTCCTCGGCGCGCTTGGCTACTCGGCTCGGCCGAGATCCAGGGCAAGCATCATCAGATGTTCGTGGCGCCGGCCGAGCGCGACAGCGCCGCCTAGCAGGAATTCTGGGCAAAACTCGGCCGCGGCGAATTCCAGTCGGCCGAATACAAGCGCTTCGGCAAGGGCGGCAAGGAGGTCTGGATTCTCGCGTCCTACAACCCGATCCTCGACGACGCCGGCAAGCCGTTCAAAGGTGGTGAAGTTCGCCTCCGATATCACCGAACAAAAGTTGAAGACGGCGAATTTCGCCGGACAGATCGAGGCCATCGGCAAGTCGCAGGCGGTCATCGAGTTCGGCATGGACGGCAAAGTGCTGACCGCGAACCAGAACTTCCTCGGCGCGCTCGGCTATACGCTGGCCGAGATCGAGGGCGAGCATCACAGCATGTTCATGCCGCACGATCAGCGCGACAGCGACGGCTATCGCGCGTTCTGGGCCGCCCTGAACCGCGGCGAGTTCCAGTCGGGCGAGTATGAGCGGGTCGGCAAAGGCGGCCGGCAGATCTGGATTCAGGCGTCCTACAACCCGATCCGCGACCTCAACGGCAAGCCCTACAAGGTCGTGAAATACGCCACCGACACCACGGCGCAGGTGATCGCGCGGATGCGCGGCGAGAAGGTTCGCGGCTTGATGGAGACGGTCGCCGCCGGCGCCGGGAACTCAACGTGTCGGTGCGCGAAATCTCCGACGCCATGGCGAAATCGAAGGAAACCGCGCTCACGGCCGTCGGTCGCGTCGACGCCGCCGACCGGCAGGCGCAGCGCCTGACGGAGGCGTCAGGGTCGATGAGCAGCATCGTGCAGCTGATCGGCGCGATCACCGGCCAGATCAACCTGCTGGCATTGAACGCCACGATCAGAATCGGCGCAGGCCGGTGAGGCCGGCCGCGGCTTTGCCGTGGTCGCGTCCGAGGTGAAGGGCCTCGCCAACCAGGCCAAGCAGGCGACCGACAAGATCGAGCAGGAGATCGGCAATCTCAACGGCATCTCCGGCGATGTCGTTGCGGCTCTCACTTCGATCAAGCAGGCGATCAGGATGTCAGCGAGTACGTGACGTCAACGGCCGCGGCCGTTCAGCGAGCAGAGCGCGGTCACGAGCGAAATGTCCGAGGGCATGCAGCGCGCGCCGCTGCGGAAGCCGCCGGCATCGGGCAGGCGGCTTGATCGTCACTGCATCGCAATGACGTCAACTTCGTAGGGTGGGCAAAGCGAAGCGTGCCCACCACTACCTGTCGTCACTCTTGATGGTGGGCACGGCGCAAAGCGCGCCTTTGCCCACCCCTACGCCACCGACTCACATCGGCCGGACTTCGACCACGTCGGGCACGAAATGCTTCAGCAGATTCTGGATGCCGTGCTGCAGCGTCGCCGTCGAGGACGGGCAGCCGGCGCAGGAACCCTTCATGTTGAGATAGACGACGCCGTCCTTGAAGCCGCGGAAGGTGATGTCGCCGCCGTCATTGGCGACGCGCGGGGCGCACCCGCGTCTCGATCAGGTCCTTGATGGTCGCGACCGTCTCGGCGTCGGCCTCGTTGAAGAACTCGTCTTCCTCGTCGGCGCCTCGTCGTTGCCGGCGGTGCCGTCGCGCCGAAGCGGCGCGCCGGACATGTAATGCTCCATGATGGCGCCGAGGATCGCGGGCTTGAGGTGCTGCCAGTCGCCATCCGCCTTGGTCACGGTGACGAAATCGGAGCCGTAGAACACGCCGGTGACGCCGGGCACGTCGAACAGCCGTTCGGCGAGCGGCGAGCGGCGCGGCGGCTTCGCGGTTGGCAAATTCCATCGTGCCGGTGTCGAGCACGGTGCGGCCCGGAATGAATTTCAGGGTGGCGGGATTGGGCGTGGCTTCGGTCTGAATGAACATTGGTTTTCTCCGGCGTCGCCGGTTCAAGGCCGGCGCGTGAGGCTTCCTTAGCAGATGGCGACGCGCGAACGCACGGTCAAGGGGCGCAGATCAGCCAGTTCCGTAAGCCGCATCAAGCCGCTTAAGACAGGCCGTCGATGTCAGCGTCCGCTGAGATCGCCGGGAACGATGATGACCGGAATCGGGAACGAACCGGCGACCTGCGCCATCATGGTGATCAGCGGGCCGGGGCCTTCGGGGCCGGATTGGCCGCCAGCACCAGCATCGAAATATCGACGTCCTTGTCGATGACGTCGAGGATCTGCGCGGTCGGGTCGCCCTCGCAGATCACCCGCTCCGGCGTGATCGCGGCAATGCCGTTGGCGCGGCCCGGCGGCGCGGTCGAGCGCCTCATTGGCGGCGTCCTCGGCCTCGGCGCGCATGATGTCGGCGACCCCCAGCCATTGCTGGTTCTGGTCCTCGATTTCGATGATGCGCAGCATCACCACGCCGCCGCCGACGCGGATCGCCCAGCGGCTGGCGTAGTAGACCGCGCGGTCCCATTCCGCGGTGTCGTCAACGATGACAAGGCATTTTGGCTTGTGACCCGTCTCGTAGCTTCGTCGCTGGGTGGTCATGCATGTCCCGGTGCTGCGCCAAACCGACGCATGCTGCCACGGCGCAGCCGCCTTCGACAAGCGGCGTCGCGGTTCCGCGTTGCGCATAGATGCCATAGCGTTTTTCGAGGCGCAAGTGGTGTTCCGGTTCGCGTGCAGATATACCGCGTCTAACAGCAGACATGTTCTAGGCTGCTTGCGGATGAAACCGACGATGTCCTTGGCCGCGCTGCATGGTTTCGTCGGCGATGACGCGCGCGCGGTCGGCGCCGTCGATCAGGATTTGATCGACATGGCCGGGGTCGGCGACCAGCCGCTTCATCTCGGAGGCGATCGGCGACGAGTTTGCGACGCAAAGTTCCACCAGCGCGTTCTTGAAGCTGGAGAACTGCCCGCCGCCGAATTCCTTCAAGCACGTCGGCCTTGCTGCGCTCGGACAGCGCCGCATAGATGCCGACCAGGTTGTCGGCCTCGGGCCGCGTCTCCAGGCCCTTTTCCTCCGACGGCAGCGGTTCCGGATCGGTCTTCGCCTTGCGGATCTTCTGCGCGATGGTGTCGGCATCGTCGGTCAGGTTGATGCGCGAATTGTCCGACGCGTCCGACTTCGACATTTTCTTGGTGCCGTCGCGCAGGCTCATCACCCGCGTCGCCGGCCCGGTGATCAGCGGCTCCGGCTGCGGAAAGAACAATCCGTCATTGAAGCCGTGGCTGCGGATCGAGATCGGCAAAATCGTTGTTGAATTTCTGCGCGATGTCGCGCGACAGCTCGAGATGCTGCTTCTGGTCCTCGCCGACCGGCACATGGGTGGCGCGATAGAGCAGGATGTCGGCCGCCATCAGCACCGGATAGTCGTAGAGCCCGACCGACGCGTTCTCGCGGTCCTTGCCGGCCTTCTCCTTGAACTGGGTCATGCGGCTGAGCCAGCCGACGCGCGCGACGCAGTTGAAGATCCAGGCCAGCTCGGCGTGGCCCGAGACCTGGCTCTGGTTGAACACGATGTGCTTCTTCGGATCGATGCCGGCGGCGATGAAGGCCGCGGTCACCTCGCGGGTGTTGCGCGCGAGCTCGGCCGGGCCGCCCCAGACGTCGACGCCTTGCGTGATCGCGTGCATGTCGACGACGCAATAGATGCAGTCATGGGTTTCCTGCATCTTCACGAAGTTGACGATCGCGCCGAGGTAATTGCCGAGATGCAGATTGCCCGTCGGCTGGACGCCTGAAAAAACCCGTTTCAACAAAAGCCATAGTCAGCTTCCTCAAGGATCAATTTCGGATGCCTGTTTCGGCGCTGTCGTTTGCCACGCAGGGCTAGTCAGCGCAAGTCAGCTGAGGCGCGGTTTGCCTGACGGCGTTAACCGCCTCGCGCCAGCCGGTGACGCCGAAAAGCCGCAGAAACAGGCCGTAAATCGCAATTCCCGCCGCGATCACGGCCAGCAGCAGGACGGCCTGCACGAGGCCGTGCGCGCCCGCGGCGAGCGCCGGCAGCGACCGTGTCGCCAGCCACAGCAGCGCGCCCATGGCGAGCGCCGCGAGCGCGATGCGCGGCAGCCGCCGTCGCGCTTCCGCGTCGATCGAAAACCCAAACGTCTGCCGCGCCGCGGCGGATCAGGCTGAGCGCCATGCTCCACGCGCCAAGCGCAATCGCGGCGGCGATGCCGTCGGTGCCGTACCAATGGCTCGAGCAGGAAGGCCAGCCGCGATCGCCAGCACCACGCCCTTCAGCGTCGCGACCAGCGGCGTCATCGTATCCTCGCGCGCGAAGAACGCCGGCGACAGCGCCTTCACCAGCACATGGGCCGGCAGCGCCAGCGTCAGCCACATCAGCGCGCGCGGCCGTCGCCGCGGTGTCATCAGCGGTGAAGGCGCCGTGCTCGAACAGCAGCCGCACGATCGGCTCGCTGAGCACGATCAGCCCGAGCGTTGCCGGCAGCGCCAGGCCAACCGCGAGTTCGAGGCCGCGCGATTCCGCATGCGCAACGGCGGCGCGATCCGCACGCCCGCACCGCGCGCGTCAATTCCGGGATCAGCACCGGTGCCCATGGCGACGCCGACGATGCCGAGCGGCAGTTCGACCAGCCGGTTGGCGAAATAGAGCCACGACACCGCCGATGGCGACGACGGACGCGATGATCGCGCCGGCGACCATCAGCAGCTGCGGCGCGCTTGACGCCATCATGCCGGGGTGCGGCCTTGGCCGAGAAAGCCGCGTATTTCCTGATCGAACGAAATCCGCAAGCGGCGTTGCGATGCTGCCGCCGCGGCGCAGCACCAGAATCGACGAGCTGCAACAGTCCGGCGATGCCTGACGGTCGCGGCGACGATCTGCGCGGCTTGCACAGCGCATCCGGCCGCATGGCGAGCAGTACGACCATCACCGCGATCAGCGCGATGTTGAACAACAGCGGCGAAAACGCCGTCAGCGCAAAGCGGCCCTGTGCGTTCAACAGCGCCATCATCACGGTCACCGGCCCGGCAAAGGCGAGGTACGGCAGCATCAGGCGGGCGTTGTCGGTGGCGAGCTGCAGCGTCTCGCGCCCGGAAAACCCCGGCGCCAGCGCCGTCATCACGAGCGGCATCACCAGCGCGAGCACGCGCGGTGGCCGCGATCAACGCTGTGGTCATCGGTGCCGAGCACGCGGCCGGCGAACGCCGCCGCGGCCACAGCCCCATCGGTTTCACGCACGCGCAGCCATGCCGGCACCAGCGCCGCGTTCAGCCCGCCCTCGGTCAGCAGCCGCCTGATGACATTGACCAGTTGAAACGCCGCCAGGAACGCATCCGCGACGGCGCCCGCGCCGAGCAGCGCCGCAAGCGCCGAATCGCGCACGAGATCCAAGCAGCCGCGAGGCCAGCGTTCCCGAGGATACCGTGAAAGGAGCGGATCATTGGCGGGTCTTATAGCAGCAGCCTAGCATGCTGCCAGCAGACCCTCATCCTGAGGAGCCGCGCAGCGTCCGTCTCGAAGGATGCGGCCACAGAACAGGCCTACATCCTTCAGAGACGCGGCGCGAGCGCCGCTCCTCCAGCGACAACGGCGAAGCCGTTGCGCGGGGATGAACAGGCAGCCTTGCTGGCGCGGGGGCCGATCTGGTAGGCCGCAACCTTCTTGGCCGCGCTCGGCTTCTTTCGCACAACAGCCGTAAACAGGACGGATGGATGACTGACGCAAAATACGACGTTCTCGGGATCGGCAACGCGATTTTCGACGTGCTGGTGCAGACCGACGAGGGCTTTCTCGCCCGCCACGGCATGACCAAGGGCGGCATGGCGCTGATCGACGAGGCCCGCGCCGCCGCGATCTACCGGCGACATGGGCCCGGCGACCGAGATGAGCGGCGGCTCCGGCGGCCAACACCATCGTCGGCGTCGCCAGCTTCGGCGCCCGCGCGGCCTTTATCGGCAAGGTCAAGGACGACCAGATCGGCGGCCTCTACACCCACGACATCCGCGCCGCCGGCGTCGCCTTCGAGACCAAGGCGGCGGCAAGGCGGCCCCGCCACCGGCTGCTGCTACATCCTGGTGACGCCGGACGGCGAGCGCACCATGAACACCTATCTCGGCGCCGCGCAGGACCTAACGCCGGCAGATATCGATGAAGCGCAGATCGCGGCGTCCCGCATCGTCTATCTCGAAGGCTATCTCTGGGATCCGAAGAACGCCAAGGAAGCCTTCGTCAAGGCCGCGAGCATCGCGCATGGCGCCGGCCGCCAGGTGGCGCTGACGCTGTCGGATTCCTTCTGCGTGGATCGTTATCGCGACGAGTTTCTCGATCTGATGCGCAAGGGCACCGTCGATCTCGTGTTCGCCAACGAGGCCGAACTGCATTCGCTGTACCAGACCTCGGATTTCGAGGGCGCGCTGAAGCAGCTGCGCGCCGACACCAAGCTCGGTGTCGTCACCCGCAGCGAGAAGGGCTGCGTGGTCGCGGCCGAAGGACGGCGTGACGGCCGTGCCGGCGTTCCCGATCGAAAGCTCGTCGACACGACAGGCGCCGGCGACCTGTTCGCCGCCGGCTTCCTGTTCGGTCTCGTCCGCAACGCGGGCTATGAAGCTGCCGGCCGGCTAGGGGCGCTCGCCGCGGCCGAGGTGATCCAGCACATCGGCGCACGGCCGCAGGTGTCGCTGAAGGAGCTGGCGGGACAGAACGGGCTGCCGGTGTAGAGCGAAGGTTTCTCAGTTCGTCATGGCCGGGCTTGACCCGGCCATCCACGTCTTCCTTGCTGATAGTCAAGACGAGGATGCCCGGGACATCTAGCGCGAAGACGCGCTTCGCGCTTTAGCCCGGGCATGACGGATAGTTGTTTGGCTGGGCCCGCGCCTTACGCCGTCTTCGCCGCCTTCAGCCCCAGCTTCGCTTCCACCGCTTCCCGCATCAGAAACTTCTGGATCTTGCCCGTCACCGTCATCGGAAATTCGTCGACGAATTCGACATAGCGCGGGATCTTGTTGTGGGCGATCTGGCCGTGGCAGAAGGCGCGGACGTCCTCAGCGGTGAGCGTTTCGCCCGGCCGGGTGCGGATCCAGGCGCAGAGCTCCTCGCCGTAGCGATCGTCGGCGACGCCGAAAATCTGCACGTCCTGGATTTTGGGATGGCGATAGAGAATTCCTCGATCTCGCGCGGATAGAGGTTTTCGCCGCCGCGGATCACCATGTCCTTGATGCGGCCGACGATGTTGCAATAGCCCTCGGCGTCGATGATGGCGATGTCGCCGGTGTGCATCCAGCCCTTGCGCGTCGAGCACGTCGGCGGTCTTTTCCGGCTTCGTCCCAATAGCCCAGCATGACGCTGTAGCCGCGGGTGCAGAGTTCGCCGCGTTCGCCGCGCGGCACCACGCGGCCCTCGAGATCGACGACCTTGACCTCGACATGCGGATGAATGCGGCCGACGGTGGAGACGCGGCGCTCCAGCGGATCGTCGGTCGAGCTCTGGAAACTGACCGGCGACGGTCTCGGTCATGCCATAGGCGATGGTCACTTCGCCCATGTTCATCTCGTTGTTGACGCGCTTCATCACCTCGACCGGGCAGGGCGCGCCCGCCATGATGCCGGTGCGCAGCGATTTCAGGTTGAAGCGCGAAAATTCCGGGTGATCAAGTTCGGCGATGAACATGGTCGGCACGCCGTAGAGCGCCGTGCATTTTCGCGCTCGATGGTCTGCAGCGTCGCCAGCGGATCAAAACCCTCGCCGGGATAGACCATGGTCGCGCCGAGCGTGACGGCGGCGAGATTGCCCATCACCATGCCAAAGCAGTGATAGAGCGGCACCGGGAATGCAGATGCGGTCCTGTTCGGTCAGGCGCATCGCGCGGCCGACGAAATAGCCGTTGTTGAGGATGTTGTGATGCGTCAGCGTCACGCCCTTCGGCGAGCCCGTGGTGCCGCTGGTGAACTGGATATTGACCGCATCGTCGAACTGCAGCGTCTTGGCGAGTTCGGCAAGCTGCTCGCGGTGTCGCGCGCCGCCCATCTTTGCCACGTCCTCGAAGGCGATGGTGCCCGGGCATTTGGCGGCCGCCGATCTGGATCACCGCGCGCAGTTGCGGCAGCCGCTGCGCCTGCAATTCGCCGGGCGGCGATGCCGCAAGCTCCGGCAGCAGCGTGTTCAGCATCTCCATGTAGTTCGAGGTCTTGAACGCGGTCGCGGTGACGATCGCGGCGCAGCCGACTTTGGCCAGCGCGAATTCGAGCTCGCTCAGGCGATAGGCTGGATTGATGGTGACGAGAATGAGTCCTGCTTTGGCGGCGGCAAATTGCGTCAGCGTCCATTCCGGCCGGTTGAGCGACCACACCCCGATCCGCGCGCCGCGCTCGAGGCCGAGCGCGAGAAAGCCCGCCGCCAGCGCATCGACGCGTTCGGCAAACTCTTTCCAGCGTCCAGCGCACGTCATGGCTCGGCGAAACCAGCGCCTCGCGATCGCCCCAGCGCGCGCGGCCGCGTGATCGAGGCAGCGCCCGATGGTGTCGCCCGAGCAGCGGCGCGTTGGCGGTGCCGCAGACGTAGCTGTTGGTGGTGTCGGTCAAGTTGCTTTCTCCGTGCGTCAAAGCTGAGCGTGCTCGGGAAATCAGAAGGGACTGAAATGCATCCCGGCGCAACCTCGCCGATCGCAGCCGGGAAGAGTCAAACGACACATTACGCCGCTTTCTGGCCGCTGCCGGCATCGAGCCCGGCATAGATGCCGCGCTCAAACCCCGCAAAGCCTCCAGGCACTTGCTGCGTCGACGAACGGCAACAGCTGCATCAGGATCACGCCAGCTGACGTTGCGCGCCGGATCGATCCAGAAATAGGTGTTGGCGAGGCCCGCCCAGGCGAGGCTGCCGGGGCTGCGGCCCTCCGGCGTCTTGGCGGTGTTGATCAGGAAGCTCAGCCCCCATTTCTTCACGATGTCGGGATAGAGATCGACATCGTTGGTTGCACATGGGCGCCATCGTCGTCATCTTGCCGATGGTGAGATCGCCGATGTGGTTCTGGCCCATCAGCGCGACCGTCTCGGGCTTCAAGCAGCTGGTTGCCGTTGCCGCGGCCCTTGTTGAGGATCATCTGGGTGAACTTGATGTAATCGGCCGCGGTGCCGTAGAGGCCGCCGCCGCCCATGTGGAATTCCGGATTCTGTTCGAGCTCGAACGGGATCGGCGCCAGCGATCCATCCTCGCCGCGCGCATGCATGCCGACCAGGCGCTGGCGCTGCGGGTCCGTGATCTTGAAGCCGGTGTCGTTCATGCCGAGCGGCGTCGAACATGTGGTCGCGCAGGTAAGCGTCGAGCCGCTTGCCGCTCGCCGCTTCCACCGCCTTGCCGACGAAATCGATGTTGATGCCGTATTCCCAGCGCGTGCCGGGATCGGATCATGATCGGCGTCTTCAGCGCGGCGTTCTGGCAGGTGATGATGTCCGGGGTTCCGGTCTTCTCCAGATAGTTGCGCCATGTCGCCGTTCCACAAGTCGTAGCAGAAGCCGGCGGTGTGGGTCATGAGGTGACGCAGCGTGATCGGCTTCTTGGCGGGCCGCAGTTTTGGCGCGCCGCTGGCGTCAAAGCCTTCCAGCACCTGCGGCGTAGGCGAGATCCGGCAGCAGCTTGCCGATCGGCTCATCCAGCGAGAGCTTGCCTTGCTCGACGAGCTGCATGCCGGCCGCGCGTCGTGATCGCCTTGGTCATCGAGGCGATCCAGAACACGCTGTCGGCGGTCATGGCATCGTCCTTGGCGAGGTCGCGTTTGCCGAACGCGCCCTGATAGATCACCTCATTGCCGGTCGCGGCCATCGCGACCACGCCGGGAATCTCCTTGGCCTCGCACTTCTGACGCAGAATCTGATCGATCTGAGCTTTGCTTTGCATGGGTCGCCTCCCGCTTGATTTTTATGGAGTGCGGCGATCTTCCTCCCGGTCGGCGCGATCCCGGCAAGCGCCAGCCGACGCCTGCCGCCGATGTCGCGATCTCGTGATGGGCTAGGCGCGGTGGGCAGCGATGTGGCGAGATCGGGAGCGACACAAAACTGCAACACTTCGCACGCAATCTGCGGTGGATGAATCGCAATCTCGGTGACCGACTATGGCCATGCACGATAACGTTATTTCGCAACTGATTTCCGACGCTGATTTTTGCAGTTAAGACATTCAGATTCCAGCACAAACGCTGCTCTCGGACTGAATGAATTGATGAAAATGGTTGTAGCTTTCCGACGTTGCGAGGATAACGCGATGATTTCGACGTGGAGTGAATGGAAGCGGTATCCCCGCGCCCGGACGCGGCGAGAACATCGAGGCGCCGATCACCCCGGCATCTATGAAGTCCGCTATGCCGGCACCGGCGCGCTGCACTCCTTCGAGGCGGTCGATAACGTCGCCCAGGCGCTGGCGCAGCTGCCGGTCGGTTCCAAATCCTGGTTCGGCCGCCGCGAGCCGCGCCAAGTTGCCCGACCTCGAATACCGCACCTGCGCGACCTCCTCGCGGGCCGACGCCAAGGCCGCCGCAGAACGCATGATCGGCCGCCGCGAAACCTATATGAGCGGCGCGGCCTGATACTAGCTTCATGTGCGGCTCCGGTCGCGTCATCGTCGCCGGAATGACCAGTACCGCTCGACATTGGTTGAAGCAGGCCTGCCTCATGCCGGCGGTGCAATTGCGGCGGTTCGGGCCTATACTCGGCATCAATATCCCAAGGAAATCCGAGGAGTAACGCCATGAACCCGCCCGTTGCCGCTCGCGCTTCGCAAGCCTCCGCAGCCCTCGCTGCGCGACCGCCTGAAGGATTCCTCGCTGCTGCGCGAGCCGCTGCTACATCGACGGCGCCTGGGTCGGCACGCCATCGCGTCCGGTGACCAATCCGGTCAACGGCGTCGAACTGGCGAAGATGCCGGTCGATGAGCACGGCGGAAGCCACGCAAGCGGTGGAAGCCGCCGAGCGCGCGTTCCCGGCCTGGGCCAAGCTCACGGCAAAACAGCGCTCCAATATCTTGCGCAAATGGTTCGACCTGATCATCGCCAACCGCGAGGACCTCGCGCTGATCCTCACCTCGGAGCAGGGCAAGCCGCTGGCGGAGGCGCTCGGCGAAGTCGATATCGGCGGCGCCTATGTCGAATTCTTCGCCGAGGAAGCCCGCCGCGTCTATGGCGAAACCATCCCGACGCAGCGGCCGGATGCGCGGCTGCTCGCGATCAAGCAGCCGATCGGCGTCTGCGGCGCGATCACGCCGTGGAATTTTCCGTGCTCGATGATCACCCGCAAAGTCTCGCCGGCGCTCGCCGCCGGCTGCACCGTGGTGCTCAAGCCCGCCAATGAAACGCCGCTCGACCGCGCTGGCGCTGGTGGCGCTCGCCGAAAAGGCCGGCGTGCCGAAGGGCGTGTTCAACATCCTCACCGGCAATTCGTCGGCGATCGGCAAGGTGCTGTGCGAACATCCCGCCGTGCGCTTCGTCGGCTTCACCGGCTCGACCGAAGTCGGCAAGATCCTCTATCAGCAGGCCGCCGTCGGCGTGAAGAAGCTCGGCCTCGAGCTCGGCGGCAACGCGCCGTTCGTGGTGTTCGACGACGCCGATATCGATGCCGCGGTCGAAGGCGCCATCGTCTCGAAATACCGCAACATGGGCCAGACCTGCGTCTGCGCCAACCGCATCTATGCCCAGGACAAGATCTACGACCAGTTCGTCGAAAAGCTTTCGAAGAAAGTCGCGGCGATGAAGATCGGCGACGGCACCGAAGCAGGCGTGGTGCAGGGCCCGCTGATCAACATGGAAGCGGTCGACAAGGTCGAGAAAGCACATCGCCGATGCGGTCAAGGGCGGCGCCAAAATCGTCACCGGCGGAAAACGCCACGCGCTCGGCGGCAGCTTCTTCGAGCCGACGGTGCTTGCCGAACGTCAAGCCGGATGCGCTGGTCGCGCATGAGGAAACCTTTGGCCCGCTGGCGCCGGTGTTCCGCTTCAAGGACGAGGCCGAGGTGATCGCGATGTGCAACAACTCGCCGTTCGGCCTCGCGTCCTACTTCTATTCGCGCGATCTCGGCCGCGTCTGGCGCGTCGCCGAAGCGCTGGAGTCCGGCATGGTCGGCGTCAACACCGGGCTGATCACGACCGAAGTCGCGCCCTTCGGCGGCGTCAAGGAAAGCGGCCTGGGCCGCGAAGGCTCGCATCACGGCATGGAAGAATATGTCGAGATCAAATACGTGATGATGGCGGGCGTGTAGCCTCTCATCCATCGTCGTCCCCGCGAACGCGGGGAACGACGGACGATCTCAATCGCTCGCGTCACCTCGCCCAAACGCGCCGTGGCGGCCGCGCCGGAGGCAAACCGCGTCGCGCCCGACAGCGTTTCGCCCGAGGCGATCACCTCCAGCCCGCCGCGCATTTCGTTGGCGATCGCCTCTTCCTCCGGAAGGTCCCATTGCCGCAGCGCCGACAGCCGGTCGGCGCGCAGGCAGCTTTGCGGAAAGCGCGCGATCTCCCTGCGCCAGCGCGATCGCCTGCGCGCGGCCTCGCCCCGGCCGACGACGCGATTGGCGAGCCCCATGCGCAGCGCCTTCCTGCGCGCCGACCGGGCGGCCGGTGAGGATCAGATCGATCGCCTGCGAATGGCCGATCAGCCGCGGCAGGCGGATGGTGCCGAGATCGATCAGCGGCACGCCAAAGCGGCGGCAGAAGATGCCGAAGGTGGCGTCCTCGGCGACCACGCGCATATCCGGCCCACAGCGCCAGCTCCATGCCGCCGGCCACCGCAAAGCCCTCGACCGCGGCGATCACGGGTTTTGACAGCCGCAGCCGGCTCGGCCCCATCGGCGCGATCGGGTCGTGGCCGCCGATCTCGCGCTTCTTGTTGGGATCGCCCGCCGCCACCGCCTTGAGGTCGGCGCCCGCGCAGAAATAGCCGCCGGTGCCGGTGAAGACCGCGACCGACGCCGCCTCGTCGGCATCGAACGCCAGGAACGCATCGTAGAGCTTGCGCGCGGTGGCGCCGTCGACGGCGTTGCGGCAATGCGGACGATTGATGGAAACGATGGTCACCGGGCCATCGCGTTCGACCAGCACACTCGTCGGTCTCGGTCATGTCTGCGCTCCCGCGTTAGGTTGAAGTAGATCCCAGAGGTTGCCGTAGAGATCCCTGAAGACGGCAACCGTGCCGTAACTTTCTACCTTTGGCTCCCGGACAAAGATGACGCCCCTTGGATTTGTAGGCGTGAAAGTCACGCCAGAAATCGTCGGTTTGGAGGAAAAGAAATACGCGGCCTCCGGTCTGATTTCCAATACGAGACGCCTGCACGTCATCTACAGCCCGCGCAAGCGGCTAGGCGCGTGACCCGGTCGAACCCCGCGGGGCCACGACGACCCAGGCGTTTTGCCCTGCGCGGAATCGCCGTTGTCTTCGATCAGGGCAAATCCGAGTACATCGACATAGAAATGAATGTGCCTCGTCGTAATCGCGCACCACGAGAGCTATTTGGCCAATTGTCTGCCCCGCTACGACGGGCTGATCGTTCTCTCCGGTCATATTCATCCTCAATCACGGGATGATGATTTTCGTTGGCTCGGATCGGTTGGTGTTCAGGGGATTTTGAGTTCGCGTCCCGTGACCGCGCCGATACGCCTCGAGATAGCGCTTGCTGGTCGCATCCACCACGCTGGCCGGCAGCGGCGGGGGCGGGCGTCGCCGTTCCAGCGGCCGGCGCGGCGCTCGGCGTCGAGATAATCGCGCAGCGGCTGCTTGTCGAAGCTCGGCTGCGGCCGGCCGGGCTTGTAGACGTCGGCCGCCCAGAACCGCGAACTGTCGGGCGTCATCACCTCGTCGATCAGGATGATGCGGCCGTCGGCTGTCGCGGCCGAATTCGAACTTGGTGTCGGCGATGATGATGCCCTGATGGCGCGGCGATCCTCTCGCCGAAATTATAGACCGTGCGCGCCATGCTCTCGAGCTTTTGCGGCGACCTCGTCGCCCAAGATCTCGCGCACGCGCGCGACCGTGATGTTCTCGTCATGGCCGGTCTCGGCCTTGGTGGCCGGGCTGAAAGATCGGCGGGCTCGAGCTTCGCGCTTTCGACGAGGCCGGCCTGCAGCTTCTCGCCGGCCAGCGTGCCGCGATGCGGCATATTCCTTCCAGGCCGAGCCCGAGATGTAGCCGCGGATCACGCATTCGACCGGGAACACGGTGGTGCGCCGGCACAGCATCGCGCGGCCGAGAATGTCGGCGCGATGGTCTTCAGCGCGGGCACCTGCGCTGATGATCTCGTCGGCATCGGCGCTGATCATGTGATGCGGCACCACGCCTTCGAGCTGGCGGAACCACCACGCGCTGATCTGCGTCAGCACCGCGCCCTTCATCGGAATGGTCTCGGCCATCACGACGTCGAAGGCGCTGATGCGGTCGGTGGTGAGCAGCAGCACGCGGTCGTCGCCGACGGCATAGATATCGCGCACCTTGCCGCGCCCGATCCGTGGCAGGGGCAGGTCGCTGGCGAGCATCGCGTTCATTCGGTCAGGCTTTCAGAGCAGGCGTCGCTCGCCGAGGCGCGAGCGGCGCAAATGGAAAGCCGAGCGATAGCTCACTCCGGCAGCGGAATGAACTCGTGTTCCTGCGGAACATGCGGCAAAACGACCGGTTTTCCAGTCCTGTTTGGCCTGCTCGATCCGCTCCTTGCTGGAGGAGACGAAATTCCACCAGATATGCCGCGGGCCTTCCAGCGCGTCGCCGCCGAGGAACATCATCCGCGTCGGCTTGACGGCCTTCACCGTGATGCGGTCGCCGGGCCGGAAGATCAGCAGGCGCGGCCCTTCATAGCGCTCGTTCGCGATCTCGACCTCGCCGTCGACCAGATAGATCGCGCGCTCTTCATGATCGGGGTCGAGCGGCACGCTGGTCCGTCCTGCGCGCCGTCACCTCGGTATAGAACCAGGGCGACACCATGCTGACCGGCGATTTCACGCCGAAACCACTGCCTGCGATGATGCGCGCGGTGAAGCCGCTCGTCCTTCACGGTCGGCAGGCTCTCGGCGGCGTAGTGCTGGAACGACGGCGCGATCTCCTCCGAGCCGGCCGGCAGCGCGATCCAGCTTTGCAGGCCCAGCATCTTCTGGCCGTCGCGGCGCTGCACGTCGGGCGTGCGCTCGGAATGCGCGATGCCGCGGCCGGCGGTCATCAGGTTCATGGCGCCGGGCTGGATCTCCTGGATGTTGCCCTCGCTGTCGCGGTGCATGATCGCTGCCGTCGAACAGATAGGTGACGGTGGCAAGCCCGATATGCGGATGCGGGCGCACGTCCATGCCCTTGCCGGCCATGAACTGCACCGGCCCGAAATGATCGAAGAAGATGAAGGGGCCGACCATCTGCCGCTTGCCATGCGGCAGCGCGCGCCGCACCGCAAAGCCATCGCCGAGGTCGCGGGTGCGCGGCACGATGATGAGATCGAGCGCGTCGCAGGTTTTGGGATCGCCGAGCACGGGATCGTTGGAGGGTTGCCAGCTCATTTTCCTGCACTCCAAGTTTTGCCGCGAGCTTAGCATGCATTATAAGATGCGTCCTGCGACGCTCCTCGGAGGATGACAAAAAGTGATGCCGCCGCTGAAGAAGGGTGCCACGCTGCCGCAGCCGGACTGGCCGGGGATCGAGACCGAGCGTCTCATCCTCCGGCAATGGCGCGCCTCGGACGTTGCCGCGAACACAGCGATGCTCGGCGATCCCCTCAGCGCGCGCTTCATCACGGCGGACCGCAAGCCTGTGACGGAGCCGATGGCCGGCTGGCGCAACGCCGCGATCATGGCGGGACATTGGGTGCTGCATGGCTTCGGCATGTTCGTGGTCGAAGAGAAGGCAAGCGGCACGTTCGTCGGACGCGTCGGCCCTTTCTATCCGCCGGTCTGGCCGGGGTTTGAGGTCGGCTGGGGTGTGGCAGCGAATTCCGTGGCAAGGGCTATGCCGTCGAAGCGGCGCGGGCCGCGATCGACTGGTCGTTTGCGACGTTCGAGTGGACGAGGATCGTCCACTGCATCGATCGCGAGAACACGGCCTCTCAAGCCGTAGCGCGGCGGCTCGGCGCGCATCCGGAGGGCGAGACGATGTTACTCAGCCATCGGACTCGTTGAATGTGATGGGTTGAATCGCGCCGATGGGATCGACTGGTCAGCGAGCACACGCCGAACGAATTGATGTCGCCTTTTGTCCTCGACCTTGCCTTGCGCGCGCGCCACGGTCGCGCTGCTGCTGGTGCTGTGCAGCATCGCTGTTGCGCGATTTTCGCAACGTCGTCGCCGGACGGCTGGCGATCGCGCTTTGCGCTGGGCTCGGCGGCGCACGCATGCCGTGACTATCGGATCGGCGCGACCACGCCGGTTTCGGTCGCGCATGCGCCGCTGATCGCGCTGTCGACCGGCAATGTCGTGGTGCTCTGGCTGTTCACGCGCGCGCTGTTCGACGATTCGCTTCAAGCTGCGCTGGTGGCATGCGCTGGTCTGGGCGGCGGTGGCCGCGTTCAGCTTCGTCAATTGCATGTGGATCGCGCCGTCGGCGGCAACGCGCGCGATTTCCATCATCGCGATCAATCTGCTCGTGCTCGGCTTCATCTTGCTGGCGGTCGGGCAGACCATCGCCTCCTGGTCGGCCGATCTGGTCGAGGGCCGCCGCCGCGTCCGGGTCTTCATCGTCGGCGCCGCGGCGTTCTATGGCGGCATGAACGCGATTCTCGCAGATCGCGATCTCCGGCGGCGGCGCGTCGGACGTCGCGAATGCCGTCAACAGCGCCGTGCTGGTCTGTGATCGTTGCCGCGATCTGCTATGCGATGATGCGCGTCGATGGCGCCGAATCTGTTTCGCGGCGCCTGCGGCGCACCGTCGCGAGCGAGGCGGTCGCGGCGCAGCAGCAGGGCGCGGCGGATCAAAAGCTGGTCGACGCGCTGATGCGGCTGATGGCGGATGAGCGCATCTACCGCCACGACAACGTCACCATCGGCACGCTGGCGACAAAGCTTGTCGATTCCCGAATACCAGGCTGCGGCGGCTGATCAACCAGCGGCTCGGCTATCGCAACTTCAATGTCTTCCTCAACAATCACCGGATCGCGGAAGCCAAGGCCGCGCTCGCCGATCCGAGCGCAGGCCGAAGTGCCCGTGATCACCATCGCGATGGATGCCGGCTTCCAGTCGCTCGGGCCCTTCAACCGCGCCTTCAAGGCCACCACCGGTGTCACGCCGACCGAATACCGCCGGCTCAACGCGACGGCGGCCTGAGCTTTATATCATTGTAATTCTTGCCAGTATTTCGGAATCGGCGAGACGCTTCCAGGTTTCGGCCAGCGCGATTTCCAAATCCGGCGAGCGGCGATGGCATGCGTTCGTCATCATGGCCGGCACGCGCTGATGCGTCATGCCAGAGAGCCACCATGAACCGACGAAATCTCATCCTCATCCTCGCCAGCACCACTGCGCTCAGCGCGCTGGCGCTGTCAGCCGCGCGCGCCCGCGACGTGCCGAAGGTCGCGACCGGCTTCGTCGCCAACGTCGTCTGCACCGAGACCTTCGTCTCCGGCCTCGATCCCGCGCGCGGTGTTCGCCGAGACCACCGCCGCCATGCCCGGCACCGGGCTGATCACCTGGGCGCTGGACTATCACGTCGATCGCGCGCGCAAGGACGTCACGGTGACGCTGTTCGGCCTGGGCCGCAGACCACGCCGTCTACCGCGGCGAAGGTCTCGGCTGCTATCTCGATCACGGCGGCGCGGTCGCCGACATCTCGGTGCCGGCGGCCGATGCCAAGACGGCGCTGCTGCCCGACATCGCGGGCCCGTCGCATCGTCGCGCCGCAAACGCCGCAACTGGCTGCCGCGCTCGACCGCGCCTTCGCCGAGCCGGACAAGCCGACGCCGCGCAACACGCGGGCGATCGTGGTCATGAAGGACGGCCGCGTCGTCGCCGAAGCGTTATGCCGACGGCGTCGGCATCGACACGCCGCTGCTCGGATTCTCCGCCACCAAGTCGGTGATCTCGGCGCTCGCCGGCATCCTGGTGCGCAAGGGCGCGCTGAAGCTTGCATCGAGCCGGTGCCGATCGCGGCGTGGCAGAGGCGCCGACGATCCGAGGCGCGCGATCACGCTCGATCATCTGCTGCGCCACACCGCGGGGCTTGCGCTCGGCAGCTCGCTGCAGGCTTCGCTCGGCGTCCGCGCTGGAGCCGGTCAACCGGATGAAGTTCGTGGAATCGGATATGGCGGCCTATGCCGAAAGCATGCCGCTGCAGACCGCGCCGGGCACGCGCGTGGAATTATCACGACGGCAACACCGTCATCCTCGGTCACGTGATCCGTCAGGCGTCAGGCGGCAGCGCGTCGGAGATGATGCGCTTCGCGCGGCAGGAATTGTTCGACCCGCTCGGCATGCGCAACGTGACGCATCGAATTCGACGCGTCAGGCAATGCGGAAGGATCGAGGCCAGATGCTGGCAAGCGCGCGCGACTGGGCGCGCTTCGGCCAGCTCTATCTCAATGACGGCATGGCCGGCGGCAAGCGCATCCTGCCGGAGGCTGGGTGAAATATTCGGCGACGCCGACGCCGAACGCCTGGGTCGGCGCATGGGCGCGGGCTTCTGGACCAATCTCGGCGACAGCTTTGGCGCGACCTACCGCACCGAGCGCGGCTGGCCGCGCGATGCCTTCTTCGCCAAGGGGCACGATCGGGCAATATGTGATCATCGTGCCAGTCGAAACGACTGGTCATCGTGCGGCTCGGCCGTTCGCCGAACTGGCCGCCGGAAGCCGATGGCGTGTCGACTCGGCGCGATGTCGTGTGGCGACGGGAGCAAGGGAAGGTGGCGGAGGAATTGACGCGAGGGCAGCCTCTACCCCGGATGCGAGCGAAGCGCGATAAGGGGGTCACCAGCGCGATCGTCGTGATCCCGGAATTGCGCTCGTCCACCAGACTACGCCATGGATGCTGCTACTGCCGCCCCAGCTGCGTGGCCTTCTCGACGCGATCGAATCGCTCCAGCGACAGGATCGCGTCGGCGAGCTGGTCGGCGCGGCCGTTCAGCACCGGGCGGGCGAGCGTGAGGAATTTCTGCTGCATCGCCTGCGCGTCCGGGAACGAATTCGGCTCGCCGGAGGGATCGGCATAGAGCCGCTCATGCACGCCGTCGTCGGTGGTGATGGAGACGCGGGCGCCGAACGGATGGGTGCGGCCGATCTCGAGGCGATCGTCCTGCACCACGTCGAACTTGTCGGCGAGCGCATCGACCGCGGCGTCGCCAAGCCGGTCGTAATCGTCCCAGCCGAAGCGGCCCTGGTCGAGCGCCAGCGCGCCGGTGAAGAACATCGAGAACTGGCCGCCGACGATCGAGGTCGGATGCCGCTTGGTGGCGGCATCGCCGGTCAGCGTGATGCCGTTGCGGTGCAGGCCGATCTCGACGCGCTTGATCTGGTCCGGCGTCAGATTGTGCTCCCGGCGCATCGCGATCAGCGCATCGAGCGCCGCATGGGTATAGCGGCAGCTCGGATAGGGCTTCACGCCGATCTTCATGCGTCTCGTAGGTCTTGCCGAGGCCGGCGATCAGCCTTGTCGGGATGCGGCGTTGTCGCTGTAGCCGACCAGGAGGCCGTGCTTGCCCTCGACCGATCTCGGTCGAGCCGACGAAATCGTTGCGCGCCAGCGTGGCGGCGATCACGCCGTTCATCGCGGCGGCGCCGACCTGATAGCGCTTGTTCCAGGCGCCGTTGACCAGAAATTGCAGCGAGCCCGCGGCCTGGCTGCCGGAGACGCCGAAGGCCGCGATGATCTGGTCCTTCGACAGGCCGAACAATTTTGCCGGCCGCCGCCGCCGCGCCATAGGTTCCCGCGGTCGCGGTCGGATGAAAGCCGCGCGCATAATGCGAGGTCGGATCGAGCGCGTTGCCGAGCCGGCAGCACACTTCGTAGCCGGCCACGATCGCGGTCAGCACGTCGCGGCCGGATGCGCCGACCATCTCGCCGACCGCGAACGCCGCCGGCACCACGGGCGCGCTCGGATGCAGCGAGGAGTCCGCATGCGTGTCGTCGAAATCGAGCGAATGGCCGAGCGCGCCGTTGAGCAGCGCCGCGACCGCCGGCGTCCAGGTCTTGCTGTCGCCGAACACGGTGGACTCGCCCTTGCCGTCGAGCGCCAGCGCTTCCAGCATCTTGAGCAGCGACGGCGTGGATTCTGGCATCGCGCCGCGCCCGGATCGCGCTGCCGAGGAAATCGAGCGTCAGCACCTTGGCGCGCTCCAGCACCTCCGGCGGGATGTCCGCGAATTTCAGGTCGGCGACATAGGCGGCGAGCGTTGCGGTTTCGTTGGCCATCGTGTTTCCTCGTTTTGCCGCGCAGGGTAGGCGGGCTGATTTTGGCTTTCAAGCCGCCTTCCGGCCGCGGGCATCAGCTATGCTCGACGTCGTCTATGCACAGGCGCGGTCTGCAGATCCGGGAACGCGGCGCATGATGGCCTTCTCAAAACGCGTGCTCGGCTCGCTCCGCGGCCCGCAAGACGCAACTGGCGCTCGCGGTCAGGCTCGCGCGTGGCGGCGGTCGCGGCCTATGCGATCGCCAGCGGCGCTGCATCTGATGCTGCCGCTATGGGCGGTGCTGACCTCGCTCATCGTCACCCAGATGAGCGTCGGCCGGTCGCTGAAGGCGACCCGCGACTACATGCTCGGCACCGTCGGCGGCGCGATCTATGGCGGCGCCATCGCGGTGCTGATCCCGCATTCCGGCGAAGGCGGACTTGCTGGCGCTGCTGGTGCTGGCGGTGGCGCCGCTGGCCTTCATCGCGCGCCATCAATCCCAGCCTGAGCGCCGCCACGGTGACGGCCGTGATCGTGCTGCTGGTTCCGGCCATGAACCACGCCAATCCGCTGGATTCCAGCGATCGATCGCTGTCATCGAGGTCACCGTCGGCGCGCTCACCGGGCTTGTGGTCTCGTTCCTGGTGCTGCCGTCGCGGGCGCGTCAGCCAGATCCGCGTCAATGCGGCGCGGCTGCTCGAACTGCTGGCCGCGGCATTCGCCGAATTGCTGGCGGGCCTGACGCGCGGGCTCGACAACGACGCCCTGCACCGCATCCAGGATGGGCATCGGCACCGCGCTGACCAGCCTGCATGCGACCGGCGCTGGAAGCCGAGCGCGAGCGCGCGGCGCACCTGTCGTCGGGCCGGACACCGGCCCATTGCTGCGGACCATCCAGCGGCTGCGCCACGACGTCGTGATGATCGGGCGCGCCAGCGTGGTGCCGCTGCCGGCCGAATGTGCAGGCCGGCTGGCGCGGCCGCTGTCCGATGTCAGCAACGCGATCGTCGCCTATCTGCGGTCGCGCGGCGGCCGCATCTTGCGAAGCGGCAGCGGCGCTGCGGACGATCCAGCCGGTCGATGCGGCGCTGCAGCGCCTATGCCGCCGAAGTCGCCGCGTTGCGCAGCGAGGGCCTGATCCGCGGCCTGCCCGTCGATGTCGCGGAGCGGTTCTTCGCGCTGGGATTTTCGCTGGAGCAGATGCGGCAGAACCTGAACGATCTCGATCGCTGCCATGCCGACTGGTGCGAGAAGTCCGCCACGACGGCGGCCAGCTGCGAGGGGCTAGTCGACCCAGTCAGCAGGAAAACAAAGGATCGCTGTATCGCGCTGCGCGTCCGGATTGCGCTCAGCAGACCTTCCTGCGTCCCAGCCCACCACCCGACGCGCGGCCGGCACGATCAGCCGATGAAACGGCATGATGATTGCCAGATACGTCCGGCCGAACCAGTTGTGCGTCACGAGCGTCGTCGCGGTGACCTGCCTGACGCGCGCCGGGCGCCGTCACGTCCACGACGACGCGAAAATCCAGATGGCGATCGTTGAAGCCGGCGATGAGGCGATCCGGCGTTTGGCTCACGACCGGAAATATTCCGATCATGTCTCTGGGCGCGGACCAAGGCCCGCACCCGACGTTTTCAGCCCCAGCGGCGCTACCAGCAGATTGCGCAGCCGACAACAGCGCCTCGGCCCATCGCGGCTGACGCGCCATCATGCGCTCCGCGGCGCGCCGCGCGTCGAGCTCGCGATCGCTCGACTTCAGCAATACGTAA
>ERZ1370068.5109-contig-4148_pt1 | contig 44064 bp, 52 predicted proteins | sample MGYA00561227_ERZ1370068 | MGnify/ENA primary metagenome ERZ1370068 (study PRJEB38410, sample SAMEA6850437) | metagenome | study: Metagenomic assessment of the ecological functions of the soil: analysis of the soil microbiota associated with the...
CCAGTTACGTATTGCAACCGTGGCATGACGGCGGTGCCGCCTTTGAGCAGCGCCTTGAAGCCGGCGATCCGCTCGTGCGGCCAGTCGGAGAGGTTCAAGAGCGTGCGCTTCTTGACCTTGCCAGCCTCGCGGTAGCTCTCGCGCAACAGGATGGCCGGGGGTGAGTCGCGATTGGGGACCGCTTCGATATACATGGGAGCATCATAGCGACCGCTCCCCACTTTAAACAATCAAAATCCACCGGATTACATGGCTACGTATCAGTGCCATCAAACCAAATTAGGCGGCGATACCAATCACTTGATGGTGCGGAAAGACGGAAGCTCCGGTCTAGTCTGCCGAGAATTAATATGGTTCGCTGGCTCATGCCACAAATTCGACACCACAGCCGCGCCCATCCGCTCGGGGCGTCGAGCAACGCGGCCAGGGCGCACCGGCCGGATGGCCGTTATCGCGCGCAGCTCAGACATGGCACCGCCGGGTCGGCCGTGGTCGCCGCCTCGCGCCGCGGATCATGGCCAGTGCCTCGCGGCTGGCGTGCGCACGGGCATGTCAGCGGCCCGGGGTGCCGCGGATCGCGCGCCAGATGCGCTCGGGGGTGGCGGGCATCGGCAGGCCGGTGACGCCGAGCGGGGCGAGGGGCGTCGAGGATCGCGTTCATTACCGTCGGTGCTGGCGAGCGGTGCTGCCTCGCCGACACCTTTGGCGCCGAGCGGGTTCTGTAGTGCTGGGGACGGGGCTTATATCCTACGGCGGCAGCGAAGTCAGGTAAGCCGCCGCCGCCAAGATATCGGCGGGGCCGAGACTGCCGAGAACTGGACCTCATAAGGGGAGTCCAGACGCCGTTCCGATTTCCGAGCTGCATGTCATAGAGTTGCCGTACGATATAGCTCGGTGAGCGGCCGGCGAGGATCGGAACTGACCTAATCCGCGTAAATCCGGTCCAGGCAACCGCGCAAGCTATGGACCCTTTGTTCCCACTGGCGGTGACCCCGTTCATGACCAAGGCCTCGCCCCTCTTGAGGCTGCCGGGCGGTAGCAGTAGGCGATGAAACCCGACCGCGGGTTACCGCAGAAAATCGGTGTCACGCGCATTCACCGGAGTCTCGATGATACGTTCACGGATCGGTTCAACGTCCGCTTCGGCACCTTCACGTGTCAGGAGCATTCCTACCGGCCGCTTTGGTCTTCCGGGACGGTCTCGCTCTCCACGACGGTGATCCACGGTGTGGCGGGGATCGATGTAAAGCTATTTGGCGGCTGTCGTAATTTCCTCATCCGTCATCGCCTGCGCAAATCCCGCCATTAAATCCGTGTTGATCTTTCTTCGATCGGAGCTTTGTCGGGCACCACTCCGGAAATCAATCAGCTGCCGTACGAAATATTCGTATGGAAAGGCCGGTAATGTTGGCATTTTCCGGACGACCCTTGCCGTTGGGATAGTGGCACAACCCACAGGCCCATATCGTCGGTCGCGCTGACTTCTTTCGCCGTGGGCTACGATTTCGGGCATCGTTGGATGGTCCTCAGGGAACCAGTCAGCCGGAGCATATCGGCTGGTGATCTGTGCCTGCAAATGAGAATCTCGATCCGCAGAGTGTACGGTGTGGTGTCGTCCAGCGGCGCGTCGAATCTAAAGGCCCATGGCGGCGGTCCAGTCCGCCGCCCGCACAGCGACGGCAAATCCAGCCACGGCCCCGAACAGCAAAGCGGTTGCGGCTGCCATTAAGCCTGTTCATAAGCCTCCTTTCTCTGGCTCCGGTCTTGCAAGGAAGCCGGCGCCGCGAAACTGGAAATTATCTTGACGAGCGTTTTCCACAACGTGACCGAGATCCGGTCTCTGGGCTCGTCAGTCGCCGACAAGTTTCGCGCAGGGCGCGCCAGATGCGCTCGGGGTGGCGGGCATTGGCAGCGTCGGTGACGCCGAGCGGGGCGAGGGCGTCGAGGATCGCGTTCATCACCGTCGGCGTCGCTGGCGACGGTGCCGCCTTCGCCGACACCTTTGACGCCGAGCGGGTTCGTCGTGCTGGGGACGGGGCTGAAATCGATGCTGATCGCGCGGCAGCATGTCGGCGCGCGGGATGCCGTAATCCAGCAGCGATGCCGGTCAGAGCTGGCCGCTGTCGCGGTCGTAGACGACGTCCTCGATCAGCGCTTGCCCGGCGCCCTGGGCGACGCCGCCCTGGATCTGCCCCTTCGCCAATAGCGGGTTGATGACGGTGCCGATGTCGTCGACGACGGTGTAGCGGTCGAGCGCGACCTCGCCGGTCTCGGGGTCGATCTCGAGCTCGCAGATGTGGCAGCCATTGGGAAAGCTCGGCATGTCCGAGGAGAAGGCGCCCGCACCCTGCAGCCCGACGCCGAGCTCCGAGGGCAGACCGACCGGGATGAACGACATCTGCGCGACCTGGCCGATCGGCATCGACCGGTCGGTGCCGGCGATCGTGAAGGCGCCGTCGGCAAAGGCGATGTCGGCGGCGTCGGCCTCCATGAAATGGGCGGCAAAGCGCTTGCCGCGCTCGATGACCTCGTCGGCGGCGGCGCGCAAGGCGCTGCCGCCGATCATCATGCTGCGCGAGGCGTAGGTGCCGCGGCCGATCGCGACCTCGTCGGTGTCGGCCTGCGCGAGATGGATCTTGTCCTCGGGCACGCCGAGCCAGTCGGCGACCATCTGCGCATAGCTCGTCTCGTGCCCCTGCCCGTGCGACAGGGTGCCGGCGACGATCGTCACTTCGCCACTGGGGTCGAAGCGCAACTCCATGCGCTCGTTGAAGACGCCGGTATTGTCGACATAGTAGGCGATGCCGCGGCCGCGGTATTTGCCGGCGGCTTCGCTCGTGGCGCGGCGCGCGGCGTAGCCGTCCCAGTCCGCCAAGCGCCTGGCACTTGGCCATCGCCGCGGCGTAGTTGCCGGTGTCGTAGGTCCAGCCGGTGCGCGTCTCATAGGGAAGGCGTCGGGCCGGATCAGGTTCTTCTTGCGCAACTCGGCCGGGTCGATGCTGCATCTCGCGCGCCGCCCGGTCGACGAGGCGCTCCATGATGTAGACGGCCTCGGGGCGGCCGGCGCCGCGATAGGGCACGGTCGGCGCGGTGTTGGTGAAGACGAGGCTGCTCGTCACCGCCACGGCCGGGATGTCGTAGACGGTCGAGGCGAGCTTCAGCGAAAACACGATCATGACGATCCCGGCGCCCTCGATATAGGCGCCGGCATTGTGCGAGCCGGTCCAGCGCAGTGCCAGAAACTTGCCGTCGGCGTCGAGCGCCAGCTCGGCGCTGACATTCTGGTCGCGGCCCTGGTCGTCGCCGAGCATCGCCTCGGAGCGCGACGGGATCCATTTGACCGGCCGGCCGACGCGGCGGGCGGCCCAGACGACGATCGCCTCCTCGGGGTAGACATTGCCCTTCATGCCAAAGCCGCCGCCGACATCGCGGGCGACGACGCGGATGCGGCTCTCCGGCACATGCAGGATCTGATGCGCCAGGATCTGGCGGACGCCGTGCACGTTCTGCGTGCTGCTGTAGAGCGTCCAGCGGCGGGTGCCGGGATCGTACTCGGCGATGCAGCCGCGCGGCTCCATCGTCACCGCGGTGAGCGCGGTTGTTGTAGAGCGACAGCCTGGTGACGTGGTGCGCCCGGGCGAAGGCGGCGTCGACCGCCTCGGCATTGCCCATGCGCATCGTGAACGAAATGTTGTTGGCGCGCGCCGTCATGGATCGATGGCGCGCCAGGGCGGACCGCGTCCTCGGCGACGCACCACCGCGCGGCAGCGTCTCGTAATCGACCGAGACCAGCTCCGCCGCATCGCGCGCCTCGCTTCTCGGTCGCCGCGATCACGACCGCGACGCGCTCGCCGACATAGCGCACCCGGTCCGTGCGCCAACGGCGGGCGCTTGGTGCGGTAGCCCGCGGGACCGCCCATATCCTCGGCCATCACCTCGGGATCGAGCGTGCCGAGCCCGTCGCGCCGCCCAATCCTGCGCCGGTGAGGCACCGCAAAGACGCCGGGCATCTGCTCCGCCGCGGTCTTGTCGATCGCTGCGGATCCGCGCGTGGGCATGCGCCGAAAAGATGAAGACGGCGTGCGCCTGGCGGACGAGATCGATGTCCGCGACATAGCGCCCGCGCCCGGTCAGGAAGCGCGGGTCCTCCTTGCGCGTGACGGGTTGTCCGATGCCGAAGCGCATGATCGTCCCTCCGCTCAGTCTTGCTCGAGGCTACAACCGCCGCTGAGCGATCGTCGATCACGCGAAGACGCACCCCACTCCGTCACACCGGCCGAGGCTGGCATCCAATCGGCCAAAGGCGGGCCGTGCCCAGCCTTCGAGCGCCGAGATCACCGCCATATTGGCGTCCAGATTGAGGCTCTATGATCTGCCCAAGCTGGCGAAGCGTGATCGGCGAGGCAGCATAGGGTGATCGCTGCGCCTGCAACGCTGGCGCGCGATGGTCCCGGAAATCGATCCGCCGATCCCCCTGCCAATGCGCATTTTCGGTGTCGACAATCCGCTGCTCGGCGCAGCCGAAAGGACCAGGAGGTGTCAAGTATCTTGATCCTGAAACGGTCGTTGCCTCGCGCGTCGACGCGGATCGGCGTCTCGGCGAAAACGCGAATGCTTCCCGGCGAGCCAGGGGAATGACCGCGGCACCTGGCCGCCGTCGCGCGAAAGCGACGGGCGACGCCGAAACTGCCTTCAGAGCCCCAGATAGAATTTGCGGACGAGCTCGTTGTTGTTGAGCTCGTCGGCCGAGGCGCCTTCGAAGGCGATCTTGCCGTGAACGATGACATAGCCGCGGTCGGCGATGCGGACGGCCTGGTTGAAGTTCTGCTCGGCCATCAGCACGGTCAGCTGGTAGCGGTCCTTCAGTTCCTTGATCTTTTCGATCGTGCGCTTGACGAGGACCGGCGCCAGGCCGACCGAGGGCTCGTCGATCAGCAGGATCTTGGGGGCCGACATCAGCGCGCGCGCCAAGCGCCAGCATCTGCTGCTCGCCGCCGCTGAGGCTGCCGGCGAGTTGGCGCCGCCGCTCGCGCAGCACCGGGAAGGTCTCGTACGACATGTCGAGATTGCGCGCGATCTGGGCGCGGGCGAGCGCGCGGAAGGCGCCCAGCAGCAGGTTCTCCTCGACCGTCAGCTTGGGAAAGAGGCGCCGCCCCTCCGGCACCAGAGTGATGCCGAGATCGACGATCTCCTCGGTGGCGCGGCCGATCAGGTCGTAGGGCTCGCCGTCGATCTCGGCGACGATGCTTCCGGCCGTCGGCGGCAGCATCCCCATCACGCATTTCATCAGGGTGCTCTTGCCGTTGCCGTTGGTGCCGAGCAGCACCACGGTCTCGCCCGGCGCGACCGAGAGGCTGACGTCCTCGAGCACCCGCACCGAGCCGTAGCCGGCATCGATGCCGGTGAGGGTGAGGCTACTCGCCAAGATAGGCCCTCTCGACTTCGGGGTTGCGGATCGCCTCCTGCGGCGCCCCGTCGGCGATCTTCTGGCCGGCGACGAGCACGACGAGCCGGGTCGAGAAGCTCATCACCGCGCGCATGATGTGCTCGATCAGGACGATCGTGATGCCCGCCTCGTTGAGGCGGAACAGCACGGCCAGGATCTCCTCGATCTCGGACGGCGAGAGCCCGGCCATCGCCTCGTCGGCGAACAGCAGCCGCGGCGCGCTGGCGACGGCGCGGGCGAGCTCGAGCTTGCGCATCTCGACCTGGGTCAGATCGCGCGGCAGGCGCTGCGCCTTGTCGGCGAGCCCGACATCGGCCAGCAGCGCCTGGCAGCGCTCGCCGATCGCCGCGCTCGAAAGCCGGGCGCCGTGCCGGGCATTGACCGTGTAGAGCAGCGGGATGCGCAGATTGTCGAGGAGAGTGAGGCTGCGGAACGGCTTGGGCAGCTGAAAGCTGCGCGCCAGCCCCAACCGCGTGCGCTGGTAAGCCGGCAGGCCGTCGAGCCGCCGCCCGTCGAACAAAATGCTGCCGCTGTCGTGGTGCAACGCGCCGGAAAGGCAGTTGACGAGCGTGCTCTTGCCCGAGCCGTTGGGTCCGATGAGCCCGAGACGCTCGCCGGTCTCGACTGCGAGGTCGATGCCTTCGAGCGCGACGAACCCGCCAAAGCGTTTGCCGAGCCCGCTGACCTCGAGGATCGGGCGGGCCATCAGCGGAGCCGCGCGCGCCGGCGGCTCTGCACCAGCCCGACGATGCCGTTGGGGGCAATGACGACAAAGAGGATCAGCAGCACGCCGACGATCAAGAGGTTGAGTGCGGAGGAAATCGTCACCGTGGCGAGCTGCTGAATGGTGCCGAGCAACACCGCGCCGATGATCGGGCCGACCCAGCTGGTCATGCCGCCGATCATCGGCATCGCGACGCTGTTGACCGCATAGGACAGATTGAAGGCCGAGGTCGGGTCGAGATAGGTGACATAATAAGGAAGGGGGCGCCGGACATGCCCATCAGCGCGCCGCTCAACGTCGTCGAGATGAGCTTCAGCCGCAGTGTCGGCGACACCTCCGGCCTCGGCCGCCTGCTCGTCGTCGCGGATCGCATTGAAGCCGAGCCCGAGTGTCGAGCGCTCGATGGTTCGCGCGATCGCCACCGAGATCCAGGTCAGCGCCAGCATCAGCGAATAGAGGTACTGGATGTAGCTGCCGTAGAGCGGCGATTGCTGCGGCCGGATGACATAGATGCCGCGCGACCCGCCGACAAAATCCCAGTTGACGATAAAGGTCTGCGCCACGATCGCGAACGCCAGGGTGGCGATCGCAAAGAAGACGCCCTTCAGCCGCAAGGTCAGATAGCCCATGCCGAAGCCGAGGATCCCGGACATGATGCCGCCGACCAGGATCATTATCGGCAGCGGCAGCGAGGTGAGCTTATGGAGCACGACCGAGCTGTAGGCGCCGACGGCAAGAAGGCGCCCACCCCGAAATTGGTGTAGCCGGTATAGCCGCCGAGGATGTTCCACGCCGTCGCCAGCACGATGTATTGCAGCACGACATAGCCGGCGAAGAAGAAATACTCGTTGGTGAACAGCCAGCGCGTCAGCACCAGGAAAACGACGGCGACCACGAACGAGACGACCCAGAATCTCGCAGCGCCCATCGCAGGCTCAGCCCCTCGCTCGCAATGCGAGGGTATTTGCACATGGCGGGGTCGAGGGGCGGATTGGATCTGCGGGTTGATTTTTCACGATCGGTATAGAGTGAACGTTGGCCAATATCGGTGTCATCATCTCCGGACCCGGCCGGACGGCCTGGCGCTGGGTCGAGACAGAGATTGCCCGCGGCTTGCGGGTAACGGTGGACACAGCATCGCCATCCGCTTCAGGTTCATCGCCGTGCACAGCAACGGCCAGCGAGTGGTTGCGCGCCAGCCCAGGCCTGCGCGCGGGCCCAGCGGTAGGTGGTCTTCATCCGGCCAAAGACCTGCTCGACCGGGCCGCGATGCTTGCCGATCGCCTGGTAGCGTTCCTGTCGACCGCGTCAGCAACTCGTTCGGCCGGTCATGCCGCATTACCATGTGATCGGCAAACCCCAACCGCCCCCAATCGCGATGCCCCATGCCCATTCCCAATCCCCACGCCAAGATCGCAGATTTCGCTATTTCTGCAAAACCCTCGCATGCGGGAGAGGGCTGCTCGATGTGCACCAGCCGGTAGGCTGGATGGGCTAAGGTGAGCCTCGCAGAATCTTCCGTTTGATTTTGACGACTAGCGAGATCACTTGTGCCGCGACGCGTTGCCTTCGGTCGATACAGAAGAGGAGAGGATCCGCTCAACCTCGTCAATGCCGACGCCATATAGCTCGGCGACCTGCGTTCGCGTCATCCCATAAGCGGCCAGAGCACGCACCCGACCAAATTGGGAGGCCGGTATCTTGTGGGTCGCACGCCTTTCGGGCCGCTGCCGTGGAGCCCGGACCCTCGCCGTGGGCACATCTCCTCGCTGCAGTGGCCATCGGGACCACCGGCGGAATTCTGAAAACGCGCGGCTGGCGCGGCGGATGGGAGTCGGTCGGCGAACTCCCATTAACCTCCGCCGCTTCTGTATGCGGCGCCGCCTGCTTTGGCCGGAACAAGTTTTCCGCTTCTTGGCGCGCTCTATCGATCCTGTCGCGATCGTTACGCGCGTCCGGACTCTGCCATTCGGTTTGCAAAGGAAGCCTCAGAAGAAATCGTTAACGGTGAATATAATCGGCCACCGGAAGTGGCTGCAAGGCGTGCATAACTCGGCGTCCAGCGGGTGATCCGGCTGCACCGAAGATTGATGGGCTACGGTAGTCGGGGAGCATCGCGTCGCATCTCGGGTCGCCCTCAAGCTTTGCTGGTGGCGGCGGGTGGAAGTCACCCTTATCCAGCGACCATGCGAGGTCAAGGTCGCCGTCGAGCTCGCCCCTCAAGAATGGTGGGCAAGAGTGTAACACAATGCAGATGCAGACTGCGGCAAGAACCCGGATTGTTCTCTTCTCTTTCGGACGAAGGCCAGAATCGATTACGATCTGGGTACGGGGAGCGGAAGCGGACGGTGACTTCAGATGAATCCTGGATACGCCGAGCACGAGCCCGATGATCGGGTCGTCGCCCGGTTCTTATGCGAATACCACAAAATTTGGCAAAAGCACTTTCCGGGCTTGAATAAGCGAGCCCATTGGCACGTGATCTTTTCGGCACGAACCGGCCCCGAGGAAGGGGTGTCATGCCGATCGATCCATCGCACCCTTTACGGGTTTTACGGCACCGACATCAGGACTTGCATCGAGAGAATAAAGGATTGCGAACGAGATGGGTTCATCAGGATAGTAGACGCGTCGAACCGACCGTGTGCCGCATCTCCCGGATGTATGATCGCTGGGACCGGCGAGTTAAATGAGTCCTTCGATCGTCACTGCAGCGACACGATCGCGGAGCTTCGGTGCTGCATTCGGCGGTCTCGATCGCCCCCATTCGCCAATGCTGCGATGCTGATCGGGAGGCGGTCGCCGCGATCTTCAACTTTCTCGGCGCCTACGATCAGAAATGGCGGGAAACGAGCGAATTCGTCGTCAGACAGAAGGGACTCACCCCGGCGCATGTCAACGATGCAATGGATCATCTGGTGACCTACCAGTATTGGGCGAGTCATCATGCTGCTGTGGTGGGCGAGCCCGCTCGGCAGCGATCAGGCCGAGTTCGCCCGCGCTCGTCATCGACGAGATCAACAGCAGGATGTGGGACGCCCTCCACCTCGGGCACCTCGCGATCAAGGAGCGGGTCGAGAACTTGATCTGATGGGGATTCTTCGCCGAACAAACGATCAAGCGGCATAAGGCCGTCGCGCTGACGCCCGTCGCCGGCTCGGCCACCAGCAGAAGCCTGTCGGAGGCCAAGCGGTTGCTCGAGGATCTCCATGCCAAGCTGGTACCGCAAGCGGCGGAGGTAATCCCGGCGCGTTCGGCCTAGCATGAAGCGGCAAGTATCGTCCCTCAATAAAGGCGCGTCCGATAGCTTTCCGCAGTGTACCGCTCGGATCTCTTCGACGCTGACGCCGCCAATCTGGTCCGGCGAGGATGCGGCCGAGAGAGGGGAATCCGAGCGCTTGACGTGCTTGTCGGGGTTCCACAGATCGGAGCGGATCAGCGCCTTGCCGCAGTGGAAGTAGATCTCCTCGGCCGCGATCAGAATCCCGCTGCGTGGCACCTTGCCATTGACTGCAAGCGGCTCGAGAAGCTCGGGGTCGGTGGTGATCCTGCGCGCGGCCATTGACACGCAGGGTTTCATTGATGCCCGGCACGAAAAAGATCACGCCGATGCCCGGCCGCTCCACGAGGTTGCCGAGCGTATCGACCCGGTTGTTGCCGAGCCGGTCGGGAATCAGCAAGCGTCGCATCGTCGATCACGCGGACGAAGCCCGGCGCGTCGCCCTTGGGCGAGGCGTCGCAACGGCCTCACGGATCGGCTGAGGCGATGACCACAAACGGCGAGCGGGCGATGAAATCGCGGCAATGCTCGTCGAGCCGGCTCAACTGCTTTTGAGCGAGCGTTCGTTCGGCGCGCCATAGGCGGCGTGCAGCTGCTCTGCATCGTTAATCACGTCCATCGTCCCGGCCCCTCGTCAAAAGCGCGCCACTATGCCCGAGGCGCCGGGAAACCTCCATTGGCTTTGTCGGCCGGCACGTGTACCACTCCTAACGTATAGCTGGAGCTTTCGTCCGATGAGTGTCGTGGTTCGCCGCGAGGAGCGACCAGAAGGAGGCCACCTTGCGCACGTCACGATCGACAACATCGCCAAGCTGAACAGCCTCAACCGGGCGCTGATGATCGAGATCGTCAGCGCCGTCGCCGATCTCGGGAACGACCCGCAGCTGCGGCTCGCCGTCCTGAGCGGTGCCGGAGAGCGCGCCTTTGTCGGCGGGGCCGATGTCGGGAAATCGCCGCGCTCGATCATGTGACCGCCCGCAGCTTTATCACCCTGGTGCACCGCTGCTGCGATGGGTTCCGCCGGCTCCCGGTACCGGTCATCGCCCGCATCGACGGCTATGCGCTCGGCGCCGGGCTGGAGCTCGCCTGTGCCTGCGATCTCCGGGTGGCCAGCGAGCGCGCGATTTTCGGCATGCCCGGAAGTCAGGATCGGCATTCCGTCCGTCGTCGAGGCGGCCTTGCTGCCAAAGCTGATCGGTCAGGGCCGCGCCCGCCGGCTGCTGTTGACCGGCGAGACGATCGGCGCCGAAGAGGCGCTCAGCTGGGGTCTCGTCGATGCCGTGGCACCGCGGGGCGATCTCGACGACGCGGTGGAGCGCCTCGGCACGTTCGATCCTTGCCGCCGGTCCGCGGGCAGTGCGCCTGCAAAAGTCGCTGATCCTCGACTGGGAGGAATTGCCGATCGGCGGCAGCGATCGAGCGCGGGATCGATTGCTTCATCGGCGCCTTCGACACCGACGAGCCGGCGCGGATGGCGGGCGCCCTGCTCTCGAGCTTCGTTCGCGTCGCCGCTAGCGCGACAGATGACGACCACAAACGCCGCCACCGGCCGCCGCACCTCGCCGAAGCGACGGACGACACGCCGCACTATTACGGTCACCGCGAGCGGCTGCGCCAGCGGCTGATCGCGGCCGGGGCGGACAATCTGCCCGATTACGAGCTTGTCGAGGTGATCCTGTTCGCCAGCAATCCGCGCGCTGATGTGAAGCCCCTGGCCAAGGATCTGCTCGACCGCTTCGGCGGCATCGCGGCACTGCTTGAGCGCCGACCCCGACGGCGCTCGCCGGTGCCGGGCTCGGTCTGGCCGGGATCGCTGCGCTCAAGGCGGCGCGCGAGGCGGCGCTACGGTTGATGCGGTCGGAACTGCAAGAGCGCCCGGTGGTCGGCTCCTGGGACAAGCTCGATCGACTACTGCACGGCGCATATCGCTCACGGCAAGGTCGAGGAGTTCCACATCCTGTTCCTCGACCGCAAGAACGTGCTGATCAAGCACGAGCAGCAGCAGCGCGGGACCGATCGACCACACGCCGGTCTATCCCGTGAAGTGGTCAAGCGGGCGCTCGAGCTCCAGGCCTCGGCGCTGATCCTGGTGCACAACCACCCTCGGGCGACCCGACCCCTTCCAAGGCGGACATCGCCGTCACCAGAGACATCGTCAGGGCCGCCCAACCGCTCGGCGTGACCGTGCACGACCACCTGATCATCGGCCGCGGCCGACACACCAGCCTGCGCGACCTCGGCCTAATTTGAGGACATCATCGTCGTCGAGCCACCGGCAGGCTCGAGCACCTCCGCTATTCATCAGTTGCGGCCGGCAACTTCTCGAGGCTACTGAAAAGTCGCCGTTGCTTCCGGCATTCGAGGAGACGCGCACTATAACCAGGTGTTATGCATCCGGCGCTTGCCACCACGGGATCCTTTCGTCTTCCCGGCAGGCCGGGATCATCGAGGATGGGCACCGGCCATCGCCGGTGTGACAGATTTGACGGGGTTGTCAGAACTGGACAACTGTCGCCTGGTGAACCAGGTGTCTGCGCTCCAAACACTAGCCAGACTGGCCTCGGCAAAATTGCCATGATCGCATGATATCGACTTTATGTCTGCTGCAACCTTCCGACGTGGCCGGGACGGTTGCGGGAGTGCGCTCCTGCTTGTAGATTCCTTGCGGAAACAGGAGGAAGCGGGGGCTTCCCCGGTGTCAAAAAACTGTCACGTGCCGAAACTATCGTCGGCGCACCTTTCGAAGCCGAGGTTTGAGCGATGGCCGCTGCAGTATCGCGTCTCCTTTTTGCCCTCGCGGGTATGGCCCTGATTGCAGGTCCGCTCGCTGCCCAGACGGTATACCCGATCGACCGTGCGTCGATCCTTGCGGGTGCCCGCTTCGACTTCGGTCGAGTTCCCGGTAATCGAGAACCCCGCCGACCTCAAAATCACGATCAACGGCGAGGATTACAGCCGGCCCTCTCGGCAAAGCCGGGCAATTCGTCGAAAACGAAGACGGACTGAACGCCTCGTCAGTGGTACTGCGCGAGGCCAGCATCGATAAGCCCGGCAGCTACAAGGTCGTAGCGAGCGACGGCACGCGGCGCAGTGAAGTCACCTGGACCGGTGTTCGCGACCGGCCCACGCGTGGCGAAAACGTCATTCTCTTCATCGGCGACGGCATGAGCATGGCCAACCGCACCGCCGCCCGCATCCTTTCGAAGGGAATCAAGGAGGGGAAATATTTCGGCAAGCTCGCGATGGACGACATGCCCCATATGGCGTCTCCGTCGGCACATCAGGGTGGATGCGATCACGACCGACTCGGCCAACTCGATGAGCGCCTACACCACCGGCCACAAGTCGAGCGTCAATGCGCTCGGGCGTGTATGCGGCGCGCAACAAAAACAATCTCGAACACCCGAAGGTCGAGACCATCGTCGAGCTCGCCAAGCGCAAGCTCGATCTCGCGGTCGGCGTGGTCAGCGATGCCGAGGTGCAGGACGCAACCCCGGCCGGCATGGTGGCGCATACCGCCGGCGCGCGGACAAGCCCGAGGATCACCCAGATGTTCCTCGACGATCGCGTCGATGTGCTGATGGGCGGCGGTGCGGCCTATTTTCCCCCAAAGAGCACCGCCGGGCTCCAAGCGCAAGGACGACAAGAACTATCTCGAGCTATACCAGCAGGCCGGGTTCAAGCTGGTCACGACCAAGGACGAGCTCAACACGACCGCAGCAGAGCCTTCGACGATGAAGCTGCTGGGGCTCGTTTCACCCCGACAACATGGACGGCGCCCTCGACCGGCATATCCTGCACGGCACCACGGTTGCCAAATACCCGCACCAGCCCGATCTCGTCGACATGACGCGCGCGGCGATCGAAGTGCTGTCGCGCCACCCGAACGGCTTTGTGCTGATGGTCGAGGCTGCGCTGATCGACAAATACCTGCACCCGCTCGATTGGGAACGCAGCGTCTACGATACGATCATGCTCGATAACGCCGTCCGGCTGGCCAAGGAACTTTGCGGCCAAGAACAACGACACACTGATCCTGGTGACCCCGACCACACCCATGGCGTGAGCCTCGTGGGCACCGTCGACGACGACAATCCTGCTCCGGAGATGCGCGACAAGGTCGGCGTCTACGACAAGGCGGGGTATCCGAATTATCCCGCTGCCGACGCCGACGGCTACCCGGCCAAAGGTCGACGTCTCGCGGCGTCTCGCGATGTTTTTGCCGATTTCCCGACTATTACGAGACGTTCCGCCCAAAGCTGGACAAGACCTTCACCCCGGCGGTACAGAACGAAAAAAGGAATACGTTGCCAATGAGGCGTATAAGGACGTGCCGGGCGCAGTGCTGCGGGTCGGCAACCTGCCGCATTCGGCGTCCGACGGAGTGCATAGCGCCGACGACGCGGTCTTGACCGCATCTGGGCCGGGCTCGGAGATGGTGCACGGGTTTCATGGACAACACCGAGGTGTTTCAGGTCATGGTCAACGCATTGGGGCTCGGCCGGCCGAGTAGGGGAGCTCGGTGCGGCGCCGGGATATCAGGGGCCCCCTTCGTAGGTCTGCCTTTGAATCTTGCCCTCGACGCCCCCTGCCTGGCGCTTGTCCTGGGCGACCCAGCGAGCTTGATTCACTGCCGCGCAATCGTCTGAGACAAGACGTGGTAGCCGGGCCTTGAGCCCCGGCCACGGGGTGCCCCTCGGTCCCTGCAGGGTATTTCAGCTCCGCATCCGCGATCGATCCCGCGGACGACCTATGATGCGCCAGGAGCCTCCTTGCGATCGCCGCAATTAAATCGCGTTGTGCCAGTCTGCATACGGCCTGGGCCGGCGAAAAAGTGCGTTTCGAGGAGATGTACAAGGCCTCAGGCGTCCTCGGGCTGGAGCTGTCCGACAAGCTCGTCGCACTCAACGGCAAGCCGGTCGAAATCTTGGGCTTTATGGCGCCGCCGCTCAAAGCCGAGGCGGGCTTCTTCGTGCTGACCGCGAGCCGGTCTCGCTTTTGCCCTTCTGCAGACTCGGAAGCCGACTGGCCGAGCGATATCATCATCGTCTATTCTGCGCGAAGGTGTTCGCTTCAGCCAAACCAATCGCGCGATCTCCGTGTCGGGACGCCTCGAAGTCGGCTCCAAGCTCGACCCCAAGACCGGTTTTGTCAGCCTCGTGCGCCTGATCGACGCCGATTATCATTCGATCACCTGATGGCAGAGGGCGAGGGCAGCGGAGCGCGGCTCGTCGCCGAAAATATCGTCTGTGGAATACCCTTGCCGCGCAGCGGCATGCTGAGGGTGCTCGATATCGGAGCGCCTGGAATTGCCGCCCGGCTTCGCAGACAGCGACGTTGCGGGCCGTCCGGCTCGGGCAAGACCACGCTGCTGCACGTGCTATCCGGCATCGAGCGGCCGAGTGCTGGTCGCGTGTGCTGGGACGGCGTCGACCTGTTCGCGCTCGGCGAGGCGGCGCGCGACCGCTGGCGCCGCCACTCGGTTGGCCTGGTGTTTCAGCAGTTCCACCCGTTCCCGAGCTTGAGCCCTCTCGAAAACGGTCCCTGCTGCCTGGCGCGCTTCCACGCCTTTCGGGTCGAGCCTGAGGTGGCTCGCCGGGCCCGTGCGCTGCTGGACCGGGTCGAGTGCGCGCCGCGGGCGAGACGGCGTCGCTTTCCGGGGCGAGATGCAGCGTGTGGCGCTCGCTCGCGCCCTGCTCTTTACGCCGCCGATCCTGCTCGCCGACGAGCCCACCGCCAGCCTCGATGCCGAAGCGGCCATGCGGGTCGCCGAGCTGATCTTCTCGGCCTCTCGCGAGACCGGCGCGACCCTGCTGCTGGTCACCCATGACGCCGCGCCCGCGGCGCGGTGCCCGCAAATAATGAATTTGGCGGTCGGGCGAACTTCCCGCACCCGACCGTCCCGCTTGCTGTGGCGGTATCATGAACCCGCTGCCGCTCGTCCTGCCGAGCTCCGCCACAACCGCGCCGCCGTCTTGGCTGTTGCCGTGCTCATCGCACTCGCCGTCAGCCTCGGCGTCGCGGTCAGCGCCCAGGAACGAGCGCTGCGCAAGAGCAGTGCTGCGGCGGCCGAGCCGTTCGACATCGTCGTCGGCATGCCGGGCAGTCAGACCCAGCTGGTGTTGACGACGGTCATTTGCAGCCGGCCGCGCTCGAATTGGTTCCGGGTAAGGTGCTTCAACGCTTGCAGGACACACCAGGCGTGGGGTTTGCCGCGCCGATCGCGTTTGGCGACTCTCGGGAGCTCGCCGATCGTCGGCTCCACCGCGGCATTAGCTGACCTTGGGCGGCAGCCGACCGCTCGCCGAGGGGAGAACATTCGAAAAGGTTCACGAGGCGGTCGTCGGCGCCCGTGTCGCGGCTAAGCTCGGCGACGTCTTCGAGCCGGCGCATGGCGAGGCGGGCGGCGCGGCGGCTGGCGAGGCACATGTCCACCACGGGTTCGACTACACCGTCGTCGGCCGTCTTCCCGTGACGGGCACGCCCTGGGACAACGCGATCATCGTGCCGGTCGAAGCGGTCTCTGGCTGGTTCACGCCTTACCCTCCGGCCTAGCGCTGCAGCGCCGGCGGGAGCGGCTCGCCGACCACGGCCCCGATGACGAGAATTCCGATCCCGATCGGCCCGCCTTGGCTCTGAAGCCGAGGTGCCGGGGGTGCCGGCGATCGTGGTCAAGGCGACATCGGTCGGCGACGCCTATCGACTGCGGGCCGACCTCCGGCGCGGCGGGACGACGGCGGTATTCCCGGCTGAAATACCGCTCGATCTTTACTCGACATTTGGGCGATGCGCGCGATGTCCTGGCGATGATCTCGATCGCCGCTCAGGCGCTGGTGGTTGCCGCAGTGCTGCTCGCGGTGTTCGCCAGTGCTCGCTGCGCGCCGGCGGCAGCTCGCGGATGCTGCGAGCGCTCGGGGCCTCGCGCAGCTTTGTCTTTGCCCTGGTGTGGTGTCAGGTCGATGACGATGATCGCGGTCGGTGCGGCTGTTCGGGCTTGGGCACTGGGATGGGTCGGGGCGCAAGTTATCTCGCGCATCGTCGAGGCGCGCACCGGGCCTCGCTCGTTGCCGCGGCGATTGCCCGGCCTGAGCTCGCCATGGTGCTAGCCTTGATGCTCGTCGGCGCGCTGCTCGCCGTCGTGCCCGGCGTCTTGAGCTACCGCCAGCCGGTCGCCGAGGGCCTGCGCGGCCTTCGGCCTGATACGAGGCGGCGTGCCGGCGTTTAGCCGCCGGCCGATACGGTGCCCGCGCGGCGCGGACGGTAATCGCGAACGACCGCGGGACCGTCCGGCACGCCAGCTAGGTATCCGGCAATGAACGTGCCGCTCGACCTCGGCGCGCGGCGGGCGTCATTGGGTCAACTGGCTCGGGTCGGTAAGGACGATCTCCGGCTTCCCGCGATACTCGCTGATCTGCCCTGTCACACAGATGCGCTTGCCGCGGAGCAAGGTCTCGGGGGTGCCGAACTTTGACCGATTGTCTCCGTAGATAACCGCGGTGAAAATCGCGTGCGGAGACGGCTCTCCGAGATCCAATATCGTCGGCTGGACCTGAGCGTTGGCCTCGAACATGGCGGATGCGACCACGCCGCAGACGGTCGCGGTTTCTCCAACGTGACGTACCGCGTCCTCGGGGCGCAAGTCCGCCGCGCCAGCCGAAAGCGCCCATAATCCGACCACCGCCGACGCGGCCAGCAACCTCGCTCGGTTCATGAGCTAGACTGCCACCGCGCCTAGCCGTCGGCCAGATGTAACCACGGCAGACGCTCCTCGGGGAATATGTGCCTCGTCGGCTGAAGTCGCGCGGCTTGATCAAAAGCGCCGACGTGGAAATGCGTTTCAGTCGGCAAGGGCTCGCCTTCGCAGGTCAACGTCGACCCGCATTTGGCGCAAAATCCCCGCCACCTACCAGGCGACGAATTGAACTTTGTTATCTCACCTTTGGTAACGGTATACGCCGGTGCGATCGAATGCCACGAAGACGGAGACGGGCGCACCGCTATGCTTCCGACAACTTTGGCAATGGCACCACGCCACCGCTTTCGGTTGACCAGTAGCGACAAAGCGCACCGCGCCGCAGAGGCAGCCGCCCTCGAACTGTTCGCTCATAGTGACCCTCGAATTGATCGCTGAGGGTGCAGGGGAGCTTACGCTGGAGGCCTGCATCGCACGAAGGACGCGAGCTATCCGGGATTGGAGATCATTGCTGAGCTCGCCACGGTCGCTTGAGGTCGAACCGGCTGACTTGCTGCGGGGCGTCACCAGCACCGATAGACAAGCGCGGCGAGTGATCTGCGGTCACTCTCCCGTCAGATTTCCCCAGTCGTAAGGCGTCATGAAATCGACGGTCTTCCCCAACTCTTGAAGCAGCGAGCTGACCCGGGTGATGACCTCAAAAGCTACCCTACTTGTAGCATTCGAGCAGCGTCGATTTCACGCCATCTTCCAACGTCAGCCGGCTCCAGCTTGGTGAAGATGGCTAACGTAAGCGACCCGGTGCGGCCTCGAGAAACTCCTGACGGATAATCGCGCTCTTTATCGCAAAGTTGACGTTTTTGAGGCAGTGAGCCCGTCACGCTTCGGCAACTGGCCAACGCATTGATCCGGGAGGATTACGAGTGCCGACTACGTTGCCGCTCAAGATCGAAGCAGCGGGCCACCGCTGTTACCCTGGACTACGGATTTACGGCGCGGTGAGCTGAAGGTCGACGACTGTCATCATGCAACCCGGCCAGGGCCACCGACACGGCACCCGTCGTGACCTGCGGGTCTGGTCGCTGGCAGCCCTGCGTATGGGTACCCTGGCGCGACGATCCCGATCGGCCGGACGGATGCCCTTCTTGCCTCCTCGCGGAAATCGCAGAGGGCTCTGATGTCGGTGCGCGCGAGCGCGCACCAGCGCCAGATGCGTTCCGGCCCAATCGGTAAAGGCGACGGTACCGGGCATGTTGGACTACCATGCAGCGAAGCCGGACCTGATTGAACAGCCCTTGGACCACGTGCATGATTTGTGAGGAACTCGCTCTCCGCGGTGGTGGCGAACGCAAAGGCCATGTTGCCAGCCGCGGACAGCCTCGGCTGGGTTTGCGCGCACTGGCGGTCCCGCAGGCTTTCACCGCTGTTCCTGGTGCGGGCAGTTTGACGGGCCTGGCGGCCGGAAAGTTGGCTGATGGAACCATCGGATGGGCTGCGCGCCGCTTGGGTGGCGGTCTGCGGCCCGCGTGAAATCTCGCTTTCAAGGGCAAGCGCGTCTTGAGTTGCCAAGAAGACCGGTTACGTTCCGACCGCGGGCAGTCTGCCACGCCGACAATTCCAGGCGCGAGTGCCGCGCACCGTACACCCCATCGATTGGGCCGGGCGGAAGAAATCCCGTTTTGTTGAAGCGCTTGCTTGTAGCGCGACGTGCTGTTCGGGCGGACGAACGGCTTCCTCGTAGGCAGGATCCCGTCAGGCGGGCGACGCCACGCTTCTCCGCATCCTTCGCGTAGGCGTCCCAAACGCAATCCCGCGACCGCCATGCCTCCGCGGTCAGCGGACCCTGATCTCGGTAATCCGCACTGCTCCTGGACCTGATCGAAGAAAGCCGAGGTCTCTCTTGCTTTAGCCGGGGCTGCCCCGCCGGTCCGAGTTGCTGGAAAGAGCGCCCAATATGCTTGACCGAAGCGCAGATCGAGGCGAGACAGGTCGTCATCAGCGCAAATCAAAAGGGCAAGCGGATATCCAGCTGTGCTGCAATCCAAGCTCGGCCTGATGCGATTGCGGCCCCGGCCCTACGCGATGGCGATGCCGGAGCGTGCCCCCGGCAGTAACGCCATATGCCCGGATGTAGGCAATGCGCGCGACGCGGCCCGCTTGAAGCACGCCTGACCGATGCCGAGACCGGGAGGGGCGGCGGGCGATCTGGCGGCACCCGCAAGCGGTGGCGTAGGACCGAACCCAGGCCTTTTTGATCATCCCAAAGCGCCGGCCACCGGTCTTCGCCAATCCGCCCGCGAGTTTCGTTAATCGCTTCCTGCCGCTCGTCGGCAAGCCCTATTAGTTCGGGATCGCCGCATAATGACCAGGCTGGACGGCAGGTTGCATTGGCGCAATCGAATGCCGCCGCTGTCCGCCGACGCAGCACCGCCAAAGAAAAGCGGCGACGATCCACATCGCAATGTTCGCCGTCCCCACAAAAGGTAGCACGGAAAACGTCAGCCTCGCAGCCTGGATTGTCGTTAACCAAGTGTATTTAATAACAATAACCTATGGTAGTAGCAACGCCAAGATGCTCGTCATGGCGGAAAGGCGCGATCGCCGCGGGTATCGTCTCAAATATTTGGATCGAAACATTGTGCCGTCGCACCCTTCGAGGAGGAGATAATGCCGCGACGCCTGGTCGCCACATCGTTGCCACTTTGGGAGAGGCCGGATACCGCTTTGCCCCAACAGAGGACGCCGCTCCGGGTCTCAGCCCTTGAACGAGCTGGCCCGAAATGCGTCCCATGGAGACGGCCGCGATTGAAGTGAAACCTCTGGTGGGCGGCGATGAGCCCGATAACATGCCACAGGGCGATCCCACCCCCTTCTAAGGCGGACATCGGCATCGCCGGGAACATCGTCAAAGGCCCGCCCAACCGCTCGGCGTGACGGTGCACGACCACCTGATCATCGAGAAGCGGCCGGCACGAGCCTGCGCGACCTCGGGCTGATTTGGGGCTAGGGCAGCGTTCAGCCGCTCGCGGGTACGGTGCCGCGCACCGCGCGGACGATGATTGCGAACGACCGCGACGTCCGGCAGGCCGACCAGATAGCGGCGCGAACGTGCCGCTCGATCTCGGCGCGCGTCTGCCGCGAGCGCTTTCACCAGCTGGCCGATCCTGCTTGGACCCGTCAGCTCGACCAGCAGTCCTCAAACGACGCGTAATGCGACTCCAACACGATCGGCACTTCATGACTTCCAGCAGCCCAGTCTTTGCCAGAGCTCCGCCTGTCCATTGGCCCGTACGAGCGGGCGTGCTTTCAGAAATCCGCAGCGAGCGGATCCCTCGTCGAGCACAGATGCGGTGTCGCACGCACCAAGTCGTGGGCGGATGTTCCGCCCCAAAATCGAATACGCCGCATGCCACCGCACCTCCGGGGCGCGTTACCCATCCGCATCTCCGCCACGACCTGATCCACTTCGGGATGACGTCGAGGGCGAGCGTGGATACGCAGGCGTCGAGGAGGCCTCGGGATGAGTCATGTGCCGCGCATCACCAAGCTCGTAGGTAACACCGGGATGCGATGCCGAGGTGGCGGGCGCCGTCGAGGTAGGTTGCGATGCGTCGATGCCGACGGCTACACAACCGCGCTCCGCCAACCGCGGTGATGACGCCGATGCCGCACCCGACATCGAGCACCCGATTCACGCCCGGCCGGACCCGGCAAAATCGAGGAAGGGATCAGCCAGGCGGCTGCTCCATCGGCCCATGAAATGCTCGTATAAATCGGCGTCGGCTGCAGAAATGCCCGAGGCATGGAAGCGGACATATCTGACCTCGCGTCTGCATGGATCGTCGGCACGGTTCTTACCACCCGGCGTCAAAGCCTTGCGGAACGTTTGATGGCTTGATCAAGGTTTGCCGTCCGTTGACCACCATATAATTGCCATATTCACAAGCAATATTGCTCGCCTTCGATTTCGAGGTCAGTTTCCGGTAATCGAGAACCCAGCGGACCTCCGGATCACGATCGGTGTCGAGGATCACAGCCGGCAAGCTCGGCAAGAGCGGAGCAATTCGTCGAGACGAAGACGGGATGAGAGTCCTTACAGGAAAATATGGAAAATGCGTTTATGATAACCTTAGATGGTAAGCGCCTACCACAGGTACGGACCGGTGCGAAAATGCCGACACCAAGTCTCCCTGCTGCCTCCCTCAGCCCGCATCTTCGCTTCCTGCTCGGCGGGCGCTGCTCGGTGCGTCTAACCATCTCCTTATACTTCGTGTTGTCGCTGATTAGCGGGGCGATGTTTCAGGCTCAACCGCATTTTCTCCCTGCTGCTGAGGAGGGGCGGGGCGCCGGCCGGTGGCAAACCTCGGCGGACGCCGCGATGGCCAACTGCCGCTGCTGACGCGATTGCGCCTGCGGTTCGGCTGAACATAAAATCGCGCAACGGTGGCTCGGAGCGAACCGGCGAGGGTGCATTTCATGATTTCCAGACCCAACACGGCGCTGTCGCAGATCCACATGCAGATCATGTGGAGCGCGGCTGATCGCCGTCGTCGAGGAGCAGGCGCAGACCTGATGCGCACCGCCGTTCTCGACGACCGGTGCGCGAGGCGGGCGACCTCTCGGCCGGGGTGTTCGACCGCGACGGCAACATGCTGGCCCAGGCGGTCACCGGCACACCCGGCCACGTCAATTCGATGGCGGCGGCGGTCAAGCATTTCCTCGACGCCTTCCCGCTGACGACGATGCGGCCGGGCGACCACTACATCACCAACGACCCGTGGCTGACCTGCGGCCACCTGCACGATCTGACCGTGGTCAGCCCGACCTTTCTGCGCGGCGAGGCGGTCGGTCTCTTCGCCAGCACGGTCCATGTCGTCGATATCGGCGGGCTCGGCATGGGTCCCGGACGGCCGCCAGGTCTTCGAGGAGGGGCTGTCGATCCCGCTGATGGCGCTGGCCCGCGAGGGGCGGATGAACGAGGATTTGCTGCGCGTGATCCGCGCCAATGTCCGCGAGCCGCTGCAGGTCGAGGGCGATGTCTACGCGCTCGCCGCGTGCAACGACGAGGGCAGCCGGCGGCTCGTCGAGATGATGGAGGAGTTCGGCATCGCCAATCTCGACCGGCTCGGCGAGCACATCATCGAAACCTCGCGCCAGGCGACGATCGAGGCGATCGGCAAGCTGACGCCCGGCAACTACCGCAACAGCCTGACGATGGACGGCTACGACCGGCCGCTGACCCTCGCCGCCGAGATGACGATCGGCGACGACGGCATCCACGTCGACTTATACCGGCACCTCGCCGGCGAGCGCCTTCGGCATCAATGTCGTGCTCAACTACACGACTGGCCTACACCGCCTTCGGGGTCAAATGCCTGGTCGCGCCCGAGGTGCCGAACAATGCCGGCTCGCTCGCGCCGATCACCGTCAGCGCGCCCGAGGGCTGCCTCGCTGAACGTCAAGCGGCCGCGCGCCGTCGCGGCGCCGGCATACGGTCGGGCACATGCTGCCGGATGTCGTGTTCGGCTGCCTGCATCAGGTGATGGAAGGCGGCGTGCCGGCCGAGGGCGCCTCGTCGCTGTGGATCCCGCAGATCTATGGCGGCGCCGACGTGCTCGACGAGCTCGGTGCGGAGGACGGCGGGCGCCGCCCGACATCAAGCCGTTCAGCACGGCGATCTTCCATTGCGGCGGCGCCGGCGCGCGGCCCGGCAAGGACGGGCTCGACGTCACCGCCTTTCCGAGCGGCGTGCGCACCATCCCGGTCGAGGCGACCGAGGCGGTGGCGCCCGTCCTCTTCCGGCGGCGCGAGTTCCGCGAAGGCTCGGGCGGCGCCGGACGCTACCGCGGCGGTCTCGGCCAGATCATCGAGCTGGGCGGCACCGACGGCACGCCGATCGCGATGCTGTGCAATTTCGAGCGGGTCGGCAACCCCGCCCGCGGCCGCGACGGCGGCGGCACCGGCGCGCCCGGCCGGGTCACCCTGGTCTCGGGCCGAGCCGATCGGCCCCAAGGGCCGGCAGAGCGTGCCCGGCGGCGATTTCATCCGCCTCGAATTGCCGGGCGGCGGCGGCTTCGGCGATCCCGCCGAACGCGATCCCGAGCAGGTCGCACTCGACGTCGCCGACGGGCTGATCTCGCGCGAGAGCGCCGAGCGCGACTATCGGGTTGCCCTTGCTGCCGATGGCCGCGTCGACGGTGCCGCCACAGGAAGGTTACGATCGACCTAAGGAGAGCGGCGCGCTACCCGCGCTCCGCTCCCGAAGGTCCCGCCGCTCAGGTCTGCTTGAAGAACCGGTCGGCGTTGCCGCCGAGGAGCTTCTTCTGCGTCTCCGGCCCGAGGCTCTTCCAGGCGAGGATGTTGTCGACCGAGTCGGGAACTGGCACTCCGAGTGCGGGTAGTCCGAGGCGTACATCAGCACGTCGTCACCGAGGAAGTGGGTGACATGAGTTGAACATGTCCTCGCCTTCGTGGTGCTCGATGCTGCAGAAGAACCGGCCGCTCGCCATGTATTCGCTCGGCGTCTGCTTGAGCGGTGCGGTGCCGCCGACATAGATCGCCTGCTCGTCCATGCGCCGGGCCCAGAACGGCAGCCAGCCAAAGCCGCATTCGAGCACACCCATCCGCAGGCTCGGATATCGGTCGAAGAGCCCGCCGCCGATAAACGACCCGACAAAGCGCATCGGCACCCCAGGGATGAGCCGCCAGACGGCTGAGGAAGATGTTTTCCCAGAGATCCTCGTAGCCCGGGTAGTAGGGCGGGTTCCACGTAAAGCTGTGATTGGCGATCGGCAGGTCGTGGTCCGCGGCGGCCCGCCAGATCGGGTGAAGGTCGGGGTGGTCGGCGGGGAGGTCCTTGGCGAGCAGCGGCATCACCGCTACCGCCCATTTCGAATTTCCCCATTCGCGGATCTCGCGCACCGCCTCGTCGACATTACGGGTCGAGGCGACGATCATGCTCTTCAGGCGAGTCGGGAACTGCCCGCAAAAATCCGCCATGTGACGATGGTAGGCGCGCATCATGCCGATTTCGAGCGCCGGATCCGGCAGGCCGACGAGGCTGAGCCAGGAGGTCGGGATCAGGAAATGGACATCCGTCCCCTCGTCGTCCATGTCCTTGACGCGGTTTTCGGCCTGATCGTCCTGCACCCCGGGCCGCGGCATCTTGCTGCCCATCCATTGCGTCTCGCGACCGGTGAAGGTCTCGCGCGGCGCCTTCTCGCCGAGCACCCGGCGGTAGTATTTCGTACCGACCCGATAGTTGTGGAGACCGGCCACCCGGCGACCGCCCTCTCCGACGGCGAAGCGGTACGGCTCAATTCGGCCAGACGTGGCCGAAAGCCCGGGTCGACATAGCGCTCCAGCACCTCTGCGGCCGGGTTGACGTGGGTATCGGAATCGTACACGCGGAAGCCGTTTTTCATGCTGCCTCTCCTTTGTTCGGCGCTCACCCTTGCCGCATCATAGGATCGCGGATCGGAACATTCAAAACATTAGCGGAGAGGCTACGGCGAGGCGGCGCGCGGTCCCGCCGGACCGGCTGACCCGTTTTATCCACCTGCCTTGGGCTATTGCGCGGGTCTTACAGCCTGACAAACGATGTCGCGACCGGCCTTTCAGCTTCGGGCATCTCGCCATTGGCGGCGAGATAGGTTGCCTTGTTGGTTTCGACATTGAACGCGAGCAGACGGTTGCGCGGTTCGAATTGCGGGCGCGCGACGATGCGTCCGGCCAATTCGAGGTGATTGCCGATGTCGAAGAACTCGACCGTGTTCGGGTGATACTTGGCAAACTGCAGAAAAGTGTGCGTGCGCGAAGCAATTACCCGGCACCCGAGCTCGAGCGACTGCGAGATCGGGCCGGAAGAAGTTTGCCCGACTTCCATATAGGGAAACACCACCGCATCGCAGATCGCCATGCCCGCCAGGAAATCGGCATCGGTCTGCGCACCCAGAAAATGAATGCGGCTCGACAGGTCTTTCGGATGCTCGATGAGCAGATCGCGCATCGATCCGTCAACCGCGACCGAGACGGCGGGTGCCGCGGCACCCGGATGTCCCCGGTCCGCTCGGCGACGCTCGTATCGATATAGCCGGCGTCGAACAGCGAGGAGACGACCGGGTCGATCGGCTGGTGCCGCCGGATTTCGTTGGGGTGAACGCCGCCGAAAATCAGCAGATGGTATTCCTCGGGCAGGTGGTGGAGCGCCCGGATGACGGTATCGAACCCCTTGTAGCGGCCGAGGAAGCCAAAGACCCCGATCAGCTTGCTGTGCGCCGGCACCGCATCGAGGACCGCAAATTTCTCCAGTGATGGCGGCGCGGCGGATCTCCTGTGCTTCTGCGCCGCCCGAGGAACGAGAGCGGGTGATCGTAAACGTTCCTCATGCCGTGCACATACTTCATGTGCCACAGGTCACGACGGGTGTGCACGATGACCGAAACGGGCTTGAATCGTTGAGCGCGGCGCAGCCGGCTGGCGATCCCCGCCGACAACCGATTGGAGCGCATATAATGCGCCCTCATGGCGATGGCTTTGGTGAAATTGAAACGGCACACTTCCTTGAAACATTCCGCGAAGTCGAAGGCTTCCGATTGCATGATCGAGTGAAACGTCACCGAAAGCTGCGGTGATGACCGTAGAATCCAGCTGAAGCGCCGGAAGATATCACTGCAGCCTCGCCCCAGCGTGCCATGCTCCAGCTGGAGGTTGACGGTGTCGTAGTGCCTGATCTCGCGACAGATCGCCTGGATATGCTTATCGCCAAATTTTCGGACCCGACGATGCGTGCTGCGCAGCAAGAACTGGTTCAAATCGAACACGGTCACATCGAAAATATCGCCGAGTTGCCTTTCCAAACTTCGGGTGTAAGCTGCAATACCGCACAAGTCGTCATAGGTCGAAACCACGGCGAGCCTGGCGCGAGCGGCGCGGCTGACGCGCCGCAATGGCGCCGTGCTGGCCTTGGCTGAGCCGAGGACCGCGGGTTGGGACTCAAACTCCAGCGTCGTCATGATTTTTCCTCCACCGGCGCCCTTAAGGACGCAGATGGTCACGCACAGATTGAAAAATCGAACCGCCTATTGCCCAAACCGAGAAGGCGATCAGGAAAACCACACCGATCGAGCGCAGCCGCCGCGGATAAAGTGCTTCCTCGGGCAAGGTCGGCTGGACAAAGCTGGCGACATAGACCTGCTGGCGGTCGGCGTTCATGCGCGAGCGGTCGAGGGATTGGAGCGCATGCTGATAGGCGTTCTCCGCGAATGTCCGCTCGCTTTCGAGCTGCTCATACGAGCCCATCACCCGTGAGAGGGCTTCCGATCGCGTCTTTTCGGTATCGGTGACTTCGCTCTCCACCGACCGGCGTTGCGCCTCGAGCGATCGGATCCGCGCTTCCAGTATTCTTATGGAGGGGCGTCGTCGCGCATGTAATGCTTTAGCGTCGACAGCTCGGTGTCGGCGCGAACCAGTTCGTCGCGAACGCGTCCCGCCAGAGCGACAGTCGCATCGGCGGTCTTGCGAGGGTCGATGATCCCTTCCTTGTCGCGGAATTCGCGCACCCGCGCCAGCGCCGCTTTGAGACGCCGCTCGGCCCGGGCCACCTCGCCCTCCGCATCGCGCAGTGTGCCGCGGCGCGCCCGCGCCGACAGCTCGTTCACCAGGCGTTCGGACGAGGCGAGGATGCCCTCGGCCAGTTTGAGAGCGTCCTGCTGCGTAAAGGCCCGCGCCTTGACGACAATCGTTCCGTTGGTGGCGTCGAAAAACGCATCGACCTGACCCTTCCAGTATCGGACCATCTCTTCGATCGACACCGGCAGATCGAGGCGCGCGAGCCAATCGGCCTCGGAGCGCGAAAACATCTCCCGCAGGTCAAGGGTTCTGCTCAGATCGTCGACAATCGCGCGGCTGGCGAGGTATTGGACGACGACATAGGAGTCCAATCCGATCGGGGAAGACGCCACGCTTTCCTGAAAGAACAGCACCGGATCATGGCGCTCCGGCTCGGCGAGAGCGCAAAGCAAAACGGAATTCGGCTACGTATTGGTCGGCAGCAACGAGGTAGTAGTACGCACCGGCGAGCACCGACCGGCAACGCCACGACGATAACGAACCAGAACCAGCCCAAGGACCGCCGCCGGCGGTCGTGGGCAACCGCACCCACCGGAGCCATCCAGGATCGCAATGTGCCTGCCGCCACGCGACGGGGCGGCAACCACTGCTGCAGTCGCCGGCCCGACCACCGCCCGATTGGCCTCTCCCGAGGATGGCCGGGTTACCCGCGGGGCTTGCGCGCGCTCGGTCGCCGGCGCTGCCATCACAGACTTTCCTGCACCATGCGGTGATAGCGGCCGAGCGCCGTGCCGATATCGTCGTAGAATGTAATCCCGCCATTCGCGAGAATTGCCCCTCTGTCGCAATATTGGCGGAGCGTTTGAGGGTTGTGCGTCACCAGGATGATATCGGCCCGCGCCATCCGCTCGCGGAATGCCTCGGCGCATTTGCGGCGAAAGCGTTGGTCGCCGATCTCAGTGACCTCGTCGATCAGATAGACGTCGAAATCGATGGCGAGGCAGGTCGCAAAGGCGAGCCGGGCTCGCATTCCTGCCGAGTAGGTGTTGACCGGCATCTGGAAGTATTCGCCGAGCTCGGAGAACATCTCCACAAATTCGATCGCGGGATGCATTCTCACCCCGTAGACCCGGGCGACGAACGCGACGTTCTCACGGCCGGATAGGGTGCCGTGGAAGGTGCCGCCGAAGCCGAGCGGAAACGATACGCGGGCGTGTCGCCGGACAACCCCGCGATCGGGCAGCTCGGACCCGGCAAGGAGTCGGATCAACGTCGACTTGCCCGCGCCGTTCACCCCGAGGATGCCAATATTATGGCCGGCTTCGAACGTCAGGCTGACGTCATCGAGCACGGACTTTTCGCCCGCCGCCCCGGACGCGATAGGCCTTGGAAACGCGATCGAGGCCTGATCATTGCGGCTCATAGAGATGACGGCGCACGCTGCGCTCGAGACCTAGGCCAACGACAAGGCTCAATACTGCGACAGTGGCGAGATAAGAGCGGTCGAGCCAATGCGGCTCGTACTCGGCAAAGAAGCTCGAACGAAACCAGTCGACCGCGTGCAATATCGGGTTCCAGACCAGGATGTCGCGCACCCAGTCGGGCATCATTCCCGGCACATAGAAAATCCCCGAACAAAAATACAATATGCGGGTCAGCTGCGCCCAGATTTTGTCCCACGATTTGAAGAAGGCATTGAGAACTGCATTGACGAAACCGACCCCGCAGCCGAACAGCCATACGGCGATGACAGAGGCGGACAAGGCCGGAAGGTCGCGCGGCAGTACGCCGAGCCCGACTGCGCCGAAGCCGGCCAATAGGATGACCGCCACGAGAGTGTCGGTGATCAATTCAAGCAGACCGCGGGCGATGATGAGGTCGAAAGGGCTCACCAGCGGCAACTGCAGCAGCGAAAGAGTTGCTGGTGATCGCATAAGTCATGCTGCTGCTGGTGTGGACGAAGAGATGATAAGGGATGATCCCGGTGTAATAGAAGATAAAGAACTCGCTGCCGATCGGCGGTCGTCCGCGCATCATCACTGCGAACACCAGCGACAGCATCAGGATATGCAGAACCGGCTCGAGCAGCGCCCAGCCGTAGCCGAGCTTGGACTCCCCGAACCGGGTGCGGGTCTCCCGGATGATCAGGGCGTGAATGACACGCGCCTGGGTCTGCAGCGCCGCAAAGATGGAGGGCCGCGGCCGCAGCTCTCGCGGCGTCCGCAATGGGCGCTCACTCAGCACCACGTAGTCGCCGTCGAGCGTTTCGAGCCGGCGGTTCAATACCTGCAGGACGGCCTGGGCGTATTCTTCATTGTCGGGCGAGGTCCGGATCAATTCGCCGCCGACGGCTAGCGCCTCGGTGAATCGCCCGCTGTCATAGTACACCGTCAATTGCGAGCGCTTGGCGTCGGCGTTCGAGGGATCCAGCGCGGCGGCATGCCCGAAGGCCTGGGCAGCCTCGTCCAAGCGGCCCAGCCGGTAGAGCAGATTGGCTCGATGCAAATGGTATTCGGCCGTTTCTGGCGCGAGGCTCAGAGCGCGATCGATCGCATCGAGGGCATCTTCCGCCCGGCCGCGCAGCGTCTGCGCGGCGGAGAGCAAGCGAAGGGCGACCGGGTCATCCCGATGGGCATTGACGGCATCGAGGATGATCGCGGCGGCCTCGTCGTAGCGCTCCGCCCGCAGCAGCAATTCGGTCGCATGCAACGCGCAGTGGCGATCGGTGGGCGCCAGAGCGAGCGCGCGCAACGCGAACGTGACCGCCTGCTCGGTCTGTTCGAGGGCGTAGAGCGCAGCCGATAGATGGCGCAACACGCGGGGGTCGGCGGGGTCGAGAGCGGCCGCGCGCATCAGATAGTCGATGGCCTGCGGGTGACGCCCGGCGGCTTCCAGCAAGCAGCCCGCATGAAATGCGAATTCGAACGAGTTCGGGGCGAGGTCGCTCGCTCTCCTGCCATGGATTACGGCGCGATCGAGCCGCCCGGCTGCGGCGAAGGAACCGCTGGCATGGCGGTGTCCTTCCGCCCATTGGGGCCGCAGCACCAAGAGGCGTTCGTAGGCCGCTGCCGCCTCTTCGTGTCGCCCGCAATTGCTGAACACCCAGGCGCACAAATTCGCGACGTCGTCGCTCTCCGGCTGCAAATCAAACGCGGTGCGGGCGCACTCGACCGCCTCGCCAAAGCTCTGCCGGTGGTACAAAGCCTCGCTCAGGCGGCAATAAAGCCGTGCTCGTTCGTGGTCGGGAGATCGCCGCACTCGAGACGAAGGCGGCATTCCTCGACCTCGCCAGAAGCGGCCGCGCCTATCGCCATTTGACGAATTTCACCAGTGTCGCTCAACCGGGCGGTACTCTCGACGCGGTGGGCGGGCCGAGGTTCACATGCGGGCGGGCCGGCGCGCGGGGCCGGGGCGGGATCGGTGGGCTTGGCGTTGGCTCGGCCCATCACCCGCCAGCATGCTTGGCCGGATTCACCTCTCGTTAAGAACTGCTCCACGACTATGCGTAACTGCACGCCGAAAGCAAGTCAAATTTTGATCATGGATCTGTCAAAAGCGGAAATTCACAGAACCTATCATAAAATGTTAAGGAATTAACTACAGGTATTGCTAAAATTATTAGTAAATTTAAGATAAATTCTTCTAGTTAATCCGTAAACAGAATTGCAGCCAGCGGCGCTTCGAGAACTTCATCTCGTTCCTCGGGCCCGCGGGGTTCGGCACCCCGGACGACGTCTACGCGCTCGGAAGGCTGCCAGCGCGGCTTCGCGGCTCGTAAAGGCGCCCAAGAAGGGAAATCCGCGGGCTGGAGCGACGATCGGTGCGCCGTGCGGAGTGCGGTCGGCGGCGTGGTCCCAGGCGTCGCGATAGCGCGCCAGCGAAGCGGCGTCGGTGACGCCCTTCTCGGCGACGATGCGCTCGAGCGCGGCGAGCCAGTGCCGGTAATAGGTCTCGCCGGTGTCGGGGTCGCCGCTCGGCCTGTGCCCGCTTGATCTCGTCGGCCAGCACCGCCGTCCACTCGCTCCAGGCGAAGAGGCCGCGCTCGTGCAACGCCACCGCCATCGCAAAGGCTTCGGCCTCCCACGGCTCGCGAAACACCGGACCTTCGGGGCCGCGCGGGATGCCCGGAACCGCCGCGATGGCTTGGTCGATGCTCATGCCGGCATCGAGGTAGGGCTCGAAGGCCTCGATCGAGACCTTGATCGAGGGTCGGCCTCCTCGCCCCACAATTCGCGGCCGGTAAAGACCACCGCGTAGAGCCATTGCGGGCTCTCGCCCGCCCCGACCGCCGCCGTATCGGGAAACACGTGGCAGCCGCGCACCGCCTCGACGGTGCCGAGCTTGCCGCGCGCGTAGCGCGGCAGGCGGGTATGCGTCGCCGGATTGATGTTCTTGGTGCGCACCGGGTCGCCTGCCTTGAAGCGCGCCGGACCTGGCGCCGGCCGGTCGAAATGCGCGAAGGACATCGTCTTCGCATCGTCTGCCGTCAGCTTGCGGTTCAGCCGGATCCCGGGCCGCAACGCGCGGCCGGCGGCGATCTCGTCCTCGCCGACGAGGCCATGTGCCACGACGCGGCGCTCCAGCCCCAAAAACCAGCGCTTGTAATAGGAGGCGTCGAGATAGGCGAGCGGCGGCAGGTTTTCGAGCGAGGCGCGCCCGCCGTCGATCGTCCACAGGCCGGTGGCACCCATCGCCCGCTGCAATGCGCATAGACGCGCCTCTCCCAATCGGCGTGGAACACCGGCTCGTCGGGCTCCGGCTCGACCGGGCCGAAGCCGTGCATGCCGCCCATATCGTGGATCGAGTTCGTCATCGCGCCGCCTCCGGCTCGTCTCTCGGGCGACTTCTGGCAGGCCGGTGCCGACCATGCTGTCGCGGGTGACGAGCGCCGCGAGCTGCTCTTCGCTCCACCCCTCGGTGCCGGCGGGCCGCATCGGCACCACCAGGAAGCGCGTCTCGGCGGTCGAGATCCCAGATCCGGACATCGGTGCCGGCGGGCAAGCTGACGCCGAACTCGGCGAGCACGCCCTTGGGGTCGATCACCGTGCGCGAGCGATAGGGTGCCGATTTGTACCAGACCGGCGGCAGTCCCAGCACCGACCAGGGATAGCAGGAGCACAAGGTGCAGACGACGACGTTGTGGGTTTGCGGCGTGTTCTCGACCGCGATCAGATGGGCGGCGACCGGGTCGAACCCGGCCAGCGAATTGACCGCCGCGCTCGCGTCCTCCAGCAGCCGCCGCTTGAAGTCCGGATCGACCCAGGCGCGGGCGACGACGCGGGCGCCGATATGCGGGCCGATCTTGGTCTCGACATTCTCGACGATCTGATCGAGTGCGGCCGGATCGACATAGCCCTTCTCGGTCAGGATCGTCTCGAGCGCGCGCACCCTGAGCTGCATCTCCGACAGCTCCGAGCCGTGATCGTGGGTGTGGTCATCTGCAGGCATGGCGGCACCTTTCGATGGCCGGGTCGAGCAGGCTCGCACAGCCCGACCGCCGGCTTCAACAGTGCGTCAATGCCTGGTCTTCGCGCCGGTCGCAGCGGCTAACGTTCGCCTAACAGATCACAGGGTGGGAGTGCCGGGCGATGATCGGCTGGAGGGCGCGGCTGGGGTTTCTGGTGCCGCCGGGGAACCCGACCGTAGAGACGGAAATGATCGCCTTGGCGCCGCAGGGCGTCTCGCTGCATTTCCACCGCATGACCGCGCGCGGCATCGGGGGCTCGCTCGACGGCCAGAGCGAGCGCAACCAGATGATGATCGACAACATCGACGGCAGCGTCGAGCTGCTGGCGATGGTCGAGCCCGACGTCATCGTCGTGGCGCACACCGCGACGAGCTACCATCTCGGCCGCGGCGGCGAAGCCGATCTCCTCGCCCGGTTGGAGCGGTCGAGCGGCCGGCGCGTCGTCACCGCATTCGGCTCGGTCGTCCGCGCGCTGGAGCGGCCTCGGCATACGCAAGTTGGCGCTCGGGACGCCGTATTCGGCAGAGGTCACGTTGCAGGGCAAGGCGCATCTCGAAGCCCACGGACTTGAGGTCGTGAATTTCGACAACCTGAAGGGCGTCGAGAACATCTACGAGACGACCGCCGAAGACGCCTATCGGCTCGCCCGATCGGTTGACGCGGAGGATGCCGAGGCAGTGTTTCTCAGCGGCACCGGCATGCCGACGGTCTCCGTCTTGGAAGCGCTCGAGCAGGATCTCGGCAAGCCGGTGATTTCGAGCGCATCGGCAATGATGTGGCACGCGCTTCGCGCTAGCCGGCGTCGGCCAGCCGATCGCGGGCTCTGGGCGCTTGCTCAGTGACAGTGGCCGCGGGCCGGTCATATCCGTCGCCAGTGCCGGCGCGGAGAGACGTTCCGGCTGAGCGCTGATCAACATGCGATTGCCATAATCGCATGTTACTTCCGCGCATATCGGGCGCCCACGATCGGGCGGGCGGTTCGCTTTTGGAGGGAGTTGGCGATACCTGATCTCGACCTGATAAAACAGGCAAAACAGGTGGCGCGGTTAAGGCGATACCTGCTCGATCCCACAGCCTCTCGGGAAGATTTCGAACCTTGACGCCATTCGCGATCTGCTCCGTCATAATAGGTTCACGAACCGGGAGCAGGATCTCGACGGTTAGCGTTAGTCCAACCAGGCTGAACACAGGAGAGCAGCAATGGCCAATCCATTCGTCCACGTCGAACTCGCCACCACCGATCTGGACAAGGCGAAGTCTTTCTACCGATCGCTGTTCGACTGGCAGCTGCAGGACATGGATATGGGCGGCGGCATGAGCTACACGATGATCGGGGTGGGCGAGGGCACCGGCGGCGGCATGATGAAGCACCCGATGCCCGGCGCGCCTTCGGGCTGGCTCGCCTATGTCCTCGTCGACGATGTCGCCGCCGCGACCGCCAAGGCCAAGTCGCTCGGCGCCACGGTGATGCGCGAGGTCATGGAAGTGCCGAACGCGGGCTCATTCTCGATCATCACCGATCCGACCGGCGCAATGCTGGGGCTGTGGCAGCCGAAGGCAAAGTGACGGCGATGCCGGGACGCCTCGTCGCTGCCCGAAGCCGGGAGCGGGCCGGGTCTCGTGCTATCTGGCGGGGGCCGATCGGGATGCGCAAGCGATCGCCGATCTCTACGCGGCCGAAGGCTATGTCGTGCTGTGTCCCGAAGCGAGAATCGACGAGATCGTCGCGCGTCGCTGCGGCCGTAGCGGCGTTGCGCGGGCGCGGTGAATGCACCGGCAAAGTCGGCGCGCTCGGCTTCGGCCGCGGCGGCAGAGCTCGCCTATCTCGCCGCGGCCGAGGCCGGGGTCGACTGCTGCGGTCGTCTATTACGGCGCCGGGATCGAGGCGGCGCTCGATCTCGCGCCGCGCATCCGTTGCCCGCTCGTCATGCACTTCGCCGAGAACGATCCGCAGGTCGCCGGCGGAAGCGGTCGCGCGGATCAAGGCTGCCTTTGACGGCCGCCCCGAGATCGCGATCTACGTCTATCCCGGCGTCGCCCGCGGGTTCGAGCGGCCGCTGGCGCGAATTACGACAAGCCGGCCGCGCGGCCTCGCGCATTCGCGCTCGATCGCGCTGCTGCGCCAGCGTGATGGGGCCGCATTACGACCTCGAAGCGCTGTGGGACAAGCACACGCTCTACGAATTCGGCATCGCGCGACGTCGCCGCGACGATGCGGACGATGGTGCCCGAGCCCTATGTCAACCACATCCCGACGATGACCGGCGGTGTCGGCGGGCAAGAGCTCGCCCGCTTCTACGCGCACCACTTCATTCCGAAATGCCCGGCCGACATCAAGCTGATGCCGATCTCGCGCACGATCGGCGCCGACCGGCTCGTCGACGAGATGCTGGTTCTGCTTCACCCACGACGTCGAGATCGACTGGATGCTGCCGGGTGTGCCGCCGACCGGCAAGTATGTCGAGGTGCCGACGGTCGCGATCGTCAATTTCCGCGGCGACAAGCTCTATCACGAGCACATCTATTGGGACCAGGCGAGCGTGCTGGTGCAGATCGGGCTGCTCGACCCGGCGGGGCTGCCGGTCGCCGGCGGCGAGACCGCGAAGAAGCTCGTCGACGAGACGCGGCCCTCGAACACGCTGATGAAGCGCTGGGCGGAGAGTGCGGGAACCCCGTCTGCTCTTCCGCGTTAGCGGCGGACGCCGCCACGGCGGTGCGGCTCGAAAGGAACTCCGGAAAATGGCGGCGATCCCCGACAAATATCTCGACCTCCTGCAGCAGAAGAAGGCATTCGCCAATCTGGCGACATTGATGCCGGACGGATCGCCGCAGGTGACCCCGGTCTGGATCGATTACACGGACGGCGCCGATCCGCTTCAACACCGCCAAGGGGCGGGTCAAGGCGCGCAATCTGAAAGTCGGGTCGCCGGTGGCGCTCGCCATCATGGATCCCGACGAGCCCTACCGCTATCTGCAGGTCCGCGGCCGCGTCCGCCGTGTCGTCGAAGAGGGTGCCGACGCGCATATCGATCTCGCTGGCCAAGAAGTACCTCGGCAAGGACAAGTATCCGTTCCGCCAACCCGGCGAAGTCCGCGTCATGTACGAAATCGAGCCGAAATCCGCCTCCGGAATGGGCTGAGGCCGCATCAATACGGTCGGTCATTCCGGGACGCGGGCGCAGCCTGCAGAGCCCGGAACCCATGAACACCGGCCTGCGAACACTGTCGCATGGGCCGGTGTTCCTAGGTTCCGGGCCCGGCTCGCCGGCGCCATCCGGAATGACGAGTATTTCGAATTTCTTCACGCGCTCAGCAGCAGCAGCGCCAGCGCGTCCGGGTCGGACAGCATCGGGTAGTGGCCGGCGTCGAGCTCGAGGTATTTGCCGTTGAGCTTCTCGGCGGTGCGGCGCTGGTGCGCCTCGGGCGGGCTGGCGCTGCGGCGGCAGCGGATGACCGTCGTCGGCCAGGTCTGGCTCCAGAAGCTCTTCGAGCTCGACCGGCTCCTCCATCGCGGCGATCGGGTGCGGCGTATAGCGGGCGAGCGCCCAGGCGCGCAATGCCGGGTCGAGATGGGCGAACATGCGGTTCTCGGCATCCTCGCGCGACGGCCCGACCGCGAGTGCCGTCGTGACGCGCGTGGTCGGTGCGGTTGACGATTTCGCCGATGCGCTCTCCGTCGAGGAGCGCCAACGCGTCGACAAAGACGAGGCGGGCGATGCGCTCGCGCGCCAATTCCGCGGCACGGCACAACACCATGCCGCCGGCGCTGGTGCCGGCGAGCACGACATCGCGCAGATCCTCGTAGAACATCAGCTCGGCGATCTCGGTGGCGTGCGTCGCCGTCGTAATGCCCGGTCTGAGCGAGTGGCGGCGCTCGGCGCAGCCGTCGAGCGACGGGGCATGGACGAGGTGACCGGCGGCTCGCAGGCGCGCCGCCGTCGGCTGCCAGATCCAGCCGCCCTGATTGGCCCCGTGGATCAGCACGAATGTCGTCATTGGCTTCCTCCTGTCTCTCAGCCGCGCGGGGCGATGGCGACGCCGGCGTTGCGCTCGAACAATTTGACCAGGGTTTGGGTGTCCTTGTCGGCGCCGTGCTCGTTGATCACCGTCTGAAACAGCTCGCGCACGACATTGGCCAATACCATTGGCGTCGCGCTGTCATTGCCGAGCTTGGTCGCCAGCCGCACATCCTTGTGCATCAACGCCAAAGTGAAGCTGACGCGTGAAATCGCCCTTGAGCAATTTCGGCAATGCCAGCTCGGTGGTGGCGCTGCGGGCACTGCCCTTCTGCAGGACGGCGGTGCAGGTCTCGAGGCTGAGGCCGTTCTTGATCCCCATCGCCAAGCGCCTCGAAGGTGACCGCGCGCACCCCGGCGCTGATCACATTGTTGACGAGCTTCATGACGTGGCCGGTGCCGACATCGCCGGTGTGGAAGATGTTCGGGCTGATCGTCTCGAAGATCGGCTTGACCTTGGCGAAGAGCTCGGCCGGCGCCCCGACCATGATCGCGATCGTGCCGGCATTCGCCCCGTGCGGGCCGCCGCTGACCGGCGCATCGATCATCTGCACGCCCTTTTCGGCGAGCCGCGCCGCCATCTCGCGGGTCTCGCCCGGGTCGCCGGTCGTCATATCGGCCCAAATCTGGCCCGGCCGCAACACCTCGGCGACCCGGCCTTCGCCGAACAGCACGTCGCGCACCTCGGCCGAGGTCGGCAGGCAGGTCATCACCATGTCGCTTTCGCGGGCGAGCGCCTGCGCGCTCTGCGTCGGCACGCCGCCGGCGTCGGCAAAGCGCGCCACGCATCTCGGGCCGCAGATCGAAGACCCGCATCTTGTGCTCGCGCAACAGCCGCCGCGCCAACGCCCCGCCCATATTGCCCAACCCGATATAGCCGAGCTCCATCGCGCTTTCTCCCTGATCCCCGGTGTCGCCGTCGAGCTTCGCATTATCGGCGCAGCCGGCAAAGCGCGATTGACCTGCGTCCAATCCGCTCGGGCGCCGCGTCAGCCGGGTTTGCAGGCCCTTGGCCTTGTACACCGCCGCCGCCTTGGGATCGCCGAGGAAGTCGATCAGCGCCTTTGCCGCGATCGGCTGCTCCGACACATACGGGGCACCGGCGACGTAGACCAGATCAGGGCTCTGCAACTCGGCAGGCAGAGGCCCGACGATGTCGATGCCCTCGACCTCCATCAGCTCGCTGATCGGCTGTATGCCGATCTCCGCCTCGCCGCGCGCCACGGCCTCTCCGACCGCGCGGGCCCTGCGCCGCGCTGCGCCGAGACGAGCCGCGTTTTCGGCTTGAGCTCGGCGGCGATGCCCAGCTTTCGAGGGCCTGCGCCAGGTAGGGCCCGCTGGTGGCGCCGCTCGCCGGGTCGGCATAAGCGACCGATTTGGCATTGAGGAGGGCTCTCTTGAACGCTTCGACCGAGCTGATGTCCGGCTTTGCGGCACCCTTTTTCACCGCCAGACCGATCTGGGCACTCGCCAGCGTCGTCGCGGTGCCGCCGACGATCTTGGCCTCGCGTACCAGCTTGTCGAGCGCGCGGCTTGGTCAGGATCGCGACATCGATTTCATCGCCCGCGGCGACCTTCTGCTCGACGACGCCGGCGGTCGCGTATTCGATCTTGAGCTTATGCCCGGAGGCGGTCTCGAAAGCCGGGGCAAGCTCCTGCAAGGCCCCGCGCATCGCGCCGGCGCTCAAGCACTTTCAGCTCGGCCGCGCCGGACTCGGCCGCCAATAGGCCCCTACCGAGCGAGAGCACCCGCCGCCAATTGGATCATGCGCATCATGGTCTCTCGCCCCCTAAGTCACAGTCGTGCCTGCGGTTATACAGCCATAACTGAGTGTTCTCCAGCGCTCCGGCTGCTCATAGCGCCCTCTCCCTTCGGGCGGAGAGGAAACGCGGGACGCGACCGATGGGCGAAGCGTGATCGCATTGTTGCGATCGCGACGATCAAATAATTGCCTAATTCATACTTCATTATTCTCTGTCGAGGACGGCGGCGGAATGGCCCGCGCTCGTTGGACCGAGGAGATGCCGATGACTGATGGGCTTTCACCAAAGCCGCGGGGCAGGTGCGCGGGCGGCCGTTCGAGAAGGGCCGCTTCGGCATGAACAGCACGCCGGCCTCCGGATTGCTTCTACAATCTATAGGAGAGAATTTGCTGCGGATTCGCTGCAGGTGCAGCCATTGGCAACAATCGGCTCAATTCATGATTGCAGAGTGCGCCGAGCGGCTCTGGAGCATTGAGGACAGCCGGTGGCAGGAGCCCTCTCCGCCCTTCAGGCCCTTCGGGGGAGAGGTAGGTGAGCGCGATCGGGCCGGCTTGGGGCCGCCGGCGGCTAGGTTCGGCGGATCTCGGCGGCAGGAGAAGCACCCCATGGAATTCGGCATGTTTCACGAGTTTCCGTCGCTTCCGGGTCGGACCGAGGCGAGGCGTTCGACGAGGCGATGGAGCAGGTCGATGCGGCCGAGCGGCTGGGGCTCGATGTGATGTGGCTGGCCGAGCTCCATTTCGAGCCGCGGCGCTCGGTGTTGTCGGCACCGCTCAGCATCGCCAGCGCCGATCGCCGCCCGCACCCGCCGCATCAAGATCGGCATCGCCGTCCAGGTCTTGCCGCTGTGCCATCCGCTGCGATTGGCCGAGGAGGCGGCGACGGTCGATCAGCTGAGCCACGGCCGGCTGATCTTCGGGGTCGGCCGCAGCGGGGTGGCGCAGACCTACGAGGCCTACGGGGTCTCCTATGCCGAGAGCCGCGACCGCTTCCGCGAGATCCTCGACATCGTCGAGCGGGCGTGGACCGAGCCGAGCTTTTCCTACGAAGGCACCTACCACCGCTTCAAGGACGTCGCCGTGGTGCCGAAGCCCTACCAGAAGCCGACGCCGCCGATCCGCATCGCCGCCAGCACCCCCGACACCTTCCCGGCGATCGGCCGGCGCGGTGCGCCGATCTTCGCCTCGGTGCGGCACACCAGCTGGTCCGGCGCTCGCCGAGCAGATCCGCAGCTATCACGACGCCTGGGAGGCGGCGGGCCATCCCGGCAAGGGCCAGGTCTTTGTCTCGGCGCCGACCTATCTCGCCGAGACCGACGCAGCGGCACTCGCCGAGCCGCGCGACAGCATCATGCACTTCTATCACGAGCAGGCGAACCTGCTCGGAAGGCGCGGCAAGGCTGGTCGACCCGGAGACCGCAGCCCGGCGCATGCGCCGGGTCGAGCAGCTGCGCCGGGTCGATTACGACGAGGCCGTGCGCGACCAACGCGCTCGTCGGCAGCCCCGACGCGATCGCCGAGAAGCTGCGGCGCCCTGCAGGCGGAGATCGGCTGAGCGGCATTCTCGCCGAGCTCAACTGCGGCGGCCTGATCCCGCACCAGCAGGTGATCAAGGCGATGCAGCTGCTGTGCGAAGCGGTCAAGCCCCGCTTCGCCGCCTGATCGGCTATTCGGCGGCCTGCGCCTCGATCTCGGCGCCGGGCATCATCCCGAGCGCGCGCTTGTAGAGGTCGAGCAGGCTCTCCTCCTCGTCGACCTCCTCCTTGTCCATCTTCCGCAGCTTGATGATCTGACGCATGATCTTGGGCTCGAAGCCGGTTCCCTTGGCCTCGGCGTAGACTTCCTTGATGTCGCCGCTCAGCGCGCGCTTTTCCTCCTCGAGCCGCTCGATGCGCTCGATGAAGGATTTCAGCTGCTCGCCGGCAACGCCCCCGACATCCGGCATGGATCCCCTCTTTCCCCGTCACGATGCTGCCCCGCAGCAAGGCGCGGAAGATAGCGGCCGGCCCCGCCGACGCAAGGCGGAGGCGCTGGACCTGCCGGATCTCAGTGCTTCTGGGAGGCGGCGAAGGCGGCCTTCTGCTCGGCGCTGGCTTCCTTCTGATATTTCGCCCGCCATTCGTCGTAGGGCATGCCGTAGACGATCTCCCGCGATTGCGGGTCGGAGAGCGGGACGCCGCGCTCCTCGGCTTCGGCGCGATACCATTTCGACAGGCAGTTGCGGCAGAAGCCGGCGAGGTTCATCAGATCGATGTTCTGGACATCGGTCCGCTCGCGCAAATGCTCGACGAGACGGCGGAACGTTGCGGCTTCGAGCTCGGTGCGGGTCTTGTCGTCCATCGCGACCTCCAATTCATTGCCGAGCTCTATGTAGCGCCTGCGCCGGGCCCGATTGAAGCGCTAGCTGTGCTGCGCGCGGCGCGCGGCGGCGGATCTCGTCCATCGTCAGATCCTCCTTGTGCGTGGCGATGAACCAGCGGTAGCCGAAGGGATCCTCGATCCCGCCGACGCGATCGCCGTAGAACTGATCGGCCACCGGCCGGATCAGCTTTGCCCCCGCCGCGACGGCGCGCTCGACCGCCGCGTCGACGTTTTCGACATAGAGGTGGATCGAGACCGGCGAGCCGCCGATGGTCTTCGGGCTGAGCGCCTGGATCTCGGGGTGCTCGTCGGCCAGCATGATCCGCAGATCGCCGATCTTGATCTCGGCGTGGCCGATCCTGCCGCCCGGAGCGTCCATCCGCATCACCTCTTCGGCACCCAGCGCTCTCTTGTAGAAGGCGATCGCCTCGCCGGCGCCGCTGAAAATCAGGTAGGGCGTCACGCTGTGATAGCCGTCCGGGATCGGTTTCACCGCAGGCATCTCGGCCTCCTGTTGCAATTGTCCCCGGTAAACGTCGGTACCGGCAATACCGTGCCCGCACCAGCCCAACGAAGCAATCATGGCTGGCGCTTCGGGCGAGAATGGCCGCAAAATGCCCGGTCACATCGCGGAGGAACACGAATGAGCGCGCATAAGGATTGGCAGCCCGAAAAGGTCCGTGCCGGCCTCGACCACCCGGTCATCGATGGCGACGGCCATTGGATCGAATACGGGCCGGTCTTCGCCGAGCAGGTGCGCAAGGCCGCCGGCGACAAGGCGGCGGACGGGTTGCTCGAGCACATGCGCCGCATCCCCGACGCGCTGTCGCTCTCGGTCGCCGAGCGCCGCCGCCGCGGCATCGCCATGGAAGGCTATTGGGGGCGCCAGTCCACCAACACCCGCGACCGCGCCACGCGCGATGATGCCGCGCATGCTGTACGATCGCCTCGACGAGCTCGGGATCGATTTCGGCGTCATCTATCCGACCGCCGGGCTGCGGCATAGCGCGCATCGAGGACGACGAGACCCGGCGCGCGGTGGTCCGCGGCTTCAACATCGTCACCGCCGATTATTTCCGCGAGTCTCAGCGACCGGCTGACCCCGGCGGCGGTGATCCCGATGCACACCCCGAGGAGGCGATCGAGGAGCTCGAATTCGTCACCAAGCAGCTCGGCTCCAAGGTCGGGATGTTCGGCAGCGGCATCCGTCGGCCGCTCCCGGCGGCCAAGGGCGTCGATCCGGAAGTCGCCCGCTTTGCGGCGCATTACGACCAGCTCGGCCTCGACAGCGATTACGACTACGACCCGGTCTGGCAGAAATGCCGCGAGCTCAGGATGGCGCCGACCTTCCACACCGGCGGCCGCGGCCTCGGCCTGCGCAACACCGCGAGCAACTTCACCTACAACCATATCGGCCATTTCGCCGCCGCCGGCCACGCCGTGGCCAAGGCGCTGTTCCTCGGCGGGGTGACGCGGCGCTTCCCCGACATGCACTTCGGCTTCCTCGAAGGCGGCGTCGGCTGGGGCTGCCAGCTCTTCGCCGATCTGATCGAGCATTGGGAGCGGCGCGGCAAGGCCGGCCTCGAATACATGGACCCGAAGAAGCTCGACCGCGCCGTTGCTGGCCAGCTGGTCGACAAGTACGGCTATGCACGACATCGCCGCCGAACTGCAAGCGCCGCGACGGCTGGCCAAACCCGAAGGACGACGAGCTCGACTGGCGGGGTCGCCGAGCACGACGATTACGCCGCCTGCAAGATCACCCGCAAGGAGGATTGGATCGACCTCTATGCGCGGCCGTACTATTTCGGCTGCGAGGCCGACGACCGGATGAACGCGGTGGCGTTCGGCAAGGTCAACCCGTTCGGCGCCCGGCTCAACGCGATCTTCAGCTCCGATGTCGGCCATTTCGACGTGCCCGACATGCGCGATGGTGCTGCCGGAAGCGCATGAGCTGGTCGAGGACGGGCTGATCACCGCCGACGACTTCCGCGACTTCACCTTCGCCAACGCCGTGCGCCTCTGGGGCACCCAGAACCCGATTTCTTCAAGGGCACGGTCGTCGCCCGGCAGGCCGCCGAGGTGCTGAACCGGACGCCGATCCGCGCCGCAGCAGAGTAGGGGCGAAAGCGACCCGGCGGCGGCCGATCAAATCCGCCGCCGGGAACCAGGCTCGATTTCCCCTGCCGGCAGGGAGAAACCCGACTCTGCGCCGCAAAATCGCCCGATCAGCGACGAAAATCCACGAGATATCATAGCTTTGGCAGCAATTTGGCGAAACCGCCGGCAGCGGAATTCAACGCGGAATTCGCGACGTCGGCAGGGGATTGGCAGCGGAATTCGCGTACGCATGCGGGGCTTGATAATTTTGCATTGAAACCCTATTTAATAATTGACATTATAGCACGCAAATCCTTATATGGGGCAAACGCCTGCCTATGCAAGGGGCAGGCACACGGACGAGGCGAAGGGGCGGGTCGCGACAGCTCCGCGATCGCCTCAGGCGGCAGAAACACGGGGATGCGCGGTCGAGGATATCGCCGCCGAATTGTGCCGCCGCAACCGCTGGTCGCGCCGCGGGGACCGGCTTGACGGCGGGGTGGAGGTGCATGACGACTACGCCGCCGGCTGCATCCGCTCTGGGGCGCGACGCCTCGCCGGAGATTGGAGCATCACCGTGCGCGCCAACTGGCGGATCATCTTGCGCTTCGAGCAGGGCGACGCCACGGATGTTGATTTGATCGATTACCATTAGGCTACGGGAGCGCTGCAATGACCACGATGAAGAACCCGTCCCACCGGGCCTTTCAGTGCGGCACGACTGCGATGAGCCGCTCGGCTTCGCCGATCACTGAGGCGGCGAAAGCTTTGGGCCTCACCCGGCAGGCCCTCAACAATCTCGTCAACGGCAAGAGCGGCATTTCGGCCGATATGGCGATCCGGTTGGACAGAGGCCTTCGGCGGCGGCGCGGAAACATGGCTGCGGCTGCAGTGGCTCACGACCTCGCGCAGGCCCGCCAGCACGCAGGGCGACATCGGCGTTCAAGCCAGTCAGCCGTCACCAAGCTGCATGAGCCGCGTCCACTGAGCGTTGCGAAACTCAAGATTTACGCAACAGGGCAGGGGCCTGATTCGTCAAGGTCTTAGGTGTTGCGCAAGTTAGGTGCACACAGCCGGCGTACTTAAAGCAGCCGCGGCGGGGTCGGCATTCGGCCTGGAAGCCGGCGGCCGCGATCGTGCGGCAGTATGGAGAGCAATTCCGTCGAACAGCACGGCGCCGGCAATCGCGAGGTTCGCTCGAAACCGCCGCGCGGCCGACGATACCAGGGGCGCCCGCTCGGCCGGCCTCAGAGCTTCGGGCTCGAGGTCACCCGCGTAGAGGCGCTTGCCCTCGAGATCGTGCAGCGACATCGTCAGCACCCTGGTATCGGCGTCGATGCGGCCGATGCCGTAGAACTGCAAACCGTCGAACGGCGAGCGGTTTTGCTTCAGGTCAGCCGGGACGCTGACGAATTTGGTCTCCGGGCCAAACGTCAGATCCATCTCGTTGGGCCCAAAGGTCCCGGCATTGATCAGGCCGGCGACAAACTCCCAGAACGGGTCGAAATCGGTGAACCGGGCGCGGTCAGGCGCATAGCGGATCGCATGCGCGTAATGCACATCGGCGGTCACCCGACGACATTCTTGATGCCGTTGTTCTTGATGAATGACAAGAGGTTGGCGATTTCGAGCTCGCGGCCGGAT
>ERZ1370068.9594-contig-8360_pt1 | contig 44058 bp, 73 predicted proteins | sample MGYA00561227_ERZ1370068 | MGnify/ENA primary metagenome ERZ1370068 (study PRJEB38410, sample SAMEA6850437) | metagenome | study: Metagenomic assessment of the ecological functions of the soil: analysis of the soil microbiota associated with the...
CTGCCATGCATTGCTTCGAGCTGCTGCAACTGTGCCCAAAGGCAGAAGAAACCAGGATGTCTGGCTGCAGAGGCGAGGCCTCGGTGATGACTGAGAAGGCAGGAACTAACCCACACACGTTGCAGTGAGAACGACACAGAGATAGGAGGTGAGGAATGGAAACTCATCGCGTTAAGAGCGGATTTTCTCTGCATTTGTAACGCAGCGACTGTGCTCTCCTGCGTGATAAGATCATCCCGGGCTTCATGCACGATTGGTCGGGCCTAAGTCGACAAAGACACCTCTGATCTCAGCCAGGTCCGTGCAAGGGCTCGCTGATATCTCAGCCTGCAAAAGGAGTGCCACGGGCCAGACAGAGGCCGCAGCAGTTATGCTGGTGTGCCTCTGCCCGTCCGACGATATGGGGAGAGAAAATTCGCGGTGGATCGGCCGAAAAGCTTCCGAATGGTGTCACCTGAGTCGATCTCGCTTTTCGCTAGTCTGATCCGGTCGAAGATCCGATTGATGCTCGATCTGATCGCTCCCAGCGCATGATCCAGTACGCTAGTCGATCGATTTTCCTCAGCTCGACATGGCGTCGCGTATTCAGCGGTGTTGTTGATTACGCAAATGAGCGCGCTTTCTTCTTTTCGTCGCGGCGAAGGATTCGGTAGATCGAGCCCCGCTCGCCCCGCCGGATCCGGCGTGGCTGCGTCTGTGAGTTATACTGCCTCAGAAAAATGCAGACACCAATCAACGTCTATTACGACGGCTTCGCGAGAGAGATATCACGGATATCGAAGGCCATTCTCCACTGCTGCACTCCATTTCGCGAACAGCACGGGTCGATTGACCCACCGAGTCGCCGATCAGCACGATCTCCGGCTGTTTCGCGCAGAGGGTTACCGGCTGATCGAAGTCGGCGATTGGACACACGCCGGCAGTGAGGAACGGCCGAATGTTGGCATGAAAACGCCTAAATACGCGCCGCACCTGATGAAATCATCTGATCGAAACGCAGACCAGACGCACGGAGTCGCCGGTTGATAATAGCGCTGCCGAGCTTGCCGACTGGTGTCGCTCCATCGCCGAATTGTCTATCGATCGCCTGTTCCAGCATAGATCGACCGTCTCCGCTCATTGAAAACGGATCTGCCGAGATAGATCGATTGGAGGCAAGATGAAGGCTTCACCGATAGCGGCCGCTTCCAGCAAGGTCAAGGTCCCACGTTGGTCCGCAGGAGTTAGTGGCTGGCCACAGATTTTCATCTGACCAGATGAGATCGCGCTATGACGAAAAATGCACTCGCGCAGACATGCGGTCGGCATGGTCACGCTGATCGTGATCGTAAAACCGTTGAAACAAACCAGATAACCCCATCCTTCACTTAGCGCCAGCCAGGGAACGAGAACCCCATAGCGCGATGGGTGAACCAACATCCGATGGCGTAAGACGTCACGCTTAGGCAAGAGCGCATGCTCGCACGATGAAACGAGAAGGTAGTTATAATCGCGATATTGGTTGCCGCCGTTGAGAAAAGATAAGACGTCGATCTGGCGATCCTGCTGACCAACGCGATTTCGATCTCTGGTCACTTTGCGGAAGAACTGGCGCCACTGACTCACGCTGATTGATATTTTCTCTTCGAGCTGAACACAGCGCCAAATGGCCTATATCGCCCAACGCTTCATCTGGTGACGACTGGCTGGCACGCAGCGTCGCGACTGGCTTTTATTTTCAGTGACGCGGATGGCCGCGCGCGCGAAGTCGGCTCCGGCTGGGCTAATAACGCGATCCTTCACGCCTATCGCGAGCACGGCAGACGTTGATTTGTCATGTGCAAATGATCGGTTGCAATCTGGCGCTATCAGCAGACAGACGCTGGCATCGCCGTATCTCGCTCATTCGCATTTCCAAACGCGCGAGTTCGTAACCCTTTCACGGCGCCGGTTACCGCAGCGATACCACGGCTGGCGCTTGATCCCAGCGTCGCCCGCACAACGATTGCCCCGTGGTTCAGTTCACGTGCCAACAGTTGGTCGGCTGGGCGTCTTCCGCCTGACATTGGTAGCGTAAATATGGTCGTAGCGGCTGCATTCACGCGCTCGTTTTCCGCTTCGACCTCGGGAGACATCATAGCTAACATTGGCAAACCAGATGTCGGCATGAATTGTCGACGGCCATGCCGACGTAATATGGGATATTGCCGGGCGTAATCAAGGCCACTTCAAAGTCCGACGGTTAAGGTCTTCAACATCCAGCCTCAGGTCGGGCGTTCGCCACGAGCACTGCCATTATCGGCCACGATTAACTCCATAGTTTTTTCAGTGTTCAGACACCTGAAATGTTAGGCGGTGAGTTCTCTTCAACCGCGCATCCGCATTCCCATCGGCGCGCATATTTGGCGACTGCGGTGGTCGAAGCCCAGGCGCGAGGCCTTTACACCTCCGGCCTCGCACTGGGCTCGACCACCACCGATGCCAATGCGCCGCCGATGGGAATGCGGGATGCGGTTGAAGCGGGAGCTTCGATATCTCGACCTTTCCGCCTAACGACCAGGTTATTCTGACCGCACTGAAAAGTCATGGGTTAATCGTGGCCGATAATGGCAGCGCTTTATTCGTTGGCGGAACGCCCGACGACCGCTGGAATAACAGTGAGCTGGATATGTTGAAAGACCCATAACCGTCTCGGACTTTGAAGTGGTCCTGATGGGGCCAGTCTACACGCCCGGCAATGTCCTCACTGGTCCTTCCCCAGTCATAGCAGCTTTGTGGCCAACCCATCGACAATTCATGCGCGGGCGGACGTCCTGACGCTCTCCTGGAACGTGTCCAATGTTAGCTACACAATTGTTCTCCGGGGGTCGGGGCCGGAGCAGAGAAACGAGGCGCGGTGGTGCAGCCAACCGCTACGACCACTGTACAAAATTTACGCTACCAATCAGTATGGGCGGAAGATCTAAGCCCGTAACCGTGACCGTGGAACTCAGGTCACCAGGGCAACCGTCTCATGTGCGGGCCGGCGGACGCGCTGGAGCGCGCCCTCCTGGGGAAAAGTCTTCTTCTTGTCAGCTACCTGTGCATTCTTCGACCGACGTCATCGTCGGCGCTCCGCGGTGCGGCTTCGAACAAAGGCGCTGGGATCAAGCCAACCGTGAGTATCCTTACGGTAACCGGCGCCGATGAAAGGGGTTACGAACTCGCGCATTTCGAAATGCAGATGGCGGAGATACCTCCCATTGGCAGTGCCAACGGTCGCGATCTGCTGGCCGCGCCGGACTGTTTCGTTCGGTGCAACCAGCATCGTTTGGCATACGACCATAGAATGATTTGCCACGTATTGGCGTTTGCCGTTCTCGCGATAGGCGTGAAGGATAGTGATGACATTGCTCCAGCCGGGGCCGGCTTCGCGCGCCAGCAGCACGCGGCCATCCGCGATCGCAAAAATGGGGTTCCGCCGAGGTCGCTGGTTTTCGCCGCCGATGCCATTGAGGTCGTCACCGAGATGAAAATTCTCTGTAAAACCGTTGGGCGTTATAGGCCATTGCGCCGTGTTTGCTTCCCAGCGGAAAATCAAATCGCGTGGCCGTGGGTAGCGCGACCAGTTCTTCCGCCGAAACAAGAGCCGGGTAAGGATCGAAATCGCGTTGGTCAGCCAACTCGGGTCCGATTCGGATCGCCAGATCGATGATCAGCGTCGCGCCAAAGATCAACAGCCCGAGCAGCAGCCGATACCGCGTTTGCCAGCGCCTTCTCATTTCATCGTGTGGGCGAAGCGAATTGTGCTCTGCACTTCGCGCGTGGCGATCTTTACCGCCATCGGATGCTCTCCTCCTTGCCCGGGTTCCGCTTCCTCCTTACGGTCGCGCCTATGAAGGTTCTCGTTACCGGCGGCGCTGGATTCATTGGCTCGCATTTGGTCGTGAGCTGTTGAGTGAAGGACATGGTCTCGAGTCTGGACGACTTCAACGACTTTGCGATCCCAGATCAAGCATGACAACATTGCCGGGGCTGGGACCAGGTCACCATCCATCATACCGACCTGCGTAATGCCCGCGCGGGTGAGAGAGAAATTTTTCATCGCGAAAAGATCGACGCGATCATCCATCTGGCCGCGCGGGCCGGGGTAAGGCCATCTATTCGGCCAGCCGCAACTCTACTACGAGACCAACGTCAATGGGACCTTGACCTTGCTGGAAGCGGCCCGCGCTGTCGGAATCGAACGCTTCATCTTTGCCTCCAGCTCGTCGGTCTATGGACTCTCGAAGCAGGTCCCGTTTTCAGAAGATCTCCAGCTGAAGCAGACGGTCAGTCCTTACGCAGCAACCAAGGTCGCGGGCGAATATCTTTGCTCGACCTACTCGCACCTTTATAAGATGCTGAATCGTCGCCCTTCGCTTCTTTACCGTCTATGGCCCACGGCAGCGGCCGGATCTGGCGATTCATAAGTTTACCCGCCGCATCTGGAACGGGCAGCCGATAGACCAATTCCGGCGATGGGACGACGCGCCGGGATTACACCTACATCGATGACATTATTCAGGGAGTTATGGCTTCGTTAGGGCTATGAAGGCGCGCCGTTCGATATCTTTAATCTCGGCGAGAAGTGAAACTATTCTGCTTGCGGACTTGATCACGGCGATTGAAGAGACACTAGGGCGGAAAGCGAAAATCAACTATCTACCGCGAGCAGGCGGGTGATGCGCCGCTGACCTGCGCGGATATTTCCAAAGCTCGGCGCTTGCTTAATTATCAAACCAACGACTCCGTTGCGTGTGGGTCTGCCACGTTTCGTCGAATGGTATCCATCAGACGCGAGCACGCGCGTGACAGGCGCGTTCTCGCCTAACGATATTCATTGCCGCCGTTCTCCTCCTGCCGGCGCTGGTCTCCGCACCTGATTCCAATCCGCCGCGACTTCGATCCGAAGCCGGTTGCTCATCTCCGCAAGAAACAGCCGGAGATCGTCCTGATCGGCGACTCCGTCCTCGGTGGGTCAATCGACCCCGCGCTGTTTGCTCGCGCAAGTCGGAGTGAGCAGGTGGAGGTACTTTGAACGGTGGCGCTGCATCCGCCGCCTGGTATCTCCTGTTGAAGAATTACGTCGTAGCCGCGGGCATTCATCCCCGATTGGTCTGCATTTTTCGCGAACGAATGCTCACAGACGCAACCTTCCGACCACACCGACCTACCGCCGGTTCCTTGAATCCATCCGGCGGGAGCGAGGAACCGGTCTACGAATCAATCCTTCGCCGCGACGAGAGGAGAAAGCGCGCTCGACCGCGTAATCAACTGGCTTTACCCGCTGAATACGCGACGCCATGTGAACCAGGAAAATCAGCCGGCTAGGCCTTTCGGATCGCCGCTGGGGAGCACACGAATTGGCCCCCTCTGCGTCGGCACGTCAATCAGATCTTTGACCCAGTCAAGCTGCGCGAAGAAATCATGGACGAATCGGCTCAGGTGAGCGCCGAGGAACCGGAAGAATTTTCGGCCGATCCGCGCCGCAATTTTCTCCCCATATCGTCGAGACGGCGAAGCAGGCGGGACTGCTTCTTTGCTTCGTGCGCGAGAAACGCTATCCGCAGCCCGATGGCATCACCCCGCAAACCGAGGATATCGCGCGCTACACCGCGGACCTGGCTCGCTGGGTGGAGAGTCAGGGTTGTCTTTTTGTCGACCTGACAGATAACCCCAGGCCCGACCAATCGATGTATACCAAGCCGGGGATGATCATATCCGCAGGAAGCGAAGCCAGCCGCGACAGAAATCTACGCGGAGAAGATACGTCCGCTCTTAAGCGCGATGATTTTCCATTCCTCACCTATCTCGGTTTTTCTGGCAGATCGTCCTCGCCACTCTACTGGTCACTGCCGCGGCGGGGACAAAATTTCATGCTCATTATCGCGAGCTATGTCTTCTACGGCTGGGAACATCCGTGGTTTCTTCTACCGCTTTGGGCCTCGACGCTGGTGGACTACAGTTGCGCGCTCGGGATGGAGACGCTTTCCGAGTAAGAGGCGTCTCTTTCTGGTTACAAGCATCGGTGCAAGTATCGCCCTGCTCGCGACCTTCAAATACTACGCGCTTTGCCCGTCGAGCAATCTTGAACACGATCCTGACTGAACTTCGGGGCGGAACCGATTCGCAACACTCTTCGGTTGGTTCTTCCGGCCGGGCTTTCGTTTTATACCTTTCAATCGATCGGGTATGTCGTTGATGTCTACCGCAGCCGCGTCAAGCCGGTGCGACGACCTGCCTGACTATGCGCTTTACGTAACGTTCTTCCCACAACTGGTGGCGGGACCAATCGAACGCGCCGCGCACATGCTGCCACAAGTACCTCACTCCACGGCAGCGGCGATGCTGAGAGCCTGGCGCATCGCTCTCGGGCTCATGCTTTGGGGCTATTTCAAGAAGGTCGTGGTGGCGGATAACACCGCGGTCGATCGCGAACAAGATTTTCGCTCTCCAGGATATGTCCTTTCCGATCATCTGGGCAGGGGTCCTGGCTTTCGCGGTCCAGATCTATGCGGATTTCTCTGGATATACCGATATCGCCAGGGGAACCGCGCGCCTGCTCGGGATCGATCTGATGGTTAACTTCAATCATCCTTACCTCGCAACCTCACCGGCTGACTTTTGGCGTCGCTGGCACATTTCGCTCTCTACCTGGATGCGGGATTACATTTACATTCCCTGGGGGCAGCCGTTGCTCGATGCCCTGGACTTGCTTCAATCTCATGGTCACGTTTGCGATCAGCGGCCTCTGGCATGGCGCTTCCTGGAATTTTGTCCTCTGGGGTATCTATTGGGGACTACTAATTGTAATTCAACGGGTCCTTGAGTCGTTAGGCGTAACTATCAAAATGCCTGGCTGGAGTAAGGTGGTTCTGACTTTTGCGGCAGCCTGTTTTGGCTGGCTCCTCTTCCGCGAACATGACCTGGGTCAAATTGCGCATGATCTGGCGCAATCGCCATTCGGTGCCAGTCTGGAGCAATGGCGCATGGCAGCTTACTTTTGTATCCTGGTGTTGGATCTATGCCTTACCACTGATCATTCATTTGCTGGCAACTGGGATCCCCGGCTGGCAAATCGAAACCAGACTCTCCGCGCGCAGCCGTTTCGTGCTGGAAACATTTGCCGCCGCATTGCTTTTGCTCGGGATCGTCACGATCCGCAGCATCGCGACCTCGGACTTCATTTATTTTCAATTCTAGCTCGGCGATCTGCGCACGAGAAATTTTCGAACCGGGTTAGTAACTGAGTCTCTAGGACTCTTTGTCCGCCAGTAGCCGGCGATGCATCCGCATCGCACTCTATTCCGAACCTTCAGAGCTGCTTCCAGATCTTCAGGGAACCAAGGAGGAAACAATGAGAATTGGTCATATCTTGCTTTGGGCGCGATCGCTCCCTGGCTTTTGCGCAGATGAGCCCAAGAGTGCAATCGGGACCAGTCAAGCCCCTGGAGTTACGCGGAAACCGCCGGGTGCGGCTATGTCTGTCGATGACACTGCCACGACCTTCGGAGATCAGGCTACTGTCGTCCAGAAGGTGGACGCGGCCAATCCGATCACATTTGTGCGCAGACGGTTCGATACGCTAATCGCACCGGCGGAAATTGAGTCGTCAGTGATTCGGTTGGTGCCGGCGCACCTCTGCTACGCTCAACTCTGGTGACTCGAAAGTGGTCACCGTGATTATCGAAAGCCGTGGCGAACCTGAGTTCGCCACGGCTTGTTTCGATTCTAAGTTCGATGCAGCTACTGCCTTGCTCTTACATTCGCCGTTGCGCTGCCACCAAGGTTACTGGTCAGCGGTGATATTCATCGGGTTGACGGTGACATTTCTGAACTTGCCGGAATACGTACCGTCCCCACGAGTCCTCAATGTCCCAAATACCATCCCGTTGCTCGTCTGTAGAGCACGTCAGGGTCGCGGTTGGGTTTCGTGTCCGTCGCCGCAACTGTGAGCAACATTTGTGAGCTGCTCCACGTCGCCTTCGTGATCGCTACGGTATCGATCGCTTGAGTTACCATGACAGATCCGATCATGCCGCAGCAGGCACCGTGAGGGGTGCAGAAATAGTTGAACGTCCCCGCCGTCGTGAAGGTAAAACCTGAAGGTGAACCCGTTGTTATGAGTCCCAGAGTCCCACATCCCGTCGGGATTGCCGGGGTGCCGGATGTGGTGCTGTGGAGTGTCAGCCCCGACCAAACCCATTGAACGGTATCACCGACCTGAATCATGACGTTTGCGGGGGTGAACTTGAGTCCGCCCTGGCCCACCTGAACCTGAAATGTCGTGGCCTTCGCGCTCAAAGGCACAAGGGCTACGCAGCAAGCAACCAACGTAAATTTAAGCAATTGTTTCATAAGGTCCTCCAAACTGCCCATCATGAATGTTTCCGCGCCAGAAGGAAAGCAAATTCTTCGCGACCAAATCGTAACAGAATGGTTAGGAAAGGGACTCATCTGACCGGTCTCCTCGACCAGGGCGAGCGGTTTTCGGCTGTAGGTCTGTCCTTTTTGTTGCCGCCACCATCACGGTGGGGCGGAATCACGGAATCGATCGGACCGTATCCGTCCAAGGTAGATCGCCGCGCCTGAACCCGCGCGAACTGGAAGACGCCGGAATGTTGCTCTCGGGACGCGCCAGCCAGGTTGGACGAAGACCGGGGATCTGACCTTGCGCTCAGATCCCCGAAATCGAAATGCAAGCCTTTCCTCGTTAGGCGGGGATCAACCTTGCCTGCTGGTTATGCGGAATGCCAGAGTGACAGTTATCCGTTGCCCTGGTCCTTGTCTTTCTTCTTTTCTTGGAATTCTCCGGCCCATTGGCAGTTCCGTGCTCGCTCGCGCGTGGCGCGGCGCTTCGTTTGCGGGCGATGCTGGAACTTGCTGCTTTGTGGCGACGGAGCGATGAGGACCTGCGGCTTCTTGCGACCTCAACGGTGTGCCGGGTCTGGGACGCCTTTTGGTTGTGCAGTGACTCCGGCATGCGCATTGTGGGTAGACTTCGTGGCCGGGTGCGAACGCTCGGTCGTTTTCGCTGTCTTGCCTCGTGTCTGTTGGGTGTTGCCAGTCCTCTCCCTGGGTGGCGGAGCGGTCGGCCTTGGTGGCGTTAGCTTGTTGTTTGTTCTTTCCTTGCGCGGTATTCGCCGTTTCAGGGTTGCGATTCTTGGCCCGCGCGGAGGGATCGTCTCTTCGCGGTTTCAGCTTGGGAACGTTGTGCCGATGTGGCCGGGACATGGTCGGCCTTCGCCGCGGCCTGTTCGCGGGCGTTGGGCTTGACCTGGCGCCGCCGCTGGCTAAAGCTGGCCCGTTTGCCGGAGCTGTTCTTCACCACTGATTTGTTGACATAGGTGTTGTGGATCACGGCCGTATCTACATCGACTGACCGCCGTGTTGTAACGGAAGGTCGACCCAACCCATTGACCGCCGACGTATCCATTACCGTAGTAGCCGTAGCCGTAGTTAACCCCGCCGTAGAATCCGGATGGTCTGGACCCCAATAACCGTCGATAAACCTATAGTGCCCACCGCGATAGGCCCAGTAGGCTGGTGTCCAATAAAATCCGACGGTTGGTGGTAGGACCCAAGCGCCTGAACCCAGTAATAGCCAACTTCACCGTATAGCCCCAGTAGCCGGGAGTCCAGATGTAACCGGGACCCGGGCAATACGGTTGTTCGTATGCCACGATCGGCGGAGGCGCGATTCCGACCGAGACGGCAACGTAAGCGGAGGAAGAATGCAGCGGTAATCCGACAAAGAGCAGCGCTGCCAGCGCCATGAGTGAGAGTTTTGTTTTTCATTGTGTGGTCTAGTTGAGCCCTGAAAGACGCGATCACGGTTGTCCGTATTCAAAACGAAGAGCTGTCCAGACAACCTCGCGATAATCATAAATCGGCTCAGGTGTCAGGGTTGAGCGTATTCTCGGGCGTAAAAACTGAATTGCGAAGAGAAGCAGCCGGGAATGCAATTTGCGTCCGGCCAGGCCTTTCGGTTGCACGGAAGGCTCGGCAAAAGTCGGGCGATTTCATTCTTGCAATAACGGCCTCTTCGTGAATACTGTGCGCGGGTGCCGGGAGCCTTGGCCTATGCTTGCTTCCCGCGATCGTCCAGATTTTGGAGAAAATATGTTGGCCCACCTGTCATCGCAAAACAGTTGGCCAAGTAGGAGATCGCAAGCGAACTGGCTTTTGCCTGGTTCCCGGCCAGACGAGGCGGAGTTCCCTCCGGCTGCGCAAACTGCTCTCGAGCTGCTTGTTTGGACTCTGCGAGGTCCGCGCGCCGTGGACTGTGCATCCTGCGATGCGCTCCGCCCGCAACGAAATTGGCTTAGAACTGAGGATTACTATGAAATCTCAATCTCCCGGGAGGAACTCGCGGCGTCGTCGCGGTGGATCCCGAAGGCGGTTCGAATCGCGCGTCGAGCGCGCGGAATCGAGGGCTCCCGCAAAAAAGAGCCTTTGGCAGAAAATCACAGCCTTCTTTGGAGGCTCAGATAATCACTCCCCAAAGTCGTCCGCGTCTGCGCGGAACGGCTCCTCCCCGGCACGTAATGGCGCCAGCCCGACGCGGGTAACCGTCCGGCGCGCAAACCCGAGTCCGTCGAAGTAACCACTCCGCGTCTCTACGTGGGCAATTTGTCCTTCGAAGCAACCGAAAGCGACCTTTTCGAGTTGTTCAACGGAGTGGGTCAGGTCCTGAACGCGGAAGTGGTGACCTACAAGCATAACGAGCGTTCGAAAGGTTTCGCCTTCGTGCAAATGCAATCGGTCGAAGAAGCGAAGCGGGCGGTAGAGGAATTGCACGACAAGGAGTTCCTCGGTCGCAAACTGGTGGTCAGTGGCGCGAAGACCGATAATCATTCGCGTAACTAAGCTGCGGCATTCTTTGGACCGGGAGATCAGGTAGCGATGCTGCCGGTCTCCCGGTCCTTTTTTGTGAAGCGCGCCTTTTATATTGTCGGGCCAACGGCGAGCGGGAAATCGGAGCTCGCCGCCGAGGTCGCGGCCAGATGCGAGGCCGAAATAATCAGTGCCGACGCATTCCAAATCTATCGTGGCCTCCCGTTTTAACCGCCCAGCCTAACGACGTGGTGCTAACGAAGGTGCCGCACCATCTCGTCGGAGAACGGTCACTCGCGGAGGAGATGAGTGCGGAGAAGTTCCGCCAGTTGGCCGAGTCCGCGATCGATGAAATCAATCGACGCGGGAAGCTGGCGATTGTTGTCGGAGGGAGCGGCCTTTATCTGAAGGCCCTAACTCACGGGCTCGCGTCGTTACCCGCGGTCGACCCAAAATTGCGGGCGGAGTTGAATTCGCTTTCGCTCGAAGAGCTGACGGCGCGTGTGCTAAAGGTCGATCCTTTAGCCGGAGAAAAATCGGATCTGTATAACAAACGTCGGGTCATTCGCGCGCTGGAGATCTCTGCGCAAACGAAACAGCCTGCATCAATGCAGCGATCACAATGGCAGTCGGAACCGCAGCGCGTAGAGGGCGTGTTCGTCTACCGCGAGCGCGCTGGAACTTTACGCGCGAATTGATCGGCGCGTTGAAGAAATGTTCGCGCAAAGGCGTCACAGACGAGGTTGCGCGTGCGGGAGAAATTGGGGTGACGGCCGCCAAGACCATCGGACTCGAGCAAATTCAGCAACTCTTGAATGGAAAAAAACCTCGGCTGAATGCATCGCTGCGATACAGCAAATGACCCGCCGTTACGCCAAAAGGCAGTTGACCTGGTTCCGGCGGCAAACTAATTTTGAACCGCTGAATTTATCTCTGTTGAAGGATCATTCTGCAGCTGTCGATTGGATCCTGCAAAAGGTCGCCCTTTGCCTCCTCTTGAATGATTGAAATCAAGCCCCATCGGCATCCGGAGCGCGCGCTCCTGATCGGCCTCGAAAAGGAAGGAGTCTCGAAGTGGGACTTGCGCGATTCGATGGAAGAATTGCGCGAGCTGGCAAGCTCTGCCGGTGCCCAGGTGGTCGACACCGTGACGCAAAAATTACCCAGACCGACGGCGCCGTTTTACATCGGCAAAGGCAAGGCCGAAGAAATTAAGGAATCGTTTCAGGACCAGCAGGTCACATCTGTCATTTTCGATAACGAGTTGTCCCCGGCGCAGGGACGCAATCTGGAGAATCTTTTCTCGCGAAAGGTGCTCGATCGTACCCAGCTCATTCTCGACATCTTTGCTCAGCGCGCCCGAGCCGCGAAGGCCGATTGCAAATCGAACTCGCGCAGCTGCAATATCTGCTTCCGCGCCTAACGAGAATGTGGACTCACCTTTCGCGCCAATCGGGTGGCATCGGTACGCGCGGGCCGGGCGAAACCCAGTTGGAAGTCGATCGTCGGCGGGTCCAGGAGCGGATCGCGCGACTCGGAACGCGACCTGGAGGAAGTGCGCAAACACCGCGCCGTCCAGCGCCAGGGACGCAAGCGGAACCAATGGCCGGTGGCCGCGGTCGTCGGTTACACCAACGCCGGGAAATCGACTTTGCTCAATCTTCTCACCGGCGCCGCCGTGCTCGCGGAAAACAAACTCTTCGCCACGCTCGATCCGACGACTCGCAGTCTCACTTTGCCTAACAAACAGCGTCTCCTTCTGACTGATACGGTTGGTTTCCTCAGAAAACTCCCGCATACGTTGATTGAATCATTTAAGGCCACGCTCGAAGAAGTGGTGGAAGCGGATCTGCTCATTCATGTAGTCGATCTGAGTCATCCCGCGCGTCGATGAGCACATGGCCGCAGTCGACGCGGTGATCAAAGAGATCGGCGCCTACGGCAAACAGACCCTGACCGTCTTCAACAAGATCGATGCCCTTCGAGATCGCGATCTGGCCAAGGTTTATCTAGAAAAATTTCCCGGCAGCGTCGCCATCTCCGCGCGGACCGGGGTAGGTTTGGATGATTTGATTCCGGCGTTGCAAAACGCGCTCGGCTCCTGGCGACTGCGCTCTCGTTACCGCCTGCCGCAAAGCGAATCTGCGTTGCTCGCCGAAGTGCATCGCGTTGGTCACGTGCTCGAGCTGCGCTATGAAGGAGAGTTTGCCGAACTCGTCGCGCACGTGCCCCCGCAGCTGGAACAGAAGCTCACGCCTTATCTCAAACCATCGTCCCAGGATTCTCCGCGCTAACGAACGGTGAACTGGTATCGACAGTGGGTAACCCGCCTCGGGCTCGCCAATCGGCCGAGAGTCCGAAAGCTGATTGTCGGCGTGATTGGCGGCACAATTATCCTCTTCGGGCTCGCGCTGCATCATCCTTCCTGGTCCTGCGTTCCTCGTCATTCCACTCGGGCTGGCCATTCTCGCGACCGAGTTTGCCTGGGCTCGCCTGCTGATCAAACGCGGGGAATCACTTTGGGAACAGCGCCGGGGCTGGCGATGGCCGGGCCGCAAGGAATCTAACGACTCGTTAGGCCATGACCAAAACTGAACGCGCCTGCCATCTGGTTAAAGCTTTCCCGAAGGTCTATCCAAACGCGCATTGCGAGCTGGATTTCAAGACTCCCCTTCAGCTCCTGGTGGCGACCATTCTTTCCGCGCAGTGCACGGACAAGCGGGTCAATCTGGTCACGCCGGCTCTCTTTGCGCGTTATCGCTCGGCCAAAGATTTCGCGGAGGCCAAACCTAACGAACTGGAGAAAGCGATCCAGTCGACCGGCTTCTTTCGTAACAAGGCGAAGAGTATCCGCGCGGCCGCGGCCGCAATCGAAAGCAATCACAAAGGCAAGGTTCCCAAAACAATGGCCGAATTGAACGCGCTCCCGGAGTCGGCCGCAAAACCGCGAATGTCGTTCTCGGCAATGCTTTCGCCGTCAACGAAGGCATTGTTGGTCGATACTCACGTCGCGCGACTCTCCGAACGTCTTGGCTTAACGAAAGAAAAACCCGGAGAAGATCGAGCGCGACCTGATGAAGTTGATCCCGAGGGAGCATTGGACCGACTGGAGTCATTGGCTCATCTGGCACAGGCCGCCGGCGCTGCTTTGCGCGGAAACCGGATTGCCGGAACTGCGAAGTCCTGAAGCTTTGCCCCTCCGGTCCAAAGTTCATCCGCTCAGAAATTGCCGCCCCGGCAAAGAAAAGTTAAACGTTCTCGATCTTTTCCGCCGTAGTGCCGGCGTGCTCGGCGCGTTGCCGCAAACGGGAAAACTCCTTTTGTAACTCGTTCAATTCTGCGTCAGAAAGAGTCTCGAGGTCCACCATCCGATTGCGCGCGGTATCGATGCTGCGAATAATCTCGTCGAGCTTAAGCTGAATTGCTTTCGCATCCCGGTTCTGGGTGTTTTGAATCAGAAACACCATCAGGAAAGTGACGATGGTGGTGCCGGTGTTAATGATCAGTTGCCAGGTGTCCGAGTAATGGAAAATGTGCCCGGTTAATGCCCAGATGACGATGACTGCGACCGCCGCCATAAATGCCCAGGCCGTGCCCAGAAGCGAGGCCGTCCGGTGCGCGATGATCCGAAAGGTATCCTGCACCCGGCAAAAGATATCGCGGTCGTCATTCTTGTTTGATTTCCGACTGTTTGCTTCTGCAGCCATCGTAAATATCTCTTCGCAGGCAAGATGTCGGACGCGCGCCTCGTAATACTTTTTCATGAGCGCCGCTGACCGTTCGGTCCTGCATCTCAATCTGGATGATGCCTGGGATATTGGTGCGGAACTTCCGACAATTGATCTCCGGGAATGGGGTCCGCGCCTGCGTTTCTCCGCGCCGGCGCGCGAGATCGAACGATTCGCGGTCGAGCATGGGCGCGAGCTGCCGCCGTTTCTTGTCTATGGTTCTGGAGATTTCCATCATCTGACTGCGATCTGGCTCAGGCGGCTCTCCTCGCCTAACGACAGTGCTTTCGTTCGATAATCATCCCGACTGGGACATTCGTCCGCCGAAATGGGCCTGCGGTGGTTGGATCAATCGCGCCCTCGAGTTGGCGCAGGTCGACAAAGTGAGTGTCTGGGGTTGCGGCAATTTCGAATGCTGGTGGCCGATGCGGATTTTGGGAACAATCTCGCCGAACAATCCGGCCGGCTTCGAGGTCCATCCGTGGGCGGATGATCGGAGTGAGAAGGAGCAGAGACGCCTGGGTGCGATCCTGCGCAGCAACTGGCGGGATCAGTTCGAGCAGTTCGTTAGGCGGGTCGGCGGCGCGGAGGTCTACGTGACGATCGATCTCGATTGCCTGCGGCCGGAAGAAGCGGTGACCAATTGGGAAAGTGGGCGTTTTACGGTCGAAGACGTGCGTTGGGCCGTTGACCTGCTCAACAATAACTGCCGGATCGTCGCCGGCGATATTTGCGGCGCGTGGTCTTCTCCTCATTACGCGCGACGCAAACAGCGTTTCGCGTCGGAAATGGATCATCCGAGAATCAACCTCCCCGGCGCCGACGAAATTCGAGGGCGCAATGAAAATGCGCTTCGCCAGTTGCTGCCGGTTCTAAGTCATTGAAACCAGGATCACCTGAGGCTGATCACGATCGAGCCGATCGTTAGGCGGAGCCCGACCTTTTCCTGCAAAATCCAGGCCCCCGAAGAGCGCGATCAGGATCACGCTCAAACCCTGGAACGGGAAGAAGTAACTGAGATCGAAGCGTTGCAGCAGGCCGATGTTGAGGAAGAAATTGACCGCGAAGGCGGCGATCGCTGCCGCGAAAACGAGGACGCGCGACGACCGCGATGATTGCCGGCGTTCGATCAGGTCCATCGCGTGCTTTAGGAGAATCTGCCCGGCAACAAAGCAGCTGATGCTGATGAGAATGAGGAGCGCGGCGATGTAGGTCATAGCTTTTCTTCCAGCCGGGCGGCGGGCTTGGCGATAATCGCGAGTCCAAGCAAAACCAGGGCGATGCCGCACCAGCGCAGAGGACGAATCAGTTCCCGGAGAAAATCCACGAACTCAAAGGAACGAGGATGTGAACCACGTTGCCTAACGGAAAGGCGATCGTCAGCGGCAGCTTCCGCAGGGTGGCGAGCCAGTTAAACAGACTAACGACGGAAGCGATGATGCCCCACCAGACCCAGCGGGAACGCAGACTGGGCAGGCCGGTCCAGGTCCATTCGCCCCCAGGGTCGGCCGTTTCGTTTGCGCCCAGTTTGAGAAAAACTTCCGCCGCCGTGGCGAGAAGAACGCAGATCCCGAGCTGCAACCAGGGATTGAGAAACCAGTGTCGGGAACGATCCATTAGCGAGTTTGTTCGAGGAGCTGGTAATGAGGCAAAATCGTTCGCCTGAGCGCCAAAGGTTTCCTCCGAGAGCGCGGAATCAACTTCCGCGGCCGGGGCGAACACCTGCGCCTCGCCATTCGTTAGGCGAAAAGTCGCGACCGGCTGTGCGCGAGAAAGCCGCGGTGTCGGCGCAACTGCGAACGCCGGCATTCCTAGAGCTCGCGAGCATTCGGGAACTGTTTCAGGATGGGGTCGTGTTTCGTCGGCTGCAGGAAGTGCAGGGCGCGGCGGAAGATCGGATTGATGAGCGCGCTGGTGTGCATCACGTAGAGATCGAGCGGCACCAGTTCGCATCCGAGATGGAGCTTCGGATCGTAGTTCAACGGCGTACTGCAATAGGTATGAAAGCCGCGGGCCATCGCCCACTTCAGGATGTCGCGCAAGGTGTAGAAATAGAGGTTCAACTCGTAAGCCACGCGATAATCGAGCCCGAGGTATTCATCGTAAATCGTCCCGTCATGGACCATGCAAAGGCTGAACGCGATCGCCCGTCCCTCCTGCCGCCAGACGAAGAAGCGTGTCCGTTCCGGTAATTCCTGGCCGAGCCGGCAAAAATATTCAGGCGTGAGTTTCTCGAAATGCAGTTTCGAGCGCGCATGCACGTGGAGGTAGAGCGGATAAATTTCATCCACCACCGGGGTGACGTCGGTCATCACCTCGAGCGTGATCGGCGCTTTCTGCGCGGTCTTTCGAAATTTTCGCCGCAAATTCTTGCGCGTGGCCCGGCCGAGCGAAGCGACGTATTCCTCGAAGCCCCGGATGCAGCGAAAGTCGAGTCGCCGGCATGCTCGCGACGCGCGTGTAACCATTCGAGGAAAGCCCGCGCAACGATTTGCGATAGTGGGAGGGGAAATCCTTCAACACGATCAGGGGCGCGCGGAACTCGCGCGCAAACGTTTTCAAACAGGAATGAAGTGCTTCCACCGCCCAAACTTCGTCTTCGGGATGACAGACTCCGAGATGACCTTCGCCAGCAGCACAGCCAACCATCAGGGTCTTTGACCGTGAGAAAACGGGGAAACCGTTTCCGGAGTCGATCAATCGCGTCGCGGACGCGACCGGCCACACCCTCGGTCAGATTTTGGCGGACAAAAAGAGTGGTTGAACTGCCCGCACCCGCCCCGCCTCGTCCTCGAGAATGAGGAAGTAGTAATCAAACGTTTCGGTCAGGGTTGTCCCAACCAGCTCGTAAAAGCGGTGATCCTTGAGCTTGTCCTGAAACGCTTCCTGCCAGGCCGGGCAATCACGCAACTCCGCCAAAGTCACAATGGTCGCGAAGCCGCTCGGGGTTCGGACGGTCTTGCCGGGTGAACGGCGGTGAGGACGCCGCGGAGTTAGGAGAGAAGCGCTGCTAGGAATGGATTATCCAGTAGCAAAATCGGCCAATTTTTCAAGGGCCGCACGTGCCACTTCGCTGGTTTTACGACTCGATTTGCGGGCGCCGATCGGAATCGTCGGCCATTTTCAGCCCGCCACTACGAATCCTGATTTCGCGCTGCGGGAATGGAATTTCGATCCCAGCTTCACGCAATTTCTTCTCAATCGCGAAGTTAAGATCGCTGCGATATCGCTGCGGCCGATCAGTCATTTCATTGCTCCAGGCGACAAGTTCAAAGATTCAGCGCGCTATCACCAAAGCCAACAAAGAAAACGCTCGGCGCCGGATCGCGCAGGGTTTGCGGAACTTCCTCCGCGGCCTCAACTAACGTTTGGCGCAACCAGTTCCACGTCAGTCCCATAGGCGACCCCGACCGGAATGCGGAAACGCACTTTCGGATCGCCATAAGTCCAATTGATCACCAGCGAATCGATAAACTTCTGATTCGGCACAATCGTGGCGATGTTGTCGTTGGTCACAATCACCGTGCTCCGCGCGCGAATCTGTTGGACTTGGCCGGTTACCCCCGCGACCTCGACACGATCGCCAAGGGCAATCGGCCGCTCCGCCAGAATCACCAAGCCGCTGATGAAATTGCTGGTGATGTTTTGCAGGCCAAAGCCGACCCCAACGCCGATCGCGCCGGCAAAAACAGTCAACGCCTCGAGGTGAATCCCAGTGTTCTGCAGGACCACCAAAATGCCAATGACGAGGACAGCGTTCGCGGTGATCTGCGCGATCGCACTGGAGCGAGCGATCGAGCCCGCTGTCGACCAGGAAGCGGTTGAAAAGAAATCGCTTCGTTCGCGAGGAAATCCAGAAGACCAGCATCAGCAGGCCGATGAGGAGAAAAATCTGGAGGAGGCTGATCGGCAATCCCGGCAGAGCCGCGCTCCAGGCGAGCGGAATTCCGAGGGCGTTGACCGCGCTGATCGCGAAGAAGACGAAGGCGGCGACGCTTAGGATGGTGGTAATGATTGCCACCAAATTGGCGCCCAACTTCAGGCGGCTGAGCGCGCGCCTAACGAATGCGCTTTGCAGGATGCGGGCGACGATCAGGCCAAGGAGGAGAAGACCGGCAAAGCCAGCGAGCCCGAGAAGGGAAATATGGTGGCCGCCGAGATCAAAGAGCGGATTGCTCAGCCAATGGACGTTCACAGTTTCATTCTTTCGCGCGAAAGGAGCCTCTGCAAAAGCCGGAAAACAAAAACACGGCCGCAGCCGTGTTTTCCGTGAGGAGAAAATGAATTCCTTTGATTACTGGTTACTCGCCGCCGCCCTTATTGGCCGATTTCTCTTCGATGTATTTCACGACGTCACCGACGGTCTGCAATTTCTCGGCATCTTCATCCGGCACTTCGACCGAGAACTCCTCTTCGAAAGCCATCACCAGTTCCACGATATCGAGGGAATCAGCCCCGAGATCTTCGATGAATGACGCGGTCGGTGTGACCTGCTCCGGGTTCACCCCGAGCTGTTCTACGATGATGTCTTTTACTTTCTCTTCGATCGGTTTGTCCGACATAAAACTTGTTCTCCTTGGTGTTCGGTCTGTGGCCGACGCTTAACGGCGGCGATGCAAATTGGCAACTAATTTAATTGGACTTGTTGTCAATTTATTTCGCGCGGACCAGGTAGGACTCTTCTTCGCTTGATTTTTCATCCGTTTGCCTTTGCGTACAGGCTCTCATGTCTGAGGACCAGGACGTGCCCGATCTCCTCGATCTAAAATTCCTGCCCGCGTGGTTAAAGGAAGCGCCTGACAAAAACGTCTACGCCGATTATGCCGGCGAAGAGGAGCGCCCGACCGCACCCGCGGCGCTCGCGGCTTCGAACGTCGACGCGACGACGACCGACGTCGCGGACCGAAGCGTCCCCGACACCCGGAGAGACCACGGGGCCCGCGGGCGCGTGAAGACGAGCGCCAGCCACGACCGCCGTCGCCGCGCCCGGAGGAAATCCGGCAATCGGCGCCGAGCGCTCCCAAGGTTGCGGTTAAGATTCGTTTCCTCCCCGATGGCCGGGTGATGGAGAATGTCCTCGCGCAAATCAAGGCCGGCCATTTGGCTTATTCGGTTTTCTCGCTCGCGCGCATGTTTCTCGATAAACCGGGTTGCTACAATGTTGCCCTAACGAGTGAAAGCCCGCTTTTTCAGCTGGGCGAGAATGGCCAGGCCTCGAGCGACCGCCGCATCCTCGAAGGCGCGGCTTTCCTCGAGATGCGCGACAATTTCTATCGACCCGAGACCACCCAGACGGAACCGATCAAGGGCAATTTCACCTCCGTGGCCCGGTGCCGTTTGAGCGGGACATTGTTGGGGCCGACCAATCATCATGCCTACCAGGCACAACTGCGCAATCTCTACGAACAACGCTTCAGCCGGCGCATGAGTTTTCCGGATTACCAGCGGCAGATCGAAATTGTGAACGACCCGGAGGCAGTCGAGCGCTGGAAAGAAGAGTCGCGCACCGTCACCACCTACAACACTTTGCAGGAAGAAACGCCGCTCACTTTCCAGAGCGCGACCGAAACCGAACGCCATTTTCGCCAGACTTATCTCCCAACGCTCCTCCAGAGCGGCACGCAAGTGACAGTCGACGGGGTCGTCAGCCGTCGCCTCGCCGATCGATCGTTAGGCCGAACGATCGAGGAGGCCTGGGCCCAGGAATTTCGCTCCCCGGCCAAAATGATGCAGGAACTGAGCGGCGCTTTTCGCCATAGCGCCCTGCAAATTTTTCGCCATCGCAAAGGTATGCTCTTCGTCACTCCGATTCGTGCTCGCCCTTTCAGCTACTCGAGTGCTTCGGTTTCGTCGTCCGTTGCCGGCATTCTCGAAGCCCTCGCCGCCACCCCGGAATCAATCGTCGCCAGCTCATGGAGAAATTGCAGCCCGAAGGTCTCGGCCGAAGAGGAACGCGAGAAAGGAAACTCGCGCTCGCTTCCGATCTTCACTGGCTGGTGAGTGAAGGTCACGTGATTGAGTTTAATGACGGCGCGCTCGATTTGCCGCGGGTCAAGGCTGCCCCGGTGGAAACGACGCCTCCAGCTCCGCCGGCTGCGAATGGGACCGTTAGCCCCGAGAGTTTGCCTAACGAATCTAAAACTCCCGAGCCCGCGAGCGAAACTTCTTCCGGCACATCCGTGGCCGAGGAAAAGGATTCGGCTACTCCGGAGACGCCGGTCGCCGAATCGGTGCCTTCTGCGACTGAAGATAATCCTCCATCAGTTGCGACCGAGAACTTGTCGCCCGCGACGCCCGCGCCGGAAGGTTTGGCGGGCGCTTAAACACCGGGGAAGGCCGAAGGCCGACTCCGCCACGCCCTCGGCGGGCATTCGATCGAATACGGTCTTTTCGACGCAATCGATGTGACGAGTGATTATTAGACTCGGGTCAGGAGCTGAGATGACTTTCTCAACTGGATGGAGCGACGGGCTTCGTAATGCTACGGTCGCCGGTTATGAAAGAGATGATTGTGGCTCTGCTCTCCTTCTCGTTAACCGCGGCCGCGCAGATTTCGCCGCCGCCGATCGACACAGGGCCAGCGCCACCACCGCCACTGGATGCGCAGACGGCGGAACGCTTCGCCCGTCTGGCGCTCGCCTGCGTTGACAAAGAATATCCCAACAAACTTAGCCATGTCTTGAACGGCGACCGCGATGTCGCTCCGCCGCGCAAGCTGACCCCGGCGTTTTGCGGTTGTTATGACTGGCATTCATCGGTCCATGGTCATTGGTTACTCGCCCGCTTGGCGCGAAAGTTTCCGCAGGCGTCCTTTGCCAAGGATGCGCGCGAGGCTTTACGCCGTCACCTAACGAGTGAAAGTCTAAAGGCGGAAGCCGCTTATCTGCGCGGGCCGGGTCGCCAGAGTTTCGAAAGGCCGTACGGGCTTGCCTGGTTTCTTCAGCTAAGTGTTGAGCTGCACGAATGGGATGACCCACGGGCGCGTGAGCTAAGTCAAAATCTGCGTCCCTTGAAGATGTGGTGGTTGAGCGGCTCTCCAGCTGGTTGCCAAAACTTTCACAGCCGGTGCGGATCGGTGAACATGATCAAACCGCTTTTGCCCTCGGATTGATCATCGATTACGCCCGCAGCCGCGGGAATGACTCGTTCGCGCAACTCGCGACCGAGGCCGCGCGCAAATTCTTCTTTCACGACCGCGATTGTCCACTCACTTATGAACCGTCCGGAGAAGATTTCCTTCGCCGTGTCTTGGCGAAGCCGACGTGATGCGCCGGGTGTTGTCGCCGGCGGAATTCGCGACCTGGCTCAGTGCCTTCATGCCGCAGATCCCGAACAAAGTCGGAGTGGAATGGCTTCCGGTGGTGGTCTCACCCGATCCGAGCGATCCCAAGCTCGCCCATCTTGACGGCTTGAATCTAAGTCGTGCCTGGATGCTGGAAGGAATCGCTGCAGGTTTGCCCAAGGACGATCCTCGCCGCGGTGTTCCTGGCCGCGACCGCTGAAGCCCATCATCGCGCTGGCCTCGTCGCTGTTACCGGCGAACATTATGAAGGTGGCCATTGGCTGGAAGCTTCGCCGTTTACCTGACAACCCGGCGAGGGGTTGGGGAGTAACGAAGTGGTGACGGTTGAGAGATGCCTTACTAGATCCGGGCACTAAGCCAGGCTGAAGTAAAAGCGCGGCGATGTGGAGTCGCCCGCTCGCGGCGTGCGCCGGCCACCGGCTAGCTCGATCAGAATAATTTGGCGGTCATCAAAAGGTCATACCGCGCGATTAAGCTAGGCGAAACGTCGCTGCATTCGGGGATCAGCACCATCTTCGGATGCGCCTGAGTTTGTAGTGGAAATCATGCACTCCTGCGCCTTGTTGGTGGTTAACGAGGGAAAAATCCCGGGTGCGGATTGCGGTCATCGCACGGACTTGCGCAGTCCTGGCCTTCGAACTTGTCCGGAGAGATTCAAGCCTCACGTCACTGCAAGGATATCGCCCAGTCACCATCTGAAGATGTGCGGGCGTCCAACAGGGAATGATCACGGCCCCCGGCGGGATTGTGAGCTGCAACCTCGAGCGGACTCAGCGACACAACAGAAAGAAAAACAACTGAAGACTATGAATACATGGACTAACTCTCGAATCAGGGCGAGCCTTTGGACGGGACTGGAAAGGTTTCGCTGGCGCGGCGATGATTTTGCTTCTAGCCGCCGCAATCTCCTGGGGTCAGGACCTCAATGGTAATGGCAGTAACTCTTACACTCGAACCGACCTGGTCTCCGATGTTCCGGGCAGGGCGAAATTCACCGATCCAAATCTGGTCAATGCCTGGGGGATTGCGCTCGGCGGTGTTTTCTGGGTGTCAGATAATGGGACTGGGTTTTCCACTCTCTATGCCCTGGATGGAACGCCACAATCTCTGGTCGTAACTATTCCGCCTTCCGCCAGTAACTCGGGAGGTGTTTCGGCTCCAACCGGGCAGGTGATCAATTCAGGGTCAGGGTTTGTCGTCAATAAGGGAGGCCTTTCCGGAGCCGCAATCTTCATCTTTGCCAGTGAGGATGGAGCTATCTCAGGTTGGAATCCTGGCGTTGATTCTACTCATGCCATCCTTGCGGTGGATCATGGCGCGAACGGCGCGGTCTACAAAGGTACTGGCCTTGTCGAGCGCTGCGGACCGACTTTATGCGACCAACTTCCACGCCGACAAGGTCGAGATCTACGATCAGAGTTTCACAGAGATAGATACAGGCACAACCTTTGTCGATCCGACGATTCCGACGGGTTATGCGCCCTTTGGGATCCAGAACATCAGTGGATCGATTTATGTGAGCTACGCGAAGCAGGATGCAGATAAGCACGACGACGTCGCCGGCGCCGGCCACGGCTATGTGAGCGTGTTCGACGCCAATGGTAACTTTACTAAACGCCTGATCACGCGCCCCTTTGAATTCTCCGTGGGGAATTGCGCTGGCGCCGGCTAACTTCGGCAAAGCGAGTGGCAAATTATTGGTAGGTAACTTCGGTAATGGCCGGATCAATATCTTTGACCCGGATACCGGCGAGTTCATCAAACCGCTCGAGAAATCGAACGGCAATATTCTTGTGATTGACGGCCTGTGGGGCCTCTCCTTCTCCGGGAATGACTTGTATGTCACTGCTGGAACCGAAGACGAAGCCCACGGGCTGTTTGCAGAAATCACCGCCGACAACCCGTGATTGTTTTCGTGAGCAAGAAACCAGGAGCGGCGGTTTTTAAACCGCCGGGCGCTTAGCAAGCGCCTTCGTTTATCCCGCGTTCCCAAGCTCCAGCTTGGGAACGCGCGCCCGTCTTAGAACTCACGTTCCAGACTCCCCAGCGGATGCGCAGCTTCTCCGCACGGGCCGGGGTCAACGCCCCGGCCAAAACATAGGTCTAACCGAGTTAGCTTACCTTACCATCGTCCCCACTCACAATCCGCCCGTTGTAGACCTGCTGGCCACCCGAATAGTAATTTGGCGGCGGAGGGGCATAATAACCATAGCCATAGCCCGGATAGTAGTATCCATAGGGGTAGCCGTAGCCCCAGTAGGGATAACCCCAACCCCATCCCCAGCCACCAAACCCGAAGCCCACTACGACATGGTTGTGGCCGTTATGATGTATGGCCGTTGGGTTAGTGCCCATTATGGTTACGTGCGGCGGCGCGTAGTGCCATGAAATCCCCTGGCGGGAGCACCACGAAAGCCCCCGGCGGGGACCACCGCGAAAACCTCCGGCGGGCGCACCGCGAAAACCACCGCCCGCTGGAGCGCCATGAAATCCACCACCACCACCACGGAAACCTCCGCCACCACGCATCTGCGCGTTAGCTGAAGCAGTGAACAGGAGCAGCCCGGCCCCTGCGACCGCAACGACCAAAGCTTGTCTAAGCTTCATAATTTTTCCCCTTTTTACAGAATAATTTGACAAATCTGTGCGCGCAACGCAAGCGCGAAATCGTTTCGCTCATCACGAAATCATCTTTTCGTCATCCAGCCCCCGGGAGGGTCGATCTTGCACGAACGATTTGACTGGCGGCGAGGCCGTCGAAGCGAAAAGCGTTGCGCCCCGTCGTCTCTCTTGCCAACGATCCGACGTTGCCTGCCGATCCTGCGCGCGCGTCTCCGCCGACAAAGTAATTGGCAGCGCATACGGGGATCGAACCCGTGCACCAGCCTTGAGAGGGCTGTGTCCTAACCACTAGACGAATGCGCCGTTTTTTCGCAGCGCCACTTTAGCCGCACTCATTTCCCGCGGCAGCCTGCGAACAGAAGTCGCTAGGGGCGAATCATCTGCTGGACCCGCGCCTGCAGCCGGCGTTGGCAAGGCGTGGCGCAACACTGGCGCCGGCACGCTGCCTTCCCGAGCGCGGCGACCGCGGCCTCGTCGGTTTCGTGGCGCAACCCGTGAGGCTGCAGAAGCGATGCGTTCCCGGCCCGCTTCCTCGAAGGCGGAAATAATATGCGCCTTGAGCTCAGGAGTTGCCGCCAGGTCGCGCAGCTTTTTGTAGTAAACCTGATAATAGGTTCGGGTCAGATGCCGCCGGTCCAGGATGGTGCGTTCGGCGCAAGGCTTCGGCCCGAAGCTTGGTGCAGTTCGGGATCGTTCCGGATCTGGACTTCCAACTGCCGCGGTCTCGAGATGGAGGCGTTGTTCGTCGGCCTGTTTGCCTAACGACGTCTGTTTGAAGAAGGCCAGCGGCACGAGCGCTTCGAGGTCGGGCGTGCTGGGAATTTTCGGAAGGGAATTTGGTGCCGGCAAAATATTTTCCGGAATCGGTGACGGCGGCTCGATTGGCGCGGTCGGGGAAGGTGATGATGTCGGGCATGGGCGCGTTGGCCTGTTGCCTCTACCGCGGGAACGGAGGCAGTTGGCCGGGCTGGGGGATGATTGGTGCGCCGATCCGGACAAGTTCATCGCGGCGACGGCCAAAAGCACGCACAGGGGAAGGAAGATTTTTTCACGTTTGCAAAGTGGGGCGATTGATCGGGGGGTGACAGGATTCGAACCTGCGACCTCCTGGTCCCAAACCAGGCGCTCTACCAAGCTAAGCTACACCCCGGAGCTCGCCGTGTGCTGCGCGATGTTTAGCATGACCAACCAGAACGCGCATCCGGAATCGTCTGCATACCGTCCAAGCAGGATTCTCGCCTAACGAAAGCGAAAGGAACATATTCCCGGCAAAAAACCGCTTGCCCTTCTTCCTCTTTTGCCGCCGACACTGCGCGCCTCTTCTCCAAGGCCGGCTTGCTGCTTCATCGCCTCCTCATGTTCAAGAACGAAAAAATTAATCTCACCATTTTCAATCTTAATCTGTCCTGCAACTTGCTCGGAGTCGGCGGCGCTCTGGACCAGGTTTCAACTTTTCTATCTCCCGATCATGATCGGGGTTTATCTCTGGATGGGTTTCGGGACGACCCTTTATCTGCATCGTTACCTGACCCATCGCGGATTCGAGATGCCGGGCTGGCTTAAAGTTTTTCTTCGCCACCGGCTCTGCCGTGACGGTCTGGCCGGGCGATCCGGTTACGTGGGTTGGAGATCATCGCTATCATCATCTCGAAGTCGGACACCGAGCGAAGACATTCACAGCCCGCGCGCACGGCTTTCCCTTACGCCCACATGATGTGGCTGATCCGCAAGCCGCCATCGTTCCGCGAACGCTCGCTGCGGTATGCGGCCGACGTGCGCAAAATCTGGGTATCGCCGGCTGTGAGAAAATTCCGCCCTTTATGTGATCCCGCATTTGCTCGTCGCGATCACGCTGCTTGTTCTTTTCGGGTTCGGTGGCCTTCTCTGGTGTCTCTATGTCCCTGCTCCTCATCGGCTACAACTGTATCTGGGCGGTGAATTCCATCTGCCACATGAAACAGTTCGGCTATCGCACCTTCGAGACGTCGGACGAGAGCAAGAATAACTTCTGGATCGGGATCGGCGCGCTTGGGGAAGGCTATCATAACAATCATCACGCCAAGCCCCGTTGCGCCGCCCATGGGTTGAGATGGTGGGAGATCGACTTCACTCGTTATCTCATCTGGACCCTCGAGAAATTGCATCTCGCCTGGAACGTGGTCTGGCCCGAGCCTTCCGCGCCCGCGGCTGAGGAAGCAGAGAATATTTCCCGGACGAAGCGGGAACAATGTTGATCACCCAGGCTGACCCGAACGTGTTCTAGGCCCGGCGCGATCGCCGAATTTGGCCCTTCCAGGCAAGCAGGCGCCGTTCTCTGGTCGCCGATGCGCAAAATCTGCTGGTCGGTTGGTGACCGAGGAAGTAAGATTCGGCCCTTCTGAAAACAGTTCCGATGCGGTTTTCCAAGGCCTTCGCCCAGCAGGCACGCATCTGGATTTTTCTCGAAATGCTGGCGCTCTCGCTGGTCATCGGGGTGCTTGATTTTTACAGCGGCTACGAGATTCGACTCCTGCCCCTTTATGCCGCGCCCATTTTTCCGCCGCCTGGTTCGCCGGCCGGCCCGCTGGCCTGACGATCGCCGCGGTGTGCGGCGCGATCTGGTGGAGTGCGAACTTTTCACCGGCGATCCCGAGCTTCACGGTTGGATGCGGCGTTGGGAAACGCTTCGGCATATTGATTTTTCCTCGTGGTCGCATGGGCTGCATCCGCGCTTCGCACCAAGAGCGACATGGCCGCCGCCCGGATCGCCCTTCTCGAACGTTCACAGCGTCTGGAACGTGAGATTATCGGCATCAGCGAAGCTGAGCAACGCCGCATCGGGCAGATTTGCATGATGGACTCTGCCAATATCTCGCCGCGCTCAGCTGTTCGGCGACGTCGTTGCGCGACGATTTGCAGGCGTTGCGTTTGAACGCCGAGGCTAACACCGCGGCAGAATTGGCGAACCAATCCGTGACGCGGTCGTGCAGACGCGCGACCTCGCGCGCGGTCTCGCGCCCGCTCATGTCAGCCAGGTCGGGTTGGTGCTCGCCCTGCAATCGCTCGCCCAATCCGTCACCCGATTGCAGGGAATTAACTGCACTTTTCGATTCGACGGTCTGTCAGCGGACTGTCAGGGAGAGCACCGCGGTCGATCTTTATCGGATCGCGCAGGAGGCAATCAACAATGCCAGCCGGCACGGCCTCGCGAGCCAGATCTTCATTCAGTTGGAGGCGATTGACGATCGCCTGAATCTCAGATTCGCGATAACGGGATCGGAATATCCATCCGCGATCCGAGCGGTCTTGGCCTAACGATAATGAGATATCGCGCCCGTTCCAATGGCGGTGAGTTAAAGATCGAACAACCGGCCGAAGGTGGAACGATCATTTCCTGCACTGCCCGCACCAGCCAGCCGAAAAATGAAGTCGTCTCCGTCTGACAAGAACAGGATCGTGATCGTCGAGGATCACCGGATGTTTCGGGAACAGCTCGCGCATCTGATCAACAAGGCGCCCGATCTCGTGATCGTCGGCGAAGCAGACAACATTCGCGGATGGTTTCGCCTTGATCCAGGAAACGCAACCAAACATCGCGATCGTCGACATTACGCTCAAGGGTTCGAGTGGAATCGAGCTCTGCAGCGATTTGCGCGCCCACGGGAGCGAAGTGCCGGTGCTCATCCTTTCGATGCACGATGAGTCGCTTTACGCGGAACGGGCCTTGCGCGCCGGTGCCCGTGGCTATGTCACCAAGCATGAAGCTTCGGAGAGTGTCATGACTGCGATCCGCGAGGTTTTGAATGGCGAGGTTTATCTCAACCCGCGCTTCATGTCCAAGATGATGATCAAGATTGTCAGCGGCGCGCCGCTGGGCATCCGGTGGACCGGCTGGCGGATCGCGAGTTGGAAGTATTTGAGCTCATCGGGCGTGGCCTGACCACCCGCGAAATCGGGGCCAAGCTCGGCCTCGGCGTGACCACGGTGGATACCTATCGCTCCCGGATAAAAGAGAAGCTCACACCTCGAGAACGCGGCCCGGCTACGCGCGGAAGCCAGCCGCTGGGTGCAACAGCACGAGTAGCTCAGCCGGGCAGCGCCCTTATTCTCGTTAGGCAACCGCCTTCCGAGAGCGAGTTCGCGATTGAGATTGGGTTGGAGCCATTTGCTTACCGTGCTTAATGATTCGCCCTTGCGCGCGGCGTAGTCTGCCGCCTGGTCGCGGCTCGATTTTCCCGACCGCGAAATAACGCGATTCCGGGTGCGAAAAATAAAGTCCGCTCACGCTCGCTCCCGGATGCATGGCGAAGGATTCCGTGAGCGTGATCCCGGTCAGTTCCTCCGCGTCGAGCAGATCGAAGAGGGTGCGCTTTTCGACATGATCGGGCGAGGCCGGATAGCCGGGCGCGGGCCGGATCCCGCGATAACGTTCGCGGACCAGTTCTTCGTTCGTTAGGCGTTCGTCCGTTGCCAAAACCCCAGGCGATGCGCGCTTCGCGATGGAGGTATTCCGCGAAACGCTTCGGCCAGCCGGTCGGCCAGGGCTTTCGTCAGGATCGCGTTGTAATCGTCGTGCTCGGCCTGGAACTGTTTGGCCAGCTCGTCCGCGCCGATTCCCGCGGTAACCGCGAAGCCGCGCCGAGATAATCGGGTCGGCCCGGAGCCCTTCGGTGCGACAAAATCGGCCAGGCAATAGTTTGTTTGTCCGGCCGGTTTGGCATTTGCTGACGCGAGAAAATGAAAACGTCGCGATCACCTCGCGGCGCGATTCGTCGCGATAAATCTCGACATCGTCGCCTGACGAATTAGCGGGCCAGAAACCGATAAACGCCGCGCGCGTCAGCAGCTTTCGGCCGCGATCCGCGGAGCAACTTCTGCGCATCGGCAAACAGCTCGCGTCGCCTGTTGCACCAACGACGGGATCATCGAGAATCGCCGGATAACGCCCGCGCAATTCCCAAGCATGGAAAAACGGCGACCAATCGATGTAATCCACCAGCGTCTCGAGCGGGATCTCAACGGCCGAATGACCCGGCCGGGTCGCCTGTTGATCCTCGATGAAGCTGCCGGCGGGGCGCCGGCAACGGCGCGCGAGGCGCGTGCGCTCCCCGGAGTTTGCACCAGGCGCATTCCCAAGAAATCAGGAACTGGTGGCTCGTAGCCATTCCAATCGATCGTTAGGCGATTGGCCCGGGCTTGCTCGAGTGTGAGCATTTCTTCTCGCGGGTCCGGTCGGCGTGCTCAAGGCGCAGGCGCTCGTAATCGCTCCGGGTCGTGGCGTCGAATTTCACCTTCGCGTCCCGGATTCAGGAGCGTGCTCACGACCCCGACCGCGCGCGAAGCATCGTGCACGTGGATCACACTTCTCGTGATAGTGTAGGCGCGATCTTCACCGCAGTGTGGGCGCGGCTGGTGGTCGCGCCGCCGATCAACAACGGCAGCGCGAAATTGTTCGCGCTCCATTTCCTGCGCGACGTGCACCATCTCATCGAGCGACGGCGTGATCAGTCCGCTCAAGCCGATGATGTCCGCCTTTCTCTCGCGCGCAGTCTCCAAGAATTTTCGCCGCCGGCACCATCACGCCGAGATCGACGACTTCGTAGTTGTTACATTGCAGCACCACGCCCGACGATGTTTTTGCCGATGTCGTGCACGTCGCCTTTCACCGTCGCCATGACGATCGCGGCCCTGCGGTTTCGCGCCCGCCGGATTTTTCCGCTTCCATGAACGGCATCAGATAGGCGACCGCTTTTTTCATCACGCGCGCGCTCTTCACCACCTGCGGCAGAAACATTTTGCCCGGAGCCAAACAAATCGCCGACCACACTCATGCCCGGCCATGAGCGGACCTTCGATCACGTCGAGCGGTCGCGCCGATTTTTGGCGCGCCTCTTCGGTGTCTGCTTCGATGTGATCGACGATGCCTTTGACGAGCGCGTGCGTAAGACGCTCTTCGACCGGCGCGTCGCGCCACGCTTCGTCCTTCGCCGCGACTTTTACCTTTCGACTTCACCGTTTCCGGCGAAATCGACCAACCGCTCGGTCGCGTCGGGCCGCCGGTTGAAAAGCGCGTCCTCCACCAGCTCGCGCAGCTCGGGCTCGATCTCTTCGTAAACCGCGAGCTGCCCGGCATTGACGATCGCCATGTCGAGCCCGGCGCGGATGGCGTGATAGAGAAACGCGGCGTGCATCGCTTCGCGCACGGTGTTGTTGCCGCGGAAAGAGAAGGAAATATTGCTCACCCCGCCGCTGACGCGCGCGCCGGGCAGATTGTGTTTTGATCCAGCGGGTCGCTTCGATGAAAGCGATTGCCATAATCGCTATGCTCTTCGATCCCGGTCGCGATAGTGAGGATGTTCGGATCGAAAATGATGTCGTTAGGCGGAAATGCCGGCCGCTCGGTCAGCAAGTCGGTAGGCGCGCGCGCAAATCTCGACTCTTGCGCTCGAACGTGTCGGCCTGGCCGCGCTCGTCGAAGGCCATCACGATCACCGCCGCGCCGTATCGCCTAACGAGTCGAGCCTGGCGGAGAAATTCCTCTTCGCCCGCCTTGAGCGAGATGGAGTTGACGACGCCCTTGCCCTGCACGCATTTCAGGCCGGCCTCGATCACGCTCCATTTCGAGCTGTCGATCATGATCGGCAGGCGCGCGATATCCGGCTCGCTCCCGATCAGATGAAGGAAGCGCGTCATCGCCGCTTCCGGAATCGATCATGCCCTCGTCCATGTTCACGTCGAGGATGTTGGCGCCTCCTTCGACCTGCTGGCGCGCGACCGCGAGCGCGCCCTCGAAATCATTCGCCAGAATGAGCTTCGAAAAATTTCGGCGAGCCCGTGATGTTTGTTCGTTCGCCGATGACCGCGAAGCCAAAGTCTGTCGTCAGGTCGAGGGCCTCGAGACCGGAGAGATGGAGGACGCCGTTGTCGCCGGGATCGCGCGATACCGGCCGAGGGGCGTTTTCCCCGGCCGGGACGATCGCCGGAAGCTCTGTGAAGCGCGGGCGCCTCGCGTGTGCTCCGGGAAGAACGCGCGGCGCGCAATCGCGAACCGCCGCCGCAATCGCGCGGATGTGATCTGGCGTCGTTCCGCAACAACCGCCAACAATATTGAGCCAACCGGCTGCGGCCCACTCGCGTAATTGCGGCGCCATCGATTCCGGCGTCTCGGGAAACCCGGTCGGCGAAAGCGGATCGGGCAAACCGGCATTTGGATACGCGCTCGTGTAACAAGGCGCGAGACGCGCCAGTTCCTCGACGTAAGGCCGCATCTCTTTCGGCCCGAGCGCGCAGTTCAATCCCACGATCAACGGCTCCGCGTGCAGGCTCGAAGTCAGAAATGCACCCACCGTTTGCCCGGTGAGGGTGCGTCCGGAAAGATCGGTGATCGTTCCCGGAAATCAGGAGCGGAACTTTGCGCCCGAGCTCGGCAAAAATTTCGGCGATCGCGAAAATGGCCGCCTTCGCATTCAGAGTATCGAAGATCGTTTCGACGAAGAGCAGGTCGACCCCGCCCTCGAGGAGACCGCGCACCTGCTGGGAATAGGAAGCCGGACCTGCTCGAAGGTGACCGCGCGAAATCCGGGATCGTTCACGTCTGGCGAGAGCGAAGTGGTGACAGGAAGCGGGCCTAACGAACCGGCAACGAAGCGCGACCGGCCGCTGGCGTTCGCGATCCGGTCGGCCGCGCCCCGGGCGATCCGCGCGGCGGCGAAATTCATTTCCTGGACGAGCGCGCCGAGCTCTTCATGACTGACGACTTGCTCAAAAAATTCCGCGTCCTTGCGTCCGTTAGGCGGCGTGCCCGTGAAAAGGAAATCGTTCTGGCCGAGGCTGGTCGCGCTGAAAGTATTGGTCTCGATGATGTCGGCGCCGGCCTCGAGATACTGGGTGTGGATTTCTTCAACCACCTCCGGCCGGGTCAGTTGCAACAGTTCGAGGTCGCCCTGGAGGTGTTTTGCCGGGTGCTGCGCGAAACGAGTGCCGCGATATTCCTCTTCCGAAAGCCGGTGGCGCTGCACCATCGTGCCCATGGCGCCATCGAGAATGACGATTCGTTCGCGGAGAAGCGCGGCGAGCGGATGATCGTGGGCGAGCGCCATGGGCGAAGAGCAATCCAGGAGGCGGGCGCCCTGCTCGCAAGGAACAAATTAACGCATCATGATACGTCAATATGTTGGTTGAAACCGGTTTTCGCTCGCGCTCCCGCGCGCGCCTCGTTACATCCAGCGGCACCGGCCGCGCCGATCGGCCTTGAAATCGAGGTTTGTGGAAGCGATCGAAATTTATCGCGAGCTGGATTCAACCCAGCGCAAAACCTTTCTCGCCTGTTTCCTCGGCTGGGCGCTCGACGCGCTTCGATTTTTTTCTCCTCACTTTCGTGGTTCGTAACGTGTCGGAGGATTTTTCAGTCTCGATCGTGAAGGTGACCTTCGCGATTACCCTCACCTCTGATGATGCGCCCGTTAGGCGCGTTCATTTTTGGTCGACTCGGCGATCGCTTTGGCCGGCGTCTGCCGCTGATGCTCGACATCGTTTTCTATTCACTGATGGAACTGCTGACGGCGTTTTCGCCTAACTATATCGTCTTTCTCATTTTCCGCGCGCTTTACGGCATTGGCATGGGTGGGGAATGGGGCCTGGGCGCCTCGCTCGCGATGGAATCCCTGCCGGCGCAAGCGCGCGGACTGGCCTCGGGATTTTGCAGCAAGGCTACGCGTTCGCGGTTCCTCCTTGCGGCGATTGTTTACTGGCTGGTCTTTCCGCATTTCGGCTGGCGGGCGCTCTTTATCGTCGGAGCGCTGCCGGCTCTGCTTGTGATTTACATCCGGCTACACGTGCCTGAGTCCACTGTCTGGGAAAAACAGCAGCAGACCAATCGCGGATCGTTAGGCATGGGCCGCCTTCCTGCGCCAGCACTGGCGGCCTGTTCATTTATGCGACGCGCGCTGATGACGGCTTTCAATTACATGTCGCACGGGACCCAGGATCTTTATCCGACGTTTCTGCAGCAGCAGCGCGGTCTTTCCGTCAACCAGACGGCGCCGATCGCGATTATTTATAATCTGGGAGCAATCTGCGGCGGGACCATTGCTCGGTTTCTGGTCGCAATACTGGGGAAGGCGGCGAACGATTATCGTCGCTGCCAGTTCTCGGGATCCTGCTCATCCCGCTCTGATTTTTTCGCCGACGCTGACGCTCCTGATCGCCGGCGGATTCCTGATGCAGTTCATGGTTCAGGGCGCGTGGGGCGTGGTGCCGGTCCACTTGAATGAACTGTCGCCGCCAAGCTGGCGTGGACTTTTCCGGGTCTGGTCTATCAGCTGGGAAATTTCTCTCCGCCAACGCCGCTCTCCTTCAGGCGCGTCTGGCCGAGCATTTCGTTAGGCCGAATGGCCAGCCGGATTATGCCCTAACGATGGCTTGCGTCACCCTGGTGGTCTTTGTCGTCCTCATCGCGCTCGCTGCTCTGGGCGGGAACAGCGTGGGATTGAGTTCTAGGACGGGATACGAGATTCGAGACTGCCATAAAGATACAGGATCTGGTGCAGTAAGTGCGTTGCGCGATTTGCCTACCGAATAGCCGGCACGCCTCGCAGCGACAATCCCGCATGGCGCATCTCGCATCGCGTAACCCGCAGCCCGCATCCCTAACGAAAAGCGGGAGCAGTGATGGAGGATCCACCACCTGCCCGGGCTACGACCGGTGGGCTTGGTGCCGGTAGGCGTAGGCGCCAAAACGATAATTTACGATCGCTTCCGCAATTTTATCCGCGAGCTGTTCCCGGTAATCCGGGCTCGCCGCGCCTCGCGGCGTTCGGAGCGATTGCTGAGATAGCCGCATTCCACCAGCACGGAGGGATAACGAAGGTTGCGCAGGACTCGGAAGCGCGCCGTATGAATGCCGCGATCGGTCGATCCCGGAATCGTCGCGAGATTGCGCTCGATCGCCGCGGCCAAATCGAAGGCGTAGGGCGAATGATAATATGGTCTCGAAGCCCTGCACGCCGCTGCCGTCCGGAATCATTAAAATGAATGCTCACGAAAATCGCGTTGTCCTGCTGGTTGCCGATCGCCACCCGGTTATCGAGCGGAATGAAGACATCGTTGTTCCGGGTAAGGACCGTCTTCAGCTGCGAGTCGCGCAGCTTGCTGATTGACCCGCAGGGCGACATCGAGTGCGACCACTTTTTCCGGCGGACCAGAACGACGCCAGGCGCCGCTGTCCTTCCCACCATGACCGGCATCGACGACGACGGTATTGAAGGTGTGACTGGTGTTGATCGCCACGGTCGCGCAACCACCAAGGAAGGTGAGGGCGACGAAAAACGAAGAACGATAAACAATCTGTCGTGCCATGGATTTCCGTGAAGCGAATCGCGTGCCGGACGAGCCCGAGCGATATAAGGCGCAAACTTAGCGTGGATCGCACGAAAAGCGCTTGTTTTTTGCCTGTGCAATCGATGGCTACCACTCGATCTATGCGCAGGTCTTTGATCATCATTTCGTTGCTTTGCGGGCTCACTTTGGGCGGTTGCAAAAGGGGAAGCTTTCGTCCGCCGGGCGAGCCCCACACCGACGCCCACTCCTGTGCCCGTGGCTGCTGTCCCGTCGACGCCCACCCCAATCCCGACGCCGACTCCCTCCGAAGATCGATCAGAACGCGCAGGTCGATTGTCTTTGGCTATCACCGTTTCGAGAAAAAGGTCCGCCGCCCCGATACCGAGATCACGCCGGAAGCGTTTGAGGCTCAGATGCAGAAATTGCAGGATGCGAAGATCGCGGTCATCGGGATGCAGGATTTTCTTTGCCTGGAAACGCGGGGAGAAATCGATTCCGCCGAGGCTGCCATCATCACGATCGATGACGGTTACAAGTCGGGCTACGAAGTCGCCTGGCCGATTCTGAAGAAATTTAACTACCCGTTGACGCTCTTTATTTACACCGAGGGCGTGAAGGGCGGGAAATATGGCGGTGGCGAAGCGATGAGCTGGGAACAACTTGCGGAGATGCGCGACGCCGGGGTCGACATCGAAGCGCACAGCGCTACGCACCAGGACTTGCGCAAGCCGTACGACAGATCGACCAAGCGCCGTCTTAATCCGCAGGAATACACCGATTGGCTGAATGCCGAGGTTGGCGGCTCCAAGGCGACGCTCGAGCAGAAACTTGGGATCAAGCGTGGACTGTTTCGCGGTCCCGTTTGGTTATTACAACGATCGGGTCAAGGAAGCGACCAAGGCCGGCGGGTTCGCGGCCGTCTTCACCGTCTATGGCCAAAAGTTGACCTACGGTTCGCCTAACGACTCGCTCGGGCGCTATATGATTGAAGCGAACAAGCCCAAAGTCTTTGATGACGCGATTGGCTTTGGCGGTTCGACCAGTGGTGGGAGTGCGCCGGTCGAGCAGATCCCGGTGACAAGCATCAATCCGCAACCGGCGGATGGTTCAACCGCGGGGTCCGACGCCGTTGATCAAAGCCAACCTCGGCGCGGTCTGGAATCGATCCAGCGTCGGTGAAAATGCGAGTCAGCGGTCTTGGCCTCGTGCCGGCGAAGTTCGATCCCGCGAGCAAGATGATCACCTACCAGGTGACCCAGCCGCTCCACGGTGCTGCCTGCACGGTTATCATCGAAGCGAAGATGAACGACAAAAAGGCGGAGGCCCAATGGTCCTTTAACCTCAGTCAGTCGGGGATGAAAGGAGTCACCGCCAGAGGCGAAACCATCCCCGAGTCCCAAAGGCTAGCCTCGACCTTTGAAGCCCGGTCTCTGCCCCCGCAGCATCAGGGCTGCGTTACCGCTACCCTCCCCCTGGGCCATCGCCGCAATTTTCCGCCAGAAGATGACTGCGGGAGCATGAATCCCTCGGGTGTCAAGCGCCACGCGGGCACCTCGTGACTTAGGCTCCTTGAGGCGCCCGCGCTCCCCAGAAATGCAGCCGCGCGTCGCTTTCCCAGAAGCAACGACCTTTGAAAGCCTGGCTCTCGCCCGCCCTTGCGGGGTCTGCGCTACTGGTGTCGTCTCTTATCGCTACCAAGGACGGACAGAGCCCGCCCTCCAGCAGGCTAAGCGTGTGCAAACCGCCCTTGAAACTCCGGGTTTCCACATCCGAAGCTTTTGCGTATAGACTCCGGCCATGAGTTTGAATCTCGAAGTCCTTTCCCGCGCGGCGGATCAGGCGCGCGGCCTTTGCATCGACGCCGTTCACGCTTCGCAATCGGGCCATCTTGGCTTGCCCTTAGGCTGCGCGGAAATGGGCGCAGTCCTTTACGGCTACGCTCTGCGCCATAATCCCGACGAGCCGCGCTGGATCAATCGCGATTACTTCGTTCTCTCCGCCGGTCACGGCAGCATGTTCCTTTACGCCTGGCTCCACCTGAGCGGTTACGATTTGCCGATGTCGGAGATCAAGCGTTTCCGGCAACTTGCACAGCAAGACTCCGGGGCACCCGGAGTTTTTCGAAACCCCAGGCGTTGAATGCACCACCGGCCCGTTAGGCCAGGGCGTTGGCAATGCTACCGGCGTCGCCATGGCCGCAAAAATGGCGGCAGCCCGTTTCAACACCGCTGAGCATCGCATCTTTCGATCAGCACGTGATTTGCCTCGGCGGGCGACGGTTGTTTGCAGGAAGGCGTCTCGGCGGAAGCGAGCGCTTTCGCCGGCCATTTCGGGCTCGATAACCTGATTCTGATTTACGACTCGAACGCGGTCACGCTCGACGCGATGGCGAAGGAGACGCCAGAGCGAAGACACCGGCGACGCGGTTTCGCGCTTATGGCTTCGATGTCCAGGAAATCAACGGCCAGGACATGCAGCAGTTTCTCGATGCGCTCAATACCGCCAAAGAGCGCGACAATGGGAAACCACAGATGATCGTTGCCCACTACCCTGATCGGGAAAGGTATCCCGGAAGTCGCGGGCACTTCAAGGCGCATGGTGAGGCAGGGGCAAAAGTTTGCTGACTCCGCCGCGCAAAGGACTTCGGCCTTCCCGATGAGCATTACTTTGTCTCTGATGACGTGAAGGAATATTTCGCCGGGCATAAGAAAGCATCTGCTCGCGCAATACGGTCGCTGGGAAAGAGACTTACGACGACTGGCGCAAAGCTAATCCGGATAAGGCCAAGGAACTCGATGACGCGATCGCGCGCAAAGTGCCTGGCGACCTGCTGTCGAAGATTCCGAATTTCCCTAACGACTCTAAGATTGCCACGCGCAAGGCAGGGAAGTGAAGCGCTCCAGCCGCATTGCCAAGGCTATACCATTCCTGATCAGCGGCAGCGCCGACCTTCATGGCTCGACCCTGAACTACATCAAGGACGGCGGCGACTTTACCGCCAACAGTCCTTCCGGCCGCAACATTCATTTTGGGATTCGCGAGACATGGCATGTGCGCGATCATGAACGGAGTCAGTTATCACGGCATCTTCCGCGCGTCCGGGCGCGACCTTTCTTGTCTTTGCCGATTACTGTCGGCCATCCATCCGCCTGGCGGCGCTCTCGAAGCTTGCCTAACATCTATATCTTCACCCACGATTCCATCGGGGTAGGTGAGGACGGTCCGACCCATGAGCCGGTGCGAGACGGTCGCGAGCTTACGGGTGATGAAACAGCTCGACGTCATCCGGCCGGCTGATCCCGAAGAAACCGCCGGTGCGTTTGTCGCGGCTGCGGAACGGATTGATGGACCCGACTCTTGCTCGCACCTCACGCGCCAGAATGTGCCGATGCTTGAACGAGATCGACGCGAAGCAGCGGCGCGAAGGTGTCTTGCGCGGCGGTTACATCGCGAAGAAGGAAACCGGCAAGCTCGAGCTGATTCTCCTTTCCTGCGGAAGCGAATTGCAACACGCGCTCGCCGCCGCGAAAGAGCTGGGCGCGGGACGCGGGTAGTCTCGATGCCCTGTTTCGAAAGGTTCGAGCGCCAGCCCGAAAGTTATCGAAACGAGGTCTTGCCTAACGAATGTAGGAAACGGGTGGCGATCGAAGCCGGTGTCCCCGAGATCTGGTCACAGATACGTTGGGCTCGATGGCAGATCATCGGCCTCCATCGCTTTGGTCTCAGCGCGCCCGGCGCCGAAGTGATGAAGGAATTCGGAATCGACGCCGAGCACGTGATTAAGGCCGCCCGTGTCGTTAGGCTAATAACACCGATCCCTGCCTTGGAACTAGACAGCGTCTATCGGATTGGTCTTCACCATTGGCAATAATAACCTTCAAGCCAGTTACGAAGGTGGCGATGGGAATATGACCTGACGCTTACGGTTTTGCCGTAAGCGTGAAGCGCCGAAGTAACTCTGGCTTTAGTTTTAGCTGCCTGGATTCGGCCTTTGAAAGTCCCTGCCGTTGCTTCTGAATCGCTAACGCGGCAGATTCTCAGCCTTTCAGTGTTTTAGTTGTGCGCTTTCTTAGCTGACTGCTCACCCAATCTGAAGATGCGGAAATCGCCAGTCGGCCATTCGTTAGGTAGCGGAACGCAGGTCGCGCGCACCGGTCCGCTCGACGTAACCTTTTTGGAATTGACAGCCCCCTTTAGCCCGGGACTACGCTCGGAGGTATGAAAGCTCGATTCCTGGCCACCTCCTATAGTTTGTTAATCAGCGGTATCCTTCTCTGACGACCTGTCTCATCAAGGCGCGGGCGGAGCCGTATTCGTCAACGCCAATGATGCTACGGCTAATGCAGACTGGATGTATAAGCGCGCCGGGAACGGCCAGCTCTCATTCTTTGCTTCCTACCCGACTCAGGGCGACAGGAGCGGCACAACTGAGCTGGCTTCACAAGGCGGTGTCGCGCTGGCTCCTGGCAATCGGTATCTCTATGCCGCTAATGCTGAACTAACCAGATCAGTGCCTTCCAAGTCAAGGCAACAGGCCTTGTTTTTCTCGGCAATTGCTCCTCGGGCGGCACCTTTCCGAATAGCCTCACTGTCTTTGGTAACCTGCTTTATGTCCTGAACGCTTACGGTGACAACGTTAATATCTCGGGCTTCCGAATCAAAAACAATGGAGCGCTGGTGCCGCTCGCGGGCTCGACTCTCCCACTTAGCTCGGAGCTGCCGGTGCCGACGCAGATCAGGGTTTACCCCGGACGGGAAGAGCCTTTATGTGACGGAAAAGATCGCCGACACAATCGATACCTATAAGCGTGGGCGCAAATGGGCTGCCGGCCGGTCCAATCGCCCAAGCCATCGGCGGGAGGAGCAGCCCGTTTGGTTTCGCCTTCGATAATGCCGCACGCACGATCGCGATTTCCGAAATCGCGGGCAGCGGTGCGTCTTCTTCTTACTCGTGGTCGAGTGATGGAACCCATGCACGATGATCGCAGGATCGTTTTGACGGATTTCGGCAATGCCGACCTGTTGCTGGACCGTAATCACAAATAACGCCAGTTTCCCTTGCGGCTTAATACGCCTAGGCTACTCAATACTCACTCCGGCGCAGTTTCTGGTTATGCGATCGCGGCTGATGGGAGTATCTCATTGGTCAATCCCGATGGGAAAACGGCGATCTTGCCACGGGGCGCATATCCGCCTCGATATGGTCGTACCGGGACCGGGACAACGAATATCTCTACGTGCTCAATGGTCATCTCCCGGGGGTTACAGGGCTATTCGATCCAAAGTGATGAAGATAACCATGGTGCAGATTCAGGATTTGCGCGGGACGCCAGGAACATCCTGGGGGATCGCGGGCTATTAGCTGCGTGCCGTCGGCGCAAATGTTTTAGTCGGGATCGATGGTCTTGGCCGCCTGAGTAGCTCAACCACGCGCGCGACCAGTCCAGATCGACGATCCCTGCTACAATGTGTCTTGCGGACTCGACACATTGGTCGCTTTGATTAGAGCTGAACACTTTGTCGCCGACCTTGAGCTCCATCTTCTTCCACGGAGCGGGTGGTCACAATCGAGAAGCGATCTCTCCAGCCGCGGTCTCCATAATCACCTCGCTGGCGACAGTGTCGGAAATGATGCTTTTCACGGTCCCGGGCAGTTGATTTGCAGAATGCGCTTCTTTCATCTCGGAGCGCCAATTTCTAACTCGGAGATGGGCGCTTGGCCAGCGCCCGCGACGGCTAGTGAGCCGCCGCTCCTGTTTGGTTGCCCGCTACATCGGCTCCGTTCTTCGCGGGCACGATCTTCGAAGCGCAGTGAATTCCTTGATAAAGGTGAGGGCAGACGTCGCCCGTCGGGCCGTTACGTTGCTTGGCAATAATGAGATCGGCTTTTGCCTTCCGGTCTCGTCCTTCTCCTCGTCGGTATCGGCATAATATTCCTGCCTAACGAGAAGGCCGACAAGGTCGGCGTCCTGTTCGATGCTCCCGGATTCGCGCAGAGTCACTGAGGCGGGGCCGGCCTTTGCTGTCGCCAGTGCGATTTTCCGGATTCCGATTCAACTGCGCGGCGACGATGATCGGGATGTTTAGCTCTTTGGCGAGACCTTTGATCCCGGCGGAGATTTCGGAGATCTCAATCTGCCGGTTTTCCTGGCCCGCGCCGCGAGGTCGAGCGCAGCAGTTGGAGATAATCAATCACGATCAGACAACATGCGTGTTGCGCGCGCAAGCGGCGCGCCTTGGCTCGCAGCTCGCGAGGATCGTTCAGGCCCGGGCTGTCATCGATGATAGATTTTCGCCTCGGCTAGTCTTGATGCCGCAGAGTCAGTTGGCTTGTCGGAAAATCGCGCATCGGCCAGAAGGTGCCTTCGCGTACGCCTTCCGCGAGATTCACCCAGGCCGCGAACAGAGGCATGCGTTGGACGAGTTGCTGGCTGCTCATTTCCAGGCTGAAAACCGCGACCGGCTTCTTGCTGTTCACCGCCACGTGCTCGGCGATGTTCATCGCGAGCGCGGTCTTGCCCATGCTCGGACGCGCGGCGATGACGATCATCTCCGAGGCGTGCAGGCCGCTGGTCATGCGATCCAGACCTCGATGAACCCGGTCGCGAGCCCGGTGAGGCCGCCATTTTGCTGCCCAGAGTTTTCCGATCGCCTCGATCGCTTCCATCACCTGGTCTTTCATCGTCGGGTTGCGGCCCTTGAAGCGATCTTCGCCGACGGCGTAAATCTTTTGCTCGACCTCATCGAGCAAGCTCTCGACTTCGTCCTGGTCCTCGTAGGAGCGGCGCGCGCCTTCAGTGCAGGCGGCTAATGATCTGGCGCAGGATGTATTTATCCCTGACGATGCTCGAGGTAGTAAGCGATGTTGGCCGCGGTCGGGACGAAGGTGAAAAGATTTGTCACCGCGACCGCGCCGCCGACGGTCTCGAAGCAAATTCCGGTCGCGCAAGACCTGGGTGAAAGTGATCAGATCGATCGCCTGCTTCGTTGTTCCAGAGATCGACCAGCGTGCTGTAGATCGTCTGGTGCGCCGGGATGTAGAAATATTCTCTCGTTAATGCGTCTCGACCGCTTCCGCAGATGACGTCGCGCGGGCGAGATGAGCATCGAAGCCGAGCACGCCCTGTTCCGCTTCCACGCTGTGCGGAAGGGCGCGGTGAATATCTGGTGAAGAAGCTGTGAGCTTCTGGCGTTCGCCGTTCCCGGGTCGCTCCGGCCACGCCTCGGCCGGACCCGTTTCCAGGTTCTTTCCGAGTTTCTCACCGGCTCTGCTCGAGCCTCGAGAATCTCTCGGCATTTACTTGGTGCGTTTGCGGGGAAGCGGGATTTTTCGGGAGATTCTTCGGGGATTGCTTCGGGTTTTGGTTCTTCGGCTGACTTAACGTTGAACTTAAATTTCGCGGTCACGTCGTGGTGCAACTTGATTGGCACTTCGTGCTTCTCCGGTGTTCTTAATCGGATGCTCGAGCGCGAGGATATGACGATCGATCTCGCGGCCGAGCTCCTGTTTCTGCAACCGTTCGGCGATATCGTTGGCGGTGATCGAGACCGAAGGCCTTGCCGGTCTCGCCGGTGTGGAGAACGAAGGTGACCTTGAGTTTGCCGATCCGGCGTGACGAGTTCCTCGGCGTCGTTTAGTTCGCGGGCTTCGCGCTCGGCGCTGCTTTGCCTTCAAGGCATCCAATTGTCGCATCGCGCCTGAGGAGCCCTCGCGATGCTTTCCCACTGGGCAGAAGGAAGTTGCGCGCATAACCGCGACGCACTTTGACGACGTCGGCTTCCGCTCCGAGACCGGGGATATTTTCCGTCAGAATAACTCCGGGTCGAGGCCATGAAAATTAGGTAACCAGCCCCGCGAGAGAAATTTTTCCGGACGCGGGGATGTGATTATAGGATGGTGGACAGCACGTCAACGTGCCGTTTCGAGTCCCTTGTCGTACCCGGGTCGATCGGGTGAGAGCGAAGGTTACTCCAGGTTGTAGACCTCAACGAGCGATCTCCGTTCCGCCGTCCGCGCCTTGGACGACCGCCGGGTAGGCGCCGGGGGTGCAGGTGTAAGATCGTGGCCGACTCCCTATTGGTCTTGGGCGCAATCTGGTTTTGTTCAATTTCGAGAACATTCGGGTCGTCCTGCCAATTGTCGTTCCCGGCCCAGCGTCGAGCCGTTTTGGTCGTAGACGGTGAAACTTGGATCAGCCAGAGGATCGCGGGATCCCGGCCGAGTCTCGACGACGGGCCAACGTGCGCCCGCACTATCACCATCGAGCGAGCCAATATCGCCCCAACAATAAAGCCATGCCGATGAGTGGCGCTCCAAAAATAGGGCGTCTGCGAAATGCAACACGCGTGCTAGATGCTGGCTCAGTTTTCGGAATTGGCCGTTGGGGAGAGATCATACACTTTCGACAAGCGCGCGTCCCCGCGGGGCACCGTCTTTCCGGTAACCACTGCGGTGTAAGCGCGCCTTTCGGGTTAAGGATTATCTTCGAGCGCCGCTTCTTTCGCATCCGAGGGCGCGGAGACCATCAGCAGTAATCTGGACTGGCGTTACCACCGTTCTGCCAGTCAGTCGTTCCAGCGCCAGCGCATGGCCGTTGAGGTCATACAAAGTAATCACTGGATCGGCCAGGAATGAATCAATCCCCTGGTTGAACAGCGATGGACCGAGGGGCACACGCGGAGGACGACCGTCTTTGGCTCGTCACCGGTGACAATAAATCCACCGATAAGCGCCAGTTGATCGGGACCAACCTGACCGCGCGTAGAAATGTTGAGTGACTGCGGGCCGACCGCCGGGAATGCGTACTCAAGATGAGCGGAGCGGCATTAAAGATTCTCGAGGCAGCCCGCAGTGACATACTCGTAGTCGGAAAATTTCCGCCTCGGTCGCGTCGAGGCCGATGATGCGCGCATGCAATGGCTGGCCGACAGCACCTTCAACATAAGCGTAATCGTGGATGAGGTAATTTAGGGGTAAATCCTCATAAACGCTTCCGCAGAAAGGGCTCTCGAGCGCTCTCATTCGCTGGGATAATTCCATACCTCCGTGGCGGTCATGGTTGTAAAGTCCAGCTGATACTTGCGAGGAGCGGTATAGCTCCGAGACGCACCCGGCGGATTGTTGGAAAACTGTTGCAGCCGTTATCCAACAAAAGCAGACCCTGATCGTAGTGTGACCGAAACCGCATGCTGACCGATTGAGAGCAAACTGCCCGGGGCCAGCAATACGTAATCCTGAACGAAGTACATTTC